>OGDN01001659.1_pt1 | contig 34411 bp, 31 predicted proteins | sample 1570271 | NCBI WGS metagenome assembly OGDN01 (sample SAMEA4384481, study PRJEB24528) | human gut metagenome | reverse complement strand
TCTCCGCCTCCGCCGTATCCAACAATAAGAGCCTGCACGATTTCTACAATACCATCCCCGTACAGACCGCTAACCTAAAAGGCGAGACATGGAGTGCTTACGGCGATAAACGTCTGAACCAAAACAGGATGGAGTACAACGAGGCCGATGATTACCGGCATATCCGGGTCACAGAGAAGCACCCTTATTCTTTGGAGAAAGGCGATAGCTACGAGCGGGAAACGAAGGTATTCTACCAAGTCGTGACTGCCACCTGCGAGTCTATCGTAGAAGTCTGGAAAGCTTACCAGAATGCTTTGGAAGGATCAGGCGAGAATATCTTGAACGAGATCCCTTCCGAACGAGACGACCTGCCCCAGTTCGTCTACGATCGTTTCCCGGTAATCAAGGATTTCCCGATCCCCTTCGGGACGGATCTGGATGACGTCCCCTTGGAAGCTTCTGTCGCCGACCGCAAGGATGAGCTACAGCTGATCGTACAAGAGCCTTTTACCCGCAACTTTATCCGGTCGAGGGTAGCCAACTCTTTCATGTTCCTGATCGGTACGCCGATCCATAGCAACCGAGACGGTGTCATGACGTATGGCGGTCGCTTGAACGTCAGCATGATCAATTGGCATAAGTTCGGGAAAGGGAAAGGCATGATCATGGAGCCGGGCGACATCGCTCATTGGGTATCCCCTACGATCTCCGGTTATTATATGCACGCCCCTTCCTCCTCCTACACGATCAAGAACTGGAACGTGAAGGCGGGCGCCAATTATAACATGGATATATTCGTTTCCCCGAAACGTTTCCTCGGCCTGTATAGTTATTTCGAGATGGGTATAGACCGCCGTAATGACGAGACCCGTTTCTTGGTAGCTCCCTCGGTCGGTATCCAGCTAGGTTCCCTGATCGGTGTCCATAATTTCAATATGCCGGGATGGTTACGCATTCCGTTGGGAATTATCCTCCCCTTGAAATTCGCCGTCACTTGCAATAAGGTGGCCGGCCGTCCGGTAGAATGGATCAGCAATATGGAGGTGGATATATTGTTCTAGGAAACACCTTGATTCATGCCTATATAGGTAAGAGGCCACACGGATATCGGTGTAACCCCTTACCTATATAGGCACAGGGCTACGCCGATACTCGCGTAGGGTCATACGTATATACGCGTGATCTCATCGATTTCACCGAACCCGATCAAGGCGTTAAACAGACGGATCCGGGTATACTTAGGCAGATCCCCTACCGGGATATCCCCGGCCTGTACCAAGCCTTTATCCAATAAGTAAGCACGCATCGTACCGCATAACAAAGGGCGTGCGGGAGTGATCCAAGAGGTGCCATTCCAAAGGGCGACATTACAAATGGAAGTATCGGTCAGCAAACCGTCACGGATTATCAAGATATCGTCATGTCCCGCTCGTTGGGCGAATAAATCATTTAGGCATTGACGATCCGTACTCTTATAGGAATAATCGATCTCATCGCATGTAACCAATCGCAAGGAATGAACCGGACGCATACGGTAAGGAACGTATTCTACCTTTAAGACCTCACGGGTATATTCCACCCGGCATTTGGTACGTTCTTGATGAGGCCCCGGATGAATATAACCCGCGAGATCAATTTCTTCTCTCGCTCCGAATAGCTCCCTGCGGGTACGGTTCATCCGGGCATTATGGTACGGAAGGTTATGTATCCGTCCCTTCTCGATACGGATCGTCTCCACAAACGGACTCCCAGATAAGGTCTCAATAGATGGGCACATATACTTTTTGTTTCATCTCGTTATACTCCGATCTCACCTCACTTTTAGAGGTGATTCCCCCACCGCTCTTGAAAATAAACGAACGGGGAGAGACTTGTTCCATAAAACGGATCATCACGGCGCTGTCTAAATCTTGGCCGTCAAAATACCCCATCACCCCCGTATAGAAGCCCCGCTCATAGGTTTCCGCCTCGGCGATGATCTCCAAGGTCTTTTTCTTGGGAGCGCCCGTGATGGAGCCGGCAGGCAAGAGGCTGAACAAAATCTCCCCGACATGGCCGTTCCATCCCTCCGGCAACCGGCCTCTTATCTCAGAGCTGACCTGCAACAAACTTCCGTTATGCGTACGCAATTCATCGATATAACGATACCGGGGAACACAAACCTCGGAGGCTACGATACTCAAGTCATTCCGGATCAAATCCACGATCGTGGCATGCTCCGCCGCTTCCTTGGGATCATCGAGGATACGTCTCCGGGCATCGGGCAGCGTAGCGTCGATCGTACCTTTCATGGGATACGAATAGATGAGACCATCCCGCGTCCGCACGAATATCTCCGGCGAGAATACCACGAAACGATCCCGCATCCAAAGCTTATACATCGCCTTGGAATGGTAAAAGATATCTTTCAAGGAGAGGTTCGTATATATCGGAGTAGCGCATGTCAAGTTTACCAAATAAGAATTACCCGCATGGATATGCCGGGAAACGGTCTCGAATGAATGGGCATACTCCTCGAAAGAAACATACGAGGGTTGCCATTCAACAGGTTCTCCGGATATAAGATGAGAGGAATCCCGCAAGTTACATTCATGATTTGTATTCGTAAAGCCGTTCAAATCGTACAATAACTCGGAGGGAGCGATCTCTTCCGGCCTCTCCACGTAGATCCGCTCTCGTTTATAATCAATGATAAAAAGGAAAGGCCGTCCCGCTTTCCCCATTTCGTTCATGCGGAAGACGGCCTCTTCTTGCGTGTATTCGGTCATTATACTAAAAATCGTTCTGTCAAACCACCAAACGCATCGATACGGCGATCCCGGAAGAAAGGCCACCAACGACGCACGTTCTCACCGCGAGTCTTGTCGATCTCTATCACACGTACCTCCTCCTCGTCATTCGGGAATACGGTTAATAGCTCACCTTGGGGACCGGCCACAAAACTGTTTCCCCAAAACCGGATACCGCCCGTTTGTCCCGAAGGGTCCGGCTCATGCCCGGTACGATTTACGGAAATGACCGGGAGTCCGTTCGCCACGGCATGTCCCCGCTGTATGGTCACCCACGCACCCAGCTGACGGTCCTTCTCTTCCTGCGTATCGCTACTTTCCCAGCCGATAGCAGTCGGATAGATCAACATCTCGGCACCACGCATAGCCATCAAACGGGCTGCTTCCGGATACCATTGATCCCAGCAAACCAACACACCAAGACGCCCCACAGAGGTATTGATAGGCTCAAAGCCTAAATCACCGGGGGTAAAATAGAATTTCTCGTAATAAGCGGGGTCATCCGGGATATGCATCTTGCGGTATTTTCCGGCGATCGTACCGTCTTTTTCCAAGACGACGGCCGTGTTATGGTACAGGCCCGGGGCACGCTTCTCGAAAAGGGAAAGCACCAAGACGATACCCAATTCTTTCGCCAAGGCACCGAAGGTTTCCGTCGATGGGCCGGGGATCGTCTCTGCCAAGTCAAACATATTCGTATCTTCCGTCTGGCAGAAATACAGGCCGTTATGCAGTTCTTGTAAAACGACCAATTCCGCTCCCTCCCGGGCAGCTTTACGGATATTTACCTTTAGCTTCTCTATATTCGCCGCGCTATCAGCGGTATTCTTTTGTTGTATTAATCCTACTTTCATATTTAATATTTACATTGATTAATATCCAGTTGTAGAGACGGGGCGTGCCCCGTCTCACATCCCAGCAAAATGATATTCTAAATTACCATCAGACAGTGGTAAGACGGGGCACGCCCCGTCTCTACAACTAGGTATTATCATAGACTATGTTATTTATTTGATAAAACCTTCCGGATACTGCATCGTCACGCAATGCAGGGAACCGTGTTGCTTGATAAGCGGAAGGCAATTGATACCCACGATCTCACGGTCCGGGAACGCCTCCCGCAAAGCCGCTTTAGCGATCTCATCCTTCGGTGAGTCATAGAACGGAACCAATACGGCCCCATTCATGATCAGGAAATTAGCGTAGGTAGCGGGCAAGCGTTCCCCTTCCCATTCCACCTGATCCGCCATCGGAAGTGGAATCAGACGATAAGGCTCACCATTCGCCCTAGTAAACTCCTTGATCTCCTCCTCCATCGCCTTCAGTTCCTCATAATGCTCGTCTTCCTCATCCTCGCAGCGGACATAAGCGATCGTATCCTCGCTACAAAAACGGGCGAGAGTATCCACGTGGCTATCCGTATCGTCCCCGGCTAAATAACCGCTGGTAATCCAAAGGATACGATCCAAGCCAAATATGTCTTTCAAATAACGTTCCAATTCCTCTTGTTGCAAATACTCATTACGGTTTACGGATGCCAGACACTCAACGGTAGTCATCAACGTACCTTTCCCATCCGATTCGATACTACCGCCTTCCAGCACGAAAGGTTGCATATTAGCGGGCACCACCTCGTCGGAGAAGGTCTTCATATGACAAAGATTACGGGTAATCAAATTATCATGATTGGCGGCAAACTTCATTCCCCAGCCATTGAACACGAAATCATAAAGCATGGGCGTTCCCTCATCGAAGACGGAAATTCCCCCGTGATCCCGTGCCCACGTATCGTTCGTATCCATCTCACGAAAAATGACACGGTCGTAATCAACCTCACCCAATTGTTCACGTACGGCGGTCTCGTCCGGACAGACAATCAATAACTTCTCTCGCTTGATCACTTCCTTGGCGATAGCCACGAAGCAAGGAATCACCTCGTCCAATATCGGGGCCCAATCCGTATTCTCATGCGGCCACGTAAGCTGCACGGCACTTTGCGGATACCATTCCGCAGGTAATATCACGTTATGTTCCATATTTGAATTGTTTAAATTGTTTCACAAGCACGATCGCTGTCACGATCGCCGCCACCGTGTCGGCGATAGGCATACTGATCCAGACACCGAGAGTTCCGAATAACGGGGGGAGGATGATTAAACAGGGTATCAAGAAAAGCATCTGCCGGGTCAAGGAGAGAAAGATCGCTTTCTTAGACATGCCGATGGAAAGGAAGAAGTTAGTCGCCACCATCTGGAAGCCCACGATCGGGAATACGGCGAAGACGATGTGCAGGCCATAAGAGGCGGCACTGATCAACTCTCCGTCACTCGTAAACATACGGACGATCCACGACGGCACCAACTGGCAAAGCAAGAACCCCAGCGTAGCCACTCCTACCGCCCAGCGCATCGTCAGCCGGGTCACGTCCGTCACCCGGGAATAGAGCCGGGCACCATAATTATAACCGGCTATCGGTTGCATACCCTGATTAAATCCCATGATAATCATCACGAAAAGAAAAACGATACGGTTCACGATACCATAAGCGCCAATCGCCATATCTCCCCCATGCTCTTTCAATCCCCGGTTGATAAGGATCACGATCAAGCAGGAACAAAGGTTCATCAAGAACGGAGATAAACCGATCGACAAGATACCTTTCACGATCTCCGAGCGCAGCCTATAAATACCTTTCTTGAAATGAAGGAGTTGCTTTGGTCTCGAGAAATGGATCAACTGTCCGGTAAGCGAGATCACCTGCGAGATCACCGTCGCCCAAGCCGACCCTTTGATACCCCATCCAAACCCAAAGATAAACAACGGATTCAAGGCGCAATTGATAACGACCGACGCCAACGTAGCATACATCGCCATCTTCGGGAACCCCGAGGAGCGCAAGACCGCGTTTAATCCCAGATACATATGCGTAACCACATTGCCATACAGAATAATCCGCATATAATCACGGGCATATGAGATCGTGTTCTCACTAGCACCGAAAAAGTACAGCACGGGATCAAGCAAGAACAAGAAAGCGATCGTGAAAGCGACGCCCAGAACCACATTCAAGATCAACACATTCCCCAATACCTTATTCGCCCCCTCATAATCTTTCTGCCCCAGCTTCACGGCAACCAACGTAGAGGCACCGACTCCCACCAACGAACCGAAGGCGGCCGCCAAGTTCATCAACGGAAAGGTCAAGGCTAGGCCGGAAATCGCTAACGCCCCCACTCCATGGCCAATAAAAATGCTATCGGCCATATTATATAAAGAAGAAGCTGTCATTGCGATAATCGCAGGAATCGCATATTGCGTAAGTAATTTACCGATAGGCTCGGTCCCTAATACCAATGGAGAATTTTGTTTTGTCATGCCGCGAAGATACGGATATTTCGATTTATTCTTTATATTCGCGACCTTATAATAGTTTAAATATGGCAGAGGAACTACGGATTAAAAATGGTGATAAACAGGAAATGTATGAGACGTTGCTCCCGCAAATCGCCTCATTGGTAGGTAACGAGACCGACCTAATCGCTAACATGGCGAACGTCGCCGCAGCACTCAAGCAAACTTTCGGTTTCTTTTGGGTGGGTTTCTACCGGGTCATAGACAATCAGTTGGTATTAGCGCCTTTTCAAGGCCCTATCGCCTGTACACGAATCAAATACGGAAAAGGGGTATGCGGCACGGCCTGGAAGGAGACCCGTACGATCATCGTACCGGACGTAGACGCTTTCCCGGGACATATCGCCTGTAGCTCGGCGTCACGCTCTGAGATCGTAGTTCCCGTGATATGGAAGGATAAGGTAATCGCTGTCCTTGATATAGACAGTGATCAACCGGATAGTTTCGATGAGACTGATCAGATCTTTTTGGAAAAGATAGTGGAATTGCTTCCTCATCAGTAAGCCTCGCCTCAGTACTTCGCAAGAAGTACCGCAGTACTGCCTAAGAGGTACCGCAGTACTTTGTAAGGAGTACTCCAGTACTATCCGGAGAAATACCACAGTACTTTGCAAGGAGTACTCCGGTACTCTCCCAGAAGTACCGGGACAAATGCTACTTACCGCAAATACCCTTGAACGGACAATAAGAACAAGCCTTCCCCGTAGGGGTTTGCGTAAAGGGAATTTCTGGATTGAAGATCTCGTCCAAGCAGCCTCGCAACCCCTCCTCGAACGCTTGGGCATAACCGGAGAAATCCTCTACCTTCTCCGACTTCCCCCGTTCGATACGGTGGTAGACAGATGGGTCGAACGGATCGGCGAAAAGGGAACGGACGTAATAAATGCCCGGTTGTATCGTCTTTCCCTTGTTCTCGGCGAGATGGGCGTACATCCAGCAATACATGAATACCTGCATCACGGCTTTCGCACGATCTTTCTCCTCCTTGTTGAATAGGCTCTCGATACTACTGAAAGTCGTAGTTCCGCTACCGCTCTTGTAATCGATGATACGGATAGCGTTGCGAACCTCATCCACACGGTCGATAAAGCCTTTCAACCGGATCTCGGAATGGTCGGAAAGGCTGATCAAGCCGTTTATCTTACGCTCGGACTCGATGTAAACGAAAGGGGTCAGCTTGCCGTCACGCTCCAAGATCTTCTCCACGTATTTACGGATCATCTCGCCGATCAGGTAGTTTTGTCCGGTAAGGGAGCGAACCACCTCTGTCTTGAAAAACTCGCTGGCGAAAGCCCGGGCGATAGCTCCGGTAAGCAAGGCCGTATCCTTACGGATCGCTTTCAGCAAATCCACGGTAACCATCTTCCCTTGGAACGGCTTGTAAAGTTCCTCCATCACCTTATGCAAGATACTTCCAAATACATCGCTCTCGATCGTCTCGCTCACCTCCTCTTCTTCTCGGATACCTTCCACGACGGAAAAATAGAATTTCAACGGGCAATCCAGATACGTATTGATAGCGCTCGCCGAGATCGCCTTGCTCCCCCCTTTCCGGTAAGCGTCTAAACGGCGCATGATATCCTCCCTTTTCGGCACGGCCAATGGCGGGGTTTTGGAGGAAGATACGTTATAGACCACCAATTTATCTCGCATCGGCACCTCATAATGATAATGCAGCTGGTGGACAAAGCGACTTACCTCTCCCGTCTGCAATCCGTTGCTGCGGGTATCGTATAAAAGGCTCACGTGGCTGGCACGCTCTATCAAACGATAGAAATGGTAGGCCCATACGCTATCTTGATGCTCGTAGGTAGGCAACCCGAAACCCCTGCGTAGGTTATAAGGGATAAAGGAGTTCGCCGCTTTCCGCTGCGGGAAAATACCCTCGTTCATGGATAAGATAATCAGACGGTCGAAATCCAAGGCACGGGTCTCGAGCACACCCATAATCTGGAGGCCGGAAAGCGGCTCGCCGTGGAAGGGGATCGTAATGGTATCAGTTACCCGCTTCAATAGGCGGAAGAAGGTATCTATTTTCATCTCTATACGAGCGTCTTTCATTACCTCTTTCATGCGGTTTACCGTGGTGAAATAATGGAAGATGAACTCTTGCTCCAAATCGTTCGTCCGCTGGGGTGCGTCCTCCTCTTCTTCATCGGAAAGGGCGGACATAACCTTGTTCAGCTCTTCCAACACCTTGATCAGATAATCCGAGAAGGCCTCCACCCCGGTCACCGGCGTGAACAGGATTTCTAGCAAAGGCGTTTTCTCTAACTCCGTATGCGAGATATAGATCTTGTTGTTCTCCGTGATCTCTTTCACCAAGGAGGAAATAATCTCCGGTGAGGTGGAGAGGATGTAGCGATGGTTCAATACCGGCAGCACGTCACGGAAATAGAACAACGGATTCCGGTCTATATAGCGTACGTTCTTCTGCAACGCCAAGATATACTCGATCAACGAAGCGACCGGGGTTCCCGCCAAGGGATAACCCATCGTGACGTTGATGCGCCGGATTTGCTCCGGTATGGCGTTCAGCACCGGGATCAGCAGATGCTCATCGGGCAAGATCACCGCCGTACGCAGGGCTTCTTCCGAGCTCATCTCCGCTTCCTTGCACCAATCGCTCAACAGGGTGTAGACGTGCTTGGCCTGCCCGATACCGGAAGGGATGCCGATCACCTCGATCTCGGTCTTTACCTTCTCCTCGGGGGGTAATTTCATCGAGGAAGGGAAGCTCTTCAGGTTACGGGAGACGAAATAAGAGGCCTTATTATCCGGATCGGTTACCTTATCGGATACATAATCCCAATAGAAATCCGCTATCTCCCGCTTCAGCAACTGGGCTAAGAAACGTTCTTCCGATACGGACAAAGCGTTCAAACCGACGAAGACTATTTGCTCATAAGGTAAATCCGGAGACTCGCCCCGTTCCATACTTTCCACGACCTCCCGGAAGATCATGCCCTCGTAACCTTTTCCCTCGGCGGCCAAGGTCGCACGGAATTCCTCATAGAGATCGTATAGCACTTGCCAGACCGCCAAGAACTGTTGCTGGTTCGGCGTATCGCCCCGGGGATAAAAACTGGACCAGAAACTACGGATAGCGGCGATCTGCTCATCACTTAAGAAATCGAAATCATTCTCTATCTCCCGTAGGTCCGTCACGTTACTGAATAGCATGCGGGCATTTGCCATGTACTTATCGATATCGTCGAAGTCGTTGAGCAACATCTCGCCCCAATACAGGAATTCATCGAAAGTCTCGGTGGAACCGCTTTGGCGGATGTAGATGTCGTACAGGGTAAAAAGCATACTGATCCGATCGGCGGATTGTTTTCCGCTCAACTGGATAAAGAGATCGTTGATCGTAAGGATTATCGGAGAGAAAAGGGGGGTATCGGCTACCTCCGAGAGATATTTCTGGAAGAAAAGTCCCGTACGCCGGTTTGGGAAAACAAAGGCCAAACGACTGACCTCCGCTCCCCATTTCTCGTAAAAAAGAGACGCTACTTGATATAAGAACGGTTTCATTTATTCTAAAATTTATACAGGCTTGTAGAGACGGGGCATGCCCCGTCTCCCACCATCTAATAGTAACTTTAAATACCCTTTTGAGGGGATAAGACGGGGCACGCCCCGTCTCTACAACCGGATACGATTCATGTTATATTAAGATGTTCTCTATCTCCTGTAATTCTTCCCCGGAGAAAGAGATATTATCTAACGCCTTCAGGTTATCCATTAATTGGGCGACAGAGCTAGCGCCAATTAATACGCTAGTTACCCGTTCGTCCTTTAATAACCAAGCGAGCGCCATCTCCGCCAAGGTCTGTCCACGGCGGGCGGCTACCTCGTTTAGCTTACGGGCCTTTTCCACGGCCTCCGGGGTAACTTGAGAGGTCTGCAAATGGCCGGTCGATTTCGCCGCACGAGAATTCTCCGGGATTCCACGCAAATACTTATCCGTAAGCAAGCCTTGCGCCAACGGCGAGAACGCTATCATACCCACACCCTCTTCCTTCAATACAGGCAATAAATCCGGTTCCGTCCAACGATCGAACATCGAATAGCGGGCTTGGTGAATCAAGCAAGGCACCTTATGTTCTTTCAGTACGGCCAAGGCCTTACGGGTCTGGTCTGCGTCATAGTTGGAGATACCTACATACAAAGCCTTTCCTTGCCGGACGATATCAGCCAAGGCCCCCATCGTCTCCTCGATCGGAGTCTCCGGGTCCGGACGATGGGAGTAAAAGATATCCACGTATTCCAGTCCCATCCGTTTCAAGCTCTGATCCAAGCTAGCCATTAAATATTTACGGCTTCCCCAGTTCCCATACGGTCCCGGCCACATATCGTAGCCCGCCTTCGTAGAGATAATCATCTCATCCCGATAAGCGCCCAAGCCCTTCTTCAATATCCGGCCAAAATTCTCCTCCGCCGATCCGTAGGCCGGGCCATAATTATTCGCCAAGTCGAAATGAGTCACGCCATGATCGAATGCGGCGTGAGCGATCTGGATAAAATTACCGAACACGTCCACACTACCAAAGTTGTGCCACAATCCCAAGGAAACGGCCGGCAATAAGATACCGCTCCGTCCGCACCGCCGATATATCATATCCGCATAGCGATTCTCTTCCGCTTTGTAAAACTCCATATGCTCTTTCTTTTTTTAATTATTATATCTCATCCGGCCAAGGAACCGGTTTACCTGTCGCCTTAAACGACGGACGTTGCCCGTCCACTTTCCGTAAATACGTACCCAATTCCCCGGACAGACGCTTTACGATATCGGGATGCTGCCTTGCCACGTCATTATGTTCCCCTATATCCTCCGGGATATTAAACAATTCCTTCTTCCCCGTCTCGTAATAATAGATCAGTTTCCAGTCTCCATTACGGACCGAGCAAGTCGGACCGATTCCCGGCCCGTCATTACCCCATATATTCGGGCAGTTCCAGAATAAGCTACGTCCCACGGAAGGATCTCCCGTACCTTTTAATAAAGGCATGAAACTGACGCCATCTATCGGCTGTACGGTCTTATACCCCCTTATGCCTGCCATCTCCAAGATAGTTGGATAGAAATCCTCGATAATCAAGTATTTATCACATTTGCTTCCCGGTTTCACCACCCCCGGCCAACGCACGATCATAGGCTCACGGACTCCTCCCTCATAGGCGGAGCCTTTACCACTGTTCAAGGGATAGTTTTGCGTATGGATCTCGCCGTCACGCCATCCGGGCTCGCTGGAAAGACCACCGTTATCACTCATGAAGATCACGATCGTGTTATCCGCCTCGCCATTCTTCTCCAACCAGTCCATCAAATCGCCCAGACTCTTATCCATACCCTCTATCAAGGCAGCGTAAGCCGCCTCTTTAGCCGTTAACCCCCTATCAATATATTTCTGGTAGAAACGCTTGTCCTTATCAATCGGGATATGGATCGCATAATGTGACATATATAGGTAAAACGGCTGGTTATATTTCTTAGCCTTGTCCAACGCCTTGATCGCCTCCTGCGTTAGGGCCTCCGTAGCGAAGGTGTCGCTTCCCCAATACTTTTCCAATCCGGGGATAGCGTTCGGAGCGTAAGGTTTACCATCCTTGGTATGCCCGTAATTATTCTCGCCGAGGTAACTGGCGAGACCTCCGGCGGCATGCCCGGCTATATTGACCTCGAATCCCCAATGATGCGGGTCCTCCCCCGGGGTATCGATCGCCCCGAAATGCGCCTTGCCGCAATGGATCGTGTGATATCCGTTATTCTTCAATATCTGCACGAATGAAGTACCCACAAACGTATTATTCGTCCCGCCCACTTGGGCCACGCCGTTATAATTCCAATCCGGCAGGGTAAGCACATCACTCTCCCGGTCGGTCGTCTTATCCTTAAAAAGTGTCCAGTTCGTAACCCGGTGACGGGCGGCGTTCGTCCCCGTGATCAAGCTGCAACGGGTAGGCGAGCTGATACTGCTAGCGTAGGCTTGGGTAAACATCATGCCCCCTTTCGCCAATCGCTCCATGTTCGGGGTCTCATATACCTCATTATAATGCGTCTTTTGGATCCAAAAAGGTAAGGACGTATCCTCCCATCCCATATCATCCACCAAGAACAGGATGATATTCGGGGGACGACTGGCACTCTGGGCGTTCGCTACCGCCGATACCGACAATAAAGCGATGGGAATAAACTGAGTCTTCTTCATGATAGGCAACGGATATTTGTATTCTACGAAAGTAGATATATTTCACCGAAAAACAATATTGTTTCATATACAAAATAATATTGTCTTATGTATTATACTTTTCCGGACATAAAATAAGGGGCCCTTGACAAAAAGAGTCCCTTACCTAATATCTTATACCCAATGATTTATCTGGAAAGCCTTAACGCAAACGATCCAAAGAACGTACCAGCGCCTCATCGGCCCCGATATTACGGATCGCCAGATAATCCAAGATCAGATTGACCAACGGGAAGGAAAGAGCGATCTTAACACTTACGCTGGCACCTTCCATATCCCCCTTCAAGGAATAGATCAAGAAGGCGAAGAAACCATAAAAGCCCAATATCAGCAATGCGTTGAACACGCAAAGACGGATTTGCAGGATTCTTTTCTTATATAAGAAGATCGTCACCAAGGCAATGATAGCGATGATAGCAGTCAAGGCAAATAAGCCCCACGCCGGGTATAGTAATTCCGGCTCACCGATCATCGTGCTCAACCCGCTAGCATCGAACGAGAAGAGGGCGTCTCCTTGTTGCAACACGGCCAACGGCAAGAATAAGGTAGCGACCGTAAGCGCCACGATAATTAGCAGGTAAACAGTTTGTATTCTTTGTAACATGGTAATTAGTTCGTTTTAAATGGAAAGGCCGACTCATTTGAGGGTCAGCCTTTCCGATGTTCAAAAATATTTCTTCTTAGAAGTTATTCTTCTCTTTAGCAGGATTCTTGTAATAAACCTTGCCATCCTCGTACTCTTGAGCGGCGATCAACGTTGATTTCGGAAGTTTCTCATAGTAGCGTGAAATCTCGATCTGCTCACGGTTTTCAAAGACTTCCTCCAAGTTGTCATTGTAAGAAGCGAACTCTTGAAGTTTCTTTTCCAGATCTTGTTTCATCTCAACACTAATCTGATTCGCCCGTTTTGAAATGATAGCGACTGTCTCATATACGTTACCCGTTTCTTCACTTAACTTCATCATGTCACGGGTTACCGTATTGGTAGGAGCGTTTGATTTTCTGTAATCCATTTTCGTTTTATTGATTAAATTCGCTTAATATGCATCTGTAATTCGCTTGCTGGCATAGTCGTAGAACTTCGTTACCTGCTTTACGTAGTTACCTTCCGGATACTCGTTCATGTAGTTGTAATATTCGTCAACCACATCCCGGTAACGGCCCTGCAACTTCTCCTCTACGGATACTAGCGCCAACTCGTATTTCGCACGGATGATAAGGAACATGAATTCCTCACGATACTTGGAATACGGGTAATTCTTCAAGGCGTTCTGCGCCGTGATCACGCAAGACTGGAAGTTATTCCCCATATAGGTACCTAGATTGAAATACAAGCGGGTGGCCATCAATTCCTTGTAAGCCAACTTCTCCTGAAGCTCGAACATGATGTTCTGCGCTTCCTCGGCCCGTTCACTTTGCGGATAATACTCCAAATAAAGTTGCAACTGCTCGATCGCCTTATACGTCTGCGACTGGTCTAACCGGGGATCCGGAGAGTCCAGATACAAACCATAACCGGAATAGAAACGGGATAATTCCGTAAACTCCCCTTTCGGATAGGTCGTATAATAGGTCTCGAAGTATTGCGAAGCCGTCTGATAATCTTTCTGACCGTAATAGCTTTGCGCCAACAAGTACAAGGACTCCTCGGCATAAGCTGTTCCTTTAAAGATTGTAACCAGTTCATCCAGCAGAGTAGCGGATTTCGAGTATTGCTTCGCGTTGAAGTATTTCTTCGCGTACGAATATTTCAATTCGTAATCCGTGCTCTTCAGTATCTTATTATACTCTCCACAAGAGGATAATAGTACTGTCATCATCATCAGTAAAAATACAACCTTTTTCATTCACATACTTTTAGCGTGCAAAAACACATCATCAACATAACCTTCTATCACACAGAATATTACCCATTCCGAAACTTCGCACGGTGAACATAGCTGTGAAATATCGAGTAATTATTTATATATAATTTTTTCTCTATCCGTGTGCAAAGGTATGCAAAGTTTGCTTATGAATAAAGACTATACAATAATATTTTCACTTTTGAGCGGAATCAGACACGTTAAAATTTCTTGTGATATTATTGGTGGAGCGTTATAATCCTTTAGATCACATATAACATTCCTTAGATAGCCTAGCCTATTCCAGCCCATATTTCTCAATCAGTCTTTTCACTTGCACGGGCTGGAAAGATTTGCCTTTAGCTGTTTGAAAACGTTTCTCGTTGAGGTAGGCGGCAATATGAGACAGGTTTTTTGTTTCCTGTAGTTTCATTCGTATCGCCTCAACCGCACGAATCGTGTTTTCATTTGATCGGGCTTTTTCTTGAATCGCCTCGATAGCATTGATTCTCATTGTATCGGTAAAGGTAGCTTTAGGAGAACCAAGTTTAACGCCTCTAGCCTTCTTTGCCTGTAATGCGGCTTTAGTGCGTTGTCCTATCAGTTCCCGTTCGTGTTGCGCTAGAGTTGCATATATACCCAGTGTCAAGGTATTTAGTTGGGGTAGGTCTACGCAATGAATATCCACACCGGAATTTTTAATATGAAATAAGAACTCAACATTTCGGCTTAGTCTATCCAGCTTTGCGATCAACAATGTATAATTGTTACCTTTACACAATTGTAATGCCTCATTCAATTGCGGGCGATCGTCTTTCTTTCCGCTTTCCACCTCTGTATAGCTAGCCACTAGTTCCGCATTCGGTATATGTGATAAGCAATTAAGAACTGATTGTTGTTGTCCTTCCAACCCTAGACCGCTTTTCCCTTGCTTGCTTGTGCTCACTCGATAATATGCCACATATTTCATAATCCAACTACTTTATTGATTCTGGAAGCAAAGATATATACTATTTTACAAATCACAAACGAACGTATGTGATTTGTAAAGCTTATAAAACATGTTATAAAACATACAATATATACCTTCATCAAGAAGTTGGAAAAAAATTCAAAAAATAACGGGGTGGGTAGTCTCTTTGGTTCGGATACCACACATATCGCCGCCCCCTTTTTTCAAGTCTCGTTTTTAAGAAAATCCCCCGTTCCATCAAAGATACTGAGGTTGAGGCGGTGAACATTTTGGTTCGTGCTATATCTGAAATTTTTCGGGAAATGATTTTTCAAGTCCCGTTTTCCCATCAGCAATTTTTTTCTAATGGCTAATATACTGGAGTTGAGGTGGTGAACCAAAAAGTTAAGTGCCAAACTGAATCCGTCCGGTGAAATGTACCAAATACACCTATATATAGGCATTTCGTCTATTCTTAGACAGTTAACTAAAACTTTAAATTAATGGATTATAATGTAAGATATAATATCGGCATTAACGGGAACGAGGCTAGCCGTTCTCTTACCCAGTTCGCTAACACTATACAAAGAACGATCCCACCTATCATACGAGAACTGGAGAAACTTAGTAAGAAGCTCAACGCAATCACGGTGCAATACAACCAACTAAATAAAAGGCTGGCGAAACCTAAAACAGTGAGATTCAATATCGATAAGGGGATAAATACTCAGCTATCCACCGTACAAAGGAAGATCAACTCTATCAAAGGAAAAACAGTAACGATAAAAACAAGACAAGTTATCGCCTCACCCCCAACCCCTATTAATAGAAGTACGCAAGGAATCAGAGGTAGGAATGTACCGACAACGATAGGACTAGGCGGCATGGGAACTATTGGGACGTTGGCGGCTGGATATGGGATTGGTTCTATCGTCAAAGATTTCTCAGAATACGAAAACACAATGACAACGGTACGAAGCATCCTTAAAGCAACGGATAATGATATATCTACCTTCAGCGATCGTTTCTCAGAAATGCAGAAGAACGTCCGAAACGTGGGGGTAGAAACCAAGTTCACAACTACAGAAGTAGTTGGAGCCGCCAAATACTTGGCAATGGCTGGATTAGGAATTGAGGATATAGACAATAGCATCCTTCCAATAGCCAACCTAGCTACGATCTCAGATACACCGCTGGATAGGATAGCCGATATCGTAACGAATATTCAAACAGCCTACGGTATAGATAGCAAGAAGATGGGGGCATTGTCGGATATACTGGCAATGATACAAGCATCCAGTAACACCACCATCCCCGAAATGGGTGAAGCTATGAAATTCGCCGCCCCGACAATGAGTTTAGCGGGAATTTCATTCAATGAGGCGGCTGCATCTATAGGTTTGCTGGCGAATGCTGGTATTAAGGGAACGTTGGCTGGAACGAATTTGAGACGTATGATGTTGAGATTGATGAATCCTACCAAGAAGGGGCTTGAGATACTTGATAAATATAAGATTTCTCTATATGAACTGAACGAAGAAACCGGAAAGACCAAGCTACGATCACTCACAGACATCTTTACACAGTTCCAAGGTAAGGATTTAAGCGTACAGGATATTCAGACCGTATTTGATGTTATAGGTGGTAATGCGGCGAACAATATCCTAGCAACGTTGAAAACATTGCCGGAACTAGTAAGAAAGAGTAAGATTTCCACCGGGTTCGCCCAATCGGTTGCGGACGATAAGCAGCTAGAAACGATCGCTGGACAATGGGCTAGGGTAACATCCCAGTTCTCAGAGTCGGGATTACAAGCTATCGAACCTTTGCAGCCGGAAATAAAGAAGATGTTAGAGGATTTAACTAGTACCCTAGGGAAACCCGAAACAGTTGAGGCATTATCACAGCTAGGAAGCGGTATATTGTTACTGGTGAAGGAACTAGGAAAGCTCGGGAATTGGGTAATTGATAATTGGGGTTGGATTGGAGATCTTATTATTGGCGGCATCCTATTTAAGCACGTGGATAAGCTAGGAAATAGTTTTCTTGGCATGGCTGGAAATACCAAGCAACTATCCAGTGCCCTAGGAATCATGAACGGGAAATTTGGCGCAATACCTTTGTTGGTAGAGACGGCAATAACGGCTTTAGGATTATTCGCTGGAAAAGTCTATTTAGCTAAAACAGCGACAAATACGGCACTTGAAGGAATCCAAGAAAAAATAAATGAATTACAACCGGGACTCGTGAAAAAGGATAACAAGACTCAAGAAGTAGGGTCAAGGAAAAGCTATTGGGAATTAATTGGTTTTGGATCACTAGGAGATAAGAACGGGTTCGGTGAAGTGGATCAGTTAGTTCAATATGCAAACGTTCTTAACAAGAAGGGAGAAGAAGCGGCAACGATTGATTATACGAACTCACAAGACTTTTTCAAAAACATAGCCAATCTTCCAGTTAATACGGCTATACAATTGTTGAAATCACGACAAGGTTGGATGGAGTCCATGAGGCAGACACCATTATATGCGCTCTCCAATACGGCCAATAGGAAGCTAGGCAGCGTAACAGGAAAACATCCCGATCAGTTTACACCCGAAATAGCGGAACGTTCAAGCGAGTACACGACTAGGTACAACCAGCAAATGAACGCTTACAAGGAACTCGATCAGCTACGGGTATCGTTCATGGAAAAAACATTGTTGAGTCAACAAATTCAAAGCTTAGAGGCATTAAAGTTATTTCAGTTAGAGACAGGAATAGACCCTACATTCAAGAACCAAACGATCACGAATGAGGGCAAAAAGAAGAAGATAATAGAAGGATTGAACGCTATCCAAGGAAAAGGCATCTATTCGGTTGATATGCTGGAAAATCTTAGATCAGCCCTTCCAGCACCGTTAATAGATTCCGAAAGTGTGGAGATTTTTCCGAATAAGAACGTAAGGATAGACCGTACAAAGGGAACGATACAAGATCGAATTAACGCATGGAAAGAAAAGATTCCCAGCGTATCCAAACAAAAAACGCTTGAAATTCAACCGCCTCAACAATCAGTGAGCGAGATAACAAGCCCACAGGTAACCAGTCAATCCATGCAACCAAAAGTGGTTTCATCAAGTAACCAGCATCAGCAAGGTAGGCAAATAGTACAGTGTGATAGCCTCATTAAGATCGGTTCTGTTACCGGTGCTGATTTGAACGACATAGAGAAATTCAAAGATATGTTGACTGAAGCGTTGTTGAGTATATCCAGCGACACAGAATTACCGTAGACATTGAATTTAAATTAATCCGCCAAAAAGCGGCTCAGCCGAAAAGGTGGCTCAGCTTAAAACAACGAATCCTCAACCCCAGCCATCAAGGTTAGGAGTTGAGGATTTTTTTTGCCGTTTCTTGTTTCGTACCGTGAAAACGGGTATTTGGTACAAGATACTGGATATTAGGATAATAATACAAGGGAAAAGCAAAGAAAAGTAATAAAATGTGCTTCTGGCCGGTAATATTATATCATTTTATAATTATATGATTTATATTTATAACATATTATAAGCTAATATGTATATTTTTGTTATAATCTGAAATCAATCAACAAAAAGAATGACAATATAATATCACATAATAGCCCCTACCTTATTATGTGGTATCAGCGCGAGTACATGTTATACAACATGATTTTTTAGGCACAAAAAAACCGTCCATACAATTAAGTACGGGCGGCTAAAAATGAATGAATTATCAATCATGGTTAGGTATTAATATCTTCTAAAACATAGGTTTTCTTAACTAGATTCGGGGCTGGAGTGCCTTTAATTTTATAGAGTACAAGTGCTTGACCGTTAAAATATTTCTTGAATTTCTCGTATCCATTCTTAGAGGCAAATTTTCCTACGGTATATCGGGAGAAATAAAGATAACCTAGATATTGTAGGATTTTTTCAAAGTCTTGCTGGCTCATAATCCGTTTGAATCCCAGCTTTTCTTTTTCCTCTTGGGTGAGTTCTATTAGTTCTTTCCGCATACGCAAAAACAATTATCAAAATCTTCTACCCAAGTTTTCACGGCAATATAATGAACGCCATCACCTTTTATCAATCTCAAAGAAATGCTTTCTACATCAAGGTTTGAGAGGATTCCAGCCGCTAACTCATACTTATATTTGATCTCATCAAACGTTAATCCAATCGGAATTAACAGGTTGTATTTTTTCAGATCGTTACTTTTCCATATCCCGGAAAACATATCGTTTTGCTTCAGATCGAGACATAATAGCTTAAAGAAAGATTCTGAAATATCGACTAATTCTTTGTAAGTAAAATTCTCCATATTGTATATTTTTTTGATTGTAATGCAGCAAGTAAAGATACCAGTACCAGCCATCGATGAGGGGGTAACGATTAGGGCTGGTATAAGGTATCTTCTATTTATTCCCCTGTGATCGCCTATTGGGGAAAAGTTAAGGTTTTGGTTTTGTTGTAGTAAGGTCTTTTTGATTCGGGGGGAAGAGTCGTTGAACTTGGTTCAATCGACCAGCAGAAGAGTACTATATAACACCTATCTAAACAGGTACTTACAAGACGCACGTTCCCTAATCACCTCACGGATCAAGACCTTGAAATACATCCTTTGTATTCTATATCAAGTGTGGGAAGCCCTACTTTTAATGCGCTATCCTTTCGAACAATCAAGGCGTTCGCAATCCCCACTTAACGGATATACACGTAGAATCTGGCAAGCCGTGTATATGCGTCCGCATGTCTCACCCAGTCGTTATTACAGTCGGACTACTATACGGAATTTCGCTTTCGCTTAGATCTTCATTAGAGATCTCATAGCTTACTAATGTACTGGAGAGAACGCAAGCATTTTCCAGTTCTACCACCTTCAGCCGTTATCCACAAGTTCAGAAAATAACAGGGAGCGAACTCAACCACGCTTTACCTTCTTTGTTGCTTCGTTATCCAAGAATAGAGAAACATGTATCAAATAGTTTAAGTATCCTATTTATACTCTTTTCGAAAAAATATGTCTCAAGCACTTGTATGTACACAAATAAGTACTTATATTTGTACAAAAAACAAGAAGATATGAGAACAGCGAATTTTTCAGATTTCAGAAGCAACCTAAAGAGTTACTTTGATTCAGTTATAGACGATAGCGAGACCGTTATTATCAATCGTGGTAAAGATACTGGGGTAGTGCTCATTTCCCTAGACGAGTACAACGCAATCAAGGAGACAGAATATATCATGTCTTCTCCAGAGTTAGTTAAGCGCATCAAGGAAGGGGAAAAAGAGATACAAGAAGGTAAAGGCACAAAAGTTAATCTGGACGATCTATGGAAATGATTTTTTCCCCACAAGCTTTAGAAGATCTGGAATATTGGAAAAAGAGCGGTAATAAAGCCATCATGAAAAGGATCTCAGACTTGTTAGCCGACATTATAGAACACCCTTTCACAGGTATAGGGAAACCGGAAGCGTTGAAATATGATCTATCTGGCTATTGGTCTAGGAGAATCAATTCTGAACACCGTATTATTTATTGCGTACGAGATAATATGATAGAGGTTTTTGTCTTATCATTACGTTTTCATTATTCTAAAAAGTAAAAAAGATCCCAGCCCCATACAGCCTATTTCACCCAAAAACGATACAAGGCATCACCAATAGAGAGAAAGCCCCCCAGATCGCCTCTATTAAGATCGTTTTCCAGTATTAGCGATAAAAAAGCAAGGTAGAGGCGTTATCGCAACGTCCCTACCTTTTTAAAAGTAATGGAAAAAAGTTCGCTTTATCAAAAAAGCGACAATGAAAAAAGAAATATCTTACAATAGCTGGATATAAACGGTATCGCTACTCTCATTCGTTTCCTTATTAATGTTCGGGTACACACCCACTAATTGAAAAGGATCTTCCAGCTTCTCAACCCAATCCCTTATATTATCTAGCGGTTCGCTAAAAAGCCTACCATTATCGATAATCCACAACAAGAACTCTTTAAAATCTTCCAGCTCAATAACTTGATTACACATGTCATTTAACACGAACCTAGACAAGACCATGAATTTTGTTCGTTCCAAGAACTGATTCACGCTTAGTATATCGCCCCTATTAATAATGGTAGTCGTGGTTTCTATACCGCCCCAACTATTATCTACATTTACTTTTCTTTCACTAATATAGCGAGGTTCACCCATAAGCTCGCATATCTCATCATTTCCCAGCTCACAGAGACACGAAAACAACTCATCGGGTAATCTATTAGTTCTCTTATCCTTCATGTCTTGAATCGCCTCTTTGAGCTTCATAGGCATATCTTCATTATCCAGCGTACCATCAACGATAGAGAACGTGCGATCATTGTTATCGTCCCGCCTGTATATTCTTCTCACATCAAAGGAGCATCTTATAAGTTCGGCTGGCGATAGATGTTTGATCGCACGGAATACATTAGCGATCTCTTTTGGGGTTAGGTTATAATCCGGAAGATCATTCTTAAATCGTTCCTTCATATCCTTGTTCGTCAATCGGTACGGCTCATTCCTTCCAGCCGATAAATCCTTAATCAATTCTGAGATCACTAACTTTGTCTTTACGTCAATAATTTTCATATTCCTTATTATTAATTAGTTATGTTATATGTTGCTTTCCTATAGTAGTGTTATCCCAGCCATTGAATAACCGACATAACACTACCATATGTTATTTATCTATAGTTGTGTTATCACTACTATTTGTTTTTTGTTTTTCGTTTTCCTTTTCTTTTCCGTATGTCTTTCAAAGTTTCCAGACCGCACGATTTACGGTACGATTCACAATATTCTATCATGTCGTGTATAGCCGTGTTATCATTGCTATACGTCAAAAGCTCATTATTGGGGTTGAAAGATTTGATAGCGTCTATAACCTTGTTAACATTACTATAGTCAACACAATAAGACCATGTGTTTTTGCCTTCCCTTTTCTCGTCAACACCCACAAGATCAAGCTTTATCAGATTCCCTATGATAGAGTAAACACGACTATAGGGAACGTTAGTTAATGCTTCCAGTGTCTTGTTTGTGATTGTGATAAACTCGTCCTTATCACCATCACCAGCACGTTCCATCAGCACCATCAGCAATACAGCCTCTGAAGGTGATAGCAGCATAAGTAGTATATTATCGAAATTGATTTTCATGCTCTTTGTTTTTGTTTATATTCTGCCATCTTAGTTATATTATCGTTCTTCGCTTCTTCGCTGTATTTCCAATAATGCTTATAGATCATATCTGGGGTATTACCCATCACATAGGCAATATCAATAATATTCCACCTAGCATTAATAGCATGTGTTCCAAAAGCATGTCTAGCATCATACAAAGTAACTCTTTCAATATTTAGCATTTGGCACACGTGTTTTAAATAGCCATTTGCAGCAACCATGAAGTTTTTATGTCTTCTGTCTTGTTCCTTGATTGTCTCGCTGGCTACAATAATAGGAAATACGTATCCATCTTTCGAATATGGACGGTACTTGTCTATGATTTCTTTTATTTCGGGATCAAGATCTAAGGGGATATGTTGTTGTTTCTTTTTGATCCCACCTACGGTCTTTTTGCGCGTACACACAATCTCTCCGTTTATTATATCGCTGTATTTCAAATAATACATATCGACCGGGGCTATGCCACCAGCAAGATAAGAGAACCGAAACATATCGAGATAAAGCTGATACTTGAATAGATCGCCTTTTCTTCCTCTACCTCTTTGTCGTGGCTGATAGGAACACAGTAAATCTATTTCTCGCAACGATAAGATTGTAAGATTGTAATCTGTAGTAGCGGAAGGCATTTTAATCTTTTTCCAAACTTTCATATCAGTACCGGTAACGTCCAACTTATAAGCATCACTATATATCACCTTTAGTTTCGCTATATTCGTATAAACCGTATTCTTATTGCCCTTATCCAGATCGTATTTCTCATTGTAGGCGATAAAATCTGCAATAAAACGATAATCCAGCCCTAGGAACGTCAATTTTTCCCATGGGACATTAATAGATTCACAAAACCCCATCAAGCGATTACGGCACACCCGAAATAGATTGTAAGTATCGTTACAGCCTCTCTTACAATCGCCTTCAACCCTTATTTTATCTTTCAAGCTGGATAATTTAGCCTCGAACGCTTGACTAACAAGTGTACTTTGATCCATACCGGGAGTATCTTTGGTACGGGCATAATATTCATCTTTCCATTCCTGTATTGCCCAATCATCACCTTTGCGTTCGATTAATTCAGTTTTAATCACACGTAGCAATGATCTCACTGGGGCAATAACTTCTTCAAGTTCCTCTTTGTTTTTGCACTTTTTCGAGAAACAATGATTCTTATTATCAAAATCACCGTTTCTCAACTCTATATTATCACATCCTAATTTCAAGGGAAGGTATAACCGTTGCTTGCCATCAGACAAGCAAAAACTCAAATGGTTTCTTGTCTTGTCCTTCACGACAAGATAAAAGTCTTTTTGCATACATTTAAAAAAATTAAGGCTCGACACTTACAGCGGTGGTTAATAAAAATCCATTTCTTTCACCTATATTTTCACAGGGGAAATTCCGGTGAACATACGTGTGAAAGAAATGGTGAAAATTTGGTGCTTTTTGGAGTTGTAAATCCAAATTTTCCTATCTATGTGTCGCAAGCCGTAGATAAAAAAAACATAAACGGACTTGGTTCAGGTCATTAATTGTCAATGAGTTACAACACTCTTTACATGATATAATTTCTATTTTTTCGTAACACCTTGATTTACATCACTTTCAGCGTGCAAAATTAGTGCTTTTAGGCGAATAAATGAAACCCAAAACGTTAATATTTACAACTTATATAAATCGCTAGCAGCGATCAATTCCAATTTATTCGCTTTCAAAACCTCCGCGCACTTATTGACATCGTCCGGACGGATGATCACGTTAGCAGCGTCGCCTTGAGAAAAAGCGTACATATATTCAATGAAGATCCCGGCCGAGGTAATGATATCCATCGCCTTTGCCAAGGCTCCCGGCTGGTTGGGACAATGCAAGCATACCACGTCGGCCACGCTTACAGCGTATAACTTTTCACGAAGCACGGATATCGCTTTCTCCGTATCGGATACGATTAGGCGAAGGATACCGAAATCGGAATTCTCGGCTACCGTGAAAGCGGACATATTGACCCCTGCCTCCCCTAATATCTTGGCGACTTCCGTAAAACGGCCTTTCTTGTTTTCCAGAAAGATTGATAATTGTTTTATTAACATAGTACTTAATCTTTTAGAGGTTATACTAACTTACGTTTATCGATCACGTGTTTTGCCTTACCCATACTACGTTCGATACTACGCGGCTCCACGATCTTGATGTCCGGTTGCAAACCGATCACGCTCTGCATGCGGGCGGCGATCTTCTTTTTCAAGGCGATCATCTTGTTCATCTCGTCCGAGTAGTATTCTTGGCGAACCTCCACCTGTATCTGGAAGGTATCGGTATTGTTCATACGATCCACCACGATCAGGTAATGCGCCTCGAACTCCGGCAGCTCCAAAATTACGGATTCTACCTGAGACGGGAAAACATTTACGCCACGAATAATCAACATATCGTCACTTCTACCTAAAATACGTCCCATACGAACCGCCGTACGTCCACAGGCGCACTTCTCGTAAGTCAGCGAGGTCAAATCACGTGTACGGTAACGAAGCATCGGCATACCCTCCTTCGTAAGCGTGGTGAAGACCAACTCTCCTACTTGTCCCGGTTCCACCGGTTGTAAGGTATTCGGGTCCACGATCTCCGGGAAGAAATGGTCTTCCCACAGGTGGGTACCGTTCTGGCACTCACACTCGCCTCCAACGCCCGGACCGCAGATTTCCGTCAAGCCATAGATATCGTAAGCCTTGATATTTAGTTTCGTCTCTAATTCCTTACGCATATTCTCCGTCCAAGGTTCGGCACCGAATGCCCCGACACGCAGTTGGAACTCCTCCAAGGGTATGCCGGACTGGTGGATGGTCTCCGCCAGATACAAGGCGTACGAGGGCGTACAAGCCAAGCCCTTCGCGCCGAAGTCGTGCATCAACTGGATTTGTTTCTGGGTGTTACCGCTACTCATCGGGATCACCGTACCACCGATATTCTCCACGCCGCAATGGGCGCCCAGACCTCCGGTGAACATTCCGTAGCCGTAGGATACTTGCACGGAGTCGTTCTTTGTCAAACCGTAGGCGGTCAGGCAGCGAGCCACGACCTCGGCCCAGATACCCAAGTCCTTACGGGTATATCCCACGACGATAGGCTTACCTGTCGTACCGGAAGAGGCATGTAGACGGACAATCTCGGACATCGGCACGGCCATCAAGCCGAAAGGATAATTATCACGCAAGTCTTGTTTTACCGTGAACGGTAATTTCGTTATATCATCTATTGTCTGTACATCGTCGGGAGTAATGCCCATCTCCTGCATTTTCTTACGATAAAACGGGGAGTTATGGTAAGCGTGTTCAACAACTCTTTTCAACCGTAGGCTCTGTAGTTTCCGCATTTCCTCACGGTCCATACATTCAATAGTTTCGTTCCAAATCATGGTATTTGTCTGTTATCTTTTAAAGTTAGTAGTCTAAATTCGCCGCAAAGTAACAACTTTTTTTAAATCGGTACTCTTTTGTTACGAAAAATTAGTCACGAGGCGATCATTTCAACTCCTTCACCTTGATATTGCGGAACGCTACCTCATCCCCATGATCCTGCAAAAGGATGTGTCCTTTCGGAGCCTCGCCGAAAGCACCACCCGCATTATAAGATGGATCAGCGTATTTACTGCCCTTCACCAAATCACGGAACTCCTTGCTGCCACGCTCGTACTCCAATACCTTCACACCATTCAGCCAGTGCTCTACGTGGTTGTTCGGGAATACCTTCACCACGGCCGTATTCCACTCTCCTACGCCGTTGAAATGGATGTTCTCGCTTTTCTTCAGATCATACAAGCTTCCAAGGGTACGACTACCGGGGAAAGTCGTGTAAAGCTTGGCATCCGGGTGCTTAGCGTCATCCAATAGCTGGAACTCCAAGCCGTAAGCGGAGCCTTTTTGCTTCTCTTGCTCGGTCACGAAGTATTTAATACCGCTGTTGGCCCCTTCGGTGATCTTAAAATCCACACTGAACTCAAAGGCGGAATATTCATCCTCCGTAACGATATCGCCTCCGTTCGTAGACTCGCTACCATCGGATTTCTGCACGATCAATTCGCCGTCTTTCACCATCCATCCGTGATCCGGGAAAGCGTCTTTGTGCGCTCCACGCCAACCTTTCGTTGTCTTACCGTCAAAAAGGAGCGCCCAACCCTCGGCTTTCTCTTGGTCGGTCAATTGATTGATCGCCGGTGTAATTACGGCCATCGGTACTACCTTAGCTGTCTCTTCCGTACTTTGCGTGTTTTTTCCACCGCAGGCGCAAAGGATCATAGCGCTCATGGCGGTACAAATTACTAGTGTCTTCATGTCTTATTTATTTTTAATGTATATAATCAAGCAATGTGTGCGTCCACAAAGATAATCGATTTCATAAAAAATAGACGTATCTTCGCGATATAAATATTAAATGATTATTTATATGAAACAACTAAAGACCGCCTTGTTCGATTTTGACGGCGTAGTAGTAGATACGGAACCTATTTACGATTTATTCTGGAACGATGCCGCTAAACGTTATGGCTTAGGTATCGATAATTTCGCTGATATTATAAAGGGTACGACCCTACCGTATATTCTGGAGAAGTATTTTTCCGGATATACGGAGGAGTTCCGCCAAATGGTGACCAAAGAATCTACAGAGTATGAGAAGACGATGCCCTTGCCTCCCATGCCCGGCTCCATCGAGTTCATCCGTATGCTGAAGGAGCACGGCGTACAGATAGGCTTGGTTACCAGCTCGGATAACGCGAAGGTGAAACGGGCTTTCGGGCTTCTACATCTGGACAATCTATTCGATACCCTAGTGACCGCCGACCGCATCACGCAAGGTAAGCCCGATCCGATGTGTTATCTATTGGCGGCGAAAGACTTGAACGTATCTCCCGAGGATTGTATCGTATTCGAGGATTCTTTCAACGGCATACAGTCCGGGAAGGACGCAGGGATGCGTGTCATCGGGTTAAGTACGACGAATCCGGCGGAATCTTTAAGAGATAAAGTATATGAGGTAATCCCCAATTTCGAGAAAGTCACGTTCGAGGATTATTTGAGATGGTAAGCAATCGAGAAAAAGGAAATGATTATTTCCTTCATTCCTTCACCTACCCCTTTACACACACCCACACACATGTATGCGTACATTAATAATACGCGTATGCGTATACGTGCGTGTGTGTGTGTGTGTGTAGGAGCCGGTGAAGGAATGAAGGAATAAAGGAAACGCCTGTACCGGCAATGGGCTACACCAGTATCGGCGAGAGCCGGAAGCAGTACTGGTGTAGCCCCACGGCAGTACTGCCGTGGGGCTGTGACTATATTGGGATCAGAAACTATATCCTACGCGAACACCCAGCATGGCCTGATCGAAATCCTTGATGATATTATACTTCACCTCCAATCCTATCGAAAGATTGTCGGTAGCATAAACCTCACCGCCTAAACCGATATTGGCTCCCAGACGAGTCTCGTTATGAGAAAGGCCATGGCCCGCATCCCAATTCCAAAAGGACAGACTAAGCCCCGCTAATGGATAAAAACCGAACATCTCACTTAACTTCACTACATAATGAGCATTCAAGTCGATCGCCCAAGTGCTGTGATTATCATTCTTTACGAAATAAGTAAGAGAGGGGCTCAAACGTACCGCATCCGTGATACAATAGCGGTAATCAACTCCTAACGTGGCATTCTTCGAATCGAATCCATAACCGATGTTAAATCCCACGGCAGATTGTCCTTGCTGCGTCTGCGCATAAGCTCCCAGACTAAAGACTGCTAACATCAGCATCATTACAAACTTTTTCATACGCTTTCTTTCGTTTAGTTCAACATTAGATTATTATTGGTATTTATTTTACTTTCAGTCGATCGCCGGCACTCTTCACGATGCTACGGTAATAGTCCTCGTCATATCCGGGAAAATCGGGAGACGCGGGCTGGCCGTACGGATTACGCTTGAACTGTCCGTTCACCTCTTTCTTCACGTTTCCATCGATGTATTTTACCAGCAAATACTCACCCAATTGCTTCCAGCGGGCGGTAGCGGAGTCTGAATTAGTCGTGCTATACCACGTCAAGAACTTGACAGCCTCCGCCGGGTCCTTGGCATACAACTCCTGAGCCGCCTTATCGATAGCCGGTACGGTCTCTTGATAACCATTCTCCAACTCCTGCTGTATCTTACGGATATCCTGAATCATGAAGCTATATTTATGGTAAGCCATATTAGCCACCCAGTTATGAATCCAGAAAGCGGAAGTCCAAGAGAAGTTCAGCAAATCGCCGTTTCCCACCCGATAGCACTCCGGAACATCCGTTACCGACGCATATACAGGAGTGAAGACTGCCATATCAGCGTCGTCCACGGCAAACCACAAGATACCACCGATAGCGTCCGGCAACCAGTTACGCATTTGTGGAACAATCACGAAGCCCGTTTGTTGCGTCGCTATGGCACGTTCATTCGTATATTCCTGCCCGTCTACCTCGAACGTCATCGGCCGCCAGCGGTAAGGAACCTTATACGAGCCGGCACCGGCATCTTTCGTCATATCCAGATCCGTTCCCTCGTAATGGTCGCGCATGCCATTCTGTACGTCTTGAACGGAAAGCTTACGATTCGGCTTCACATACAGAGGCATCGGCTCCTTGGAAGGATCACCCTTGATAAAATCCGTATACTGATCCATCGTGGTATCATATTTACGGAAGAAAGACCATACACGAGCCTCGCATCCACGCAAGGCACTGAAATCATACGGGCAATAAGCCTTGGCGAAACTGAAATCAGCGTCCTTTCCCTTGAAATATCCTTTCTCACGGGCGAAAGAAACCACATCCGGCGAGTATATGCAATTCTCCTTATCGTCAAACGGTATCTGCTGGATACGGGACTGGTTGGCATGCGCCGAGATACAATCGTCCGGGATGCGGATCGCTACCCAAACGGCACCTTTGTTACCCGGTCCCTTACCGATCATCTCCATCACCCAAGCCTCGTTCTTATCGGCGATAGAGAACGTCTCGCCACTGCTGTAATAGCCATATTCCTTTACTAAGTCCGTCATGACCTTGATCGCCTCACGGGCCGACTTGGAACGTTGCAAAGCGATGTAGATCAAGCTACCGTAATCCATGATACCCGTCGTATCCACCAATTCATGGCGTCCGCCGAACGTACTCTCCGTGATAGCCACCTGATGCTCGTTCATGTTACCCACTACGGAATAGGTCTTCTCCACTTGGGCGATCTTGCCCAGCGGTTTCCCCGTATCCCATTCCTTCACTTCCAACATGGCGCCCTTCGGCCATGTAGCGGCGGGCCAACGATACATCTCCCCATACAGGGAATGCGAGTCCGCCGCATAACTAATCATTACCGAACCGTCTGTCGAAGCCTTCTTGCCCACCAGCAAACCGGTACAGGCGATAGCCTCCACCCCGGATAACAGGGCGGCGCAAGCGGTTAATAAAATCCAACTCTTCTTCATATAAATAAAGTTTTAAGCAAATAAAAGCATATATACACCGGCGCCGCAACAATAGCCGATCAACGCCAAGATAGAGAACCGTTTCGTATAATACATAAAATCGATCTTCTCCAATCCCATTACCGTAACGCCCGTAGCCGATCCGATGATCAAGATGCTACCACCCGTCACGGCGCAATAGGCCAAGAAGGTCCAGAAACCACCGTCCGATACGAAGAACTGGGCGTAAGGCGATAAGTCGGCCACCTGCTCCACGATCGGGTACATACCCATCGTAGCAGCTACCAAGGCTACGTTATCCACGCAGGAGGACAAGGCGCCGATCACGAAGCTGATCAGATACGGCTCATGCACATGCTTATCCAAGAAAGCGGACATGATCCCTAGCTGCCCGGAAGTCTCCAATGCTCCCACGGCCATCAAGATCCCCAAGAAAAAGAAGATCGTAGCCAAATCGATATTCGGCAACAATTGGGAAATACGGAGTTTCTGGGACTCATGCATGTGCAGCTTGCTATACATCAAATCCGTATAGAACCAAAGGATCACCAATCCCAGCAAGACGCCCAAGAACGGCGGCAAGTTCGTCACCATCTGGAAGACAGGCACCAACGCCAAGGAAAGCACGCCGATCACAAAGATCATCCGACGTGAGCGGTTCGGTATCTCTGGTATGTACTCGTCACCTTGCTCCTCCTCGCTCAACACACGCAAGGTAGATCCTTTCTTGAACAACCAGAAATGGGCGATCGTCAACGGCACCAACATATTAACCAAAGCAGGGATAAATACGTGAGAGATCTGGTGCATCGCCGAGATATTCTTTCCGACCCAAAGCAAGATGGTCGTCACATCACCAATCGGCGACCATGAGCCACCGGCGTTCGCCGCTATAATCACCATACAGGCATATTTCAAACGATCCGTACGATCCGGTACCAGCTTACGCAACACCGCCATGATCACGATAGCGGCTGCCAAGTTATCCAACAAGGCGGAGAAGAAAAAAGTAGCGAAACTTATATACCACAACAGCTTACGTTTATTCGGCGTACGGATATACCCGGTCACGGCCCTAAAACCACCATGCTTATCCACGATATCCACGATCAACATGGAACACATCACGAAGAAAAGCGTCTCGGAGACGTTTCCTAAATGATAAACAATCGCACGGTTCGATATAAAATTAATAAATTGCTCATGCGGGGGCAAGCTGGCCATCTCCGGGTTCTGGGTCAAGAACTCTTGAAAGATCGTACTGGAGCGTTCGACGAAAATATTGTAAGCATCGAACATCAATATCATCCACATAGAGATAGCCATGAACAACGCTATGGCCGCTTTATTTATTTTGATCTTATCCTCCAAGGCAATAGCGAGGATTCCTAAGACAAAAATGACAGGCATTAAAATGAACATATAATCAAGATTTTAATTGTTTATATAGAAGCTGTATCTCCTCCGGCCAAAGCGCCTCGTCCGGGGTCTCTAGGATTAAGGGCATATTGTCGAAACGGGGGTCCGCCATGATCATGCGGAAGGTATCAAGGCCCATCAAGCCTTTACCGATACTCTCGTGCCGGTCCACACGTGATCCCAGCTCCTTTTTAGAATCGTTCAAGTGCATACCCCTTAAATAAGAAAAACCGACCACCTCGTCGAAATGACGGAATGTCTCGGCAAATCCCTCCGGTGTCTTTATATCGTAACCGGCGGCAAGCGTGTGCGCCGTATCGAGGCATACTCCCACCCGACTCTTATCCTCTACCTCGTTTATAATATAGGCGATCTGCTCGAAGGTATATCCCAAGTTCGAGCCTTGCCCCGCCGTATTCTCTATCACGGCACATACGCCACTCGTCTGAGCCAACGTGATATTGATCGACTCGGCGATGCGAGACAGGCAGGTATCCACCTCCATCTTCCCCAAATGGCTTCCGGGATGGAAATTCAGCATTTTCAGTCCCAGTTGCTCGCAGCGTGTCATCTCGTCCAGAAAAGCGTCACGGGATTTCTGCAATCCCTCGGCGTCCGGGTTCCCCAGATTGATTAAATAGCTATCGTGCGGCAAGATACATCCCGGATCGTAACCGTACGCTTCACACCGCTCCTTAAATAAATGAATACTGTCCGCCTTCAACGGCTGCGACTTCCATTGCCTCTGATTCCGGGTGAAAAGGGCAAAAGCCTTCGCACCGATCTCATGGGCATTAACGGGGGCATTCTCAACCCCACCGACCGCACTCACGTGAGCCCCAACATACTTCATAATAACCTAACTTTTCTTTTTATTTATACTAATGTTCATCCTCAGTCTTACACCCACAAAAACCAAACTCCTCCATCGCACGTTCTTGCGGGGTGATGAAATAAACCATCTCGGCACGGGTACACAACTCATTCGCCGAGTTATAGATCTCGGTCTCTATGAAGATGGCGTTCCGTTTCCGGTCTGTCATCCGTCCCCGTATCGTCAGCTGGGGCTCGTCCGTAGAGATACTCTTCATAAACTTGGCGTCGAGGCGTGAAGTCACCCCGGAGGTCTGCAACTTCCGCAAGACCACCCAGCCGGCCAACTCGTCCATCAGCGTAGTCTGTATACCTCCGTGCAACGTACGCAGCCATCCTTGGTAAGTACCTTGAGGCTTCCAGAACGCCACGATATCGTCACCATCCTCAAAAAACTCCATATGCAGCCCCAGCGGATTGTTCGGAGCGCAACCGAAACACATATAACCGTCCAGCCCTTCCCACGGATTAATTATCTTTTTCATATCACGAAAACAATATTTATATGTTTTTTGTTGCTCAAAGTTAACAAAAAAGCCGGCTCTTGAAAGGAACCGGCTCTATAAATATCACAAAAAATACTCAACACGACTTATTCCTCGATCTCCGGTTGAAGGAAATCCACAAAGCAAAGGGCGGCCAACGCCGTTCCATAGCGTTTCTCGATCGTGATTCCCTCGGTGATAAAGTTAAGCTCTCCAAGATAATACTTCCCATACGTCTTCTGATGAAGATCGTTGATAACACGGATCAGACGAGACTCAAGCTCCTCGATACGGTAACGTCCGCTGACCTCACACACAAGGCCACCAACCTTCTCATCAAAGTTCTCATCCTTATACATCCATGCGTAAACCACACCAGCAGACACGAACTCATCCTGATATCCATGGGATACAGCCATGATCGTTTTCATTTCCGAACCAAATGGAGGAAGGTCTAGTTCATCCATGGTTGCCAGATGTGCCGTAGCGGGTATCACTGACGAATACGTCATGATATTGAAATCAGAGATACCGGCGTCATAAAGAGCCATGTGGTAAGAACCAGCGTGTTTCTCCAAGTCTGATTCGCCACTTCCTTTTGTAATAAAAAAGGTGTTTGGAATTAAATTCCCAACTTTCTTTACCATCTACAAATATGTTTTACTAATTAATAAAAGCTTAAGAGCGCACAAAAATAGAAACTTTCGCGATATATAACGCATAGTTTTCCCTATAAAACTTTAGCCGCAAACATATTTTCACTAAAAAATCATCACCGAACCCAGAACTTTCATCCCCTCGGCTCTGTTTATATAGTAAATCAACATAAAAAACTAGAAGACAATGCTTACATTATGTTTAAGTTTATTATTAATGATCACAAATAGTCAAATAACAGATAAAAAAGAAGAAGTTATGAAATTCGAGTTAATCCAGTTACCGTACGCAAACGACGGTTTAGAACCAGTTATCAGCAAACAAACAATTGATTTCCATTACGGAAAACATTTATTGAACTATGTAAATACCCTTAATAAGCTGATTGAGGGCACGAAATTCGAGAACGCTCCGCTGGAGCAGATCGTTCGTGAGTCTGACGGAGCCATTTTCAACAATGCCGGCCAAGTATTGAATCACAATCTATATTTTACCCAATTCTCCCCGAACGGAGGTGGCGAGCCTACGGGTAAGCTAGCCGAGGCCATCAAGTCTACGTGGGGATCGTTCGAGAACTTCCAGAAAGAGTTCGTGGCTGCCGGTACAGGCTTGTTCGGCTCAGGATGGGTATGGTTGGCTAAAGATAAAGACGGCAAACTTTCAATTACCAAAGAACCCAACGGTAGTAACCCGGTCGTTAAGGGATTGACTCCGATCATGGGATTCGATGTATGGGAGCATTCTTACTATCTGGATTACCAGAACCGCCGTGCGGATCATTTGAACGCATTGTGGGGGATTATCGACTGGGAAACCGTTGGTAAGAGATATTGATTTAATTTGATGTAAGTTACGTGTAGAGAAGAGCCGCCCGGGAGTTTTCCCGGACGGCTTTTTTCGTTCCCTTTTGAAAAAAAATACCTCCAGCTATTGCATCGTAAGATATTATTACTACCTTTGCACCCGCAAACGAATAACAGATGCCTCTTTAGCTCAGTTGGCCAGAGCACGTGATTTGTAATCTCGGGGTCGTTG
>OGDN01001652.1_pt1 | contig 34495 bp, 31 predicted proteins | sample 1570271 | NCBI WGS metagenome assembly OGDN01 (sample SAMEA4384481, study PRJEB24528) | human gut metagenome | reverse complement strand
TTTTGCATTTTTTATTTTCAGCATTCTGCACAATCTACATAAGGTCAGGTGGCTCTTCTAATTCTCTGATTGGATGTTTTGCAACCACCTCCAGACCTTGCATCAGCATACGATACTGTTCTTCTGAAATCTCCAATGCTTCATCTGCATACCTTGACCAATGAAATGCTCCGTTATCCAATCGTTTATACAAAAGTAGAAATCCATCACCTTCCCAGAGCAAAGCTTTAATCCGGTCGCTACGTCTGCCACAAAAAAGGAACAGAGTATTTTTATCATAAGGATCCAAACGAAAATGAAATCGGACAATATTTGCCAGACCATCAATTCCCCGACGTAAATCTGTAAATCCCATCGCTAAATAAATCTTTTTAAATCCAGTCCCATCATTCAGCATGGCAAAATCCCTTGATGAAAAGCTGTAACAATTCAGTCGAAACATTTGAAAAAATTTCTGCTGAAAAGCCTTGTGGATTCGTCAGTTTGATCACTGGTCTTGCACCTGTACTATCTGAAGATGAAAATTTTTCTGCTTCTGCTATTTGAGGCTTTGGATTCGATATTTCGATAAACTCAGGTGAGATTTCCTGGAACTGTTCCAGATATACTTCCCGAACTCTTCGAAGCCGATAATAGTAGTTCGCTTTTGTAAGATTATTCTGGGCACACTATGTTTCAACATCCATTCCCTTTGGTCTGCTCTGACAGTCACGGACCTGTTCTGCCCATTCCCGGATTCTAGTCTGCTGTACAATCAGACTCGTTTGTATAGCCATAATCACCACTCCTTGCATAGTCAGTCAAAAAAGTTGAATACTTAACTTTTTTGACTCTGTAGTTTTTGTTGAGTGTAATTATGACATAAGCTGAACGTATAAAAAAGGTACTCAGGTTTTACCGTTTACTTTCTATTGTCTTTTCAATATACAAAAAGAGACCGAATCTTTTCAAGTTCTGCCTCTTTTCTTTTGCTCTACTCTTATTTTATCCCTGTACTCAATCCTTAATCTCTTTTAAAGATATCTCGTGTGTATACTTTTTCTTTTACATCGTCCAGACTACTATCATATCTGTTGGCGACAATTGCCTGGCTTTGTTTCTTAAATTCTTCCAGATCATTGACTACTTTGCTTCCAAAGAATGTTGTACCATTTTCCAGTGTTGGCTCGTAGATAATTACCGTTGCTCCTTTTGCTTTGATACGCTTCATAACTCCTTGAATAGATGACTGACGGAAGTTATCGGAATTAGATTTCATTGTAAGACGGTAAACGCCTACGACTACTTCTTTTTCTTTGCTTGCATCGTAATCATCATTAGCCTCATAAGCACCTGTCATCTCTAACACATGTTCTGCAATGTAATCTTTTCTTGTTCGGTTAGATTCTACGATTGCAGTCATCATGTTCTGTGGAACATCCTCATAATTTGCCAAAAGCTGCTTTGTATCTTTCGGCAGACAATAGCCACCATAGCCGAAAGACGGGTTGTTATAATGACTTCCAATTCGTGGATCCAGACATACACCATCAATAATCTGCTTCGTATCCAGCCCTTTCATCTCTGCATAAGTATCCAGCTCATTAAAGTAAGATACACGCAGTGCCAGATATGTATTGGCAAACAACTTCACGGCCTCTGCCTCAGTGAATCCCATAATCAGAGTATCAATGTCTTCTTTTATTGCACCTTCCTGTAATAATCCGGCAAATGTATTCGCTGCTTTGACAAGTCTTGCATTCTCCACATCTGTTCCAACAATGATACGTGATGGATACAGATTATCATAGAGCGCCTTAGACTCTCTTAAGAACTCTGGGCTGAAAATGATATTATCGCAATGAAATTTTTCTCGAATGCTTGCCGTATAGCCTACCGGGATTGTAGATTTGATCACCATAATCGCATCCGGATTATACTCAATAACTAATTTGATAACAGCTTCTACCGCTGATGTATCAAAGAAATTCTTTTTAGAATCGTAATTTGTCGGTGCTGCGATTACAACAAATTCTGCATCTGTATATGCTGATTTCGCATCTAATGTTGCCGTCAGATTTAAATCTTTCTCTGCCAGATATTTTTCAATATAATCATCTTGAATTGGTGACTTCTTCTGATTGATCAATTCCACCTTTTCCGGGATAATATCTACTGCCCATACCTCATTGTGCTGTGCCAATAATGTCGCAATTGATAATCCTACATATCCTGTTCCTGCTACTGCAATCTTCATGACTTTTATTTCTCCTTTTATATACCTTTTATATTTTTCTCAGGTAATATGTACCTATGCCTGGTTCTTCATAATCTCCTGCACCGCATCATAGCTGGCGCGGTCTCCAATATCATGCCTCTTTCCGCTCATCGTCCATGCATAGACATCTGTCTGATGGCTGAGCCATGCTGCAAAACTTCCCGGTGCATCTGTACTGCAACCAGCTTTAATTGCCTCATCGATCCGTGCCACATCTTCTTCTCGATAACAATAAAATGGCGGCACTGCCAAATTCCCCTTCGGCACCTCTGGTTTTTCTTCATAAGAAATGATTTTGTCTTCTGCATCTTTTACAATAATTGCCGTCTTCTGCTGCCGCTTCAAATCATTTTCCTCATGACACATCACACACGGTGCCTGCTTTTTCTGGCTAAACTGAATGAACTCACGGAATGAGAAATCTAAAAGATTATCTCCTGCAATTACAAGAAAACTCTCTCCACTTCTCCCTTTTACAGCCTCCAGTGCAACCTGTATATCCTTCACTGCCCCAAGTCTGTGCTCATTATCCGTAGAACCATCATCCACAAGAATTACCGGCTTTTTATAATTTAAAGTCTCTTTCCAACCTTCAAAATATCCAATAAATTTGTGATTACTTACAATCACATATCCCGTAATCTCTTCCTGCTCTTCTAAGTCATCTAAAAGCCAGTTCAAAATCGGCTTCTCATTCACCGGAAGCAGCGGCTTCGGAAAATTCTCTGTCAACGGGTACAATCTCGTAGCGTACCCAGCTGCTAAAACAATTGCTATCATAATATTACTCAACCTCTTTTTAAGAAAATCTTAAGAGGGTCTGACCCCCTATTTATAAAATTCCGCATACCACTGTGCAAATTTTCTTAAGCCTTCTCGCAGGCTTGTCTGTGGTTTAAATCCAAAGTCTTCTTCTAATGCTGTGGTATCTGCGTATGTTACCGGCACATCTCCCGGCTGCATTGGTACTAATTTTTTGTGCGCGTCAAAATCATAATCTTCCGGAAGTACGCCTGCGCTGATCAGTTCCTGTTGTAAAATGTCTACGAATTCCAGTAAATTTTCCGGATGACTGTTTCCGATATTGTAAACTGCATAAGGTGGAATCGGTAACCCATCCTCGCCATTTTTCTTCTCCGGAGCTGCCTGCATTACGCGCTTTACTCCCTCTACAATATCATCTACATATGTAAAATCCCGCTTGCAATTTCCATAGTTAAAAATCTGAATCGTATCTCCGGCGCGAAGTTTATTTGTAAATCCGAAATATGCCATATCCGGTCTTCCTGCCGGTCCGTAAACTGTAAAGAAACGAAGCCCTGTCGACGGAATATTATATAGCTTACTATATGCATGTGCCATCAACTCATTAGATTTCTTTGTAGCTGCATATAAAGAAACCGGGTTGTCTACTTTGTCTTCTGTCGCATATGGCACCTTTTTGTTGCTTCCATATACAGAGGAGGATGAAGCATAAACCAAATGCTCCACTCCATTAGCTCCGTCATCATAAGAATGACGGCAAGCCTCCAAAATGTTATAAAATCCGATCAGATTGGACTCAATATATACATCTGGATTTGTAATTGAGTAGCGTACCCCTGCCTGAGCTGCAAGATTTACAACAACTGCCGGCTTATCCTCTGCAAATATCTGATTGATCAACACTTTGTCTGCAATGGATCCTTTGATAAATTTCCAAGTAGAACCTTCCTGCTTTCCTACCAATTCTTCTATCTGGTTCAGACGATACTCTTTAATAGACACATCGTAATATTCATTCATATTGTCGATTCCTACAATATGTACCGGATGTACCTCCCGCAAAAGCTCCATAACAAGATTCGATCCAATAAATCCAGCAGCACCGGTTACTAAAATCACTTTATTCTCTAATGACACATTTTTTTCTTTCATGATATTACCTTTCCAACACATTATGTGCAATTTTTGTCACTGTTCCATTATAGTACATATATGATATCTTTTCTATATCAAGAAGTTTCTTTTCTCTTTTTCTTAACTGTTTGACAGATTCTGTCACATATAATAAGACAGGTAATACAACTTCCTGCCTCGCTCAATATTCTAACCTTTGTTTCTTTAATTGCGTATATATATCTACTAAAGTCTCACTCCATCTGCACTCTCACATACATATGCAGAATATCTTCCTTCTAACTCTGGAAATGCTTTCAAATATTCTTCTGTGACTTTCGCTTTAATGTCTTCTACCTTTTCCGGATCAACAAGAGCCATACAGCACCCTTTGAATCCTGCCCCTGAGAAACGTCCACCGTAAATGCCATCTGTATCCCGCATGATTTCATATAATTTCTTCAGTTCATCACAGCCACATTCATAACTGTATATAGAAGACTTTCCACTTTCAAATACAAGCTGTCCATAACCTTCCAAATCACCTTTTCGCCACAACTCGGCTCCTTTTTCTGCCCGTGCAAATTCGCTGTAGTAATGTTCCGCACGTCTGCGCCATAGCTCTGGCAAACGATCCTTATAAGCCTCGAATACTTCATACGGCACATCACGTAATCTTGTATCTGCAAATGTTCCATAATCCATGCCAGCATATCCCATCAACGCATACGCTGCCGCCTTACATTCATCCTGACGCAGGTTATATTTTGAATTCTTCAGCGAACGCTCCAGACCAGAAAAGAAAATCGCAATCTTATACGGCTTCATACTCTGACTGGTCGGGATCAACTCATAGCTGTCATCCTTCGTATCCAGATACAGAAGATGATTCTTTTTAGAAAGCACTTCACAGCTCTGATCCAGCTTACCGCAAGACACTCCTACATACTGATTCTCCGCTGCCTTTGCAGTTAATATAAGTTCCATCGGCTCCAGATGAATATCATTCACCTTACATAATGCTGACAAAAAGCAGATAATAACTGACGCTGAGGAAGACAGTCCACCAATCGGAAGACTCCCTTCAATCACACCAGACACTCCTATCTTCAACCGATACTTCTCTCCTAACATCTTAGCTGCACCACGAAGATGATCCGCCCAATCTCCCTGCTTCTCCTCCGGCACTGCATTTACAAAAAACTGCGCACGCTTCGGAAAATTCAAAGACTGTAATTCAATGATACCATTCTGCTTCGGATGGTAAGCCATATGTATTCCTTTATCAATCGCAAGACCATTGATTTTACCGTACTGGTGATCGATATGCGCTCCTAATGGGCTTATTCGATAAGGGCAAAATGCCACATCAAACGGCTCCTGATGGTATAATCCCTCATATACTTCTACACACTTCAACTTCATAGCTTTATCCTACCTTTAAATTCATCAAATCTTTGCATGATGTAAGCTCCACCATGTAATATGTACCTTAATGTTCATTTCCTCTTGACTGCTCTATAATATCATAACTCAACATAACATTTTAGGAATATTTCCATGTAAAATATTTTTTTGGGAATATCATACTATTATAAATTACTCACTTGATCTATTAACTTTCGTACTTGATCAAATGTATCTTCATTTTCTCGAAAAGCAACTGTACAATTATGCTCCGGATATGTATCTAGCTCTCCTTTTCTAGCATCTAATGTTGCAGTCAGATTCAAATCTTTCTCTGCCAAATATTTCTCAATATAATCATCCTAAATCGGTGACTTCTTCTGATTAATCAGTTCCACCTTCTCAGGAATAATATCATGACCTTAAGATTTTCTTAATGGGGTCTGACCCTTTCAGTTTTCCGCATTACAGACTGATTCGGCTTCTGTTATCATTGTATATATGCTTATACAAGAATTGCTAAAAAACATATTAATATCAAAATTCCAAAGAGAACAATAAGAATCTTATCTTTGATAACGAGTGCAAAAAAAGTTTTTGTTCTCCTTTTAAAACACTGTTCAAAAGTTTCTTTTAAAGAATTTATTTCCTTTTTACAATTATCAATAGTTTCAAATTTAAAATCCTCGATATACTTAAATTTTTTTACTGTTTCACTTGTTTTATGTTGTAATTCTACTAATTCCTTTTCTTTTAAAACTAATGTAAATTCATTTGCGCATATTTTTTCTATATTTTTATTAAGAATTTCATTTTTTAATGCTTCAATTATACTATCTCCATCTTTAAGATTATGATTTTTAATATAATCATCATTTTTTTTCAATTCAACTGAAGTATCCAACATATTTTTAAGAATGATTTCAACCGCTTCAAAAAAGGCTGTTATTCCACCTAAGTAGTAAAAAGACTTTCTCAAAATTTCTATTTGTTCTTGATATTCTTCCCTAATCAAAAATATTCTTGATACAATAACACCAGAATATATTCCTCCAATAATACCAATCACTAAATTCACAAAAAAATCTTGCATTACTATATGCCTCCAACTCCTTGAATTCCAATTATATATGAAATTCATTTTTTCTAATTGTTTCATTTTCCCACTAGAACAAACTTCAATTCCTTTGGCAAAAATATATTTAATAATCCTTTTCTTTTCCAAAGCACATTATAAATCGTTCGTTCTTTTCGAATTTGAAATCACTTAACGGGGTCTGACCCCTTCAGTCACCCATCACATGTGGTCTATTATTAGTCGTTAAACTGTAGTGTCTTATTGATGTTTGCTATATTATTTACAATTAATGAATTAAGCAACGTATCTATATCAAGCATACCACCGTCAATTAATTTTACTCCCGGCATTGCTTTTGGGCTATCAACTTTTTAGGGATAGTTTTCATAATATTTTTATAAATTATTGCAATTCCAAACAATATACGTATGTCTTATAATTCTGTGTTTTAAGAGATGATTCTAATTTTACCATTTCTCTAACTCCAGTAGAAAAAGAACTAAAGTAACTCTCATATAAATGACATTGACACAAGAATATTGAATTACGAACTTCTTCATCCATTTCACGTGTTCTAAAATATGTAAGTCTGACCATTCTCAAAAAATACTCATAATAATCTAGAGTTATATCAAAACCCATTTTCAAATGATCCTTTATTAAGCTTTCTGTGATATATAAGCTATCAATACTTTTCAACTTCTTTTTGGAAGTATGTGTTATACCATTTTCATTTTTATAATATCCATATACTAATTCAGGAATGATAATAGATTTTTTACTTCTCCAAAATAAAATATGCAAATTAAGTGAATCTTCAAACCAATATCCTTCAGGCAAACGTATTCCATCAAACATTTCTCTTTTATATACCTTTGCCCAAAAAAAACCTTCTAATATTCCAAGTGGCATTGAAATTTCTTTAATTTCATTAGAAGAAGGGTTATTACTATAATTACCATTTGGATATATATATCTAAATCCCCCTTCAACAATATCAGCATCATATTCATACGCTCTATCTAATAATGCATTAATGCCATTTGGAAGCATTTCATCATCAGAATCAAGAAACATTAAATATCTTCCAGTAGCATAATCTATTCCAGTGTTTCTAGCACCTGAAAAACCTTTATTTTTTTGTTCTATTATATGAATATTCTCTATGTTCTCAAATTTATTTAGTACATCGTGAGTATTATCTGTTGAACCATCATTTATCACTATAATTTCATATGTATATTTAATTTTCTGTGATAAAACTGATTTAATACACCTTTCTACAGAGCTTTCACAATTATATGCTGGAATTATTATACTAAGTTGATAATTCCAATTTTTTAAATCATCATTATTTCTAATACAGCTTGTTTTACAATCATAATTCTTTTCATTCAAGAATTTTATTGCCTCTTCATAATTTTTAATTATTTTGTTCTTAAAATTGCATTGAAATATAATTTTTAATTTTAAGAATTGACCACATATAATATTTTGTATTTTTTTGATATACTTATTCATTATAAATCATCCACTTCTTTCATAATCATATTTACTGATAAATTGGCCTTTTACCTTTCTATATTAAATAGAAACAATAGAATATTTAATTTATCCGCTTAAGTTATACGATTTTAGATTTTGCCTTGTAAATACTAAAAAAGATTTGCAGCTGTTTTAATATATTTGCAGCTTATTCTATTAGAATGAAATATCATTAAACAATTCTTCAGAATAGAACTTGTTCTCCAACATTTCACTAAATCTTTCTTTAACTGTAATAACGTCTTCTTTATAAGTCATTCCATACCAAGTATCATCAGTACGTAATACCTTTACATTCAATTTCCCCTGTTCTAGTAATTGACCAATAAATACTGGTATTAGGTATTCTGATTTAAGTGGATCTTGGCATACTTCCTTATCAAAGAATTCTTTAAATCCTTCTCCTAGTACATCTAAGAAATCAAGTGTTAATCCCCACATATTCATAGATACTAAAGAATCAATATCTAATACTTGATTATCAGCAATTGCACCATCACCAGTTTTAATGATATTCTTTGTTTCAATAATCTCTGTTAGATTATTATCACTATCCATCTTACAGATACCACGAGTTACACTACCATTATCTGATAATGTATTCTTTAATACAAAGCCAGCCATACATGATTTACCACCATTGATTAAGAATTCATGTACAGCTTTAAATGCTTCCTTACCATAGTAATCATCTGCATTAATTACTACAAACGGGGAATCAATGATATCTTTTGCAGCTAGTACTGCCTGTCCCGTTCCCCATGGCTTAGTTCTACCTTCTGGTAAAGTACCTGGGATATCATTTATATCCTGAAAAGCATAATCTACAGTTACATTGTACTTAGCACATACATCAGTAATTCTATTACCTATAACCTTTTTGAATTCTTCTTCTATATCCTTACGGATAATAAATACTACTTCATTAAAACCAGCTTCTATCGCATCATGTATAGAATAATCCATAATAATATGATTATTATTATCTACAGGTTCTAATTGTTTGATACCTTCTCCGAAACGACTGCCTATACCAGCAGCCATAATAAGTAATGTTGTTTTCATTTTTCCCCTTCTTGTAATACATTTATTAATAAAACTATAATGATACATTATCTTTTTTCACCTATCAAAATACGAGTCGTTTTGGACTTCATCAACAATATGCTAATGAAAGATGATAGAGTTAATGCTATAACAAAATTCATAAAAGAATGTAAATATGGATTAACTTTTCCATTAAGCCATATTATAGTGAAATAGATAATTTGTTGATGAAACAAATAAATTGTCATTGAATATTTAGAAAAAATTATAAATAACTTATTATTCTCCCAATCTACTTTTTCGGCTAACCATTGCAAAACAAAAAAAGACATTAATGCTCCAAAAATATGAGCACTATAAAGCGCAATTAAGTTTACGAGTCTATATAAAATTCCACTATTTGATGATGTCATTTGATATGCGCCAAATAATACCAGTTGTATGAATACAAATAAAATGGCAGGTATTTTATATAAAAGACAATTATTCTTTTCTCTTAATTTCATTCCTAAAATAAAAAATGGTAAGTAATTAAAAGCAGTCCATACACAAAATATATTAGAAAAACGCGCACCACAAACATATCCTATTAACCATGATATACAAGAAATAAAAATAGCAATAAAATCATTCTTTAACCAGTTCGAAATAATCCATACAATACAAAATACATCAAACAACATCCACAAAAACCACAATTGGCTTGGGCCTGTACAAAGAACATATTTTAGAATAATATCTTTTGGAGTATATGAAAATAGTACATATGAAATTGGTATAACCCAAATAATTGCAACAAAAACGTATGGAACTAATAATCTCTTTGCTTTATTAGTAATAAATGGAAAGAATTTTTGATATTTACCTTTCTCATATTTTAAGTACTGAAAAATATAACCTGACACTAGTGTGAATCCATATATGTGAAAAGTATTGAGCCAAACAGCTATTATACTTAAAGCTTTAGATTTAAAAATTACTGGTTGGTTGTCAAGCCATGAGCCCCCCCCAGAATAGGATACTGTGATAAAGCACTACCAATAACATTAATATTGTTTTTACAAAATAACAATTGTCTAGCATTTTATCATTCTTATAATTATTCAATTTGTATACCTAAATATTATAGATAACTTAACTGATTAGCTATCTATAATATAATTTCCCTTCTGTCAAACCTGTTTATTGTTAAATATAAGATTATCATTCTTATATTATCTAATGTAAATCTGGTAATGTCTTTAATTATTTAGCATCTGCCAATTTTTTTAAGATGGCTGATATTTTACCTAAAAGCTTAATCATATATTTTTTGTAACAAATCAAATTAGTAATGCAAATAAAAATGATTGATACAATAGAAATTTTGATTGCCAAAACCACCCATGATATATAACTGATAGATGATAATGTAAAAAAGGATTTAATTGGCATAATAAACATGATTGAGCTCATTAAAACTATAGTTACAATATCTACTGCTACCTGCTTCATAAAATTCTTAAAAGGCCAACGTATGATATTTTTTGAATCATATATTGCCATCCATATAGTCTGATAACACATTGCAACTACTGTTCCCATAGTAACACCAATTAGTCCTAATTTATTTACTGCAACCAATGAAATGATAATATTAAGCAAGGCAGCAATAATGTAACATTTCTGTGTTTGCTTGTAATGACCACCTGCTAAAATTACAATGTTATATGGTAATCGTAAACAATGTCCTGCATTTGCTAAAACTATTAAGGCTGCAAATATAGGTTGAATATAATTCGCATCAGTAATTCCATGAGTATAGATCTGAACAAATGGAACTATAAGTAATGCTGTTACGCCAAAAATAAACACAGTTCCCGTATGTATAGTCCATTCTACCCAACCAAAAATGTTATTTAACTCATCATATTCTTTTTTTGCAATAAGCTCACCAATTAATGACTGTATTCCATTTGTCATTGATAGCAATAATTGTTTAACCCCGGCAACAATAATATTGTAAACAGAATAGATGGATACAGCTTTTAGTCCTGCAAAGATTGTCAAAACAATATTATCCGTTCCATCCAAAATTACTGCTGAAATATGCTGAGCGACTCCATTCCATTTCTGTTTAATTGGTTCGCCAGTATATTTAATTTTTCTATTGATATGGTAATGCTTTCTAACATAGTAAGATAAATATAAGGGTCTTATAACATAAATTAAACTAGTTGTTAATTTTACTAAATGCAAACTTGCACCATGATTAATTAAAATAACACAGAATACAGTATTTAATATTAACGTAATTATTTGTATAATATACGATACATAACCTTTTTGATCTGCAGTTAATAAAATACTATTTACAATACCAAAATAATATTGAGCAAAAGAACTAATGCTTAATATTACAATCATTGTAGATGTATACAAAAATCCCATTCCCTGTTTTGCAAAAAAAGGATAAGTAAACATTAGTATACAAACATACACAAGTAAAATAGTTGCTAAACGTGAAAAGAACTTTTGTCCTGATACTATAATTTTACTGATTGACTCATCATCTTTATCAGCTAATGGTTTGTATAAAGAAGATTGGATAACTGATCCTACACCCATTTCTAGAAAACCTATAACTCCTAAAAATTGAGAAATAGAATTAACCATACCATTTACACTTGATCCAAATGCTCCTAGAATCATTCTAGGTAAAATAAAACCACATATTATTGTACATACTTGAAACAATAAAGAAGTCACTGTATTAGCTACAAGCTTTTTCTCTCTCATCATTCTTCTCCCAACTCATAACTATAAAAAAATATAGTGATATCATAATTAATCTCTCACTACAGGTTCTGGCAATTTAATCCATTCACCTAGCATATTAGCATACTTAATATCTCCGAATGCATCAAATCCACTTCCATCAAAGAACGTCATTTCACCAAAATATACCCTGTTATCTGCAATATAAAAATCTATACGGACATGAGGCATACCCTTTGAAAGTTTTTCAGCAAGCATTTTCATTTCCTCAAAATATAGAGGTTTACTTGGAACAACACTTGACTGTTCATAACCCCAAGTCATATTTACATAATTAAAATCAGCATCAAAATAATCTGCCTTTGTTGAACAGTCTTTATTTCTATCTGAATTGATCATTATTAGTTTGACTTTCCCATCAAAACAATATAATTTGTAATCTTTAAGTTCAACCCCAGATTCATCAACAAGATACTTTTCAGCTATTACCTTTCTTTTAACATTTTTATAAGGCCATTCTCTTCCTGTTAAGTAATAATCTTGTTCTAATCCTTTTTGCAAACCATTAATTACTTGTTCTTTATTTAAAGCATCTTTATTTTTACAAATACACATTCCTAAACCTGAGTTATGATTACACTTTAAAACAAATCGATTAGGAAGTTTATCAAAATCAATATCATTAGGATTATCCCATACACCTAATAATGGTACTAAATATTCTTCACCAAGCATATTAGCTATATATTCTCTAACTGCATATTTATCGACATATTGTGTAAACTCTGGTCGACGATAATACAATTTAAGCCATTGCATTTTCTGATTGAAAGTTTTGGGATTTTCTAAGTCTAATTTAATATTAAAAATAGACTCATATTTTCTTTCTAAATATTCCTTATCATCCATAGAATTATACACTCCACGCTGATCTAATGCTAAAAATCTATAGTTTCTGTCAAATACAAACTTTATAGCTTTATTTATTAATCCCATATTAATCACCTATCTCCTTTTTATATAAACTGCTAATTTATGAATCATCTATTTAATCTGTAGCTATTTTGATTAAATTCCATTGCTTTATATAAGAATAATATTAACAACCACTGAATTAAACTATCATATGTAACCAGTCCTACTTGTGTCACAAAGTATAAAATAAATAATATAAATAAAACACTAACAAGAAAAGATGTCCTCTTTTGTATAAATGATTTCATATACTTCAGTATCAAGTAAACGTAAATCCAATAATAAGAAATAAAACCTATAATTCCCATACCAACAGCAATCTCTATAAAATTATTGTGACTATATGTATTATGATTTGTTTTCGCCTTATTTATTTCACTAAATGTACCAACACCATAACCAACTACAGGGGATTCCTTAAAAGACTCAATTCCTATTTTTATATACTTCTCTCTTAACAAAGTGCTGCTATCTGCCTTCCCCTTACCTGTGATTGAATAAGTTAGCGCTTCTAATCTCCAACCTACGTTCTGATAAAGAGAAGGTACCTCCATTAACAGATTCCAAGATACTGCGATTGTACAACAAACAAGCAATACATTTCTGATGATTTTCTTGGGTTTCTTAAGCAAAATCACACCACAGACTCCTAAAATAAAAAACACAATAGTTTTTCGTGATCCCATCCAATAAATCAAATAGAGAGAAACTGATACAATAATACAATAATACATCTTGAGGAATAGATTTTTTGCCCTAGAAAATAAATACAAAATCATAATTAAAGCCATAGCCGCATTCATACCAATTTCATTACCATTCCATCTACCTGTAGAAGCTTCTCCATGAATAGCTAACTGGAATTGATTTAAATCTTGTGTAAGTAAAACATATATTAATGTCGTGCCTACTCCAATTACATATAACATAATCATCTTTTCAATAGAATATAAATTGTTTAATTCACTTTCTACGTAAATCATTACTAATGCAAGAATAATTAAAGTTTTTAATTGATTAATTGAAATAGCTCTGTTTATTGAATAAACTATAGACAATGTACATGTCATTAAAAACATTAAAAACCATAACTTATATTTGCTTAAATTAAATCTTAATTTACCATGATTTAGCATACATTGCGTAGCAATAATTAAAGCTATTGATCCCCACCAAAGTATAGGATTAACCATTAAATCTGCATTAGTAGCTATTGCAAAAAAAATACAAAATGCAACATCTAATAATGATATATTTTTAAATTGAAATATATTTAACTTCATCCTCAATAGCCCTCACTTTTATTTGTACAGCAACTTTAACGAATTTTTAATTCTTGGCTGTAATTGCTTTCCTTTTATACTTTTTCTATAAGATTAATCCATTCTTTTGCCACTGTATGTGACTCAATTTCATCTCTTAGTTTATATGCTACTTCTCCATACTTCATCGCAATGTCTTTATTTTCCAAATACATATTAATAGCTTCTGCTAATCTTTCTTTGTCTCCACAAGGTACGATTAACCCTCTGTCATCACCTAACAGTTGTCTAGCTCCACCAGGTGAACAATCTGTTGAAATACAAGGAATACCCATACTCATCGCTTCTATCAACGAATTAGGTAATCCTTCAAAATCAGATGTTAATACAAAACAATAAGATTCTTTTATCCATTCTAATACATCTTGTTTTGCTCCCATTAAAAGAACTTTATCGTTCAAACCTAGTTCATGTATTTTATTTTGTAGCTTATTCTTTAAGCTACCTTCACCATAGATTTTTAATACGATATCTTGGTGCTTTTTACAAACCAAATTAAATGCATCAATCAATAGTTCTTGATTCTTTTGTGGCTCTAATCTAGCTACAGTTACAATCTCAGAATAATTAATATCTTCTTTCTTACGTTCAGGTATTCTACTTAATTCCACCGGATTTAAAATAATACTTGATTTTCTTTGTACTTTCTTTGAGTAGCATTGTTTTGCACCTTCTGTTTGGAAAACAATATGTGTTGCACCAAACTCAACGATTTTTCTAAATAGTTTATTAATTTTACTTTGATTCGTTTTGTTTGGATCATTTCTTTCTGAATAAATGATTGGAATGTTTTTACCCATCAGTGCAATAATTGTATAAGCACATACATCATTCATAAAAGAAAGAACACAATCTGGTTTTTCTTTTGTGACAAAATTCCTAATAGAAGAAATTAGTTTAAAATGTGATACTCCATTTTCATTAAAATCAGCATAATTCTCAACATTTATCTTGTCATTTAATTTATAAACAGGAAGTCTATCTGTAGCTGTAATAAAAATTGAAACATCATGTCCCATATCACACCAAATATTTGCAAGTATTGATATTACTCTTTCCGCTCCTCCAAAAGTCATTCCTGGAGTAATAAATACAAGTTTCATAACTATCACCCCTTACATGCTTTCAAATATATTTCATAATAATCTTTAGCCATTTTATCTGCTGAAAACTTTTCTGAACTACTAACCGCATTATGACCATATATTTTTCTATCTTCTTCAGAAGAAATTAATCTTTCTAAACCTGCTGCAACTCCTTCTACTGTAGGCTCACAAAGTAAACCCGACTTCTCATTTTCAATCATATCAGGTATACCACCCACATTTGCTGCAAGTATTGGCATACCAGTTCCCATGGCTTCTATAAGTGTCATGGGCATACCTTCAAAGAGCGATGGTAATACAAATATATCACTACTTTCCATAACTGAATAAACATCATCTGTAAGCCCACAAAAAAATATATTCTGATCCATATTTAAGTTCTTTACTAGTTCTTTGATAGCTTCTTCTAATTCACCTTGACCATACAAATAAAGAGAAATATCATGACCTCTATTTACAACAGTAGAAAATGCTTTTACTAATACTTCATGATTTTTTTGTGCCGAAAATCTACCGATATGAAGTATTCTTTTACATTCAGTATAATCATTTTTTATATGACATTTTTCCATAGAGACACCATTAAATACCACTGGCGTATCCTCAAAATCTATATTATATTCATCAACTACAGATTTCTGAATTTCCTCAGTTAAAGAAACAGGTACTACATGGCAATGTTTGAATAGAAAACGATTAAAAGTTCTATTCATCTTACCAGCTTCATTTTTTGCAATATTATGAATTGTGTACACCTTTCCCTTTATACCACATATTAACGCAGCTACATGTGCATACTTTCCAGCATAAAGATGAGAATGAACAACATCAGGTTTGTATTCTTTAAAAATCTTTACGAGTTTAAATGTTAATGATAAATCTAAACCACTCTTTTTATTTAAATAAAAGATGTTAATTCCATTTTTTTCCATTCTTTCTGTAACAACAGAATGATAATCATATAAGCTAATAACAGTAACCTCATGTCCTAACTTAATTAAACTATTAGTAAGATTCTCACACATTGTTTCTGCACCAGCTAGATCGAGCAATGGTATTATTTGTATTATTTTCATTTACTATATCCTCATCGTTATGTAACTATCTGTTGCATTCTCTTTCTTTATAATTTTGGCGGGATTTCCTATGACAATAGAATGTTCTGGTACATCAAAGTTTACGTATGCATTAGGGGCAATCAATACATCACTACCAATATGAATATTACCAACTACCATACTGTTAGAGCCAACCCAAACATTATCTTCTAAAGTAGGTGCACCTATTCTTTTTCCTCTGTTTTCTCGACCAATAGTACATCCTTTATTTAAATTACAATTCTTTCCAATTTTAGCTAGAGGACTAACATTAATGTTATGAGCATGTCCTAGATATAATCCAGGACCAATATCATCGCTTAGAATTTCTAATCCATATTTTCTAGCAGCTTTCATTGCGAATAGTGTACGAATTTTTGACTTTTTTCTTCTAATTAAACGTAAATATCTGATATCATAACGAAATAACATTGTTAATCTACCTTTTAATGGATTCCATTTTTCTCCTGTCATACGATAATAATCACATGTAAAATTTTTATTCATTTTCTTCACCATCCTAATGCCAATAATCCCTTATCTCACTATTAACTTGATAAATCTATAAAATTCCTACAATCATTAACTTTGAAATGCAAATGATGAAATATACTAATAAATAGCAACTACAATATTCAGACTTATAACTCATCCAGTAATACTTTTATTGCTACATGAGGTAAGTAATCCTCTGCCTTATTAATACAAGATTTTTTCAAATTAATAATTTCATTAGGATTTTCATATATATGTTCAATCTTCTGTTTTAGATCCTTGTAATCCGCAAATTCATAACCAATTCCAGTTGATCCATCATCAACAACATCATTAAAGCTTTCCCACTTAGACGCAAGGACAGGCACACCTGCTGCATAAGCATCTAATATAGTTCCAGGTATTCCTTCTGTATAGAAACGAGTTGGAAATGCTAAAAAGAAATAATCTTTAAGTACTTCTACGCTTTTATCAAACTGAACCATACCTTTGTACTTTATATAATTTGGAAAAGACTTTTGAAGTTCATCAAACCAGTCTGTTTGTTGATCATCAACTGGACCATAAATATCTAATGAGTAAATAGTCTTTTTATACTTCTCATTGACTTCTTTTACTGCATTAACAATATCCTCAATACCTTTTTCTTTCATTACTCTAGAAAAGGTACAAATATTTAAAGGTTCAACAATATTCATGTTTAAATCCTCTTCTTTAAGAGGTTTTATATCCTTAAAGTTACGAAGAATTGTTACATTATCTAAACCAACATCGTATAGTGCATTTTTCATTGTAGTTGTTTCAACAAAAATTCCATTGAATTTTGTTAAACCTTTTTTTAAATTACTTTTATCTTTTAAGAATGATGGAAGCCAACCACCGATTACAACATAATGTAATCTTCTATGAAAGAACACATTGATAGAGTTACATAATGGTACGAATATCTTTATACCATTGTGTGCTGGAAAGATTATTATGTTATCGCATGTAATAAATGCTTTAATCATTTGAAATACTACAGATGGAAGTGATTTAGCTCCACCATGGGTATCAATTTTTACAACTTGATCTGCGCCAAACTGTTTATCTAATTCTTTTGTTACTATTTTTGTTTTAATAGTTTGACCATTCAATAAATTTTCACCAAATCCAAAATGACCAATAACACAAACCTTTTTCATATTTATTCTCTTTCGTAATTCTTCTTCTTTAACACACCATAAAACATATTCCAACATGTATACCATGCAGCCACTACTGCAGGCTTCTCATCACACATATGAAATAAATCATAATGACTCTTGAACTTTCTTCTAAATTTATCATGACTAATGCTTACTTTTCTTACTCTATATTTCGCAAGATTCTCTTTTAGAAGATAAGCACAAGTATCTGGTTTCTTATAAAGCTGTAATCTAATCGCATAATCATTATTCTTCTTAATATCTTTAATCTGAATAAGACCAAATACTTTAGCGTTATACATCATAGTAAGCTGACCTATATAATCATAGTTATACATCTTACGCTTATTTACTTTATCAGGACCAGATACATAAATACTCAAAGGCTTAGAATCTTCATCTATCTTTTCATATTCAGTAAATGAAAGACTATAACCATTCTTATTCATAAAATCAATCTGATGTTCTAGCTTTTCTGGCATCCAAAGATCATCTGAATCAAGAAAAGCTATCCATTCACCTTTTGCTTCTCTTAATGCTTTATTTCTTGTAAGTGCTGCACCTGAATTCTTTTCGTTATGTAAATATTTGATTCTTTCATCTTTAAAAGAAGCGACTACTTCATCAGTATTATCTGATGAACAATCATCCACGATTATTAATTCCCAATTAGTATATGTTTGATCAATTACAGACTGGATGGTTTCTGCAATAAATCTTTCTGTATTCCAAGAAGGCATAATAATTGATACTAACCCATCTACCATCATTCTCTACCTCACCACTGCTACTACAGTCTTTACCATAGTTCCTATCTCTCTCCAAAATCCAAATTTTCGTATACTTTCCAAATTATATTTCATCTTCTCTGGAAGTACTTTCTCCACATATACTTTATCCACATCATCTGCTGCATCCAAAAGTTCTGCTTCATCTTTATACTGAATACTTGCTTCACTTGTTATCCCAGCTGGTAACAATAATGTAGCTCTCATTTCTTTTGTATACTTTTTCACATACTTCGTTACCTCTGGTCTTGTTCCAACAAAACTCATATCTCCAGATAACACATCAAAAATCTGTGGTAATTCGTCCAATCTGTACTTTCTTAAAAATGCGCCTGTTGGGGTAATTCGGCAATCCCCTGAGACTGTTACTGCACTTCCAATCTGGTCAGCATTGGCAACCATTGTTCGGAATTTGTGAATCCGAAATTTCTTGCCGTAAGTAGTGACGCGTTCCTGTCTATAGAATACTCCACCTTTAGACTCTGTCGCAATTTTTACACTTATAATCAACATCGGTATTGCAGTAACAATAAGTACACCCGTACCAGCAACTAAATCAAAAGCTCTTTTCATCTTCAAACTGAATTTTTTTTTGCTAAGAATATCATAGTATTCTTTTACTTCATCACATTTCATATATTCAGGAAGATCTTCCCATTTTCTCATATCTAAACCTCATTCTCAATAGGGATACTTCCCATTTTATAAATACTCTTTTACAATCTCACAATATTTCTCGATTACATACTCTACTTCTTCATCTGTCAGTTTCGTGTGTAATGGTAAGGTGATTTCATTTTCAAATCTATTATAGGCATTTGGGTAATCTTTTATATCAAATCCCATATTTCTATAAGCTGTCATCATAGGAAGTGGTTTATAGTGCACATTACAAGCTACACCTGCTTCTGCCATCTTTACAATGATTTCATGTCTCTGTTCCAAAGAAATTCCCGGAATTCTCGTAATATAAAGATGTCCAGAGGACCGATACTCTTCTGTATAATGATTCAACACTTCAATTCCCAGTGGCTTAAATGCAGCGTCATATTTTTCTATAATTTCTTTTCTTCGTGCAAGTAAACCTCTATAACGTTTCATCTGAGCCAAACCAATTCCCGCTGTCACATCTGTCATATTGCACTTAAACCAAGGTCCTACAATATCATACTCCCATGCTCCAAGCTGCGTCTTTGCAAGTGCATCCTTAGACTGCCCATGAAGAGACAATAATTGATACTGATGGTAAATCTCCTCATTATCAATTCCGTTAATATCTTTCCATGTAACCGCTCCGCCTTCTGCGGTTGTAAAGTTCTTAACTGCATGAAAACTGAAGTTCGAGAAGTCAGCTATACTTCCAACCGCTTTTCCATTCCACTCAGCGCCAAATGCATGAGCGGCATCAGTCATAACAATGACTCTTCCAATTGCTTTCTGTAATTTATTAACAGGATGAAATAACTCTTTTTTACTTTCAACGATTGAAAAGATTCTATTATAATCACATGGCACTCCGCCAAGATCTACCGGAATAACTACTTTCGTTTTTTCAGTAATTGCATTTGCCAATTTATTATAATCCATCTCCAGCGAATCTTTCTGAACATCAACCATTACCAATTTTGCTCCTACATGACATACGACAGATGCTGTTGCTGTATATGTGTAAGCTGGTACAATAATCTCATCATCCTCACTGATTCCTAACAATCTTAGTGTCATTTCTGCGCATGCTGTTTGAGAATTCAAACATACCGCACGATTCACTCCACAAAACTCTGCAACTTCTCTTTCCAGTTCTTTTGTCTTAGGTCCTGTTGTAATCCATCCAGATCTTAATGCCTCTGCAACTTGTTCAACTTCCTCTTCTGTAATATCCGGTGGTGAAAATGGTATTTTCATAGTAATGCTTCCTTCCTATTGTTCAAATTATGCTTCTTTAGAATATCTCTGCCTTTAGAATATTGCTGCCTTCATTCCTGGCTTTTTATGTACTTCAACTTTTTCTTCTGCCTTTTCTTCCTGTTTTTCATTTGCAACATGGCAGTTGACTTCTTCTGGGCTCTTGAATGTTGGCACGACTTTTCTCATTGCCTGTTTTGCAATCAGATTGTCTCCACTGTCACAGGCTTCTCTGAGAATCTGCATCTTCTCTTCAATCTCTTCTTGGCTTAAGGCAGTATCTCTTTCGATGAAGATCATGCTGTTTTCTGTCTTATCCAGTTCTTCTGTCTTCACAAGTAACTCTTCATATAACTTCTCGCCTGGGCGAAGTCCTGTCTCCACAATCTCGATTCCCTCTACACCAGATAAGCGGATCATATTTTCTGCAAGGTCAAGGATCTTTACAGGCTGTCCCATATCCAGTACAAAGAGTTCTCCGTTCTTAGCTATCGCACCGCTCTGTAATACAAGCTGTGATGCCTCCGGGATTGTCATAAAGTAACGGATAATTCTTTTATCTGTCACGGTTACCGGACCACCGTTGGCAATCTGACGCTTGAACAGTGGGATTACGGATCCTGCGCTTCCAAGTACATTTCCAAATCTTGTTGCACTATATTTTACTTTTCCATGAGTGCTTGCACTCTGTACGATCATCTCGCACATTCTCTTTGTAGCACCCATAACATTGGTCGGATTCACGGCTTTGTCTGTAGATACCATCATAAAGCGCTCTGCTTCATATTCCTCGCACAGCTCTACCAAGTTATATGTACCAAATACGTTGTTGTAGATAGCTTCTACGCAGTTATGCTCCATAAGTGGCACATGTTTGTGTGCGGCTGCATTGATCACAATCTGTGGATGATATGTCTCAAAGACTTTTTCCAGTGCTTTCCTGTGAGTAATGGAACAGATCTCAATCTGCAGATTTAATTGATTCCCATAGGCAATCTTTAATTCCTGCTGTACATCATAAGCACCATTTTCATAAATATCCAGGATGATGATCTGCTTTGGATGCATCTTTGCAAGCTGGCGGCAAAGCTCTGAACCAATCGATCCACCACCTCCGGTAATGAGTACGACTTTATCTCTGTAGTATGCATTTGTCTTTCCATGTGACATTACGATTGGCTTACGGAACAGCAACTCTTCTACATCGAACTCTCTTAGATGTCTCTTGCCTCCTGCCGCATACATGGTCGGATAATCGTAGACTTTTACTTTATATCCTGCATTTTTATAAAATTCATACAGTTTTTTCTTCTTTTCCGCTTTCATAGATGGAATTGCAAAGATAATCTCCTGAATTTCATAATCTGCAAGTTTTTTTACGGTCACATCATCTTCTGTCCATACCGGGATTCCTTGGATCTCTCGTCCGATCTTTTCCTTACTGACATCAATAAAGCATCTCGGTACATAGGAAGACTGCTCATTGCTGATAAGGTCTTCTGCCAGTCCGACTCCGACGCGTCCGGCACCTATGATCGCAACTTTAATCTTACGGTTTTCTTTCTCATTGCCAGGCTCGATTCCCGAAAAAAAGTATAGAACAGAATTCAGGAATTTTCCCCATTGGCTCTCTTGAGTGCCACATTTATATGCATAACGATATAACATACGGATTGCTAACGCTCCCAGTAAGTTCAGACATGACACAGAAAGCATTCTTGCAAATGTAATCTTTTCTACCGGCAGGCATAATTCCATTAACAGATAGATGATGAATGCAATTGCGTCTGTCGAAAGCAATCGGATATAGCACTGGATCCCGCCATATCTCCATACCTGTCCATAGATTTTTCCTGCCATTCTGACAGCGAAAATGCATCCTGCTGAAAGTACTACTTGTTGAAAGATACCACTTGTGGTAAGTTTGTCGTTTCCTTCATAAAGTACAAGCAATAAAACTGCTGCAATCAGATAAACTAACATATCATATACAATTAATATTCTTGGCATATGAAATTGTTTTTTATCCACTTGTTCTTTCAAATCTGTTTTTTTCACATTCATCTTACTCATTCTTAAATTACTACCTTTAAATCCTTTTTACCGCTATCATTTGTTGCATTTTATCTTATCTATCGGTTTTACCTATGATAGTTATTTTCTAATTCATTGTCTCGTTTATTTTATTCATTTCTCAAGCCTAAGAGAAGCTGACGTATAATTATCATACTTCAGCTCCCCCCTAAGCTCTAGCATTTTCGATTAAGCATTCTTTTTTCTGAATGCTACAACTGCTGCCGCTCCTAAAAGAACGACTGCTGCGCCAGCGAATGGCACAGTGTTTGTGGAATCAACACCTGTTTTTGGTGATGTTCCTGTTGTATTTGTCACTGCCTGTGAAGCATCAACTTTCGCAATAATTGCGATTGGTGACAGATCCTGAACCTCAAATGTAAGCTCTTTATTGTTAAGATCTACATTAGATGGTGTAATAACTTCCCATACATTACGTGCAGTACTGAAGTGAAGTACTTTTACATCTGTCATTCCTTTTGTAAGTGCAGGTACAGATAATGTTACCTGATATCTTCCGTCTGCAAGCTGAACGCCACCATTAATTGGTGTTACATCCATGAATGCAGAAACTAACGACTCCCCTGTAAGATCTGATGCGATGCTGGATTCAGCTTTTGCAATATCATCCAGTGTCTTAGTTCCTGCATTGACGTCTTTAATCAGATCTGCTGCTGTCTGATTTACTTTAGCAACATCTGCAACCTCACTCTGTGACATAGCTTCTACGTCATATTTTCCCTGGGCTGCTCCAGTTGCTGCCATTGTTGTTGTCTTACTTGCAGCGGATACACCTACAACCTGCATTGCAAATACTGTTACCAGCATAGCCAGGCTGATCAGTTTCTTCTTCATTGGTCCTTACCTCCTTTTCCTAATTATTGTTCTATAGATACTAGTACGGCTTGTACCAGATATCTACGGTTGTCCATACCTGCATAGCAGGTAGATAGTGTGATGATCTTGTCATCTGCAGTCACACTCGCTGCTGTATCAATATTCGACTTCATATCCCGGATACCGAATACCATATCCAGGTAAGCCTGGTAAATGTCTTTGTTATCAAAGTTAAAGCTTTGTAGCAGATGCCGGTTGTCATACAGGTATGCTGCAAAGATCTGGTAATGCAAAATCTTGTCCGACATGTAGATGATGACTTCTTTATTCTGATCAAAGAAATCCCGGTCCATATATTGATGCAGACCGTCAAACATGGAGCCATTTGCCATGCCGTGTCCGTAGATCACGGTGTTTGGATCTTCGAATGTCTTCGTATTGTAATCCTCGGTAAAGATTGCTCCGGCTTTGTTCTCATCATGTTCCACACTATGGTTCAGATAATAGCTGTTATCTGTCCCGCTCTGCACGATTGGATAGTCGATGACGGTTCCCGGTACTTTAATCCATGCATATATATCTGGATTCATGTTCTGTAATGTCTGGAAGTCGATTGGTATCTCAATGGTACTTTTTTGTGTCTCTTCTGGTTTTTTTGGTTCTTCTGTCACGACTTTTTCTTTTATTTTTTCATATTCCTGCCCTGCATGGGCATCCTGATAATATTGGTAATATGCAATTCCTCCGCAGATCAGTCCGGCTGCTGCCAGTATCCCTGCTACGACGTATCGTTTCTTCATGATTCTATAGCCCCTTACGTCTTATTGCTCATTTGTCTGTTTTTTCATCTATTTTATTTCTTGATAGAATGTCTCCATAATCTTTGTATACAGAGCATCGTCGTCTACGTGATATTCATCGTAGGAAAGACCTTGTGTTCCTTCTCCCGGAACAGTCCATTCTGTATAGCCGTCTCCTTCGTCTGCTGTCTGGAACAACTTCATCAGACGGTCTTCGCTGATATTTGTGACGGTATATGGTTTGATCGCCACGAACAGATCTGCTGCAAATTTTGCATTTTGCTCATAACATTCTTTTGCCTTTTTTGAAAACGCATCTAAGAATGCTTTCTGACGTTCCATCCGGTAGATGGCGCTCTGGCTTTCATCTACATCTCTGCTTCTTAAGAAAACTTCTGTATTTTCTTCGGTCAGTGTTACTTCTGCACCTTCGGCAAATTCCGGATATTCATACTCCAGACTGTTATTAGGCACAGTCACTGTCAGACCGCCTACACTTTTTGTAAGCTCTGGAATCCCGTCTAAGTTCATGGCAAGATAACCCTGAATCGGAAGTCCGTAGAAGAGATTGGACACCGCTTCCTGCGTGAGTTTGCAGCTCTCGGCACCGCCGTCTCCATATCCATAGGAGAGGCTGATGTGGTCTTTGGATTTTCCAAGGCTTTTTCCTTCCAGGTCAAAGCTTTCCACATCTGTCATCGTATCTCTTGGAATAGAAATCAGCGTCATTTCCTTTGTCTTGCGGTTCAGTGACAGCAGGAATAAGGCATCTGCCTGTCCTGCATCGGCTTTTCCGACTCTTGTCTCTGCCGGTGTACGCTTGTCTACTCCAAGTAATAAGTAGTTACTGAGATTTTGATTGTATTTGTAAGTCTTTCCCTGCCAGGTGACGGTGTTGGAATCATCTGCTTCCGCGGTTGCTTTCGCACTTGCCGCTTCTGCTGCTTTCTTTTTTTGGATACCTGCATATCCCAGACCTGCCACTGCAAGTACAGCTGCGCCCGCGATAATAACTGCTACGAATCTTCCGTGGCGTTTTCCTGATGATTCTCGCCTTTCTAGTTCCCGTCTGTCTGATTCTCGCCTGCCTGATTCTCGTCTGTATGGTTCTCGTCTGTCTGATCTTCGCTGTTCTGATTCTCGTCTGTCTGACTGGTGTTGTTCTGATCTTCGCTGTTCTGATCCTCTGTCCATGTCTGATCTGATTTCTCCTTCTGAATCTCTTCCTGCGCCGCCTTCTTTAACTCACTGCTATTTGCAGCTTCTTTCTTATGATTGAAAAATAAAAGCGAACCTAATATCAGGAATAATACGATACATGCAATCAACAGCAGAGTGTTCTGAACCTTCGGGTTCGTCTTTCTTTTCTTCATACTGTTCTTTACATCCCTTTCCTACGCATTTTCATGATTCTGGTCATAGCCATAACCATACTTACTTCCATAACTGTAATAGGAATAATATTTTTCTTTTCTTGCATCAACCTTATTCAGCACAGCTCCAAGCATATGTGTTCCACTCTTTTCCAACTGCTTGATTGCTTTCTGCGCTGCACGGTATCCTACAAATCCACTCTCGATCAGCAGAATTGCTCCATCACACACCTTGCCAACAATAGCAGCATCCACCACATTTGCCATAGGAGGTGTATCGATCAGGACGTAATCATATCTCTGCTTCAATTCGATCATCAACTTCGCAAATACTTTGCCATTCAGAAGTTCTGATGGATTCGGAGCCATCGGTCCTGCAAAGATCACGTCCATATTTTCATAATTTGTTCCATATAAAATATCGCGCACCGGTGCCTGTCCGCTTAAGTACTGGGACAGTCCCTTCACGTCACTATCCACGAGATATCTCTGCACAAGGACAGATTTTCGGATATCCGCATCCAGAAGCACCGTCTTCTTACCGGCCATACCCATTTCCTTTGCGAGCTGGAAGACAACATCACTCTTTCCCTCATTCGGGAAACAGCTTGTCACAAGAATCGTCTTAATATCCGCTCCCGCAAACTGGATATTTGTTCTCAGTGTCTTTAACGCCTCCTCGTAAAAGTAATTTGATTTACGAGGATCCGTCAGCTCCACCCGAAGCTTAGATGCCTTATTGTCACGGCGGGACATTGCCGCTTTTGCCTGCGCATTTGTATATGTAGTTCTAGCTTGCTTTTCGTTTTCCTGCATCATTTCTCTTTGACTTCTTCTTTCCTGATCCATTAATATAATCCTTTCTGTCCGGAATTATACTCAGTGTAGATAATCCCAGATATTTTTCTATATCTTCTTCAGACTTAATCGTATCGTCCATAATCGTGCGGACAACAATCACACCTGCGCACAGGATCATACCTGCCAGCACACCCATCACTGCCATCTTCGCCACGCCTGTATTCGATCTGGAAGTCGGAACCTCACCTTTTTCAATGATCTTAGGCGGTGTAACCTCCATCTTGTCTCCGATATACTCAGAAGCAACCTCTGACAGCTTGTCTACAATCTCCTTCGCCTGCTTGGCATCAGAATACTCCACAGACAACTGCAGAATACGCGTATCGTCCTGGTTCGTAACTGTGATCATATTCTTCAGTCGCTTATAGTCCATGTCCAGATCTAACTGGTCGATAACATCCGTAAGCACCGGACGGCTTGTGATCAAGATGGAATAGTCCTTGGTAAGCTGTGAACCCACCTGCAGATCCGCCAGAGAACTAAGCGTCGTCTCCTTGGTCAGTACAAGCATCATGGAAGAAGATGTGTACAGCGGCTTCACTAAGAATCCGGCATACGCACACGCAATACAGCCGAACAGCAGTCCCACTCCCAGGATCGCCAGTATCTTCGACTTGAGCACATAAAAGAGCTCCAGTAAGTCAATTTCCATCTCATCATTGTCGTAATTCTTTCCCATTAATCTGATTTCCTTTCTTGGGGGACGGGGTTTTTGGGTTTTTTGGGGACGGAGGTTTTTTAAAAAAACCCCGTCCCCAATTGGACTTCTACCTGTCCCTCTTTGAATTGTGTGTATTTTTACCCTCCCATTTTCTAGGGTTTCTTTTATTTCTAACCTGTCCCTTTTTGAATTGTAAAAAATTTTGAAACAATTTATGTTTTAGGCTTGTGTGATCCGCGGTCATCTAATATTCTTCTTGCATTGCCTTGTATCAATGCCCATACATAGTCTTCAGACAGATTCTTGTTCAGCCACTTCTCAACATGTTCTGTCTGTGGACTGCGTTCTCCGCTATTGTGCATATCTGTTCCCAGGTAATGGACCAGACCATCTTTCAGTTGTCGCTTACACCACTGTGCAGTATTATTATTCCATCCTCCATCTATAGAGCTGTAATTCATCTGGATTCTTGCTCCTGTATCAGCCAGCTCTTCCAGTCTGCCTTCTTCTCTTAACACATGATACCTTTCTACATGTGCCAAAATTGGGACATAACCTGCCATCTGCATCTGGCGCACTGCGCTGAATATCTTAGAGTAAGCTGTCCCCGGGAGGAATTCCAATAACACATATCTGCTGTCTGCCAGCGTCAGAAGCTTTCCTTCCTTTAGTAACTGTCTTGTATCTACCGAATACATAATTTCCTGTCCCGGAAATACCGGAAGCCTGACTCCAAGTCGTTGATATGCCTGAATTCTGAACTTCTTACACAATGTTCGAATCTCCTGCACCCGTTCTACGGATGCATTACGGACTGAGCCATGTGGCGTTACGATCATACCTACAAAGTCCTGATTCAATGCCATGCGTAGCATCGCTAATGTCTCTTTCGGATTTGCAGATCCATCATCTATACCAGGTAGTATGTGACAGTGCATATCTATCTTTTTCATCTCTACTCCTGTATATGTATTGTATATAAATTTCACTTATTTTTTACAGCACAAATACCACCTGATACTTTTGACTTGTACACAAGGTGGAAAAATTATCAATCTGCGTTATTACTATTTCATGTACTGCAAAAATAGTATTTAATTAGTCTTATTTCTTGACTACCTTTTATTACTGATTAATGCTACCATGTTTTGACAATATTTGCAATGGACAAAAACTGTCAATTTCTGTTTGGAATTGTGGAATGTTTTGTACAATTTGTTTTTTACGCACTTTTTACATACGAAAAAACGTCAATTCTTTCTGAACTGACGCTTTTTTTACCTATATATATTCTTCCACTTCGTTTTCTTCTTCCAGCAGGTTCTCCATGCTTTTCAGGCTAATGTATAGGGTTGATGTGTTATGAAGTAGTGCTGATACGGTTGGCTGTAGGATTCCGGTGACACCGAGTATGATGAGGGCGGTGTTGAATCCTACGATCTTGCGGTAATTTTTGTGAATTCGTTTCATTAATTTATTACTGATCAGCTTCAGTGTTACGATCTCGCTCAAGTCGTCGCCGCTCATGGTCACGTCTGCGATCTCGCGAGCGATTTCTGCGCCGTCGCTGATTGCGATTCCGATGTCTGCTGCGGACAGTGCCGGTGAATCGTTGATTCCGTCTCCGATCATGATGACTTTTCGTCCGGCGGCTTTTTCCTGCTCTACGAAGTTTGCCTTGTCTTCCGGCAATACTTCCGAGTAATATACGTCCACGCCTACTCGTTTGGCGATTGCTTTTGCGGTGCGGTCGCTGTCTCCGGTCATCATGACTACTTTGCTGATGCCTGCTGCCTTCAGATTTTTGATGATCTGTGGTGCTTCTTCTCTCAGCGGGTCTTCGATGCAGATGACTGCTGCCAGTTTTCCTTCGATTGCCATGTACAAATGTGAGTATTCGGATGGCAGTTCTTGGAATTTTTCTTCCATTCCTTCTGGAATCTGGCTCTCTTCATCTTCGAATACGAAATGATAGCTTCCAACGACAACTTTTTGGTCATTGATTTTGGAGGAAATGCCGTGTGCCACGATGTACTCTACTTTTGAGTGGAACTCTTCATGGATAAGCCCTTTGTCCTGTGCTGCATTTACAACTGCTTTTGCCATGGAGTGTGGAAAATGTTCTTCCAGGCAGGCGCCGATTCTCAGCAATTCGTCTGGTGTCTTATCGCAGAATGGTACGACATCTACGACTGTCGGCTGTGCTTTTGTCAGTGTTCCTGTCTTGTCAAATACGATGGTATCTGCTTCTGCCATTGCTTCCAGATATTTTCCGCCTTTGACTGTGACGTTGTAGCTGCTTGCCTCACGGATTGCGGACAATACAGAAATCGGCATAGCCAGTTTCAGTGCGCATGAAAAATCTACCATCAATACAGCCAGTGCTTTTGTTACATTTCTTGTAAGAAGATAGGTAAGACCTGTTCCTGCCAATGTGTATGGAACGAGTTTATCCGCCAAATGTTCTGCCTTGCTTTCCAGTCCGGATTTGAGTTTCTCGGATTCTTCGATCATCGTCACAATCTTCTCAAATTTACTTGATCCATTTGCCTCTCTTACACGTATAGTAAGCTCGCCTTCTTCTACAACCGTTCCGGCATACACTTCTCCATTTTCTATCTTGCGTACTGCCACGGACTCTCCAGTCAAAGACGCCTGGTTGACCATTGCCTCGCCTTCCACAACTGTTCCGTCAAATGGAATTACATTTCCCATGTGGATGCGTACCATATCGCCGCTCTTTACAGATGAAAATGGTACTAATACTTCCTGACCGTCGCTGACAAGCCATACTTTGCTGATGTTCAGTGACATGCTTCTTGCCAGGTCACCAACGGATTTCTTGTGTGTCCACTCTTCCAGGATTTCGCCGATTCCAAGCAGGAACATGACGGATCCTGCAGTTGCGATATCTCCGCGGAACATAGATACTCCGATTGCGGTCGCATCCAGTACCGGAACTTCAATCTTGCCTTTTGCCAGTGTACGCACACCCATCCAAAGATATTTCACAGATTTTACTGCTGTAATACATGCTCTGACCGAATATGGCAAAAATAATTTATTTCCATAATGATAGATTACAGTTTCAACTAACTTATCCCAATATTCCTGATTCAGTTCGCGTCCGGAATTCTGTGCATAATTTTCCGGAATGTCAACTTCCTCATAACGGAATGTTTGAAGCAATTTGATTACTTTCTCTCTGTCGCCTTTGTAACAGATCGTAAAGTCTCCCGTGCGGTTCTGTACTTTTGCAGATGTAATCATATCCTGGGATTCCAGATAATATTGCATCCGGTCTGCCTGCTCAAATGTCATTCTGTACTGTACAGCGTGGGCACGGATCCTGCCTTTAATCTCATGCTTGATTACAAATTTCATGTATATTTTCCTTCTTTCCCTGCTTTCTTCCTTCCCTGCTTACCACGCAGTGATTCGCTTGTTGTGGGTCACTTGCTGTTGATTCTCTTACAACTTGTCAAGACACCTGCAGTCTTAACCACAGGTGTCCTGATTTTTCCTTACATTTTTATAATTATCACAATAATTTTTATGCTAGTTCTCCTTGAGCCACCCTGCTGTCTGACTTACCTGTCTTACTTTGCTGTCTGACTTAGCTGTCTGACTTACCAGTCTTACTTTGCTGTCTTATCTGCGTTCTTACTCGGCTGTCTCTTCCGCAAAATCTGTCTCATCAGCTTCTGCTGCTTCCTCTGCTTCTTTGGCCTCCTCAGCTGCTACTGCCTCTGCGTACTCCTGCTCTTCTTTTGCTGCTCTGTCTTCGTTGATCTGCTGTGCTTCTGCATATACGTCTTCTGCATTTTCCTGAATTGTAGCTGCTGTCTTAAGCACACACTCTTTTGCTCTTAAAACTGCTGCTGTACAGTTTGTGTATAATTTTTTAGCGTCCTTGCTGGACAGAACTTTGATTCCTGCAGTTCCGAATAATACTCCTGCTGCAAAGATTCCTGTCTTCTTTCCATCTACTTTTTTTAAACCTTTTAAAATGTTTGACATCTTTTGTCTCCTGCCTTTCTTTCTACTTCTAGGATCTTATATGATGTTAGTATATGTGATATGTACTTTTTGGTTCAGTACTATATCATACTTTGAATTCATTAAATTGTAACGCATTTGTTTTTGCATTTCCACTTCTTTTTCCTTATTGATAATTATTGCTCACTTGAGCCGGCTTATTGATTTTCGTTCTCATTATAACTGAAATTGAATATCATTACGCACGAATTATCTGTCTTTTTCTTCCTCATCCATGTCTATTTCATCCATATCCATTTCATCTATATACATTCTAAGTCCTACTGTGCTTGTGACCGGCAGGGAAAATATAATTGTTTTTTCTTTGCTGGCAAGTCCTGTCTGCTCCATCATGGCTTTCATGATTGCATTTTTCTGTTTCTTTCTTGTGACGATCAATATGATTTCTTTTTCTGCCGCCAGTGATACGCCAAGAAATTTTTCTGCTGTTTCCATACCGGTTCCTTTCGCATGGATCACGGTTCCGCCTCCGGCTCCTACACTTCTCGCCACGTCCATCACGGTGTCGATGCACCCCTGATTGGCAATTGCTACTAATAATTCATATTCTGTTTCTTTCAAAGTGGACTCCTCCTCCCGTTCAAATTTCTCGCTCTGTATCAGGAAATGTAATGTTTTTTCTCCGCCGATGCTGCTGAGTGGCACGATAAATGCAATTCCGGTTCCCGGCACGTCGATCTGCATCTTTACAATCATTTCCCGCCTTAGTTTCTTCCACGTTTCTTCTGTTACCACCGATAGAATTACGACCTTTTCTGATTCTTCCAATCCGAAATAGTCCAACATCTCACTATTTGCGGTTCCACGTCCCAATGTTGTAAAGAAAACCATATGCTCATTTTTCTTATAAAATTCTTCAAATTTCTTCTTTCGGTTCCTGTCTGTAATCGTCACCATCATATATAATCTACTCATAAATTATCTCCGAACTTTCTAATTTTCTTAAACATTTTCCATCTTCACTAATATGCGCCTTGTAAAAATCTCTATCCCTGTTTACAACTCGGCTGTTTACAACTCAATGATTTCTTGATTGTCTACATTGTCTAGATTTTCTATGCATACTTTTATACTTGTGTAATCTTTTGCTGCCTGTTTTTCTTTCATCTGTTCCTGAATCTGATAGATCAGTCCAAGGATTTGAATTGTTATAAGCGGCGTCATTGCTACCATAGCTACCACTCCAAACGCATCTGTCACAACATTTCCACCTAGCGCCTCGCATGCTCCCATTGAAAATGGCAGTAAAAATGTTGCTGTCATCGGTCCGGATGCTACGCCTCCTGAGTCAAATGCGATTGCTGTGAATATTTTGGGCACGAAAAATGTTAATCCAAGGGCTACTGCGTATCCTGGGAGCAGAAACCACAAAATCGAAATGCCGGTAAGCACCCGCACCATTGCCAGTCCCAGAGAGAATGCGACTCCGATGGACAGACTCATTCCCATTGCTTTTGCGGAAATGGCTCCGGAAGTCAGTTCTTCTACCTGTTCCGTTAATACATATACTGCTGGTTCCGCTTTTACGATAAAGTAACCGATCAGCATACCGATCGGCACGATGATCCATGGATAGGAAAGCCCCGCAATCACTTGACCCAGATAATTACCTGCCGGCATAAATCCCACATTTACCCCTGTCAGGAAAAGTACAAGACCTATGTATGTATAAATGATTCCTATAATAATTTTTACCAATGTCTTTTTGTGAAGATGTAATGATACAATCTGAAAAATGAAGAAAAATAAAATAATTGGCAGTAAAGAGATCAGCATTTCTTTCATATAATAAGGAAGCCCTTCTTGAAAAAGCTGCCACATTTCTACTGAATTATCAGTCTTCACAATCATTGTCTGTTCGTATCCACTTTCCTCTGGGTGGTAAAGTAAGCCAAGCAACAATACTGCCAGAATTGGTCCGACTGAACACAATGCAACCAGACCAAAGCTATCATTTTCCGCGTGTTTATCACTTCGCACTGCTGAAAATCCGATTCCTAACGCCATAATAAATGGTACTGTCATAGGTCCTGTTGTTACTCCGCCTGAATCAAATGCCACTGTCAGAAAATCTTGTGGAACAATGCTTGCCAAAATGAATATGATCGGGTACAAAATTAAAAGCATATGTGCCAGTGGAATTCCAAATAACATTCGAAGTACTGCGGCTACAAGAAATATTCCAACTCCTGTTGCTACTGCAATAATCAGCGTGTAATTGGGAATGGATGGAACTTGTTCAGCCAATACTTGAAGATCCGGTTCTGATATGGTGATGATAAAGCCAAGGATAAAACACAGCACTATCACTACACTTATCTTTCTTGTATTGGTCAATTTCGTTCCTATTCGTTCTCCCATAGGAGTCATCGCCATCTCCGCACCAAGTGTAAAGAACATCATTCCGATGATCAGGAGAACCGCACCAACAACAAAAGTCATCAGGACGCTGTTTGGAATGGGCGCAATGCTAAAGCACAACACCAGCACAATGCCTATGATCGGCAATACAGCTCCTAATGACTCTTTTAGTTTTTCCAGTAAATTTTTTTGATATAATTGTAATCCCATAAACGCCTTTCTTCTATATTTAATATGTATTAATTAATATGTATCCTTTAATAAAGTACCTTTTCGAACACTCTTTTAATGATCTTGGGACTCGCCCCAGCATCTTTTAATTATTCTAACATAAATGTAGTTGCTTTTTGAAGCTTTAAAGGCGTTAATATTATGCTAAGTTTTTAACAGCTTGACGTAGAGTTTTGTATAATAGGAAATGCAATCCTGATTATACAAAAAAACCTGTAAGTATTATACTTACAGGTTTTAGCTCCCCGAGTAGGGTTCGAACCTACGACCCTTCGGTTAACAGCCGAATGCTCTACCACTGAGCTATCGAGGAATATTAGATACATGTACCTTCAAAATCGCATATAAGAAACTTTTTAACATCTTTACCTATCCACCTTACTTGGTTATGCCCT
>OGDN01001647.1_pt1 | contig 34558 bp, 24 predicted proteins | sample 1570271 | NCBI WGS metagenome assembly OGDN01 (sample SAMEA4384481, study PRJEB24528) | human gut metagenome | reverse complement strand
ACAATTAAAAATGAAATGCCATGAGTATACGAGTATCAGTTTGGGATAAGATTTTTTAATAAAGATATAAGTCACTACTTAGTTTCTTGTAGTGCATTTATATAGACAATGAGTTGTTGTGGGTTCAGGATAATGCAGCGATACCTGTTCCTATCAAATTGGCATTATCCATACTGACGATATGGACTTCCACATCTTTAAGCCCGAACTCATCAAGAAGTTCGTGTAATTTTTCCATCACAAGGATATGATAATTTTTACCGTTTTTATTCTCGCTCCAGAAAAGACTACCTTCGGCAACCAGACAGATCTTTCGCAGGTCTCGATTATAAGATTTTAATAATATGATAAGCCCTGTGAGTGAAGCAGCTACCAGGTGTGCTGATCGGTTGTATATCCAATGTGCCACGTTCACATACACTTCTTTATGAATATCCGGATAATTCATCATGGCGGTCAGTTTTTGTGCATCGAACTTTTCTTCAAATTCTTCCAATGGGAAAGTGGCTTTCAAGATATCTCCCAAATACATGCCTGATACCGCTTTCTCAAAACGTTGTTTACCTAAGTTGTCGGAAGTTGCGTCGACACTATTGTCTACAGGAGTGAGGAAGGGAGGAGTGAAATTTCCGGATTCCAAATTGATAGGTATCAGACCTTGTATATGATTTTCCGTTTTTAATTTCTTAATCTTGTCAGCCGGGATGAAAGTCGCCATATTCGTACCTGTACCCACAATCAAGCCAATATAGGCATCGTAATTACTATGAGTAAGACCGGCAAATAAACTGGCGATCGTATCGTTCAATACCTTGATACCTGTAAAACGGATTTTATTTTTCTTATTGAGATAATCGAGTAAGGGCTTCCCTATAAGTTCCCCGATCATTTCTTTTATATCGACTCCCTTTGTCCAACGTAATAGCATTGCATCTCCTCCCGGTATTGACCGGGCCGGATAGGAGAAACAATAGCCAATAGGCATTTCTTCTTCTCGTTGTATTCCGGTAATCAGATCAGCCAACTCTTTGAATAGCTCTTCACGGGTATAATCGGATGATTTCATAATTGACATATCTTTCTTCCAACCGTTGTGGGGCGTGATAGACGATGTTCCTTTACTGAAATTGACGATTGCCACTCTGTAATTGGTCCCTCCCAAATCCAGTACCAATGCTTTTCCATCAGTACCGGTTGCTTGCGGGATGATGAAGGTAGGGATACATTGTATCTCACAATTTTCTCTACTTAAACCTTCTTCCACCTTTTCCCGGAATGTACAGGCGATTTCCTTGAGTTGCTTATTATCTAACTTAAAAATGTTCTTCTCCATAATATTTGAATTTGTATAGTAACAGAGGATGGCTACAACTTGTTTTTTCTTCTCTGTAGAATATATGTTATGGAAGGTGAAATTAAAGAAAGTAGTCCTTTTTTCTTGTTATTTACGATATTTGCTTACCTTTGCCTATCATTAATACTTGTGAAAATGAAAAAAAGAGGAATTTCCTTGTTGACCGTTCTCCTTATTTGGACAACTTTGCTGATGGCGCAGGATGTTCCGGCAGGAGTGGTGACGGCCTTTAAAAAAGGAAGCTCTCAGGAACTGAACGGGTATCTGAGTGATAAGGTGGAGTTGATCGTTCAAAACAGCTCGAACAATGTTGATAAACGAACGGCAGAAGGTAAGTTGTCTGCATTTTTCTCTACTAACAAGGTCAGCGGTTTTAATGTAAACCATCAGGGAAAGCGGGATGAGTCCAGTTTTATAATCGGTACTCTGACGACTGCAAATGGAAACTTTCGGGTGAATTGTTTCTTTAGAAAGGTGAACAACAAATATGTTATACATCAAATAAGAATAGATAAAACAAATGAATAAGGAAGAAGAATTGATTGACAGGTTGATTGACCTGGCTTTCGCCGAAGATATCGGAGATGGTGACCATACCACACTTTCGTGTATTCCTGCTACTGCAATGGGTAAATCTAAGCTTCTGATTAAAGAAAGCGGTATTCTTGCCGGTATCGAGGTGGCTAAAGAGGTGTTCCGTCGTTTTGATCCTACCATGAAGGTGGAAGTTTTTATGAATGATGGCGCGGAAGTAAAACCGGGTGATGTAGCTATGGTTGTGGAAGGTAAGGTGCAGTCGCTGTTGCAGACTGAACGCTTGATGCTGAACATCATGCAGCGCATGAGCGGTATTGCTACCATGACTCATAAATATGCCGAGAAGTTGAAAGGTACGAATACCCGCGTACTCGATACCCGTAAGACTACTCCGGGCATGCGTATCCTTGAGAAGATGGCGGTAAAGATCGGTGGTGGTGTAAATCATCGTATCGGTCTGTTCGATATGATTTTGTTGAAAGACAATCATGTAGACTTTGCGGGGGGCATTGATAAAGCGATAACTCGTGCGAAAGATTATTGTAAGGAGAAAGGTAAAGACCTTAAGATAGAAATCGAGGTACGTAATTTCGACGAATTGCAGCAAGTGCTCGACTTAGGTGGCGTAGACCGTATCATGTTTGATAACTTCACTCCGGATATGACCAAGAAAGCTGTTGAGATGGTAGCTGGCCGTTATGAAACGGAATCATCCGGAGGCATTACTTTTGATACATTGCGTGACTATGCCGAATGCGGTGTGGATTTTATCTCGGTCGGGGCTTTGACACATTCTGTGAAAGGATTGGATATGAGTTTTAAAGCGTGTTGATAAAAGCAGAAACCGTATTGCTGAGAATAAATAAGAGAAACAGGAAAACCTCTCATGAGTTTGCCTTAGTGAAGCAATTCTTATGAGAGGTTTTCTGTTATAAATGATCTCTGTTGTTTAACTTCTTTTTAGACTTTATTTAGCAGCATTTTGAAGAATGCTGCGTCTAACTAACAAACGACGCAAAGAGGCGTCCGTAAAAACGAGCACTGACATTGGAAAACGAAACAGAACTGATAGAGGGCTGCCGGGCAGGAAAAGATTCCGCCCGAAAGGAATTGTACACTCTCTATTCCAAACAAATGTTGGCGGTGTGCTATCGTTATATGGGCGATATAGATGCGGCGCATGATGTATTGCACGATGGTTTCATCAAAATCTTTACCCACTTTACTTTTCGTGGAGAATGTGCGTTAAGTACTTGGGTGACGAGGGTGATGGTGACGCAAGCCATAGATTACCTGCGGAAGCGGCAACGATTCAGCCAATTGGTTGTGAACGAAGAACAGCTTCCTGATGTACCGGACGATACATACATTGCTGAGAACGGTAACCGCCTTTCTGAAGCATTATTGATGAGATTTGTAGCCGAACTTCCTGATGGATGCCGTACCGTATTCAACTTATATGTGTTCGAAGAAAAGTCTCACAAGGAAATAGCGGAGTTACTCCATATTAAGGAGCATTCGTCTACCTCGCAGTTGCATCGTGCCAAGAGTTTGTTAGCAAAAAGAATTAAAGAATATACAAAACATGAGAGATAATGATGAAATAACCGGACTATTCCGAAATCGTCTAACCAACACGGAAATGACGGTGCAAGATGGTTTTTGGGAGAAGCTACAGAAAGACTTGTCTCAGACGGAAGCGGCTGCCGGACAGCGGAAAACACTTCTTCTTTCTCCTAGATTGTGTAGAATAGCCGCGGCGGCTTCGGTAATATTTGTATTGGGGGTCGCATCAGCAGCATTCTGGTATTTTTCTCCGAAAGAAGAAATAAAAGAAGCTTTTACGCAAGTTGCCACCATGACTCCTGATGGGAGTTTGAATGGTGACGTGGTACAGGAAACTTTTCCATCTATTCATCAGACTGAGCCGGTAGCGCAGAAACCCGGTATGAAACAACCTGCAGGTATCCCGGCGAGTGTGACTGCACAGGAGGAAGATGAAACAGTTTCCGTTAGGGTATCTATTACTATTAGTCAACGGGTTTACGGTAACCAGCAACAGACGGGTAATGGTTTCTTTAATAACGGACTGACTGCTCAGGCTGGCAATGGGTATCAAAGTGTCGGTAGCGCGACAGATACAAATCCGGAAAGTGCTTCTTCGGTTTCCATGGAAGAAGATCCAAACTCGACACACTTAAAAACTCGGACGAAATTACATAAATGGGCTTTGAAAACAGCAATCGGAACATCCTTACCCAAAGGTAATTATCACATGCCCTTAACGGCAGGTATAACAATGGAACGAGTTTTGAACAATCGTTTGGCATTGGAAACGGGTATCCAATATAACCGGTTGCATGCAGACCGTACATTACATACTCTAGGTATTCCCGTGAAACTGAATGTGATGCTGGCAAGTACTTCGACAGTGGACTTATATGCAACAGTAGGTGGGGCTGCGGAGAAATGCATAGCCGGAGCCGTTGATAATAGTTTTAGTGCAGAGCCTGTACAATTGTCTGTTGCGGCAGGAATAGGTATCCGGTATAAACTGAACGATCGTTTTGCTTTGTTTGCCGAGCCTTCCGTTTCACATCATTTCGATACAGAGTCGGAAACAAAAACTTTGAGAACGGAACGTGCTACAAATTTGAATTTGTTATGCGGTGTACGTATGACTTATTAACTTTAAAGATAATATTATAATGAAGACTCTCTATAAAAAACTACATAGTTGCGGATGTATGCTGTTGATGCTGTTCGTCTGCTTCTCCTTTTTTTCTTGTGGTGATGAAGCGCTGGATTACAACCATCCGGACGTAGATTTGTTTGTAAAGCAACTGAAGGCAGGAAAATATTCTGTTCAGAGTCCCGAAGGATTGAATAATGTTCCTAAGTTTACCAAAGATGACATCGAAGGTCTCTTGAAGTATGCGGAAGACTTAACGGTGATACCTTCTTTTCCGTTGGCACCGGTATCTTATTCAGCCGGAGGCAAGTTGCGTTTGGGTGAATGTATCTTATGGACGGTAGAAACTATTCGTCTTGGGCATAATGCCTCGATGGGGTGTAAAATGGTGCATACCGATGCAGAAAATTATGAAGGTATCTATTTCCTGTCTGATGATGAAGTGCTGGATGCCGCTACCCGTTATCGCCGTTGGTGGGAGGGACGTAAATATCCGCGTACTATGTGGACTATCGATCCTTGTTATGACGAGCCACTTTGCGGAAGTGGGTATATGTGGTGGTAAACTTGTCGGAGGATGAGGTATAAAGTATTAGGTATTAGTAAATAAACTGACGATTAGGTGAAGCGATTTATTCTTTTTTGGGGGCTGCTTTGTGCAGTAGCCTTTCCTTGTTATGCTCAAAACTGGACGACGCAAGATTCTTTGCGTTTACAACAGTTGCTCAAAGGCGAGGGAGAGGTGAAGCTGAATCCGGACGTATTGAAAGAGATTGACATGGGATCTCCTTTTGGTACCCCGAAAGCGGCTGTGAATAAACCGTGGCTGGATTTTGACGATACTTTGCCTGTCTCTTTGCCGGGAGAACCTAAAAAAACGATTAAATTATCATTGCGTCCTTATTCGGCAAATACCAAATATAACTGGGATCCGATTTATCAGAAGAAAATAGAGATTAAAAAGGATACATGGCGTGGAGAACCGTTTCGGGAACTTACAACACGTTTTATTTATACGAATTGGGCGAAAACTCCATCGGATCCGGGGCTGCGCGAAACTGTAGAGCAGATTGAAGCGACCGGATTGCGCTATAGAGTGACGGAACGTGTTAACAATATGGCGGTGGGGAGTTGGCAGGGAGCTGGTGGTGGAGGTATTGGTGGCTTGGATCTTATGACACCTTTTACCCGTGAGTTCTGGAATTTTAAAGGTCGTAAACGTCGTGCGCGTACATTGGAGGTATTACGAACTTATGGAGATTCGATAACTGTAAAAAGGAAACCTCCGACTTCTAAGTAAAAGTGAACTTTTTTTTTACTATCCTTGTTTGTTATGAGATAAATCATTATAAACGATAAACAATGGATAGAATAACTTCTCTTTTCGGAATAAAATACCCGATCATTCAAGCCGGCATGGTATGGTGCAGCGGGTGGAGACTGGCATCGGCAGTGAGTAATGCCGGTGGCTTGGGTTTGTTGGGGGCCGGTTCCATGCATCCTGAAATACTACGTGAACATATACAGAAGTGCCGTGCCGCTACGCATCATGCATTTGGAGTAAACATTCCTTTGATGTATCCCCAAATAGAAGAAATTATGCAGATTGTGGTCGATGAAGGTGTCCGTATTGTATTTACGTCTGCCGGTAGTCCGAAGAAGTGGACAGGTTGGTTGAAAGAACGGGGAGTTACGGTGGCGCATGTTGTATCTTCCTCACTTTTTGCTATGAAAGCAGAAGAGGCAGGTGTGGATGCCGTGGTTGCCGAGGGATTTGAAGCCGGTGGGCATAACGGACGGGAAGAAACGACTACTTTGTGTCTGATACCTGCCGTACGTGCGGCTACTACACTTCCACTGATTGCAGCCGGAGGTATTGCGACCGGTGAAGCTATCTTGGCCGTACATGTGTTGGGGGCAGAGGGTGTTCAGATAGGAACACGTTTTGCTTTGACCGAGGAAAGTTCTGCCAGCGAGGTATTTAAAGATTATTGCCTTCACTTGAAGGAGGGGGATACCCGTTTATTATTGAAGAAATTGTCTCCGGTTCGTTTGGTTCGTAATAATTTCCGGGATGCGGTAGAAGCTGCTGAGGCTGTAGGTGCTACGGTAGATGAACTTCGCATCCTTCTATCAAGAGGACGTGCCAAACGGGGGATTTTTGAAGGAGACCTTGAGGAAGGCGAACTTGAAATAGGGCAGGTGTCTGCTTTACTCAATGAAAAAGGAGTGCAGACGGTGGCTCAAGTAATGCAGGAATTACAGGATGGTTACCATAAGGCATGGGAGAGTTTAAATTCCCAAATGCGTAGAACTTCGTTGATGTGACAATTACATAATTAGTATTTATTCAAAAGAAAAAAGGAATATTCCTCCGTCAGGAATATTCCTTTTTTGTATTCAGTCTGTTTCTATTTATCCTTTAGGAGGATTTCCTGAATTTTTTGCAGTACTTCCGTTTGCCGTTGAAGTAGTAGTTGTTACTTTGGCGGTAACTGTGCTGTCAGTTACTTTTGCAGCAGGTTGCTCTTCCCAATGGAACGGTTCGAAATTGCTGTTCGGGTCAACCCAAGACGGCTTTTTAGCAGCGTATATAATGAACGGAGCAATTACTACGATGAGAGCACCGATGATAAGTACGGAGAACCATACCGTGTTGCTACCTGTAGAAATCTGGCTGGGCGGAATGAAGCTCAATATGAACGCCAGTAACGAACCACAGAAACCAAGACCGCCAATGATCCACATCAAACCGTTACCTCCCTTACCGATACGGAACGGACGGTTCAACTTTTTCATCTTATAACGTAATGCGATAGCTCCGGAGAACATCAACATATACATGATGAGGTAAAGAATAACTGTCAGCTGTGAAAGAATTTGGTAGAAGCTCTGTACAGAAGGCATAACTACGAACAAAAGGCTCAATACCGTAACTGCAATACCCTGTACGTAAAGAATATTTTTCTGTACGCCCAATTTGTTGGTCTTCTGGAAGAACGGAGGCATGTAACCGGCTTTACCTACGGCAAAGATACCTTTGGACGGGCCGGCAACCCATGTCAATACACCTGCCAATACACCGAATGCCAATGCGATTGCTATAATCGGTGATAACCAGGAAGCATGGATGTATCTGAAGTAATTGTCAAAACCTACCAGAAGGCTCTGCGTCAAGCTGATGTCTTTGGCGGGAATTATGACACCCAGAGAGAATGTACCGAGTACGAAGATGATTACCGTAATCAATGCACCGATGAATACTGCTTTGGGATAGTTTTTGGATGGATTATTTACGTCTTTTACATGAATACCACCCATTTCCATACCGGCATAGAAGAGGAAGATACTTGCGGCGAGTACCACATTATCAAAGTTCGTCAAATCGGGGAAAAAACTGCTGTGGAAGTCCATATTGGAGTGTCCGCCGGTAGCCAGATAAATGATACCGAGGATAATCAACAATGCTGCTGGAATAATTGTACCGACCATACCGCCGACTTTAGCGACTTTTCCTACCCAGCCCATACCTTTCATTGAGATGAAAGTTGCCAGCCAGTAAATGACGAGTACGACGACCAGTGTATAGTACTTGTTATTTGCCAGTGACATGTCGTGTACGTCGTTCATGCCGATAAAGGCGATGGAAACGGCACCGAACGTCAAAACTGTAGGATACCAAATTGTACTTTCAATCCACTGTACCCAGATAGCAAGGAAACCCAGTCTTTTTCCGTAGGCTTCACCCACCCAGCGGAATACACCGCCTTGCTTGTCTTGGAACATGGCAGCCAATTCCGCAGCGACGAGTGATGTCGGTATAAGGAAGACAATGGCTGCAAATAAATAGTAGAAGGCCGAACTCATTCCGTAAACGGCCTCGGCCGGTAGCCCACGTAGTGAAACTACAGCCGTTACATTCATGATTGCCAGGGTGAATACTCCCAGCTTCACTGTTTGTTTAATATTTGCCATAAGTTAAGGTTTTAGGTGAAAATTAATTTCAAAATCAGTGTGTATAACAACACTATGGAACAGTTGTTTCCCAAGGATGAATGAAAGTTAAGGTTTTAACAGTTTTAGCAAAATCGTTTATACCTTTACTGAGCTGTCTACAGTAGTCTCAGGTTGCTTCTGCTGTTTATAATATTCTTTCTTCTCCTTATTGCGACGTTCCACCAGACTCGTTACATACACCGTAAAAATAGGGAACATCATCATGCCAAGCGCTGCCAGTAGTACGGATAGTACTCGTCCGGTGGGGGTGACGGCAATGACATTGGAACCAATGGTGGTTACATCCATAAATGCCCACCAGAGAGAATCTCCATAATCCGTAACTTGGGAGTTAACTCCATGTTCGGTAACGTAGAATGCCAGGCTGGCGAAATAAACTGTCGCCAATAACATCGTCAGATAGGAGACGAACAAGCTCGATGCACGGTTGTATGTCAGCCAACCTACTACGATAGCCATGGCATAGCCTCCCCGGACCAACGGGATAAAACGTATCATATAGGTGATTTCGGGTGAAAAACTCCATCCCATATAAGCAATGATATTCTGGTAGGGGATAGCTACCAACAAAAAAATGAAATGTGTAGCTACATAGTGTCTTTTGTTTTCCGCCAGTACCCATTCCAGTACAAAGTCTGCCAGGAATAATGCACAAATCCATAACTGTACTTTCATATATACCGATTGTTCATAGAAAGGAATTCCTTTGAATGTATCGATAGAAATACTGATAACTAAGAATAGCGAAAGTAGTAGGATGATGATGTGCAATATGCCGTAGATACCTTTCTTTCGCAATACGAATTCTGATAGAGCCATTTTCATAATGATGTCCTGTTATGTATAAAAATGGTTGCTCCTATGCGCAATCACGCGTTTGGAGCAACCTTGGAAAAAAGAGCATGAGAGATTATTCTGTAATCGTCACATTGTCACCGTTGAATACTCCTAATGAGAGTTTATTCATGATGAATTTGATTGCCTCTTGCGCTTTGACTGAATTTCCTGCTATGTCCAATGGGGGTGCGAAAGCGGAAATGCCCATTACGCCGGGTAATACGGCCATTACACCACCGCCCACACCACTTTTGGCTGGTATTCCGGCTGTATACATCCAGTCGCCTGAATGTTCGTAGAAACCTACGGTTGAAATCATAGAAGTAATCTTCGGTGCCAGGCTGGCTTCGAATACAGTCTGTTTGGTGACTGGGTTCACACCGTTATTGGCGATTGTTCCTGCTGCAACGGCTAGTTGCTGGGCAGTGATGCCCAATGAACATTGGCGGGTATAGAGGTCGAGTGCCATATCCGGATCATCGTAAATACGGTTGTAATTCTTCAGTAACCATGCAATGGAACGGTTATTGAAGTTGGTAGCCGTTTCCGATTTATACAGTTCGTCGATGAGCTGCGGTGCAGAACCGCAAAGTTCGGTGATATTCTGTACGATGGCATCCCATTTCTTGTCGGAGTTGCCCACCGGTTGTACCATGGAGCAAGCCGAAATAGCACCTGCGTTTACCAATGGAGTAGAGGGATGGTCGTTTTCCAATAAAATGGCGATGATGGAGTTGAACGGCAGACCTGTTGCATCGGCACCAATCATATCCAATACTTTCTTTGCACCATATTGACGCAGGATAAGGATGGCTGTGTGTACTTTTGAAACAGACTCGATACCGAAACGGTAATCCGTGTCACCTATATTAATTGTCTGACCGTTCATCAGACAAATACTGAGGCCAAACAGTTTGGAATCAATGTTGGCAAGATAGGGGATGTAGTCTGCATTCTTACCACCGGTGTTACCCTTAACTTCGCTATAAGCTTGCTGGGCAACTTCCTTGATTTGTGAAATTGATATTTTCTTTTCCATATTGTCAAGTTATTACTTTTTCTTATTACGACGACCGCCATGATTGAACATCTTAGCTTCTACTGGCAAATTCTTCTCTTGAGCCGTACGGGTAGGAGTCGGGTAGTCGAGCTTTTCGAGTTCACCGATAGCATTTTTGATGTCGCCCAATAACATATCTGCCATATCACGGCTAAATCCTTGGCGAACCACCACACGCATCACTACATAATCTTCCAGTTTGGCAGGTAGAGTATAGGCCGGAACCATCCAACCGTGCTGCGACAATTTATCCTGTAAATCGTATAAGGTCCATTTTGCAGTTTTTGCATATTCCGGTTTCATATACCAGATGAACAACGGGTTCACAACATCTTTAGAGTAGTTTACAAATGGGGTCATTTTACCTATTTCGTCGTGAATGTATTTGGCGATTGTCAGTGAATTGTACTGTACTTCTTTGTAACCCTGAAATCCTAAACGGATGAACTGGTAATACTGCCCCAGAATTTGTGCGGCGGGGCGGGAGAAGTTCAAACCGACCTGAGTGATGTTGGCACCCAGATAGTTTACGCTAAACGCCATTTCTTCGGGCAGATATTCTTTACCCTTCCAGCATACCCATCCCAAACCTGGATAAACCAAGCCGAATTTATGTCCGCTGACACTGATGGAGAGAACCCATTTCAAACGGAAATCCCATTTTGTGTCAGGATAGAGGAACGGAAGGATGAAACCACCACTGGCAGCGTCTACGTGGATAGGAATATCGAAGCCGGTCTTGGCATTGTAAGCGTCGAGTGCTTTGTCCAATGCTTCAACATCATCATTGAGTCCTGTCCATGTGACACCTTGGATAGGTACGATACAGATAGTGTTCTCATCACACATCTTCAAAGCTTCTTCGGGGTCGAGCGTGGTCTTGTCAAGAGTCAAGGGTACCTCGCGCATTTCGATCTGCCACAATTGGGCGAATTTTTCCCACACCACCTGGAAACCGGTTGAGATGACGAAGTTTGGTTTGTCGAACGGCTTACCTTGTGCCTGACGTTTCTTGCGCCAGCGTAGCCAGGCTGCTACACCCCCCAACATACATGCTTCTGAAGAACCGATGGCAAGTGCACCTGTTTTCCATGTGTCTTTTTCCGGTGAGTTCCACAAGTTGGCAACAATGTTGATACATTTACCGTTCATTACGGCGATGCGCGGATATTCGGTTTCATCAATGTAGTTGATATTGATGGCTTCGTTCATCAGCTTGGTGGCATAGTCATCCATATAAGTAGTTACGAATGTTGCCAAGTTCAAGCGGGGTTGTGTCTGAGCGAAGGTTTCGTCTTTTACCATTTGATAAGCGATTTCGGGAGTTGTAGGTCCGTCAGGTATTTTCTCTACCGGTGAGGGCTGCAACATACGGTTTGAACCGAATACTTCGGTTTTTGCATCTCCTTTTCTGAAATTCAAATCTTCCATATAACTATAAGTTTTTAAAGGTTTAGGCGGCGAGGATTTTCCCCGTCGAATGTTCCCCATCAACGGCTCTTATAGAAGAAAGTTCCATCGTTTTACATTATTTGGCGTTTATTAATGGGTATGGTGAAAACTAAATTATCATTTCGATCTTCTTTGAACTTTCCTCATACCCCTTTTGTTCTTTCCGTCATAATCAACTCAATATACATAATATGAAAATCAATACCGGACGGGGGACTATTCCTCTAATCACACTTATAGGCATTTGGTCTATCTCAGCATTGACTTCTTTGCCCGGTTTGGCAGTTTCGCCTATCTTGGGACAGCTCAGTACTATTTTTCCGCACGCTACGGAGCTTGATATACAAATGCTTACTTCTCTGCCATCTTTATTGATTATTCCTTTTGTACTGTTGGCGGGAAAATTGGCGGAGAAACGTGATTTTGTCCGTTTGCTGCGAACAGGCTTATGGATGTTTGCTGCAAGTGGAGTACTTTATTTGTTTTCCGATAAGATGTGGCAACTGATGACTGTCAGTGCTCTGTTGGGAATTGGTTCAGGGCTGATTATTCCGCTTTCTACAGGGCTGATTTCGCGTTATTTTACAGGTACTTACCGGGTGAAGCAGTTTGGATATAGTTCGGCAATCACAAATGTCACCTTGGTGATGGCGACGGCTGTAACGGGATATCTGGCGGAAGCCGACTGGCATTTACCTTTTATAGTGTATCTGTTACCATTGGTCTCACTTTTACTCACAACCTATCTGAAGAATGATAAGGGGCAGTCTCCAACAACTACAACACAAGTAATTACGGTTCCGGAAGGAGTTCCGGGGCTTATTTCGGGCAGATATGGAATTAATATCCGTAACCTTGTACAATTGATGCTTTTTTACGGTCTGGTTACGTATGTCGTTTTGGTGGTAACTTTCAATTTGCCTTTTTTGATGGAAGCACATCATTTTTCCAGCGGTAATTCGGGAATAATGATATCCTTGTTCTTCTTAGCCATCATGGCTCCAGGGTTTATGTTGAATGACATAGTGAAACTTATGGGAGGGAGGACAAAATTTTATAGTCTTTTGTCCATTGCCGTTGGTTTGCTATTGATATGGATTTCACCCACAGAATGGATGATTGTACCGGGATGCATCCTGGTTGGTCTAGGCTACGGAGTCATTCAACCCCTTATTTACGATAAAACAGTAGATACTGCCATACCTCAGAAAACTACATTGGCATTGGCTTTTGTCATGGTGATGAATTACTTGGCTATTCTCTTATCCCCTTTCATTACAGATTTGTTCCAAACCTTGTTTCATACCAATTCCAAAGAGTTTCCTTTCGTTTTCAATCTTTGTATAACAATACTTGTCATGTTTTGGGCCTATTCAAAGAAGAAGGAATTTTTGTTTGATGACGGAAATATTGGATAAATAGGAATTTAGGGGCGGTACCGCCCCTAAATTCCTATTTATAGTTCCACCTTTTCATACTTCAGTCCGAATACATCTGCTACCGCTTTATAAGTAACTTTACCTTCTACTATATTCAGTCCTAAAGCCAGTGCCGGGTCATCCTGGCAGGCTTTTTCCCAACCTTTGCATGCCAATGCTACGGTATAGGGAAGCGTGGCATTAGTCAGTGCCATGGTCGAAGTGAAGGGTACGGCGCCAGGAATATTGGCAACGGCGTAATGTACAATGCCATCTATTACATAGGTTGGGGCGCTGTGCGTGGTTGGATGGGAGGTTTCAAAACAACCACCCTGGTCGATGGCGACATCCACAAGCACCGTGCCTGGTTTCATCATCTTCAACATATCCCTTGTGATGAGGTGCGGCGCTTTGTCGCCGGGGATAAGGACGGAACCGATAACAAGGTCTATCGTGGGTAATTCCATCTTTATGTTATGGGTCGAAGAATAGAGTGTCTTTACATTCTTGGGCAATACCTCGCTGAGGTAACGCAGGCGGGGAAGGTTGATATCTGTAATCAGTACCTCGGCACCCATCCCTGCGGCTATCTGAGCCGCATTGGTACCTACGATGCCACCGCCGAGGATTAGTACCCGTGCGGGACGTACACCTGTCACGCCACCCATCAGTTTTCCTTTTCCACCTTGGGGCTTTTCCAGGAAACGGGCGCCCACTTGGGTAGCCATGCGTCCGGCAACCTCGCTCATGGGGGTAAGCAGGGGCAGGGAATGGTCTTCTTTCTCTACCGTTTCGTAAGCAATGCAGATGGCTCCGCTTGCTATCATGGCTTCGGTCAGTTCTTTATCGGCGGCAAAGTGGAAGTATGTAAATACCACTTGTCCCTTTTTAATCAGTCTGTACTCCGGCGCAATGGGTTCCTTTACCTTGACAATCATGTCGGAGGCGGCATAGGTGTCTTCGATGGTGGGGAGGATTTGCGCACCTACGGCGATGTAGTCATCGTCGGAGAAACCGCTGTTTGCGCCTGCCGTGGCTTGCACATACACTGTATGACCTTTTTTCACCAACTCGGCTACTCCGGCAGGGGTCATTCCTACGCGGTTCTCATTGTTCTTGATTTCTTTGGGTACTCCGATAATCATAACCTTAAGAGTTTAAGGGGTTAAACATGTTGCCAAGATACAAAAAAGGAGGGTACGCTGTCATCGCACCCTCCATGTTATAGAGCAGAAACGTAGTTTTCCCGCGTCTTATAAATCCATATCGGCTCCACCCTCAATCGGTTCTCTCGATGTCCAGGAGCTTACGCTGAATGTGCTTTGCGTCAGGTTGAGTGTGCTTTTGTTCAGTTTCAGGGCAAAGGTATAGGTATGGTTGGCGGTGGCGGTGAGGTCTGCGGGTTCATCGGCAGCGTCTTTTATCGCGAGCTTGTAGGTATAAGTGGTGCCGTCCGTGGTGGTGGCGCGGATAAAGTCGGCGCTTTTCACGAAGACCTGTCCCGGCATCACGATGGCACGATAGACAAGGGTGGGGGCGTCTCCATCTTGTGCGGTGGTGGCATGGCTGTAGGCAGTCAGCGCGGTGGTGGAGGCGGTGGCGGCAGCGGCTGTGATGCTTCCGTCGGCAAGGTCCCATGTGCCGTTCAGGCAGAAGCCGTCGGCGCATAGCAAGTCTACCTTGCTGATGGCGGGCAGGGGCTCGTCGATGGCAAATCCGCTGCCCGGGGCGATGGTGACGGTGACCTCGCTCATGCAGTGTTGCATGGGGACGCTGACCGTTTGCAGGGCGGTGGTGGATAACTTGCCCCACAGCAGGTCGGCGGCTTCATAGTCGGCTGCGGCGGTGGCGGCGTTCTGGTTGGCAAGGAGGGTGGCGGGAGCTTTAAACCCCGCGTCTACGCTTGTTGTGTGGGGGAAGTAGGCGTAGAGGGTGTGCATATCCGTCGTGTTTTGCCAGTAGAGGGTCTGGTCGCCGGTGTAAGTGCCGTTCTGCCACTTGGCGTTCAAGGGGGCGATGGCGGCTGTGATGGGCTGTTCGGCGGTGGCGCCGGCCGTGTGTGCCAGGTAGATGCCCAATACATCATCGTTGTCGAATGCCGTGGCACCGATGGCAAGGCGGGTCACTGTTCCGCTTTGGCCGGTGGCGGGCGTCAGTAGCGGTGTCAGGTTGATGGGAGTGCTCAAGATGGGCGGCACGGGCTCCACTGCCGGGTCATCGCTGCTTCCGCAGGCGGTGGTGATGATTACTGATGTTGCCATCAGGAAGATGGTTGCTCCGTGGAGCAGATGATGGAGAAGAGTCTCCGGGGTGTGAAATGTTGTTTTCATTATTATCATATATTATAAGTTATTATTCTGAGTAAGTTTCTTTGAGATATTACTTGCCGGGTTGTTATCGCTTGTTGGGTTGCCGTTGGTTGCTTATCTGTTATTGTCCGGCTTATTCGCCAAAACTCAATTCTCCGGTTACGATATGATCACTATCTTCAGTTCCTATAAACTTCATACATTTTTCCAATTGCCCTTGGCGTTCGTCATCCAGTAATGCCCCTCCTGTTGCTTCAAAATAGCCTTCGGGAAAGTCAATGAGGTAGAGATTTTTTATTTGGGTATCTGCATCTTTACTGAACTCGGGCAGGAAGAACGAGCCGTTCTTATCGATGCCGGATAGGCATAGGTTGAAACCTTTGCATCCGCTGAAAGCATCGGAAGCGATTTTTTTAGCCGCCGGGATGTAGTATATATACATATCGCTTTCTGAACCGGCAGTGATTTTACTGCCTATTGTGGTGGCTTTGGGGAAAATAAAAGCATCTATATTACTGCAATCCTTAAACAGCCCATCGGTTATCTCGTGGACTTGCTCTACATATACACTTCCTATCTCTGTAGCCTGCGCCATATCCGCCACTGCCTGCATTATCTCCTGTTCCCGTTCTCCTAACGGACCGGTGAGAAAAATAGCGTAGAGTTGGGTTTCCGCACCCAACTCCTTCAAAGCGTTTAGCTCATGGATGATTTTTGTACCGCCGGCATAGGTTCCATCACAATGGAGTAGTTTGGTCTCGCTACTGTCAATATATAGGCTATTCATTATTTGCAGCACGCTTCCGGGGCAGAAACCGCCATCGGCAACGGAATTGCCATTGGCGTCCATTCCCGCGTGAATCTCATTCTTGTAGAGGTGGCTTATTCCGTCTATATCAGTGAAAAAGTAAGAGAGTGAGCCGCTGCCGTCACATCGGTTGTCGCCGCTTTCATAGTATGCGGTGGGTAAGAGGAGGGCACGATAAAGCATACCCAAAGCATCGACTTTGTAAGCGGTGATATTTCCGGTAGCCGCAAGTTCTCCTCCGATGGTGTAATCGGGAATGAATTTGTCACTGTCCGCTGTGCCGCCGCCGTCATCGCTGAGTGTGGCGGTGATGCCCCCGAGTAGGGCGGTTACCTCTCCCGTGGTGGGGTTGAAAAAGGCGGTGCGGGGCACTTGGTAGAGCATGGCCTCATTATACTCATAGGAAAGGTCGCTGGCTATTTCCACCTCTGTCAGCGCTTTGCGCATTTTCAGTTCGATGGGAGTGGCGGTGGGTTTCTCCACGATACAGGCGCGGTACGTGGTACGTAAGCTTCTCCAATACTCGTAACTTTGCTCGTCGAAGGTGTCGGGCAGGGTGAAGGTGGCTGCCGGCAACGGGCTTTCCGTGCCGTCGGCATCGCTCACGGGGTATTCCGTAAGGGGGATGGCGGGAGAAATGGCGGCGAATATATGCCGCGCGTCGGCATACTGCCAGCATAGGGGGCTGTTTCCGTCGGCATCGTCTGCCGTCCAAGTGGCGGAGGTCACGGTATGTGCGGCGTCATCGTAATTTCGATGGGTGCAGGTATAGTTGGACTGCAAGCGCCGGGGCTTGTGGCCGGGGGTATCTGCGGCGGGAATGGTGAGGAAGACGGTCATTGTGCTGCCCACCCGGGGGAAGTCGCTGTCCGTCGCTACGGCTCCATCCGCACGGGTCACTGCACTGGCGGAGAGTGCATTGCCTATCTGTATCGGTTGCCCCACGAGGGCTTCGGGAGAGGTTTTTCCGCTTTCGTCTTCACCGGGGAGCGCCAGTTGCCCGGTGCATGCGGCGAGAAGGAATGCCGAAACGAGCATGAGCGTTGGGGCAAAAAGGTGTCTCTGGACAAAGGAACGCTTTAGAGCGAATGTGCGCAGGACATTGAATATTCGGATGATTGTTGCTACCATAAGTTTGTATTAATATGGGTTATTGTGTTATATGATTCTGATAATTGCCGGTATTCGTCAGGGCGTCGATGGTGCTCAGGTCTGTACCGGTATTTGCATTGTAATGGATGTTCTTCCAGGTTTTGCCTGCCCAAGTGAGCTCTGTTCCTGTTAGGGTGGATGTATAGTTGGGGAGGAACAGGTACTTGAGTTTATAGATTGCAGAGTAGGCAGTTGTACTCACGGTTGGAGCTGGTAATGTGGAACCTGTATAAACAAAGTTTGCCAATACGCCACAAGCGTTGAATGCAAAGTCACCTATACTTGTCAGATTTTTGGGAAGGACAACGGTGACTAGTCTATCACAGTTTTGGAATGTTTTTGCGGCTATTTGGGTCACGTTGTCGGGAATTCTGACGCTTATCAGGTTTGTGCAACCATAGAAGGCGGATTGTCCTATCGTTTCCAGCTTATCGGGCAGGGTGATATTCGCCAAATGCACGCATTTGTAGAATGCATTTGCTCCTATGCTGTTCAATAGTGGTGTCTGCCCTGAGAAGGCAACGGTTGCCAGTTTCGTACACATATTGAATGTGTTATTATCAATTTTCGTCACGCTTTCGGGTATGTCGAGTTCTGCCAGTTCCACGCATTGCTGGAACGCGTATTGTCCTATACTCTCCAGGTGCTTAGGAAGCTTTACGCTTGCCAGTTTGGAGCAACCATTGAATGTACCTGTTGCCAGTGTAGTTACGTTGTCGGGAATGTTGATGCTTGTCAACGCTTCGCATGATTGGAATGCACCTTGCCCAAGACTGTTCAATTGTGGAGCCGCTCCTGCGAAGGTAACGGTTGCCAACTTTGGGCATATATTGAATGCGTATCTTCCTATGCTTGTTACGGTCGATGCGATATTGATGCTTATTAGTTCCTCACAGCCGGTGAATGCGTTGTTTCCAATGGTTTCCACTCCCTCCTCCAGGGTAGCGGTTTTTAATGCGGTGCACTTATTGAAAGTGTCGTCTGATAGTTGCTTCACCGATCCCGGGATGGTGATGCTTGTCAGTCCCGAACCGGCGAACGCGAAAGTTCCTATGCCGGTTATCGTCTGTGGCAGGGTGATGCTTTTCAGACCTGTGCATTTTCTGAATGCTTCGAAGCCTATGTTTATGACTGAGTTTATGGTTACACTACTCAGGTTTGCGCAACCATAGAAAGCGGCTTCTCCTATAGTTTGGGCCGATTTTATAGCAGCACTTTGCAACCGGGTATCATTTAAGAATGCTTCCTTTCCAATGTTTATCATTCCGTCTCCTGTCGTTAGGCTTGTCAGATTGATACAATTGGCAAATGCTTGCTCTCCTATATCTTTTGTTTTGTCGGGGAGGTCGATGCTCTCTAATACAGCGCAGTAATCGAATGCTTGTTTCTCAATACTTTCCAAGTCTTCGGGCAGTTTGATACTTTTCAGTTTCGAGCAATTATAGAATGCTTGCTCTCCTATTTTCATCACCTTCTCGGGGATGTCGATGCTCTCTAATGCAAGGCAATCCTTGAATGCTTGTTTCTCTATACTTTCCAAGTTATCGGGCAGTTTGATACTTTTCAGTTTCTGGCAATTATAGAATGCTTGCTCTCCTATTTTCTTCACCTTCTCGGGGATGTCGATGCTCTCTAATACATAGCATTGGTAGAAAGCTAAAGTTCCTATGTATGTCACCGTCTCGGGCAGTTTGATACTTTTCAATGCCTTACATGCCCGGAATGCGTTGTTATTTATAATCGTCAATCCGTCGGGCAGGGTGACGTCTGTCAGTGCCGTACAATTATAGAATGATATTTGTCCGGTATCTGTTATCCCTTCCGGGAGTATTACTTTTTTCAATGCGGGGTTCGGCTTAGGATTGTTACTGGCGAAAAAATTAGGAAGAGTTGTTCCGCCGGTTGCATAAATGGCAAGTGAACTTACTTTGAATTTATTGGTGCTGCCATCCGTATATTTCATGAGTGTGCTTAAATCTGCAAGATCCGTGTTATTTATCTTTCCGGTGATTATCAGACTGACAGGGCTTTCTTGGGTAGCGTCTTTCAAGGCGTTCAGCAGGGTGGCGTTATCCTTTAGGCTGCCCGGCGTCTCGTTTATAACCAGTATCCCTTCCGCTTCCGCTTCATCGGGCTGCGTAATCACCGTCGGGTCTTGCCATCCGGTGGAGGTGACGCTGAGGGCGCTCACTCCGGTACGGTTCACTTGCAGCACCAGTTTGTGGCAGGTGTTTTCGGTGGTGGTGAGGGGAGTGCCGGGGGTGTAGGTGAAGTGCGTGTCGCCTATATGCAGGCTCATCATCGCCCGGTCTGTGCCAAAGGTTTGTCTCGGCAGCATCAGGGCGTAGAACTTCAGAGAGGTGGCGCCGTTCTTCAGCAGGCGCACATCCTGGCGGTTCTGCTCGTTCTCGAAGTTGTAGATGGCGGGGCGTCCGTCGGTCTGCATGGTGAAGGTGGAGGCGGCGGATTTCAGATGTACGGTGACTTGGGCTTGCAGCTCTTGGGTGGTCATGCCTTCACCCGGCAGCAGCTCTACACATAGTTGCGCCATGCTGTGTTTCAGGATGAGGTCGAGGGGAGAGCCGGTGGCGGGTATCCCGGTAGCGGCGGTGGGAAGGTCGGCATCGGCGGAACAGTAGCGCAGCAAGTCCATGATGCGCCATTTATCGGCATCGACGGTGTAGGCGTTTCCATCCCAGGCATTGAGGGCATGGCCTTGGGTGGCATCGGTTTCGTAGGTCAACGGCATGTCGTAGGCGCCGGGGGTAGTGGCGTCGGTGTCGGGACCTCGCCACAGGGTGAGCGTGTTGCCTGCGGCTCTTTGCCAGTAGGCGGGTGCGGAGGCTGTCCAGGTGCCGCTGCCCGGTACGTTTCCGGTGGCGGTGTATTCGTAGAGTCCCGAGGAGCGGGTGGACGTGGCGCCCTCTCCGGCGGCGATGGTGACGTGCAGTTGGTCGGCGGTGCGGAAGCCTTGCCAGTCGGTGGCATCGGGAACTGCGGCATCGGCGCGGGTGGCGGGGGTAGTGGCAGGTCGGGTAGTCAGTGTGCCCAGTGCCAGCGTTTCGCCGGTTCCCCGGTTCTCGGTGATGGCAGTCAGGTCGTTGGTGCATCCTGCCGCCAATATCAGGCATACCAGTGTCAGGGCGGTGATGCAGATGGCGGTAACGGTTCGTACCAGTGCCCATCTTTCTTCCTTTAGTACTCTCATGATGTTTACTTGTTTATAGTTTCGCATTCCATATAGGTTTTTTGTTTGCCTTTATCGTTTTCAGCCTGTCCCGTGGGATACCGGGTATCACCGGATGCTGAATTGGCAGCGAATGTATAAACAAACTATAAGACCGCCATTTTTTGTAGTCTTCTCCTTGTCCTGATTTGTCGCTTTGATGTCCTGAAATGTCTCACCCCCGCTCAGAAGGGTATCTGGCGGGGGTGAGGGATGGAAAGGGAAGAGGATGTGACCCGGAAACTCCCTTAAAGACTATCCCGATATTGTGCCGGCGACAGATGGAAAACCTTATTGAAGGCTGTGTAGTAGGCGCTACGGCTGTTGAAGCCCGACAGGGTGGCTATGGCGTCTATCGTGAATTTGTCTTTCTCCTTCAGCAATGCTACGGAGTACTCCACACGGAGACGGTTGAGGTAGCCGCTGAGGTTATCGTTGGCTTGCTCCTGCAAGAGAGCGCTGAGGCGGTTCTTGCTGAGACCGGCTATTTTCATCAGGTCTTCACGGGTCATATTGGGGTTCAGGAAAAGCTTGCCGGATATCAGCGAGGCTTCCATTTGCATGAAACGGAGCCGGTTCTCTTCGTCTTTTACCTCCTGGACGGCTGCCTGCTTTTCTTCGGCCTCTTCCTTTTCTATTTCCGCGTATGCCTTGCGCAGTTCCTCCTTCTGTGCCAGCAACTCGTCTATCTGGCAGACGGCGATGCGGTTGCGCTCGCGGGTGCGGCGCAGGTTGAGGTGCTTTTCCCACAGCAAGATTACCAGCAGCAAGGCTACGAGGCTGGCGGCGGCGAAAAGGATGTATTGGCGTTTGAGCTCAGCCTGAGTCTCACGTATCTGCATGTCTTTCTCCTGCGTTTGGTACAAGATGGCGAATTCGTGTGCCTGGCTTGCCTTTTCACGCTGATAGATATGGTCGTTTACATGGATGATACGTTGCAGGTAGCTGTTTGCCGGTTGCTGATTGCCCAGTCCGCGATAGGCTTGGGCATAATAACTCAATAACGTGGTATAGTTATAGCTGATGGTATCGGCTCCCTGGAAAATGGCGGCGTAATTGTCCAGGCGCTGCAATGCTTCATGGTACTGGTGGTTGTGCAGCAGGTAAGGAACGATTTCAACTTGTCCCACTTGGGAGGAAGAGAAGGCGGTGGCAAGGTAGTTGCGGCACGCCTCGGCGGCTTTCCGGGTTTCTCCCTCTTGCTGATAATACCAGGCGAGCTTGGAATACAGGTATCCATATTGCTGGTCGATATAGCCGGGAGGCGGGCCGGACATGCCACTCATGCGATGGATGACGTCGAGGCGCTGCCGGCATATCTTGATTGCCTCACCGTTGCGGTGGCTGTCGTTGAGGTAGGAGGACAGGTCGCCGTAGTATGTGGACAGGTATGCCAGTTCGCGTACGTTGTCGCTGCCTTTCAGCAGGTCGATGGAACGGTACATGTATTGCAGGGCTTCGTCCCTGCGCTGCATGCCGCCGTATATCCGTCCGATGGTGAATAGCAGTTCGCTTTCCATCGCTTTCTGCTCCTGTGCCTGCGCCAAGCCGATAGCTTCGGAACAGATGCGTATGCCTTCCTCGTACTTGTTCTGACGCTCAAGAACAGCGGCAAGCTGTGTCAGCATTTTCAGCTTGCGGGCAGGAACCGTTTGTACGGAGTCGGTAGTGAGGACACGCCGGAGGTAGCGCTCTTTCAGGGCATACATGCCCAGGCTTTCGTAGACCATGCAACGCAGAATGTCGATGCGGAAAGGTTGCATCCGGTGGGATGCTTCGGCTTCATTGAGCAGGTGCAGGGCACTGTCGGGCATTGACAAATAGATGCTGCGGATGTGCTTTTCGGTGAGTAGGCTGTCGGTAGTTTGGGCGGACTTCGGAGTGTTTGCGGCAAGAATAGTACCGGATATCGGCAGGAATGTCAGGCAGATGACGCACCAGATGCATAAGTTTCTCATTGTTTATTTCCTGTATTTATGTGGCAAAGATAGGGATTATTTTTATCTTTGCCCTTGTTTTGAAATGACTTATTAGAATGAAAATATCTATCAAACCTATCTTATATTCTTTCTTGCTATTGACAACAACAGGGGCGCAAGCGCAAGAAGCAACTTTTACCCCGCCTTTTGATTTTCCCATTACTTTCTCCGGCAATTTCGGCGAGATACGCGCCAACCACTTTCACGGCGGACTGGATTTCAAGACCGGCGGCACCATCGGTAAAAAAGTACATGCTTTGGCAGACGGACATATCTCGCGCATACGGGTGACGCATGGTTCGGGCTATGTGCTCGATGTGGCATACGACAATGGCTATTCCACCATCAACCGCCACCTTAGCGCTTTTGTGTCGCCGATAGCCGAGAGGGTGGAAGCGTTACAATACGAAAAGGAGAGTTGGGAGGTAGAGATTACTCCCGAACCGGATGAATATCCTGTAAAGGCAGGGCAGGTGATTGCCTTGAGCGGGAACACCGGGTATTCGTTCGGTCCGCATCTGCATCTGGATATGATTGAGGCAGAGACGGGAGACTATGTAGACCCGCTCCCTTTCTTCAAGGCGAAAGTGAAGGATAAGACTGCGCCACGAGCCGAGGGACTTATGTTCTTTCCGCAACCGGGCAAGGGTGTTGTGGAGGGGAAGCAGGATCGCCGGGTATTTCCTGCACATCCTGTGAAACCTATAACAGCTTGGGGGGTAATAGGAGTGGGTATTCGTGCTTACGACCGTATGGATGGAGTAGGTAACCGTTATGGAGTGCACACCGTCATCCTTGAAGTGGATGGAAAAGAAGTGTTCCGAAGTGTAGTAGACCGTTTTTCGTACAATGAAAACCGTTATATCAATTCGTGGACTCAAGGTGAGTTTATGAAGTCGTTCATTGAACCGGGAAACCGCCTGCGTATGCTTCGGGCATCCAATGGAAATCGCGGGCTGGTAGATATCAATGAGGAACGCCCTTATCAGTTTGTCTATACATTGAAGGACGCGCTTGGAAATACCTCGAAGGTACGTTTCACAGTGCAGGGCAAGAAGACGGATATTCGTCCGGTGGAACATCGGGAGAAGTATGCCTTTAAATGGAACCGGACAAATTATCTACAGGAACCGGGTATGGAACTGGTTATTCCGCGTGGCATGCTCTATGATGATGCCTGGCTGAACTATGAGGTACGTGCCGATAGCGGAGACATCGCATTTACTTATCAATTGAATGATACCCGTATCCCCCTGCATGATTATTGCGAGATGCGTATCGGGCTCCGCCGCCTGTTTCTGGAGGATGTATCAAAATATTATGTAGCTTCTGTTACTCCCCGTGGAGGAAAATATAGTGTAGGCGGTAAATATGAAGACGGTTTTATGAAAGCCCGTATTCGCGAACTGGGAACTTATACCGTAGCCATCGATACCATTCCTCCTGAAATAATTCCGGTAAATCCTCAACAGTGGGGGCGCACGGGACGTATCGTTTTGAGAGCGAAAGATAAAGAAACAGGCGTCAACAAGTACCGTGGTACGATTGACGGGGAATATGCCTTGTTCGGCAAACCCAATTCTATAAGTGGCAATCTGGTGTGTGAACTCGACCCGAAGCATGTCAGGAAAGGCGGTAAGCATATTGTGGAAATGACTGTGACGGATGGCTGCGGAAATGAGACTACGAAACAGTTTCATTTTACGTGGTAAGATGCAAATATCTGCCTAATCTGTGGTAAACTGAATTAATAACATTATAAATAGCTAAAGTATGAAAACCAAAAGACTGACTCTTTCCGTCTTGTTTGTGGCTGTGGCAGTGGTGAACGCACTTGCCTGTACCAACCTGATTGTTGGTAAAAATGCCTCGACGGACGGTTCTACCATCGTTTCTTATTCTGCCGACTCTTACGGGTTGTTCGGCGAGTTATATCATTATCCCGCAGGTATGCACAAGAAAGGTACGCTGATTGATGTACACGAGTGGGATACCGGCAAGTATCTCGGTCAAATAGAACAGGCGCGCCAGACTTATAATGTCATCGGTAACATGAACGAATTTCAGGTTACTATCGGTGAAACTACTTTTGGAGGGCGTCCGGAATTAGTCGATACAACAGGTATCATTGATTACGGCAGTTTGATTTACTTGGGGCTGCAACGTTCGCGCACAGCCCGTGAGGCCATCAAGATAATGACCGGATTGGTACAGGAATATGGCTATTACAGTAGCGGTGAGTCGTTTACCATTGCCGACCCTAACGAAATCTGGATTATGGAAATGATTGGCAAAGGTCCCGGTGTGCGTGGTGCTGTGTGGGTAGCTGTTCGTGTACCCGATGATTGCATCTCTGCACATGCCAACCAAAGCCGTATCCATCAGTTCGATATGAACGACAAGAACAACTGCATGTATTCCTCGGATGTTATTTCCTTTGCCCGTGAGAAAGGTTATTTTGAGGGTGTAAACAAGGATTTCAGCTTTGCCAACGCTTATGCGCCGCTCGATTTTGGTGCCCTTCGTTATTGCGAAGCCCGCGTATGGAGCTACTTCAATATGTTTACCGACCGTGGCAACGAGTTTCTTCCCTATATCGAAGGTAAGACACAAACTCCTATGCCGTTGTTTGTACGCCCTAACCGCAAAATCTCGGTACAAGACGTAAAAAACGCCATGCGCGATCACTACGAAGGAACTCCCCTTGATATCAGCAAAGATTTCGGTGCAGGTCCTTATCACACTCCCTACCGTCTTTCTCCGCTTTCATTCAAGGTAGGCGACAAGGAGTATTTCAATGAACGTCCCATCTCTACCCAGCAGAGCGGTTTTGTCTTTGTTGCACAGATGCGCTCCAATCTGCCCGATGCCATCGGTGGAGTACTTTGGTTCGGCACGGACGACGCTAATATGACGGTGTTTACTCCCGTATATTGCTGCACGGATAAAGTTCCCGTTTGCTACTCCCGCGTGGATGGCGCCGATTATATCACTTTCTCCTGGAACTCATCCTTCTGGATTTTCAACTGGGTTGCCAACATGGTTTATCCCCGTTACGACTTGATGATTGGTGACATCCGTGCTACTCAGACAGAGCTTGAAAACACTTTCAATGAGGCTCAGGAAGGCATTGAAGCTGCCGCAGCCAAACTTCTGGAGAAAGACCCGGCTCAGGCAAGGTCGTTCCTTACCAATTATACCAATATGACTGCCCAAAGCACTTTCGATACTTGGAAACGTCTTGGTGAGTTTATCATCGTGAAGTACAACGATGGTGTAGTGCGCCGTATGAAAGACGGTAAGTTTGAGCGTAATTCTATCGGTCAGCCTGCCGGGGTGGTTCGTCCGGGTTATCCCAAGGAATTTCTGGAAGAATATGTGAAACAGACCGGAGATAGATATAAAATACCAGAATGATGGTCTGGGTTGGTTTACAGCTTGTTCATGTTCTTTGTAAATACTGTACAAATCTGTGAATCTGTAGTAAAAAAAATTAGGATAATTGAACTTAATCTTCTACATTTGTGTCTTAACAAATAATTGGAGTATTAACCTTTAATATTAAAAATATTCTTATGGAAAATCAAGAACTGATCAAGCAGGTGACTGAGAAAGCGGAAAAATGGCTTACCCCGGCATACGATGCCGAAACTCAGGCTGAAGTAAAACGTATGTTAGAAAATCCAGATAAAACCGAACTGATTGAGTGTTTTTATAAAGACCTGGAATTTGGCACAGGTGGTTTGCGCGGCATCATGGGAGTGGGTACCAACCGTATGAATATCTATACGGTAGGTGCAGCTACCCAGGGCTTGTCCAACTATCTGAACAAGAATTTCAAGGATATGAAGCAGATTTCTGTCGTGGTGGGTCATGACTGCCGTAACAACAGCCGCCTTTTTGCTGAGATCTCTGCTGATATCTTCTCTGCCAACGGTATCAAGGTATATCTTTTTGAAGATTTACGCCCTACTCCGGAAGTTTCGTTTGCGATCCGTCACTTCGGTTGCCAAAGTGGCATCAATATCACTGCAAGTCACAATCCGAGAGAGTATAACGGTTATAAAGCTTATTGGGATGATGGTGCACAAGTACTGGCTCCACATGATACAGGTATCATTGATGAGGTAAATAAGGTGACTGTTGCCGATATTAAGTTCAAAGGCAACAAAGATTTAATTCAGGTAATCGGTGAGGATGTAGATAAAGTGTATTTGGATAAAGTACATTCCATTTCCATCGATCCTGAAGTCATCAAGCGTCAGAAGGATCTCAGTATTGTTTATACTCCGCTTCATGGTGCAGGTAGAGTGCTTATCCCTGCTTCTCTGAAAGAATGGGGATTTGAGAATGTAAATTGCGTATCCGAGCAGATGGTGAAAGATGGTAACTTCCCGACTGTTGTATCTCCGAACCCGGAAAATGCCGAAGCACTTTCCATGGCGATAGCATTGGCTAAGAAGATTGATGCTGACATCGTAATGGCAAGTGACCCTGATGCCGACCGTGTAGGTATGGCTTGCAAGGATGATAAAGGCGAATGGGTATTGATTAACGGTAATCAGACTTGTTTGATCTTCTTGTATTATATCATCAAGAACCGCATAGCTATGGGTAAGATGAAACCGAATGATTTCATTGTAAAGACCATTGTGACTACTGAACTCATCAAAGCTGTGGCCGATAAGAATAAGATTGAGATGCGCGACTGCTATACCGGTTTCAAGTGGATTGCTCGTGAAATACGTTTGAGTGAAGGCAAGCAACAATATATCGGTGGCGGTGAAGAAAGTTATGGATTCTTGGCAGAAGATTTTGTACGCGACAAAGATGCCGTTTCAGCTTGTTCACTGTTGGCTGAGATCTGCGCTTGGGCGAAAGATCAGGGTAAGACGCTGTATGATGTACTGATGGATATCTACGTAGAATATGGTTTCTCCAAGGAAACTACCGTAAACGTAGTTAAACCGGGTAAGAGTGGCGCCGATGAGATTAAGGCTATGATGGATAATTTCCGTGCCAATCCTCCGAAAGAAATCGGTGGTTCTGCCGTTAAACTGATTAAGGACTACAAGACTTTGAAAGTTACCGATGTTCAGGGCGATGTAAACGAACTGGATATGCCTGAAACATCCAATGTACTGCAATACTTCACGGAAGACGGTACGAAGATTTCTGTTCGTCCTTCAGGTACCGAACCGAAGATTAAGTTCTATATCGAAGTGAAGGATGAAATGGGTTGTCCGAAATGCTATAAGAGTGCTGATGCTGAAGCTGAAAAGAAAGTTGAAGCTGTACGCAAGTCATTGGGAATTTAAAAGGTAATCAGACCTAAAACAGGAAGGGTGTAAACAGTTTTGATGTTTGCACCCTTTTCTTTTCTATCGTGATCATTCCGATTGTATTAAGCTTCTTTCATTTTCTTTAAGCCAGTCTTCGTAATCATTCTGCGTTAAATGCTGTTTTTATATGCGACAGAGGTCAACAGTTAACAGATAGTACTACAGATTGCGGTTGCACGCCGATTGGTTGATGTGAATGAGAGTCGTTTCATTCGTAGTTGTTCGTTTGTGAGAGCGTGTTTTCCGCAATCTGTTTTTATTGTGATGTCACCTCGTCATCCTGTTACTTTACCATTTTATCACCTCTCCCATCATCTCCATTTTCCAGCCACCAGTCAATCAGTTTTCTCGCAATACTGAGTTTGCGAGGTATCTCCGGCAGATTATCTTTTGAATAGAAACCTGCGGCACTCAGTTCTTCATCTTGCAGTTTGATTTCTCCACTTTCATAATCAGCGACAAATCCTACCATCAATCCACTGGGGTAGGGCCAGGGCTGATTACCGAAATATTGGATGTTCTTTACTTTTAATCCGGTTTCCTCCAGCACCTCCCTGTGCACACATTCTTCCAAAGTTTCTCCGGCTTCCAAAAATCCGGCTACTAATCCGTAGAATGTGCCGCGGAAGTTACGGGCATGTACCAACAGGATTTCTTTACCTTTCCTTATCAGTACAATGATAGCAGTGGAAACAGGAGGATACATTTCATTTCCGCAATTGGGGCATTTTTTCATGATAGGAGTTTGCTGTTCCATAGCCGTACCACATACAGGGCAGAAGCGGCTATGCTCATCCCAATAGAGTATCTGGAATGCTTTTCCTGCAGAACGATATTCGTCTGTTGTGATGTATTCATATGAAGCCCGCAATCCGATCATCACCCATTCGTCTGTTTCGGTTATCGGTTGTTCTACGGCAAAAGCTCGCACCTGTTTACCGTTGGGTGGAAATACATTGTGAATATGTGCTTCCTGTGCCGGTTTCACAGGCGGTTCGGTGCTGACAGGTATGCTATATCTTATTTCCCCTTTCTCGGTATATCCTTTTCTCAGCAGCAGTTGGTCTTTGAAAAAGACGAACCATTGGGTACCAGGTTTGGTTTCTGTTGCTTCCATGTCGTTTTGTTTTATAAGATTTCCGTTATTCGATTTTTTCAGATTACTTTTCGGGTACAGAATGAAAAATAATCGACCTATAAATAATTATCCATTCGCTTCCTCCTGCTGCCTGATATAAACCGTTGACCTGCCCAATCCGCGGCGGCGCAGAAATCCTTGCAGAATGAATTTGTTCAATTCGTCAATGGCGGCATGCCTCGTCAGTCCCGTGAGCCTGATGTATTCGCTTTTGGTGATGCAAACATTCTTTTGGAGGAACGCTTTCAGCTTTTCTTTCCTTGATTCTTCGGTAGATATTATCTGTTTCGATTTCTTGGTTTTCGAGTGAATTCGTTCCAGTCTCATGGCGTGTCTGATTTTCCGGCGGAATGTGCTGCTGATACGTAAGTGTACGTTTTGGAACTGCACCGATTCTGCCCTGATTTTTGTCTTGTCATCATCCGTCGGACGCAGGCATTTCAGTGAAGTGCTGAAAAATCCCAGTTCGCCCAGTTCCACGATGTTCCCGTCAGCCAGCAGTTCGCAAAGTTCCTCAATGCAAGCATCCAGTGCCGCACCTATAAGGTTTTTGGGCAGATGCTGATACATGGCCACATGCTCCACAAACTCTTTCTGCGTGTAGGTCTTTTGCGGACAGATACGTGCGTGTAGGGATTTCTTGTCTTCCTTCCCCTTGGGCGAAGGTGTTTCGTAAAGGTCATAATATGCACTCATAGACTATATCTTTCTGTTTCTAAATGAATAAATGCGGTTTCTTCGATAAATAATTCCTGTCTCTTCAATAAACTATTTGTTGCTTATTAAATACTAATCGTTCGACAACTGTTTCTATTTCGTCCGACATTTTTTGAAATATCGTCCGACATATATCGGACGAAATAGAAACGTCTATCGGACGAAAACGTATTGGCATACAAAGATATAGTTTTTAGTGATACGAAGATAGTTTAGGGGGATGAAACTTATAGTTTATAGGAAAGGTTCTTCATCCAGGCAGACAGGCAGAAATATATAATTATTCGGGATAACATATAAAAAATCCCCCGTTAAGGACGAGGGAACCTAATGTTTTCACAACGGAATAATCCTTATTGTGATTTGCTTCATTTTAGTTTTGCAAATATATGAAATAAATTCCTTATGAACAAAGGATTTTAGAAATAAAATAATTACATTTGAAAATATTTTTTTAATAATATACTATGAAGAAAGTTTTAGGTTTAGATTTAGGTTCCAGTAGCATAGGATGGGCATTAGTATATGAAGCTGAAAGCGATAATGAAACATCATCCATTATTAGATTGGGTGTGCGAGTTATACAATATGATAATTTTGTTAGTACAGAAACTGCGACAGAATTAAAAGGAGATGCTGCCGAATATTTTAAAAGAGGGAAAGGAATATCACCCAATGCTGGTCGGACTAAAGCACATGCTATGCGTATTAATTTGCAACGATATAAGTTGAGACGCAAAGCTCTGATAGATAAATTAAAGGAATGTGGTTTTATTAATGATGAAACTTTACTCTCGGAACAAGGAAACAGAACTACTTTCGAAACATATCGCTTAAGAGCAAAAGCGGTGGAGGAAGAGATATCTTTGGAAGAATTGGTGCGCGTGTTATTAATGATTAATAAAAAACGCGGATATAAAAGTAACCGGAAAATTAAAGGGAGTGAGGATGGTGCGCTGATAGACGGAAGGGAAGTAGCGAAAAAATTGTATGTAGAGAACCTAACTCCGGGAGAATTGTGTTTGCAATTGCTTGAAGCTGGAAAGAAGAATTTACCTGAATTTTACCGCTCGGACTTACAAAATGAATTTGATAAGATATGGAACTTTCAAAAACAATTTAGTCCGGAAGCTTTCTGTGACGCAGCGAAGGAGGAAGTAAAGGGAAAGAATAAAAATCAGACGTGGGCTATATTAGCGAAGTATTTCGTCTGGACAAGAAATGATTCTTTTTGGAATGAAGAGGAGGCGAGAACAGAGGTAAGAATGAAAGAATATAAACTTGTCGGTCTCAAACGGACTACCAAGGGACATGAACAGAAGTTGGAAAATTATCGCTGGCGTGTGCAGGCTCTTTCCGAACCGATGAATCTTGAAATGATGGCCATTGTACTGCAAGAAATTAACGGACAGATTACTGCATCCAGTGGGCATTTGGGCGCTATCAGTGACCGTAGTAAAGAACTCTATTTCAATAAGCAGACGGTGGGCCAGTATCTGATGGCCGAGCTGGATAAAAATCCTCACTATAGTTTGCGTAATAAAGTCTTCTACCGGCAAGATTATATGGACGAGTTTGATGCGATATGGGAGAGACAGCGTTTATATCACACGGAACTGACTCCTGAACTGAAGAAAGAAATTCGTGATATCATCATCTTCTACCAGCGCCGATTGAAAAGCCAAAAAGGACTCATCAGTCTATGTGAGTTCGAGAGACGGGACATTGTAGTGGAGAAAGATGGTGTGAAGAAAACCAAAACTATCGGTTGCAAGGTAATACCTCGTTCGCATCCATTGTTTCAGGAGTTCAAGATATGGCAGACATTGAATGACATAAAGGTGTTCGTAACAGGAAATAAGGGTAAAGGCAAGAAGGCAAATCAATCATCCACGTTGTTTAGCGAGACAGAAGATGCTTTATTGGCAGAAGGGAAACGATATTTGTACCAGGAAGAAAAGGAACTGCTGGCTAAAGAACTCTTTGTCAGAGAAAGTATGAGTAAAGCGGAAGTTCTGAAGTTGCTGTTTGAAAATCCGAAAGAGTTGGATATGAATTTTAAGCAGATTGATGGCAACCATACGGGGTTTGCACTTTTCTCGGTATATAGCAAGATGATTGAAAGATATGGCTATGAACCGGTGAGTTTTAAAGCTTCTGCAGATGATATAATCGAAAGGCTTGAAATCATATTTGCTGATTTAGGATGGAATACCGGATTGCTCTCTATTGATTTGAGTAAAGATGATAAAGAACTGGAAAAGCAGCCTTATTTCAGACTTTGGCATTTACTGTATTCTTTTGAAGGGGATAATACGGAGACGGGAAACGGTAAGTTGATTGAAAAATTGATGCAACTTTGCGGTGTGCAGAAAGAATATGCCAAAATCCTGGCAAACGTATCCTTTCAAGATGACTATGGAAGCTTGAGCGCAAAAGCGATAAAGAAAATTTTGCCTAATCTGAAAGAGGGAAATCAATATGATGTTGCTTGTGGGTATGCAGGATACCGACATTCGCAATCTTCATTGACTAAAGAAGAAATAAAGAATAAGGTATTGAAAGATAAATTGGAACTGCTTCCCAAGAATAGTTTGCGCAGTCCGGTCGTTGAGAAAATCTTGAATCAGATGGTCAATGTTATCAATACGATAATTGATACATACGGCAAACCCGATGAAATTCGGGTAGAATTGGCTCGAGAATTGAAAAAGAGTCGTAAAGAGAGAGAAGAATTGTCAAAATCCATTGCTCAAAATACTCGGGAGCATGAGGCAATTCGCAAGTTGCTACAAACAGAATTTGGTATGATGAACGTTACTCGTAATGACATTATCCGTTATAAACTTTATGAGGAATTGAAAGATAATGGATATCATACGCTCTATTCAAATCAATACATTCCCAAAGAAATGATTTTCAGTAAAGAGATTGATATAGAACATATTATTCCGCAAGCTCGTCTTTTTGATGATTCTTTGTCCAATAAGACATTGGAGTATAAGGCAATCAACATAGAAAAAGGTAATAAAACGGCTTATGACTTTGTAAAAGAAAAATATGGTGATGAGGGTTTGCAGCAGTATCTCAATCGTTGCGAAGCGCTATTCAAGGATAAGAAAACGAAGTTGAAAAAACTTAAAATGGAGAGTCGGGATATTCCTGAAGGCTTCATTGAACGTGATTTGCGGGAAACCCAATATATTGCTAAGAAAGCGTTGTCGATGTTGAGTGAAATATCTCGTCGTGTTGTTGCTACAACCGGTTCTATTACCGACAGGCTGCGCGAGGATTGGCAATTGGTGGATATAATGAAAGAACTGAATCTGCCAAAATATGAAAAACTGGGTTTGGTAGAGATGTTTGAAGATAAAGATGGCAGACAAATTAAAAAAATCAAAGATTGGAGTAAAAGAAATGACCATCGGCATCATGCCATGGATGCGTTGACTGTTGCTTTTACTAAAGATGTGTTTATCCAGTACTTTAATAATAAAAATGCTTTTTGGATGTCTGGCTCTAAAGAGCATGCAAATATAACGGCAATAAGGAATAAATATTTCGGGAATGGGAAAGCTGTTGCACCTATACCATTAAGGACATTTCGTATGGAGGTAAAGTACCATTTGGAAAATATTCTGGTTTCTATCAAAGTCAAGAATAAAATAGTGACTAATAATATTAATCGTACGAAGAAAAAAGATGGAGAAAATAGAAAACTGCAACAAACTCCCCGTGGACAGTTGCATTTGGATACTATCTATGGAAGTCATCGACGATATGTTGTAAAAGAAGAAAAAGTGAACGCTTCTTTTACTGCCGATAAAATTAGTCGTGTAAGCAAACCGGCTTATCGGATTGCTTTATTAAAACGTTTGGAGGCTTTTGGCAATGACCCGAAGAAAGCATTCACGCTTAAAAACTCCTTGGATAAGAATCCTGTCTATCTTGATGAAAAACAGATAGAAAAAGTACCGGAAAAAGTGGCTATTGTAGAGTTTGAAACTGTTTATACTATACGTAAACCGATTGATCCTCAATTGAGTATAGATAAAGTTGTAGATGCTAAGATACGTACACTTCTGAAAAAACGCCTTGAAGAATATGGAGGAGATGCTCAAAAAGCCTTTTCTAATATAGAAGAGAATCCGATATGGCTGAATAAAGAAAAAGGAATATCGATAAAGCGCGTTACCATTAGAGGTATCAACAAGGCTCAGGCTTTACATGAGAAACGAGACAAGGATGGTAATCTGATCTTTGATGAAGGAGGTAGAAAAATTCCTGTCGATTTCGTAAACACGGGTAACAATCATCATGTGGCTATTTATAGAAAACCTGTTGTGGATAAAACCGGACAGATTATGTTGGATGAGCAAGGCAACCCGAAATATGAACTTGAGGAAAAGGTGGTGTCCTTCTTTGAAGCGGTGGCGCGTATAAAATGTGACCAGCCTGTTATTGTCAATAAATCCAATCTCTCAAAAATAGTATATATAATGATTTGAAATTCAGTGTGC
>OGDN01001639.1_pt1 | contig 34716 bp, 40 predicted proteins | sample 1570271 | NCBI WGS metagenome assembly OGDN01 (sample SAMEA4384481, study PRJEB24528) | human gut metagenome | reverse complement strand
TTCATGATTCTATTGGTGACTTTCGCGAAGCAGAAAGGCGGATTATAACAATGAACTTTATAAAGCACTTAGTAAATAAGGACTGTTAAGCAGTTCTTTTTTTTATTGTGCGGAAAGGACTGACGAATGGATGTAAACACGATCCAAACTGCCATTAGTACGCTTGGCTTTCCTATTGTCTGTGTTCTCTTCTTAGGATGGTTTATCTGGAAGATTTGGATGAGTCAGCAAGACCAGAACAAAGAGCGTGAGGATAAGTTATATGAGTATCTTGGCAAAGCACAGGCGGTCAATGAAGAGTTGACCAAGACGAACTCAGAATTTGTAAACGTGTTAAACACATACAAAACTGATCTTGACACAATTAAAAATGATGTAACGGAAATTAAACAAAACATGAAAGGTTAAATAGGTGAATTTATATGGCAACAGTAACAAATACAAGCACATTTGCAGTAAATAAGAATCTTATCATTCCAGAGGTATACTCTGCTATGGTTCAGGAAAAAATCGCAGGAAAATGTCATGTAGCAAATATGGCAGAAGTTCTTGGTGATTTAAAGGGTAAGCCAGGTGAAACACTGACTGTACCTTCTCTTGTATATGATGGAGATGCTACAGATTGGACTCCTGGTACTGCTATGGATGCAACAAATCTTAAAGCGAAGACAAAGACATTCACAATCAAAGCAATTGCAGCCAAGGGTTATAACATTTATGATCTCGATTCTGAGGTTGAAATGGGTAACTCAATTCAGAACGCTGCACTCAATCAGGCAACTGCAATCGCCAGAAAAATGGATGCAGATCCTATCTCTGCTGCATTAACATCTCCAATTAAGAGTGCTATTGCAACAAAGAACGCTATCACACAGGATGAGTTACTTGATGCTCTTGGTCTGTATGGTGACGACAGAAATGTCGAGGACTTCTCTAACGCAGGTATCGTAGCACATTCAGCATTTGCAAAGAGTTTCTATGCAATGGATTTATTCGTTAAGTCTACAACTACAACTGCCGAGATGGGTAATGGTATCGTAAGAGGAGATTGCATTGGAACATTTCTTGGAATCAAAGTATTTCTGTCTGATAGATGTTATGACAGTGTAAAAACAGAACCATTTATGCTTATCATCAAAAATAAATCCCTTGGAATTATTCCAAAAGAGACTCCGTTCTCTGAGGTGGAAAGAACGGCAAGTAAACGCCTTTCTACAATCTACTGCTCAGATGCATATGCTGTCGGTGTGATTGATGAGAATGGAATCGTTGTTGTTCGTAAGACAATCGGTTAGTTACGAGGGGTGGTTGTACATTGCGTACAACTGCCCTTTTATATAAGGAAGGAGTTGTAAATGTTAGACGGATTAAAGTTAAAGTTCCTTCGTTATACAATGGGAAAGTCACAGGCACAGGTTGCAAAGTGGTGTAATGTATCAACAAGATATATTAAATTTATTGAACATAATGAAATGATACCAAGCGAAGAACTTTATCAAGCATATCTGAATTGTGTCTATGGCATTGGAAAGCCACTGCCACAAGAACCACGAGCAAATCAGACCAGTAGAAAAAAGAAATCAGGTGATACTGATGGGATTCTTCAGTAAAATCTTCGGCGGTAAGTCCATCAAATCCACTGCAACTTCCGCATCATTTCTTGGTGCATACAGAGAAGCCGGAGGACAATCATATTCCGGTGGTGGCTGGGGACTTGACCGATTCAATAGTGTCATAGATACTCATTCATCTGTAGGTGATATGATAGAAGAATGGGGACTTGCTGATGAAGGTTGCCGGTATCAATCCTTGGACGGATATGCGAATCCATACGATCAGGCATATAGAGAAGAAAGAGAACGTGCGGAGTTTGAAGCAGAAATTCTTGCTATGTTCGGAGAAGATGTTAATGTGGAATTGCTTATTGACTGGGATACTGTAGAAGAGAACGCTTATAAATATGCAGAAGATCTTGCGCAGGCATGGCTTGACGGAGATGAGTGGGTGCCGGAGGAGTTGATGGATTGGGCTTGGTACGGCTTATCTTCGCATAATATGTAAGGAACAAAAGGAATAGAAGGTGTAACAATGACAGGGAAAGAGTTTCGCATATGGCGAAGGTACAATGAAATTTCTCAACAAGTGGTCGCAGAATATGTGGGATGCAATAAATCTTCAATCTGTCGTTGGGAAAAGGAACAAATGAATTTATATCCTGACCTATATCAGAAGGTCATGGATTTTTATGAAACAAATCAATAGGGCATATCGCCCACAAAATCACAAACAAACTGGAAAACGATAACCAGTATAAATAAACGCAGTAACCAAAAACAGGTAGAAAGGAAAGGTGAGATAACTTATATGACATTTAGTTATTCCACCTTCTTCTTCTATCATAGTGAGTTATCTCACTGTGGTAAACAGAATGAAGGAATTATACAGAGAAAAATTATTAAAGGGAAACGAATGGATTGACAGCACAGATGAATATGGTCTTATTTTAACAGACGATTTAGACTCATTATTATCATGTGCCATTTTAAAATATGTTAAAGGATGGAATATAGAACAAGCATATATTTTTAAAGCCAACAAGCCAATAGTAAAAAGTAAGGATGCACAGTTGTATGACTATTTGGGCACAATCAAAGATGCCACACATGAATCTATTGGAGTTGACTTAGCATTAACAGCAGGAAAATGTTTTGACAATCATCTCACTCAGTTCTCATATGGTGAGAAGATAAATCCTGAGAGTATCAATCTCAACAGAGTACAGAATATTTACAGACAGAATTACAGCAAGAAGTATAATCTGTCCACCGTATTATTATTGTGGTCATTATACGACTTACTAAAGGAAGGATTATCAGATGAACTTATGATGTTACTCATTGCTATTGATGGATCTTATGAAGGATTTTACACAGATGCAAGATGGGTTGGCATACATGAGTTTTGGATTAGAGATGTATTAGATCTGCCGGAATTTCTTGAATGTGAACGCAGACATACATACAGGGAGTTCAAAGCTATCAGAGAGAAATATAATATCCATAAAGGAGATGGAAAAATTAAATTGTCGCATGGTCTGCTTGTAACAGACATTGACCTTGAAGCATTAAATGATACTCTCGGTTGGGAGACAGATATTCAGGTTGAACTTCTGGAAGATAAATTTTATAAGAAAGCCGTGTTCAAAGATCATATTGCAAAGATAGAGGGTTATCCAAGTAGTGTTAGGACTATTTGTGATAATCCTTTTTCATATGCTCTGACAGGGAAATGGGCGGTCAATTACTCAGAAAGGATTGAATTTTGATATACACAGATGAACAGAAAAAAGGAATCATTATCTATTCAGGTAAGGTAGCAAATGAATTACTCAGACAAGGCTATCGTATCACAAGGGTGATGCCTGATAAGAAAAATAAAATGCGTACTATTTTTGTATTCGCAGCGGAGAATAACATAGAAGAAGCACTATCGTTTCAAAGCGAACACATAGAATTATTTAGCTAACTATTATCGAGGGTTAGTCATATTGTCTAGCCCTCGATTTCCTCCTATTATATAAAGAAAGGAAACAGAAAGATGAATGAATATTTTTTTGAATTAACAAAGGACTTAGATAACAAAGAGTTTGCAGATGTTTTTGCAAGATACAGAAAGGAAAGAAGAATACATGAAAGAGAAAGATACGATTGTAATTTTTACAGCGAAGAAAGCGAGAACTTTATTGAAGATGGGTTATACGCCTGTGGATATTAAGCCAGATAAAACTGATCCAGATGGAAAGCGTAGTGTTTTTTTTTTTAAGAATGAAGATGGAATTTTAGAGAATATATAAGTGGCTCAAAATTGAATCAAATTTATCTTTATCACTTAAAGGAACAATCGTCTGCCCTAATCGGGCATCCGTTCCTTGAAGTAAGAAAGAGAAGTTTGCAATTTTTCACTTGGAAGATACATTTTGAAACACATTTTTAAATGAAAACAAACTTTCCAAAATCGACCACTCAGAACACACATATTAAAAGGGTTAATCAATATGTACTTTCTGACTGGTCGAAAATGGAAAATCAAAATGTGACAGAGTGAGTGCTTCAGCACGAACTAATCAATATGTCAATCAAAACACAAAAAGGAGAATTAAAGAATGAAGACAGTATAAATTATCAATCCAGTACAGGCAGGATTTTATTTTGAGAATGGATTAAAGCCATTAGATATTTATTTCAGTAGAGGTAAATGGGTTTGGGAGTTTGATAAAGACAAGAGTAATCCATTATTTACTCGTTGGCTGAATAACGAAAACAAAATGAAATATTAACTTGAAGGAGATTATTAAATGAAGGAAATTATATTAAATAAAGAATACACATACAAACAGTTGTGTGAATTATTAGGATGGAAGAATTATTCAGGTGGTAATGGTAAGAAAGCACAAATCAAAGAGATAGAATCTTCATTTGAATTTTATCATCCTATGAATAAGAAGACTCATAAGGAAAAGAAGTCATATATTTTTACAAAGCAGTTGAAAGATTTGGTTGAGCCATCAGTTCAGAATAATGGTGGGAGCAATAATAATAAGAACATTACACCTATGATGGATTATCTTCTTTGTATTGCTAATGACATCAATATAGATTGTTCCATGACATTAACTAATTGGTTCTGTGGCAGTGCAGGTCTTGATTTAATGGACAAGGATATATATGTTGAACAGTTTGGCTCAGATGAAGAGTTACAAGCATTTTGTGCTGAGTATCATATCTCCAAGCCGAGATTATTTCGTGAGTACATGGGAATTATTAGAAAGCATACAAAGGATATATTCTTAAAAGCTTTAGAGGTCATGGCTAAGAAAAATTTAGTCGAGTACATAGATGGTTATGAGTTCTATTACAAGATGAATAAACGTGGTCGCATGGGAAATATATTCACAGATGAGTTGAATGATACAGTGCATGGTCTTGAAGAGAAGTATTGTAATGAACTCAATGATGCTTACAATCTCAGTCAGAAGATGGCAGGTAGACGATTACTTATGTGTATAAATAGAAAGCCAGAGATTAAGGAAGAGTTTGATGATTTTATGAATAATGATTTGAATGTTGTTCCTGTGTGGGATATTCTCAACGTGCGTATTGATGAAGAATATAAATATAGTTGTCATGTGGATGATGAACATAGTATTCAATCATATTATCGTGCAATCGAAATTGATATGATAGAAGATACAATCAATCAGGACTGTGATAAAGATGGTCTTGCAACAGCCGTTACAAATGTTATTCGCAGAGTGAGTCGCCGGGAATTACTCAATAAGAAATGGAAAGATAAATATGGAAATGTTCATATGACTTATGACTCATGGGAAGATGCTACTGATATAGTGGCTATTGAGAAATTATTATTCACACATTTTGACGAGGACTTTGATGAGGGAACATCACTTGATTTAGCGGTGCTTGATAATGAATTAAAAGATTTTTTATTGGATGACGTTTCCCGAAATGGAAACACTATTGGATTAACGGAAGAAGAAAACAGATTATTTGATAGGGTGTCTATTGCATAGGCATCCTTTTTCATTGCACTCCAATTGGAGTGTATTGGAATAGTTTTAGAAAGTGAGGAACATAAAATGAAAACATTTGAAGAATTAACTTATTTCGTGGACACAAAGGATTATATGAAAGCATATGGCAAGGTTGTAGAATCTATTGATAATGCTGAGTTGGATAAAGCAAAGAATTATTTATCTCTCTTGAAATTAAGAGAGCAGGAATTGATTAAAAGTATGAGTTATGAACTCAGAACTGAACGTGAAATGATTGCAAGTGGGATTGGATTAAAGGAAGGTGAATACTAATGACTAAGGAAAAGACAATTATGCAAGCATTAACAGAGGTTGTTCCTAATTATCTTGCGTCATATCTTTGTTGGTATTACTCTGATCCGAACAAAAGAATCAGTTGGGATGAACTCTGTAAATCAGATGCTAACTTTAGAAGTAAAAGCGGTGGGAATAAAACAGAAGATTTTGCGGAGCAGAACTGGCTCATTCGTGATGATGTTCAGAAAGCAATGATTATCTATTTGCAGTATATGAAGCGTTATCAAGAGATGAATAAGAAAGCATTATCTGGTGACGTGAACAGTGCCAAGTATGTTGATGAGATGGATAAGCTACTCGACAAAATGTCGGTTGATAAGAACACTGAGAGTGAGATTGATAAACTCCTACAGGGGGTGAATATCAATGCAGATTAGTTTAGCGAGTGCCAGAAAATTGAACTGGTTATGGAAAGATGAAAATAAGATTGCATGGATAGAGACATTTATTAAGATTGCTGACAAGGAAACAAATATTGTTCCATTCATTTTGACGGATGAACAAAGAGGTCTTGTTGAGAATTTGGCACATCAAAACATCATAAGCAAGTCCAGACAATTAGGAATTTCAGTTGTTACAGTAGCTCTCAGTATTAGGGCATGTGTGGTAAATCCAAATACTAATTGTGTACTTATATCACATAATCAGTCCAGTACCAATGCAGTATTTGATAAATTGAAGCAACAGTTTTATTCATTACCGGACTGGTTGCGTCCTAAATTGATACAGAACAATAGACAGGCACTCACTTTTGAGAATGGCAGCAGTATTGTTTGTATGACAGCAGGAAATAAAGATGTTGGACGTGGCTCAACATACAATGGAATTGTACATCTTTCAGAGTTTGCCTTTTGGAAGGATCAGCAAAGACAATGGAAGTCAATTATGCAAGCGGTATCATCGTCTGCTACTGTAATAATTGAGTCAACATCAAATGGCTACAATGAATATTCAAATTTATTTTTACAAGCAAGAAATGGAGAGAATGCGTTTAAGGCATTCTTTTTTAATTGGATCAATGGACGGTCGCTATTCCAACCACAGTATAAAGAAAGTGTTCGTCTGTACAAAGCACAACACAATGGTAAAATGCTCACAGAAGATGAATATGATGAGGAAGAAAAGGCACTTGCTAAGTTGGATATGACACCGGAGCAGGCAGTATGGAGAAGAGATAAGATTTCTATTAGTGGACTTGACGCATTTCATGTGGAATATCCAAGTACACCGGAAGAATCATTCCTTGCTACCGGTTCATCTGTATTTGATAATACAAAGGTTATTAAGCTACAACAGGCATTAACGAGACACAAAGTAAGTCCGTTAAAAGTAGATAAGATAATTGGTCTTCCCCAGATACTTAGTACATATGTGCAGAATAGATCACTTGATATATATGCAGTTCCAAAAAGAGGAATGAAATATTACATAGGTGCGGATGTATCTGAAGGACTCGGAGGTAAACACGACTATTCTACTATGTTTGTAATGGACAGAGATGGTCAGCAAGTGGCAGAGTTTCATAATAATAAAGTACAGCCGTATCTCTATGCAGATATATGTAATGCAGTCGGACGATTTTATAATAAAGCTTTGCTCTGTGTCGAGAAAGCATCTGGTGGTCATTCTGTCATTGAGAGATTGAGATATGAGCATCATTATATGAACATGGTCAAATATAAGACATATGATGAATACAATCGTGCTATATGGAAAGTTGGGTTCGACACCAATAACAAGACTAAGAGCATTGAGGTCAATGACGCAAGAGAATGGTTCGATAAGGGCATGGTGCGTATTGTGAGCAATAATCTGTTGGAAGAGATGAAGACATTTGTTGCAGAAGAGAATGGTTCATTTAATGCTGTTGTTGGCTGCCATGACGATTTAGTGTCAGCATTTTGGCTCTGTATTCAGGGCATGAAGAGTGGATTCTGGTATCCATTTTAACGGTAATAATAAGGAATAGAATAGGAAATTTAGGACTTTAAGACGTTAGATATAGATTTATATGCCAAGTGTTTTTTGTTGCTTATTTTCCCTATTATAATAAGGAAAGGAAAGAAGAAATGACAATACAAGAATATATTGATAAACAGTATGATGGTTCTGCTACTTGGTTCATAGAAGAAATCAAACAGGGTAATCATTGTGCCAGAATTGCAGACGTGATTGCCAATAGAGATTATCTTGCCGGCAGACATAAGGTGCTTAATCGTGAGGATAGTCATTATAAGGGAAAAGTATTATATACACGTAAAACGATTCTAAACTATGCAAAGACGGTGTTGCGTTTCCATGATACATTTTTATTAGGAAAAGGCGTAACGTTATCGTCTACGGATGCTGATACAGTAAAGACATTTAATGACATTTATAAGTTAGGTCAGTATGATACAGTTGATTATGAGATCATTGATAGAGTAAACAAGTTTGGAGATGCTTATGAAGTCGTATACATTGATAATGGAGTGATTAAGAGCAAGGTGCTTGACAGTGCTTGTGGTTATCCTGTGTATGATGATTGTGGAGAGTATCTTGCATTTATAGAGAGTTGGACGGATGTATTTACAAGTATCTCATATTGGAATGTTTATTATCCTACATATGTTGAGCATTGGAGTAATGAAGGTGCAGATGAGCATTTAGTATCTACTACTATGGCAGTTGGATTACCAATTCACTATCACAATTTCAGTGACATGGATTACAATTTTGGCGAAAGTATGCTAAAGGATATTAAACCTATTATGGATGAATTGGAAGATATTCTGAGTAAGATGGGCGATGCTATTTACATCAATTCACTCAATCCAATGAATGTAGCTATTGGACAAAGAATTGAGAGTTCTATTCCGGCAGATGCCAATGGTTATGTACTAAATTTGGATGCCGGGGACTACAAGACAGTTAGTGCTTCTATGGATTATAATACGATTAAATTGTATCTGGATAATCTTAAACAGATGCTCAATGATATTAGTTGTATTCCAAGTGTATTAGGTTCTAGTACGAATATTGCTAATGTTAGTTCGGTTGCTATGCAGATTTTATATGCTATGGCACAGGTCAATGCAGACGAAACAAAGAAATGGCTTAATATTGGATTCAGAGAGAGATTTGAACGATTCAAGAAGATACTGAGTATGCAAGGTATTAAAGTAGAGAGTGATGTTGATGTTATCTACAATGTATCTATGCCAGTGGCTACTACTGAAATGATTGCTAATCTGAAGGCATTACAGGAAATGGGAGCAATTAGTACGGAAACCATTATGGAAAAGAGTGATATTGTCAGTGATGTAGAGGTAGAAAAGAAGCGTTTGAGTGGTGAAAATGTTTCACAGAAGGTCAATAATTCTGGTGATACCGTAGGAAATAAATAAATGTTTCACGGAATGTTTCACGGGTGAAGTTTTTTATGCGTCTATATGTGGTATTTCCACTAAAATATGCACACTATATATAGACGCATTTTGCTTTACAGACCGCTTGTTTTAGTGGTTAAACGCATCAAAACTGGAAAAATTGGCAAATCCAACAATAAATTCGGTCTGATTTACGCTATGACACGGCATCCTGATAAAGTGATCCGAATTGCTACGGTATTTCTACATTTTTCCGTAGAAAGTCGAATGAATGTTCGTGATAGATGGGAATATAATCAGATGAAACTGAAATTTCCTTGGCTTACATTCACTTGACTATCAATCAAGTGAGCGTTTTAGGGGTGATTTGAGCCGATTTAGGGGCTGAATGTGTCCAGATGCAGGGTAATAGAGCGGCAAAATCCGCTGTGAGAATCTATTGTGCAATATGTACAAAGAGATGAACAAATGTTCACTGTGCAATACGGAGAAAATACAGCATTGGTTTTGTGCATAGTGACGGGACGATTTGGAGCAAATTTATTAAATTTCTGTAAATTTTTGCGTTACCCCTTGACATTTAAAAATTTTTTCCTTAATCGGAAAAATCCCCACAGCAATTTTTAGGACTCCGAATAATTCGGAATCTAAACTACCGAAATTTTCGGAAGTTATAGGGTGGGGGATTTCAGATACCCTTCCTTCCAATCGGACGAATCAACCGAATGGTAGTGTGAACGAAAATTTTTCGCTCACCAATCAAAGAAAAAAGTTTTTACTTTGAAATCAACCACCACAAAATTGTGGAGTTAGCAAAAAATAAGATGTCCCATATCATGACACCCTACTTTCTCAACTTATCTACTAACTGTGAAACCAGTTCCACGGATTCATCATCAAGACCAGTAACATCCACATTCCTCTTATCAGTAATTCCTAAGAGATAATCTGTGGAAACATGAAAGATACGAGCCAACTTTATCAACGCTTCATATGAAGGATAACGACTGCCTGATTCATAGGAAGATACAGCACTTATGGCTAATCCTATTCTATCTGCTACTTGCTTTTGAGTTAACTTCTTCTCAGTTCGGAGAGAGCGTAATTTTTCTCCCATATTCACCAACTGTATCACCTACTTTCACTGATAGTATATCAATTAGTGTTTCCATGTTGGTGAAATAAATTTCTGTAACATAGAAATTTTCTATTGAAAATACTTACAATTAATGGTATAATTTTTATAAAATCTAGGAAATTAGTACTAGATTATTTATTAACCAAGAGGGGGAGAAAGATTTATGAAGAAAAAAATTGTAGCAATAATGTTTACTGTAGCAGCATTATCATTAGTTGGTTGCGGTAGTAATGATAATTCTAAGTCAAATAGTTCATATACTACCAATGACAATTTGGATAGTGATTCATCATCAGTCAGTTCATCATCAATCAGTTCGTCATATGATGATTCTGATAACGACTATAGTTCATCGTATAGTAGTGGTTCATCAAGTTCTATTAAACATTACTGTGATGCTAGTGGATGTATAAAAGAGGGAACAAAAGTTGTTACGGGATTATCAGGTGATTTGGAATACTATTGCAAGGAACATTATGATGAAATGCAAAATATTATAGATGACATGGAAGAAGATGTTGGAAGTGGCTCTTACTCTACACATAAATGTGAGGAATGCTCAAAAGAGGGTACACATGAACTTACAGGATTAGATGGAGATCCAGAGTATTATTGTACAGAGCATTATAACCAACTTGTAAATATGGTGAATGACTTATACGGAAATTAGGAGGAAAACAGTATGGCTAATAATGGAAATGGTGGCAGCGGATTATCATTCTGGGGAGTGGTCGGTGCAGTATTAGTTGCTCTTATAATCTTTGCCCTGATTGGTTAATGGTGAAACGGAAGAATGTTTTTCTAATACTTGTTACCATTATACTTTATATTATCAATCAAAGTATCAAGAATAAGATATCCATTCATGGAATAAAATGGTTTATGACTTGTTATTTTAATGATATCATAGGTGGGATAACGTTTATGGCGTATTGTGGTCTTGTTTTTGAACACTATCATAGAAGAATGACTAAGTTGTGGCAAATAGTATTATTGATGGTAAGTTGTGGATTCTTTTGGGAATATATAACACCATTATTTAGACCAAATACGATTTCGGATCCGTGGGATATTTTGGCTTATGTATGTGGAGGTTTCATATATTGGTTGATTATAAGGAGTAAATACAATGAGCATTAAAGAACCTAATGGATTTGGAGATTTCTGTAAGATAGTATTGTTACTACTTTTAGCAGGAATTATATTATCATTATTTTGAAACCCTTAGAGGGCTACCTTAAAACGAGGTAGTCCTTTTTTAATACATTAAAATAAGAAAAGGAGATACATATGAAAGTATTAGATAGATTAAAGATGGAGTTATCCAATCAGCAGTATTTCTCTGATGAGCAGTACATTCAGTTCCTCACGGAGAACTCATTAACTCCGACAGATGAATATGATAAATCAACAATGCAGAAGTCATTACTGTTTACTGTTGTTGATGTACTTGAAGCCGTTACAAACGACATAGACCTTATGACAGGTATCAGTACAGAGTTCTCAAACATTGGACAAGCGTATGAGTTCTTAGAAGCAAGAATACAACAGGTGAAAGATAAGATTGCAGCCATTCCAGATGAGAATGAGGATTACTCTTGTTTCTCACTGATGTATACGAGAGATAGAATTTAGCAGTTGACACAGATGGATTTTTAGTGTATTCTATGGATAAGTCACAGATAGTTATACGAATTATCAATAAAAAAGTTATATGAGTTTCTTGATTACAAGGGAGTTGCCTACAGGTGGTAGAGCACTTGACTTTTAATCAAGTTGTCCGGGGTTCGAGTCCCCGATGCCTCATTACCCGAAAAACCGTACAATTGACGAAATATCGTTGGTTGTGCGGCTTTTTTATTTGTGTAAAATCGTGTCATTTTGTGTGATTATTTTAGTCGAGTAAAAGTCGAGAATACTGGATAATTTTGGAAGCAAAAATGCCATTTATCATTCATAGATAAAATAATATTCTTTCGATATTTGAACTAGTGCAATAAAAAAAGTAAACATCATTTTTGAGCAAGTGCTAAAAGGGATTCCTGCAACACTTTTGAAAAGTTCACGTTGTGTGATTCTCCGTAGGTATTCAGCCATGCGGGAATGGTGATATTTTTTCGCACTGTTTTGGATCCGTATTTTTCAGAATAGGAATCCATGTCCAGTACAAGTAGAGAGATAAAACTGTCATCTTCCAAGACAATATCTTTTTGATTACTTGGAGTAGGGATATCGTTTCCTTCCTCAAGTTCGTCAAGGATCCAGCCACTGGCGGCATCGGTGCCATGCTCAATTGCATGAATAAGAGAATCTCCTTCGGATACACAGCCGGGGAGATCTGGGACAATAACGGTGAATCCTTCTTTTTTTTCACAAGGTGTAAAAATTGCCGGGTAAACTAGTTTCATGATATATAACCTCCAAGTACCATATATTATACACACTATACGCATAAATGGCAAGAGAAAATGCTTGACAAATTCTTGGAAAGTGAATAAAATATAGATATGTAATTAAAAACGTAAGTTTTTGCAATGGCTGGGCTAATCACCTGGCCTTAGTTTTTATACAAATTAGCTCGGATGTTACCATCCATCACTTTCACTTTAACTGGGGACAATTTGTCACCAGTTTATTTTATATGCATAAAAGTATTATTGTTGTGTAAAAAAATACAAGATGTTATAATTATAGCATAGAAATGAAAGAAATGTTTGTGTATAAAATGGATGTACTCAAACAGGTATTACAATATTGTCGGAAGGCAATAAGGCGAAAGCCAGAAAGGAGAAAAAATGGAAACTATGACTACGGAAGAAATGCAGAGATTCCTTAATAGAGAAGCTGAAAAGGGAAGTTCTGAGTATGAAGCGTTGAAAGCATTGGTGGAAATTTTGGGAATTGAGTTTCCGAAACTAAAAAGAGAGGCAGAATAAATTCAATTATTTACTAAGATATTGAATTGTTGATAACAATAGTACAATCCCCAGATTCTACCATAAGATAGGATCTGGGGATTGACTTTCGATCGAATAGAGAATATCTTTTCTATTCGTATGTTATAGATTTCTTGCAAATATATAATTAAGCTTACTGAAATTAATCTTTGTCTCGGTTAACTAATACATCAGGGTCGCAAGATAAGTGCGCCAACAAAGGACAGTTAGAGACATCAAGAAAGATAAGCTTATTATCTTCACAATCTAACTCAGTTAATGAAGAACAGTTAGAAACATCCAATGAACTTAGGTTATTACTAACACATTCTAACTCTGTCAATGAAGAGCAACTAGAAACATCTAATGTGCTCAGCTTATTATTGTTACAATGTAACTTAATCAACGAAGAACAGTTAGAAAGATTTAATGAGCTTAGATTATTACTGCCACAGGATAAATCAGCCAACAAAGGGCATTTCGAAATATCTAATGAGTTTAGATTGTTATCGTGGCAGGATAAATCAGTTAACAAAGGACAGTTAGAAACATCCAATAAACTTAGGTTATTTTCGTGACAGTATAAGGTTGTCAACAAAGGACAGTTCGAAATATTTAATGAGTTTAGATTGTTAGCGCGACAATTTAAATATGTCAACGAAGAACAGTCAGTAACATCTAATGAGCTCAGATTATTATCACTACAATCTAACTTTGTTAACGAAGAACAGTTAGAGACATTTAATGAACTTAGATTATTATTGTCATATAGATTATTACTGTCACAGAGTAAATCAGTCAACAAAGGACAGTTAGAGACATCTAATGAGCTCAGATTATTACCACTACAATCTAACTTTGTCAACGAAGAACAGTTAGAAAGATCTAATGAGATAAGTTTATTCATGTTGCAATTTAATTCTGTCAATAAAGAACAGTTAGAGACATTTAAGGAGTTTAGCTTCAATGTATAGTAACAATCTAATTTTGTTAACGAAGAACAATTAGAGACATCTAATGAGTTTAGCGAAGTAGTGTCACAGTATAACGTTGTCAGAGAAGAACAGTTTGTCACATTCAAGTTGCTTATATTATTGGCACTGCAATTTAAAACTGTCAATGTTTCAAAAGCAGAAAAATCCAATTCACCAGAAATGTTACAATTGTACCAGTTTATACCCGTAAGTTTTCCCTCATTAGACCAAGTATAAGTTTTTTTATTATTCAAGTCTGTTGACACAGTTGCTCCATTTGCATTGAGCTTTTCTATCATTTCTGTCAAAGCCTGTTCCTGTACAGGATCTTTTTTTATTGGAGTCTTTGTAGGCAAAGCAGTCTCTGGTGCTGTAGGTGTTGGCGATGGCTTCGCGGATGATGTAGGTACATCCGTTTTCGTTGGATTTTGAGTAATTGTCGGGTTTTGAGTGACTATCGGATTTTGTGTAACTACAGGAGCAGTGGACGCTGTCATCGCCGGTTCCGGTGTCACAATGTTTTTTGTTGCTGCCACTTTTACCGTCACTTTACATTTCAGTTTTTTCTTTCCGGCTTTAGCCGTGATAACAGCAGTTCCTTTTTTCTTAGCGGTTACGACACCTTTTTTGCTGACGGTTGCTGTTTTTTTCTTGTTGGAAGACCATTTTACAGTGCCTTTGTAATTTTTAACTTTGAGTTTTGCTGTCTTTCCGACCAATAAAGTCAATTTGGTTTTTGACAATTTTGGCTTAGCGGCTGCCTGGGACTCCGGGCAGTACAAAGAACTAAGAACCAGGGCAAAGGTCGTTGCCAGTACAATTTGTTTTTTCATTTAAAAAACCTCCGTTTAGTTTAAATTTTTTGTCTACTCCGGTTATCGTACGCTTTCTATTTCTTACAAGTAGAATTATACCGAGTTAGTTGCCAAAAATTTTTCCGAAATTTTCACTTTTGAGAAAAAACAGGAAAATTGAAAAGAATAACAAATCCCCGGATTCTACCATAAGATAGAATCCGGGGAGTGGCTTTCAATGGAATAGAGAGAAAATATTTATTAATTCTGTTCTGATGAACTCGTGTAACCGGTTACGCTTACGGTATTATCACATGATAAATTTGTCAACGAAGGACAGTTTGAGACATCTAATGTGGTCAGTTTAACAGAGTATAGAGATTAAAAAATAGATAATACAAATATTACCTCAATGCCTTGTTTTTCCATTTTCCTCTTAAGTAGAAAATGGTTGTCATTAGGGCTCCGATTAACCAAGAACACAAAAGGGAAATGAAGACACATTCTTGGCGTCCATTTGGGAACGTTGCACTTTTGGTAAAATGAGCGATACCATAAGCAACCGGAACACGGACTACTATTGTAGTAAACAAGGAAATCCACATCGGTGTCATTGTGTCACCTGCACCACGCATTACTCCGGATAAACTTTGTGTTACAGCCATTGCGATATATCCTGCTGCGATAATACCCATCATGCGTCGGCTTAAATCAACAAGTTCAGTTGTTGCGGTGAAAATTCCCATTAATTGCCTTCCAAAAATTAGAATTAAACTGGTTATAAAAGTTGTTGTCAGTACAGCAATAAGTGTTCCCTGTTTTGCACCTTTTGTAACACGATCGTTTTTTGCCGCTCCTATGTTTTGACCGGAATAGGTGGTCATTGCTGTTCCAAAGGAAAAATTTGGAAGCATAGCAAATCCATCTACACGCATTACAATTACATTTGCGGCGATAAACATTTCACCAAAACTATTTGTAAGAGATTGTACAATAATCATTGCCATGGAAAATACTGCCTGAGTAAGACCGGACGGTACACCAAGACGAATGATATTTTTTCCGTATTTTCCATTCCATTTTAAGTATTTTCTATTCAGATCAAATAAGTCTTTCATTTTTGATAAACGGATCAAACACAATATTGCAGAAACTGCCTGTGCAATAACGGTTGCCAGTGCTACACCATTGACACCCATTCTGAATTTTGCCACAAAAAGCAGATCTAATATAATGTTGATAACTGTCGATACCAGAAGATATACTAAAGCAGAAAAGGCATCCCCCAATCCTCTTAATACCCCACTTAAAATATTATAAAAAGCACATCCTGCAATACCTAAAAACATAATTTTCAGATACGAAGTACACCAGTCAATGATGGTGTACGGAGTTTGCAAAAGTTCCAATAGCGGACGTACAACAACCAGCGCCAAAAACATAATAAATATGCTGGAAATTGCTGTCAGTAAAATACAGTTTCCAATAGTATAGGAGAGATCTTCTCTTTGTTTTGCACCAAAATACTGTGCCACCATAATACTTGCCCCCATACTGATACCGATAAACAGAACCAGAAGCAGATTCATAATCGGTCCCGCACTTCCTACAGCCGCCAAGGCATTGTCGCCTACATATTTTCCTACTACAATGCTATCTACAGTGTTATACAACTGTTGTGCAATATTTCCAAGTAACATCGGAATTGTAAATGCAACGATTTTTTTCCATGGTGTTCCCACGGTCATATCTGTTGCTTGAAATAGTTTTTTGAATTGTTCCATTTCAATTGCCCTCTTCTTATTATGATTTCTCCCACCCTGATTTTTGTTCTTCGAGAAATTTTTTCATACGCTGAATTTTTGATCAAATCATTGAGATTTTCGCCAAATCTGGCAAAATACGGTTCCATCAGCGGACGATATACTGCAACATATTCCTCATAAACTGTATTTATTAAACCTTATATAAGTAGTATAACATAGGAAAGATTATAATTCTACTAAAATAAGCGGTAGAATTACTTAGAAACTGTAAATGGCAGACTTTATATGGACGACGTGGGAAATATGTGTTAAGATGGGTAGTAGACTAGGAGGAAATACGATGAAGAATATTATTTTTGATGTAGGCGATGTGCTTTTAGAATACCGCTGGAAAGATATGCTGGTTCAGGATTACGGAATGACCGAAGAACGTGCAGTGCAGATTGGAAAGTCGATGTTTGACGATCCGCTCTGGAGTGGTCTGGATCTTGGAAACTCATTGGAAGAAACAATTTGCAGATACGAGAAAAAATATCCGGAATATGCAAAAGAAATCCAGTGGTTTTTGACGCATGGAGAATATATGCATGTAAAGCGTCCGGAAGTATGGGAAAAAGTACATGAATTGAAAAAAGCAGGATATGGTATTTATCTACTATCAAATTATTCGGAGGATTTATTTACGAAACACACAAAAGGAGCCTCTTTTTTGAATGACATTGATGGAAAAGTGGTTTCTTATCAGATTCATGAGATCAAACCAAATTCAAAAATTTATCTGTATTTACTTGATAAATACAATTTAAAAGCAGACCAGTGTCTGTTTTTTGATGATCGCAAACAAAATGTAGAAGGCGCGGAAAAACTCGGGATTCACGCGATTCGTGTAGAATCGCAAGAACAGCTTTTAGGGGAATTGGAGAAATTATTATGTGGAAAAAAATGATGGAATTAAAACAGCAGATACAAAGTGAATATATCAAAAATAAAAAACAGTCCGACCGTATGTCGAATACGAAACTGATCGTATTCGCTGCGGCTGTTTTTGGTTTCGTCTTGGGAGCTGTATTTGAACCCATAAAATTACTTTGCTATTTTTTGGCAATTCTTGTGACAGTTTGTTTTATCATCTTACTGGCAGTTCATTCTAGGTTGTTAGAAAAATGTGAAACAGAAGAAAAACAGTTGCAGATCATAGAGAAATACGAAAGCAGACGAAATGATGACTGGCAGAGTTTTACAGACGATGGCAGCTCATTTATCACAGAAGAAAATAAAGATCTTATGGACTTAAATATACTTGGAAGTCATTCCTTGTTTCAATGGTTAAATATCGCGTACACAAAAAGCGGAAAGCGCAAACTCATGAAACAGCTTACGAAAACAGAGTTTGATGAAACTTCGTGGAAGCAGACGCAGCGCGCCGTAAAGGAAATGACTGAGCATCCCTTATTTGGCATAAAATTTCAGGCAATCTTATCAGGAATACGGAATATCCACAAACTTGATCTGGAAGAAAAGAAATTGTACCCGTCGGAATGCAAAAAGCCGGAATGGATTTCTATTATCATGGGAAGCGTGTTTGCACTTGCCATGCTTGTTAGTCTTGTACTTGGATTGTGTGAAATGATATCGTTTGGGACAGCAGGAATTATGTTCTTAATATGTCTTTGCAACCTTTGCATATTCTCCTATTTTCATGGGGCTGAATACGAAGAAATAGAAAAATGTATCCGTGCATTTGGAAAAATGGAGAGGTTAATTTCTTTTGTTTCGGAAGAACAATTTAAGGAAGATGTGGTGTGTCAGTATCAGGAAAAAATACGCCTTGGAAAAATGACAATGCACAGAATCAGTAAGATTGCATCACTTTATTATGCAAAAGAAAATATGTTTTCAAATGTATTATTTAATGTTGTATTTATTTTAAATCCATTGCTTGTTTTTTTATATCGAAATACAATGAAAGAAGGAAGTGCTATCCTATATGACACAATGGAAAGCATCGAAAAAATAGAATTATTTATAGCACTCGCAGGGGTTGCCTGGGTGAAAGATACGGTATGTATGCCGAAAAAAATAAAAGAGATTTCATTTTCAGCAAAAAATATGAAACATCCGTTACTTACGGAGTCAGAATGTATCGCCAATGATTTTTCCTGCGGAGAAGAAATTGTTATTATAACCGGTTCGAATATGAGCGGAAAGTCTTCTTTTATGCGGATGATTGGAGTAAATCTTGTTTTGATGTATGCGGGAGCTTATGTAAATGCGGAAAAGTTTTGTGCACCGTTTATGCGAATCTTTACATCAATCGGTGTACAGGATGATATTAGCCGAGGAATCTCTACGTTTTACGGAGAACTTCTAAGGATAAAAAAAGTGCTGGATTATGCCGAAAATACAGCGGAAAATGAGGTTCCTTTCATCGTATTTATCGATGAAATTTTTAAGGGAACAAATTACAATGACAGACTTTTTGGTGCCAAAGCGGTTGTGCACAAATTGACAGAAAAAAGTTGTATCACGTTTATTACAACACATGACTTTGAACTGTGTGAAGTGCCGGAAAAGAAAGTGAGCAATTATCATTTTACAGAAAATTACGACGGAGATCTGATCGTATTTGATCATAAAATCCGATTCGGCCAATGTAAGACAACGAATGCACGTTATCTGATGGAACGCATCGGTGTGCTCTCTCCTTCAAATTGACGCATGCGGCGCAGCAGGTATTTGTATTTATACTGAATGGCAGTCATTTCATAGATGCAGCTATCGACCAAATCCGGGTCATTAACATTGTCAAAATTGGAGTGGGCGATGGCTAGCGATGTTTTTACCTCTTCTATTTCGCGGAGCAACTCCTGCTTCGCTTGATAAAGGGAATCTTTTTTTCTTCTCATAATTTCCTCATTTCCCGCGTATTTACGCGCTTATCAAATAAATTTTATAGTAGGAGTATAACCATTCTCGAAAAAAAAATGCAAGTTTTTAAAAAAAGTTGTTGACAGAAATCGATACTTCGTGCTAGTATATGAATCACAACAAATCGAGGGGGTGCCAACATCGAAAATCAAGTGATGATTTTCCTTGTGTTGTTGCCGGCTGCAATCTGTGATCTATATTGCTATCGAGTTCCCCATATAATAATTATTATGGGACTTGGCCTAAGTTTATACCATAATTTTATGGTGTATGGGCTGTTTCACGGGGTGATATATTTTTCAGTAGGCTGTATCATTCCTCTTATCGTCTGTAGTTTCTTTTATTTGCTTCGGATGCTCGGAGCTGCAGATATCAAATTAATTTCCATTATTAGTAGTTATTATAGTTTAGTTTTTAGTGCCCGTGTAGTGTTTTATGCACTGCTGGCTGGTGCTTTATTTTCTACACTCAAGATTCTCAGGAAGCGGAATTTATTTCGCAGATTCCTATATTTTTCAAGTTACATAAAACAGGTTTACAGAGAAAAAAGGCTGATTCCTTATTATGCATCGGCAAATTGGGAGAAAGAGGCAGTAATACCTTTTTCCGTCTGCATTTTGTTTGGGTACTGCATTTGTCTCTGTATCGCTTCATAGGGAAAGGTGGAACATGTATAAAATTTGTTATATTTATCTAAGGGATTCCGAATACGCGACACAGTTTGTCACGTATTTTCGGCAAAAACTCCCAAAACAAGTGGAAATTAAGATGATATCCGAGAGACAGGAACCAATGGAAATTTCCGAAGCAGCCATTGTGATTTCTGACGACAGACAATTTTTGGAAGAATTTAGCAGGAAAGGAATATATCTTTCGAGTCAGCCAGTGACAGATAAGGAAAATGAAATATTTATGTACCAAAAAAGAGAAAGAATCTGGCAGAATTTCTGTGAGATTACAAAAATGGAACAGGAAATAGAAGGAAAAAGGAGAAAAAAGGGGCGGATCTGCTGCATTTTTTCGCCGGAAGGAGGAGAAGAAAAAACCAGACTTGCCCTGCAGGAGGCATTGGAATGCTCGAAATATTTGAAAGTGCTTTATATCAGTATGTGTGGTGTCCCGGTATTTTTTCCGGAAGAGCTAAAGGAAACGCCATCCATTTTTCATCAGGGACTGGCAGAATGGATTCTTGCCGCGGAAAATGGTAAAGCGGAAGAATCGCTTCAGTCGCTTGCGTATTCTTATGGAAAAATATCTATCCTTGCGCCGGTGGCGCATTATAAAGATCTACTGGATTTTAGTCTTCAGGAGATTGAAAGCATGATGGAGGGACTGCGGAAACAATCCTTGTTTGACCGGGTGATTGTGGAAGTTGGGCAATTTTTTGAATATACCTTTCATCTTCTTGATCAGGCAGATGAAATTTTAATGCCGCTGGAGGATGGATTTTTAGCGGCAATTCGAAGACATGTTTTGCGGGAATACTGCATTGCAGAAAAAAAGGAGGCTGTTTGGGACAAGATTTCGTTTTGCGAGGTGACGTTTCCAAAGGTAAAAAATGTAAACGAAATGAAGAATTATCTACTGGGAGGTGAAAACGATGGACAGAATAAAAGAAAAAATTCGTGAAAGGGTATTGCAGCAAGTGCCTACCGGCGTAGATGTCGATGAGAAGTATCTTGCAGATGCGATTGACCGGGTGATCACAGAAATCGGACAAGAGCAGTACATGCGTTTTGGCGATCGAAAGAAGATGCGCCGCGAAATTTTTAATTCGATGCGAAAGCTGGATGTGCTGCAGGAATTGATTGAAACTGACGAAATTACGGAGATTATGATCAATGGACCGGATCACATTTTTGTGGAGAAGGAAGGGCAGTTATACGAGACCGGTTTAACATTTGAGTCGGTGGAGCGACTGGAGGATATTGCTCAGCAGATTGCATCGGAAGGAAACCGCATCGTCAATGAGTCGGTTCCGATACTGGATGTGCGATTGGCAGATGGATCGCGTGTGAATATTGTAATGCCGCCGATTGCCATCGAAGGGCCGGTTATCACGATACGAAAGTTTCCCAAAGAGCCGATTACGATGGAAAAACTGGTAGCGATGGGGGCAATCACACCGGAAGCAGACAGATATCTGAAGGGACTTGTGGAAGCAAAATATAATATTTTTATTTCCGGAGGAACAGGAGCGGGAAAAACCACTTTTTTAAATATATTGTCGAACTACATTCCGGTTTCCGAACGAATTATTACGATTGAGGATTCAGCGGAACTCCAAATACAAAATATTGAAAACATTGTAAGAATGGAGTCGAGAAATGCTAATGTGGAAGGAAAGAATCAAGTGACAATCCGTGACCTGATCCGAAGTGCTTTGCGTATGCGACCGGACAGAATAGTGGTCGGGGAGATCCGCGATGCGACGGCGATTGACATGCTTACGGCGATGAACACAGGGCACGACGGAAGTTTGTCTACAGGCCACGCAAATAGTCCCAAAGATATGTTAAATCGATTGGAAACCCTTGTGCTGATGGGGATGGACATTCCGCTGCCTGCGATCCGGCAGCAGATTTCTTCGGCGATAGATATTATCGTTCATCTCGGAAGACTGCGCGACCGTTCCAGAAAAGTTCTGGAGATCTGTGAGATTGGAAATGTAGTGGAAGGCGAGATTGAAGTATTCCCAATTTTCACCTTTTGTGAGTTGGGGGAAGAAGAGGGAAGGATTCTGGGAACGTTAGAGCGGACCGGTCATGTTCTCTGCTCGATGGATAAATGCAGGAGAGCGGGGGTGAATTTAAGTTGATCTCATATACAGCCTATACCTATTCACGTCAGGAGAAAATCCGTTATGGAGTAGTGGGAATTGTCCTTGGCGCAATCATTGGAATGCTGTTTTTTAACCGGATTCCGGCGGTAATCGCATTGGGTGGACTTGGCGGAATGGTTTATCTTAAATATTACAGCAGGGTTTTATTAAGGCGGCAGCAGGAGACATTACTTTTGCAGTTTAAGGATGCGATGGAGAGCATGATCTCGGCATTGTCAGCGGGATATTCGTTGGAGAATTCTGTATATGAAGCGCAGAAAGATCTGATGTTAATGTATCAGAAGGAAGATCTTATCATAAGGGAATTTGAGTATCTGACGACGCAGGCAGGACTTCATGTCCCGGTCGAAAAACTGATGCTGGAACTGGGCGAACGGAGCGGGATAGAGGATATTCGGATGTTTAGTGAGATTCTGATGACGGCGAAAAAGACAGGGGGAAATCTTGTCAAGATTATGAAACGTACCGCAGATAATATCAGCGAAAAGATAGAGACAAAGCGGGAAATTGAAACCGTTATCGCCGGAAAGAAGATGGAGGCGAGGTGCATGAATGTAATTCCATTTGGAATCATTGTATATCTGCGCGTCTTTTCACCGGGATTTTTGGATCCCTTGTATGGAAATCTAGCCGGGATACTGATTATGACGGTGTCACTTATGGTTTATGCAGGTGCCTTTTGGTGGAGCTACAAAATTACAGATATATCGGTATAGAAAGGGGCAGATTGGATGAAAGACAGAGAAGAACTTATTTGGGAAGCAGTAAAAAAATGTAAATTAGAGTCGGCTTTCTGGAAGCTGACAAAAGTATTTCCGAGTACAGAGGGAATGGTTTCTGTGTTATACCGCACGCAGGAACAAGAGGAACAGATTCAGAAAATATGGTGTAAAAGAATTGGGATCGCTGTTCTTTTTCTGATTGCATTTTTATTCTTATGCTACATGGCAGGGAGGACTTCTCCGCCAGAAAAGGCGATACAAAATGGAAATGTGATCTTCAGAGAAGGCGAAGGAAAGGACATTACTTTTAATCTGTCGACACAGGTGGATGGAGAAAAAAAGCAGGAAACGATGTCGATATCGTTGGAAGACAGAGAGTTCAGCAGGGAAGAATTTTCAAAACTGGATGAAAAATGTCTGGCTTACCTGAATGAACAGTTAAAGGGGCAAAATGCCTCTTTGGAAATGGTAAGCGCGCCGTTAAATTTTGTCTCCAATGTACCGAAAACCGGGATTGAATTCTCATGGATCCTTCCAGAAGATTATATCAATGCAGATGGGACCTTAAATTTTGCAAAAATTCCCGATGAGGGTGTACAGACAAATGTGGCTGCACAGGCAAAATGGAGAAACTGGGAAAAAGAATACACATTTCCACTTACTATAAATGGGAGTGTTCTTCCGGAGGGTGAGCGTGCAATCAATCAAATTAAGAATGTGATGCTCGAAAAAATCGAGGAACAGAAAACGCAAAAGGAAATTGCGTTACCAGCGAAAGTTGGCGGTTACGAGGTTCACTACAGCGAAGTGGAGCAGAAAAAAAAGCCACCATATTATCTTTTATCTGTTCTTGCAATTCTTTTTTTTCCTGTTTTATGGAAAAAAGAAGAAAGGAAAAAGCTGGAAGATAGACAAATGCAGTTGAAACTCGATTATCCCGAGTTTGTCAATAAAACGATGTTATTGTTTAACGCAGGCTTAACGGTCCGCGGATGTTTTGAAAGACTGGGAGAAGAGTATCAATATCGCTTGCAGAAAGGGGGTGAACGCCGTTATGTATATGAAGAGGTCTTAACGGCCTATCAGGAAATGACAAATGGTGCGTCCGAAGCAGCATCCATAGAACATTTCGGAAAAAGATGCCGGCAGCTTTCTTACCTGCGATATGCCTCTATTATTAACCAAAATATGAAGAAAGGGACAGAAGGATTTATCGCATTATTGGAAGCTGAAGCGGCAGATGCGTTTGAAAAACGCAAAGAATGGAGCAGACAGTTAGGAGAGACAGCAGGAACAAAATTACTGCTTCCTATGATGCTCATGTTTGGCATTGTAATTAGTATCATTATTATGCCGGCCTTTATGGCGATGTAACAAAATACGGTAACTATTTTGCACAGTGATCCAAATAGTTACAAAATACTTAAAAAAGAAATGAGGGATAACATGAAATACGTAACACAATTTATCAAAGAAGAAGATGGAATCGGAATCGTGGAATTGATACTGATTCTGGTAATCTTGATCGCGCTGGTTCTTATCTTTAAGACGAAGGTTGAAGGGGTACTTGAAAGTGCCTGGAAATCGTTTGACAAAGATACAAAGGACATATTGAAATGAGACAGCGGAAAGAAGGAAGTATAACGGTTTTTCTGACATTTATATTCCTTGTGATCATCGCACTTGGATGTGGGATGATAGAACTTGCTCGAGGAAGCGTGGCTGAAGATCAGGCACAGCGTCTGCTTCGTATCGGGACAGAAAGTCTGCAGGCAGAATACAGCGAGCCGATGTATCGCGAATATCATCTCTTCTTTTTGGAAGATGCAGGAAAGTCCTATGAAGATACCATACAATTTTATATAAACAAAAATCTGGAAAAGAATAACCCGGTTTCTGTAACAGATATGTTTGATGGAACTTTGGAAGAAGTTTCTGTTACGGACAAGACGTATGTTACAGAGGATGGTGGCCAGGCGATGCTCAATCAGATTTGTGAATATATGAAACGGGAAGGGGTATCCCAAATGCTTGAAAATGTGAAAGCACAAAAAGGGGCATTGGATTCGATGCAGGAAGAATCTGAGGAATTAGAAAAGACGGCAGCAGAACAGAAAGAAGAAGCAGAGGATGGACGAAATCTTATCGAATGGATGAAAAATGTGGATGGAGTCTGTGTAAAAGGTGGAAAAACAAGTTCTAATAAAGTGTTTGCAAAGATGTTTTTTCATGGAGAAAAGAAAGCACAGACATTCCATATTACAGATTCCAATATCTGGAAACAAATGAAAGATCAGGTAATTTCCATTGAGGAAATGTTGAAACAGATATCGGAAAAGGAGACCAAACGGAGAGAATATGTAAAAATATTTCAGAAATTATCCGATGTTTGTGAGAAGACTGCAGAAGAAGCAGAGCAAAATCCTTCTATGTGTGCCTCTGTGTCCGGTGGAACTTCGCTTGCTGCAGAGTTAAGAAAGAACCAATCCATTATTCGTCAGAGTATTTCACTTTTATCTGGAAAATGGGACGAAGAAACGGCGCAGAAATTACAGATAGTATGGAAGAGTTACAAAATGCCATCGGTGTGTTTTGATTATGAGGGAGTTGACGAAGAAGGAGGGGGAGAAAATCCATTGGATGTTTTTTCCTCTGCATTATCTGACGGTATCCTTAAAATGGTGATGAAAGATTATGATAAAGTATCGAATCAGGAAGTCAAAAACCCGGATCACTATCTGTCCCTGTTTCGTGAACAGGAGAAAGCGGCAAAGAAAGATCCTGTGAAGACTTTGACGGAGGATGAGGAAGTAGATTTCCAGAATAGTATTCAGAAAATGGGAGATTCTGCCGTGACAGAAGCATGTCTTCTTGCCTATTTACATAAGTACTTTTCCAACGGTTTAGAGAATCTTAAAACCGGCAATGTCTTACGGTATGAATGGGAATATCTGATTACCGGTGGGAAAAGTGATAAGGAAAATTTGTCGGATATAGTGGAAAGAATTGTATTACTGCGAACGGCCGCCAACACTTCTGCTTTGTTTGTATCTGCCAAAAGCAGGGAAACGGCACATGCAGCGGCGCTTGCGGTAGTTGGGTTTACTGCGATAGAACCGTTGATCCGTTTTATGCAGACACTTTTTACGGTTCTTTGGGGGATGGCAGAGGCAGTCGTAGATACAGCTGCTCTCATGCAGGGAAAACATGTTCCGCTTGTCAAAACGGCAGATCAGTTTTGCGTGGATTTTCCGGAATTATTTGGGTTTACGCATGATCTTGTTATGAAAAAGGTTTCGCAGTACAAACAACAAGGAAAGACTTCCTTCGGATATGAAGAGTATCTCTGTTTTTTTCTGTTGGGGATGGAGCAAAGCACAATATGCTTACGGATGCTGGATCTGATGGAATGGAAAATACAGAAAAAATATGTTCCTAAATTTCGAGTGGGTCTTTGTACAAGTCAATTTAATGTTAAGGCCAGGTTTTCTTATCCATGGAAGCTTCCGTTTCATTTATCAGCGGAAACAGGATTTGAGGCAGAAGCAGAACAATTGGCAGTGTATTAAAAGGATCGAGGCGAGAAAGGGTATTCTATTAAAAAATATAACATATCTACACATACCTAACCGAAAGGGAAATTGCCTACCATACAATAGAGTACCCTTTCTCGCCTCGAGCTCCTGAATGAAAGGAGTCAGCAGATGAAAATAGAAAAAGTGAAAAAACGTTTTTGCGGTTCAATTACAGTGGAAGCATCGCTTGTGGTACCGATATTTGTTTTAATAGTTACCGGTATTTTGTATCTGAATCAATTGTTATATTGTGAAGAACAGGTGCTATGTGCCCTGGAGCAGGCGGCGAAAGAGACTTCTCTGGAGTATACTTTGGTACATAAAAAACTGGTGGTTAACCCGGTTTTTATGAGTGCCAAGATAAATGCAGCCATCTCGGGAAGAGAAAATGAAAACCGGTCTGTCGTATGTGTGGTGCGGGCTAAGATCGACAGCGAAACAGATCAGATGGATTTTCAGGCGGATTATACGGTGACTTCACCAATTCCACTTTTTGGAAAAAATATTTTTCTATTCAGCGAAGGGTATTACGGAAAAGCATTTACCGGTGTGCTGACGCGGATGAGCCAGAGTGAACAGGGCGAGGATGAAATGGTTTATGTTACGAAGACGGGATCGGTTTACCATAGATCAATTGCGTGCAATCACCTGAAGCTCAGCTTAAGAGTAGTTTCTATAAAAGAATTAGAAGAGAAACGAAGTTTCGATGGAAGTATTTATTATCCGTGTGAAAAATGTTGTGGGGGAAAAAATCTTTCTGCCAAGCAAAATGTCGTTATCTGCAATTATGGAAACCGTTATCATGTGGAGAAAAGTTGTCAGAAAATAAGCCGGAGTATACGGGAAATTCCGATTTCCCAAGTGGAAGGAAGAACACCATGTAAAACATGTGCAAATGGAAAGGAGTAAGAAGAAAAATGATAATAATAGAAATAATACTGTTACTATGGTTACTGGCAATGTCGATTATCGATATCCGAAAAGGATCGTTTTCGGGAAAATATTTATTTTTTGCCTTGGTTTTTTTTAGTGTCACAATAGGAATTTTGTGCTTTTTAAATCTGAAAGATTGGAAATCCGTAGTAAGTGGCGGGGCTGCAGGATCTGTATTTTTAATCGCTAGCAATGTAACACAAGGTGCAATTGGTTTAGGAGATGGTTATATTTTAACAATCTGTGGAATTGTAATGGGGTTATATCAAGTTATGGTGTTGATTATTTTTGCCCTTTGCCTTGTCTCTGCTTTTGGAATTTTATTATGGGTTCGTAAAAAAGCAGGCAGACACACAAAAATACCATTTGCACCATTTATATGTGCCGGTTATGGGGTGATTTTTATATGCAGCATATTATGAGACGAAAAGAGGGATCGTTTACAGTGGAAGCGACATTTGTTGTGACGATTACACTTTGGATCATTTTTGCGTTATGCTACCTTTCCTTATTTTCTCACGATCAGGCGGTTTTATATTCGAGTGGACAGAGGTGTCTGCGGGAAAACTACAGTGAGAAAAAATGTAAGGAAGTAATGCAAAAGCAGTTATTTATTTTAAAGATTGATGACGTTGACTGTAACACGAATGTATTATACAGAAAATTGAAAGTTAAGGCAAAAATTGTTATGACAGCGCCATTTTTAAGTTCACAAAAGGAATACTGTGATGAAATGCAGATAGAAAACTGGACGTGCAGTAAACGGCTGTGGGACACAGAATGGATGAAAAAGGAGTGAGGACAGCATGCAAATGGAGATAATATCCGATCTGCGGGAACGAAAACTACGGATTCGTTCGGAAGAGCGAAAGGGAGGATATGGTACAGAACTTTTAAATAATACCGCGGTGGAAGGGATTGTCGGACCAGCTGAACTGAGTGTGGATGGTGAAGTGCAATATACTTTTTCTTTTGGAGAAAAAGAAACGTTGACAGAGTATTTAAAAAAGGAAAAGCTGGATGAAAAAATGCTTTTGCGGTTATATCGGCAGTTTTTAGAGAAAATGCTGCTGGCAGAGGAATATTTCCTTGTTCCGGAAAATCTGATTTTATGTTCAGATGCCATTTTTTTAACCTCTGAAAGAGAATTGTATCTTGCCTATATGGATGGGTATGCGGCAGATGTGGCAGACGAATTGGCAAAGATTACGGAAGAAATTATGAAGGTAATGGATCATGGCTGCCGTTCTTTGACATTTCTTGTTTATGGAATACATAAAATATGCCGGGAAGAGCATTTTACATTAAATAAATTAGAACAATATCTGGCACAATATCATTACGAAGAAGAACCACAGGAATTCGTCCCTCGCCCGCCGGCAGACGATAAGGCGAAAAGGACGGAAAAGCCCAAAAAAGAAACCGGTAAAAAAAGAGAATGGTTTATTGGCGGAGTGGTAATTTTAGGAATTGCCTGGTACATGGGCTGGTTAAATGAAATTTTTACCATTCGTGTGTGGCAGGATTGGTGTAAAGTGGGGTTGCTTTTTTGTGTGATTATTGCCATCTGGGGAATTAGTAAAAAAACGGGAAAAAAGGAGCACGTACTGCAATATGAAAAAGATACGGCTGCAATGGTACTTTGTCTGAAGCCGATTGAAGAGCACGATAAACTTATGCAGATTGACCACAGTCCCTATTACATCGGAAATGATGAAATGCATGTGGAAGGCGTTATTTTGCAAAAGGATGTCAGTGAGGTTCACGCAAAGATTATAATGGAAGAAAAGGCGGTCTTTCTTATTGATCAGGAAAGTGAAAAAGGCACGTTTGTAAATGAACAAAGGCTCGTGCCATGGGAATGCCGCCGGCTGACAGACGGTGACATTGTGGATATCTCTTCTCACCGTTATCAAGCGGTTATGATGGGTGATACGTCATATGCGAAAGATAAGAAGACTGGAAAAATGCATTATCGGCGAGCGAAATGTCTTCTGTCTGAGCGGTTAAGCGGTGCTGCAACGAAATGAGATCTTCTTCCGCAGCAGAAGATAATTTGGCAAGACCGTTGAGACAGCTGTTTCCCACACAATGAATGCGTTCCGGAAGGATATCACAGAACATACCAAGAGAAGAGACTTTTTCCAAAGGAATATGATAGCCAAGTCCACCGGCTAAATATAAGGAATCTACGTTTTCCGGCAGGATTCCGGCTTCTCGGCAAAGCGTATCAATTCCTGCGGCGATAGCGGCAACTGCTAACTGCATCTGGCGAACATCGTTTGAGGTAAAGATAATGTCAGAAGAAGGTGCCTTTGCAAGAAGAATGCCATTTTCCGGGAATTTTGAAGTTAATGTTCCATCTGCATTCATGTATTGCTGTGAAAGAAGTTCTGCAAGGACACTGATTGCCCCACTTCCGCAGATACCACACGGAAGTTTGTTTGCAATCGTTTGAATGCGTGGTATGATACCGCGAAGGGAAACCTCGGAAACCGCACCGGGAATCGCAGGACAGCCATGTGAGAGGCCGCCGCCTTCCAAAGCAGGTCCGGCAGCGGTGCTTGCGGTATACAGATGATTTTTATGACAGAGGACCAGTTCACCATTGGTTCCAAGATCCGCTAAAATGCATGTATCATTGCGGGTGTCAAAGGACAACGAAAGAAGTCCGGCAGTGATGTCGCCTCCGATAAATGCGGAAAGCCAAGGGAGAACATGCACGGAAACACAATTGTGAGTAAAGAAAAAATTGTCCGGAATTTCCGGAGTAAAGGGATGCCCTGTCATTCCTAGTAAAGAAAGATTCAGTAATAAGTGTATCATGGTTGTGTTCCCACCAATCAGACATTGTTTTATAGAAATGTCAGGGTACCGTTTTAAAAAGGAAACAGCATGACCGGTAAGGCAGGAGGTGAGTTCTTTGTGAAGCATGTGTTCCGAAGGATGAGTTACGTCATACTGAATCCGGCTGATAACGTCTGCTCCATATGCAATCTGAGGATTGGCAAAAACTTCAGAAAAAAAAGTGTTTTTTTTCGTAGAATGGTAGTAAACCATAGCAATGGTGGTAGTGCCGATATCGATTAGAAGGCTGTCCGGCTGAATTGTCAGATCCGGTGTCTGCATCAGACTTAATCCCGCTATTTGTGCTGAACTGGCGGTGTCGGGAAGACAGACTGTCAGTGGTTCTTTGGGAACCATTCCACAGGGAAAGTCATACTGAACTCCGCCACAGACATTTGCCCCATGACAATTGCATGGCAGAGAAAAGCCCTGCCGTTCTAAAAGATCCAGAACAGTTAAGGTATTATTTGAATCGGCTTGAATATGAATTTCCATCGTGGCACATTCCTTTCATTGGCTCTTTGACACACTCGGTGTATTATGCTATTATAGTACCATAAAATACTGGCAGGGTCAAAATTAGTTTACAGTATGCAGAATGGAGTGCCTTATGGACTGGGAAGAAACCGAAACAATAGAACAGCAGCCACTACCGGTAATTACGGTCATACTTGTATTGATCAACGTAGGAGCTTACTTATATACTGAGTGGAAGGGCTCTTCGCTGGATGCGGAGTTTATGATCGATATGGGGGCGATGTACGAACCGGCTTTTGTGGAAGGACATGAGTATTATCGTATTATTACACATTTTTTTCTACATTTTGGGCTGGAACATTTGGTAAATAATATGATTGCACTTTTGGTGCTTGGATATACATTGGAGCAGGATATAGGAAGAATACGGTATTTGATTCTGTATATGTTATCGGGGATCCTTTCGGGATTTGTTTCCGTATATGTGAATTGGAGTCTTGGTGAAAATGTTGTCTCGTGCGGTGCATCCGGCGCAATCTATGGCTTGATGGGAGCACTGCTTATGGTATTATTGAAAAATCGTAAGCAGATTGTTCGAGGAGATATCATCCGTTTTGGCATCTATTTGGTGTTGAGTCTGTATTCCGGAATGCAGGATAGCGGAATTGACAATACGGCGCATCTCAGTGGAGCTGTGATTGGATTTATACTATGTGGTGTATTGTATCGAAGAAAGAACAAAACAGATATTAGAATTGGAGGCTACTGATGCAGGTAAATATTTATTATGGTGGAAGAGGGCTGATTGATGACCCTACGTTATATACAATTGAAAAGATTGCACAGGTTTTGGATGAATTACGTGTAACGGTGGAACGATATAATTTGTATGAAGACAAAAGTGGAATATCTGTTTTGCCGAAAACATTGAAGGATGCCGATGGTGTGATATTGGCGGCCTCTGTGGAGTGGTACGGAATTGGTGGATATCTCCAGCAGTTTTTGGATGCCTGCTGGCTGTATGGTGATAAAGAAAAAATACAGCATATTTATATGCTCCCGGTTGTCATGGCTACGACGTATGGCGAAAGGGAAGCACAGGCGAGTTTGATTCGTGCTTGGGAAATGTTGGGAGGACTTCCTTGTGAGGGAATTTGTGCATATGTCGATAACCATGTCGAGTTTGAGACAAATTCCGATTATGGACTGATGATTGAAAAATGTGCGGAAAACTTTTATCGTGCTATTTCAAAACAAACGGTGGCATTTCCGAATAGCAGCTCGCAGGTGAAGAAAACGGTTCTGAGAAGTACCAGAATGGCGCTTACTCCGCAGGAAAGTGAACAGTTGTCGGCCTATGTATCGGATGATAATTATGTGAAAAAGCAGAAAGAAGATATTGAGGAGCTGGCAAGTTTATTTAAGGACATGCTGGGCGATGAGGAAGAAACAGAGACAGATAAATACATCGCTAAGTTACAGGAACATTTTGTGCCGAAAGAAGGACTGGATGCTTCGTTCCGATTGGATCTGACGGATGCAGGAAAGAGTCTGATCGTTGATGTCAAAGGAGCAAAACTGGATTGCTATTATGGAACGATGGAAAATCCGGATGTGATCGCAAAAGTTGCGACGTCAGTGCTTGAACAGATCTTAAATGGCGAAAAACCATTCCAAAATGCATTTATGTCCGGAGACCTGTCAGCGCAGGGAAATTTTAAGGCACTTCGTAATTTTGATGCTGTTTTCCGCTTTTCATAAAAAAGAAAAGCAAGGAAATAACAATACAAAGAGTTGCGCTATAACGCAAAAGAATGGAGGCAATTATGGCAGAGAATTGTATTTTTTGTAAAATTATTGCGGGAGAAATTCCGTCAACTACGGTATATGAGGACGAAGATTTTAAGGCAATTTTAGATGTAAATCCAGCAGCACGCGGACATGTGATCATTCTTCCAAAACATCATGCAGATGATGTTTTTAGTCTGGAGGATTCACAGGCAGAGAAAATTTTTCCGGTAGCAAAGAAAATCGCAACAGCATTGAAAAAGACATACCAGTGTGATGGTGTGAATATTCTGCAGAATAATGGAGAGGCAGCAGGACAGACGGTTTTCCATCTTCATGTGCATGTGATTCCAAGATATTGTGATGATGATGTTAATATCAAATGGAAACAGGGCGAGACACCGGATTTGGAAGCAGTCGCAGCAGAAATCAAAAAGAATTTGTAAAGAAACGAGGGCGAGATATTGAAACGGATCATATTGACTGGTGGTGGGACAGCAGGACATGTTACACCCAATATTGCGTTGATTCCCGAATTACAAAAGCGGGGATATGAGATTCATTATGTCGGATCAAAAGATGGAATTGAAAAAAAACTGATAGAAGAATTTGACATTCCTTATTATGGAATTTCTTCCGGTAAGCTACGCCGGTATTTTGATGTAAAGAATTTTACGGATCCTGCGAGAATATTAAAAGGTTACGCAGAAGCGGGAAAAATTATCAAGAAAGTGAAACCGCATGTTATTTTTTCAAAAGGTGGTTTTGTAACGGTTCCTGTAGTTTTTGCGGCAAAACGTAAAAAAGTACCTTGTGTGCTTCATGAGTCGGATATTTCGCCGGGACTTGCCAATCGTTTGTGCATTCCTTCGGCAGCAGCAGTTTGTGCGAATTTCCCGGAGACATTGTCACATCTGCCGGAAGAGAAATCGCACCTTACCGGTTCTCCAATCCGAAAAGAATTATTTTCTGGAAACCGTCTGAAAGGATTGGATTTTTGCGGTTTTTCTACACAGAAACCGGTTATCTTGGTAATCGGTGGAAGTTTGGGATCGGTTCGTGTCAATGAAGCGGTGCGTGAAATCCTTCCACAATTATTGGAAAAATATCAGATCATACATCTTTGCGGGAAGGACAAAGTGGATGAGAGTTTAAAAGGAACAGAAGGATATGTACAGTTTGAATATATTCAGAAAGAACTGTGCGACCTTTTGGATGCGGCAGATATCGTAATTTCGAGAGCTGGTGCAAATGCAATTTGCGAACTTCTCGCATTGCATAAACCGAATATATTGATTCCGCTGTCGCTGGAGGCAAGCCGAGGAGATCAGATTCTTAATGCCAATTCGTTTGAGAAGCAGGGCTTTAGTTATGTGATCAAAGAAGAGGATCTGACGAGTGCAAGATTGTCGGAAGCAATTGCAAATGTATTTGAAAACCGCGACACTTACATTAAGGCGATGGAAGACAGCAATCAGCATGATGCGGTAAAAAAAGTTGTCGATATTATCGATGAAGTGGCGATACAGGAATAAAATTGTAGAATGATTTGGAGAGATGTCGGAATTAGTCGAACGATTCTGGCATCTCTTTTGCATATCCCCTATACTTTTGGGAACGGACTCTGTTATAATGGAGGTGTAACTATTTAGGACATCCCTTCCCCACATTCGCATTTCGAACACTTCGTGTTCTTTTCTCGCCTTTAGCAAGGCTAAAA
>OGDN01001633.1_pt1 | contig 34887 bp, 37 predicted proteins | sample 1570271 | NCBI WGS metagenome assembly OGDN01 (sample SAMEA4384481, study PRJEB24528) | human gut metagenome | reverse complement strand
TTCTTTCAAGTGTTCTTTAAACGCACTTTCAGTATTACAACTCACATCCCCACAAGGAGACGAACAGGAAAATCCTAGGGAATTCGCACCAGAAAAAATATTTCAAATCACGTCTCCTTTCGGAGACGAACCATATCTGCATCTGCACTTGCTCCCTCAGAGACAGTTAAAATTTCAATTCACGTCTCCGCGAGGAGACGAACTTAAGATGGCTAAAGTGTTAGTACGTGTATATCATTTCAACTCACATCTCCGTGAGGAGACGAACAAAAACTCTATTTCTCCACAGCAGAATAAAAAAATATTTCAACTCACGTCTCCGCGAGGAGACAAACCGGATGATAAGTTTTGCCTTATGCCATATTTGTCATTTCAATTCACGTCTTTGCGGAGACGAACTTTTATCGAGTTTGGCTTGTGCAAAAACGCTGCAATTTCAACTCACGTCTCCGCAAGGAGACGAACATAGTACATGTGATATAGAGCAGCTGATGACAGATTTCAACTCACGTCTCCGTAAGGAGACGAACAAAAGTACTATATGGCATTTGACGAGTAACTTTATTTCAACTCACGTCTCCGCAAGGAGACGAACCAGTATGTAATATGATTATTTCTAATAGACCACTATTTCAATTCACGTCTCCGCGAGGAGACGAACCCAGCGGAACCAAACTTCGTTCTCTACAAAACTAATTTCAACTCACGTCTCCGCGAGGGAACGAACACCTTCTTTCAAGTATTCTTTAAACGCACTTTCAGTATTACAACTCACATCCCCGCAAGGAGACGAACATAAAATTCCATTGCCACCTCAGGTAGATAGAAATTTCAACTCACGTCTCCGCAAGGAGACGAACATGATACTCCATTCCCCAAAATTCGTCAAGACCATTTCAACTCACGTCTCCGTAAGGAGACGAACCGCAATACAGCACCTGTTTCCCGCGCCTGAAAATATTTCAACTCACGTCTCCGTAAGGAGACGAACTTAAAAGAAATTGTAGATTCTGGATTCTCAATTATTTCAATTCACGTCTCCGCAAGGAGACAAACGCCCAAGAAAACCACTGAGTCTTGCTCCTGTCTATTTCAATTCACGTCTCCGTAAGGAGACGAACTGGATTGCTAATGGATTAAAGGTTGAACCAATTAGTATTTCAATTCACGTCTCCGTAAGGAGACGAACATAAATGTAGTGGTGTGATATAGCCCATGCATTAATTTCAACTCACGTCTCCGTAAGGAGACGAACGGAATAGTTAGGATCATTTGTGGCAATGATGCCATTTCAACTCACGTCTCCGCAAGGAGACGAACATTATGTCCAGTGCATCCGTGGGATAGAATGAATATTTCAATTCACGTCTCCGCGAGGGAACGAACATCTTCTTTCAAGTGTTCTTTAAACGCACTTTCAGTATTACAACTCACATCCCCACAAAGAGATGAACATTTCTCATCGTTTAATTCATTGCGTATCGTATATTTCAATTCACGTCTCTGCAAGGAGACGAACGCTGCATTCGCACTGTTATCTCCGTCTGCTACGATTTCAATTCACGTCTCCGCAAGGAGACGAACCCAATCGACCTCTCACTAGAGGATTTTTCATCCAGGATTTCAATTCACATCTCCGCAAGGAGACGAACCGGATCACTCTATTATACTCCTTAGATTGTTTTCCATTTCAACTCACGTCTCCGTAAGGAGACGAACATCTTTTGGTGTCAATAAATTAAAATCCATTGATATTTCAACTCACGTCTCCGTAAGGAGACGAACAAAAAGTTATACAATGAGCTGCAGCATACAAACATTTCAACTCACGTCTCCGTAAGGAGACGAACAAATTTTCCAATTACCCAAAGTATATCATCTTTAGTATTTCAACTCACGTCTCCCCAAGGAGACGAACATTTAATACTTCTATCCGTGTTATCCGCCAGTAATTTCAACTCACGTCTCCGTAAGGAGACGAACCACTTCGCAAATCGGATTACTATCTCATATACTATATTTCAACTCACGTCTCCGTAAGGAGACGAACGGATTCTTATTGTCTGGAGTACTGTGCCAGAGAATTTCAACTCGCGTCTCCCCAAGGAGACGAACACAATTGCCATCTTATGCAACACTTGTTTACAAAATTTCAATTCACGTCTCCGCAAGGAGACGAACCTTTCGGCATCCATCATTTTGGCACTGCCAAAACTCATTTCAATTCACGTCTCCGCAAGGAGACGAACAAGATTCGAGAAACCGTCAAAATCAGAGAAGCTCATTTCAATTCACGTCTCCGCGAGGAAACTGACATCCTGTGTGATTGGTTATCTGCAGCTGGGCAGTATATTTCAACTCACATCCCCACAAGGAGACGAACATAAGAGCTTGGCGGCAGTTTTGATTAATCAGTTAAATTTCAACTCACGTCTCCGTAAGGAGACGAACACATATACATCAATGAAACGCCCTGACCACTTCATTTCAACTCACGTCTCCGTAAGGAGACGAACTCGGGAGATGAGGATTTAAAAGCTCTTGAAGATATTTCAACTCACGTCTCCGTAAGGAGACGAACGTACTGATCCACAATAATGGAGAAGGAAATACATATTTCAACTCACGTCTCCGTAAGGAGACGAACCTGATACCGCCAGAAAGGGGGCACAATGCCTAAATCATTTCAACTCACGTCTCCGTAAGGAGACGAACCATCTGTGGGTGTATCCGATCCCACGATCAGGCATTATTTCAACTCACGTCTCCGTAAGGAGACGAACGGATACGCTGATTTTTCGCATCATACAGCAAAGTAAATTTCAACTCACGTCTCAGTAAGGAGACGAACTCTGAACTACTTTACAATTTTTTAGCCTGAGTTCATTTCAACTCACGTCTCCGTAAGGAGACGAACCCGATTTGGCGAGATAGAACAGGAGGAAGAAATTATTTCAACTCACGTCTCCGTAAGGAGACGAACTGATTATACGGATTATCCTTGATATAATATTTACATTTCAACTCACGTCTCCGTAAGGAGACGAACTGCGAAAAGAATCAATATGCTTGACTTATATTTTTTAATTGAACAGCCGCAACAGCAAAACGGCTATCATTTTCTCATCAAATCACTCAAAATCAAGATATTTTCCTTTCAAATTATGGTGCGAATCCCCTAGCAAACTGCATATCGCTTGGCATTCGCACCAAAGATCATGTCAATCATCAAAAGCACTTGATTCGTTCAATCTTGATGCCTTCCGGCTCTGTGACAGTCACCTCGTAATCATCATATGATTTAGGATTATCTGTTTTTTGTTTAACCTGCACGGCGTTGTATAGTGCGCGTGGGCTGTACTGTACGCCAGGCTCTTCCATCCAGTCTACCTCTGCCACTGCAAGGCTGCCAGCCGGACGAGCTGCAGAAGCATCAATGATCATCATATTAACAAGTGCCTGCTTAAATAACTCGTAATCTTCTTCCGTAACACCATTCTTCTCGGCCAGTTTTCCAGAAATCCAGCCGTTGATTACATACACTGCATGATCAATCTGGTATCTCTTGCCCATACGATCTGAAGCCATACCTTTAGTTTCAGCTGCATTCACTGATCTTGTAATCTGCAGCTCAGTAATGTTAATTGGCAATACAGACGTGCTATCAGCGATGGATACACAACCGCGAATTCCCAGTGAAGTCGCATCTCCCTTGACAGCAAATACCTGACCGAATAGTCTAATGTCCATCCATGTATCGCAGGCAATCTTTCGGGCTTCCTGGCGAGACTTCTTGTAGGCATTGATGAAATCAGTATTGCTTTTCATGCGGCCTTCAAGGGATGTGCAATTATCGTCTGCAAATTCTTCGGTCTGAACAAAGATTGTTGCGCCCAGCTGCTGCAAGGCATTTCTGATCTTTCGCTTAATGCATTCTTCTGACATAACACCCAAACCGTCAATATTAACTCTTGGTTGACTTGTCATTGGATCTCCATTTGGTGTACAATTTTTAGCATCAAGAATGACTTTAAAAGCTACGTTTTTCATGATAAAATCCTCCTAAAATAAATTTAATCTTTCAAAGTTTCGGCAAAATGGTCTGAATATCCCAATATCATATCATGGTGATTGATCTTGACTACGGAATCCAGCGTATCAAGTATCTTTGCTTGATCGAAAATACCCGAAACATCAATTGTCTTACTACAGATATTTAAGATTGGTAGCATTTGGTACGCCCATGTAGTTTTGGGTTGTAACACAAACGGATGCCATATTCTCGAAAAACTGTCTGCAAATTTTGGTGTATTGTACAGTAAAAGCTCGTAATCTCGCAGCAATCGTCCTGCCTGATACGATATTGACTGTGTGTCATTATCCTCTGCGTGTGTAAGTGCTCGATACACCTCTACACTTGCAAGCCAATTCCAACTCGGAATTTTAAGTGGCTGCATGATGCGAGTCTCCAGATTTCGTAACAAAGATTCTTTTTGTAGAGTACCTTGAAGAATACCAGGGATAAGTTCCCTCACGCGAAGTCGTTTAATGGAGTCGGGCGCCTCCCATTTCTTTCCAGCACAACCATATGCAGTATTAACGACTTCTAACAACGATGGTGAACCATCTATCCACTTTTTGTCACGCCAGATTTTTCCTCGATTACTTTGATACCAGTATCGAAGATTATCTACTGCTGTACTGCCAGGCAAAAAGCCCTCTCCGCAAACAGAAATTCTTCCTTTTGTTCCTCCGTCTACAGTGTCTAATAATAGCCAATGCACGTCGGTAATAGGGTCAATTGTTTCCTCCGGATCATCCCACTTGAATATCAAATTATTGAGCTGTTTTCCGTAATTCTGCTCTGGATGGTTTGTCCAGATAAGACATGTTAAGCTGCCAATATGTATGCTTTGTCGTCGAATGAGCCATCGTAGTGTTGATAATGCTTTCTGTGAAGAGTGATAACCCAGGCTGACACACTCCTCTGCCGTTACAAAAGCTCCATCGCGGAAAGCGCACCCTCTGGAGTCATTGGACGATATGAGTTTTGCCATGTCTGCATCGGATCGGATTTTTCCAATTGTTCTGACTGTCGTATTTGTTATTTCGCCAGTCAAATAGTCAATGCCTTGCTGTGTTACTTTGGCAGAGGCAATACTATCAAAGTACTCTTGTAGTTTAGGATCTTCCCAAGTTTTGACATCATCTACCAAAAAACGTATGATTGCATCCTTAAAGGCTACTTTACTGTTTAACACGTACCCATTCTCATTACATAGAAAAGCAATATCATTTGAAAGAGTCTTCGTGAGCAGGTAATTTTTTATTGTGCAAACTGCTTCGGGCGGATTATTCAGTTCACTTAGTTGCTGTATGTATGCATCATTTTTTGGAGTAGATGATTCACCGCACAAATATTCCAACTTTTCGGTGAGAAAGTGTGGTACTGGAGCAGAGGTTCGTGAGGCGGATTCTATCGTGACCGGGATGGCGGTTGCCATATCGTCGTCAGTATTTGTATATGCCCCGGCAAACTTACCGTTTTTTGTTAAGGCAACCGTAATTTGTGATGCAGCTCCAATATGTGATGCAGGAAGCGGTTTGTTTTTTGCATCATCAGCATTATCAACTGCAATTGGGTATAATTGCAGCAACGATTGCAGCGAATTAACCGTTTCTGGTACATCCAGATCTGCAAGTTCGGCATCGCTTTTTGATGGCAGAGCTTTTGATTGATCTGGATGCTTTATATCGTAGTAAGCGCATTGTTCCTGCACTGGAAAATGGATAATACCACGTTTCATGTAGCAATCAAACAACGCAATTCCTTGTGCTCGGCCACTTTGATTATAACTAACTGCATTGTACATCACACCAATATGTAATGATTTCATATTGTCGTAAAATCCATCTTCATCGCCATATTGGGTCGGACCTACAAACGCAATGCACTCAGAAGCACCAAGATATGGCAGAAATCTTCCGCCCACATCCAAACTACGATTAAATATATCAAGATGCTTTGCACCGAAATCATCTATCAGGTCTGGCCGTTCTGGGTTTGGAATAATGTATCCTCTTACTTTATACCGTACATTTTTGAGATATTTGTAGGTTGAGAGATCTTTTTTGTCATCGTAAAAATGAGGAACTAACTTATTCATAGCTTCATACTGAATTTCGTTCATTACCCTGCATTCAGTAATTTGATATTCGATTGTTGGCTTCCAGTAAATGTTTTTGCAAATTCCAATTAAAGCAGATTGCGTCGGTACTGGATAGCTGTTTTTTTCTTTGCCGATACGGGAAACCGGATCAGTAAACAAAGCCTTGCTTCCTTCAACTTCGAAATAAATTGAATATTTCTGTAATTCCTGTTGCACACACTCACCCCTTTTCTTTAATAATAGTGATATTCTCGTGATATGGTGCATATATTCCTGCACCACTCATATATTCCTCATACAAGTCTACTGGGACATCATGTAGGATGAACTCACTGCCATCCGGTACAATACTGTACCAATGTTTTTTACTTCCACCAGCAGTTGGCTCGCCTATCGTATAGATAACCTCATCGTCATGATGCATTTTTGTGTTTTTGTCTTTTGCAGCTGCAATTACCTTGCCCAAAAACGTAATTGCTGTTTTTTCCTGCTTGATTTCGGAAACAACAGAACACTTAACCGTTTCAATGGCAGATCCGCTTATATTACCAAAAACCCTACGGATGGCCACATTTAATTGCTCCTGTGCAAAATCATTAACAGTCCACACTTTTTCATCAGGATCCCACTTTCCATGTAACTTTTTTAGTTCTTCGATAAACAGTGGATTCCATGGTGCTTTGATGGATAGTAGATTCCCTTCTTTTGCTTCAATACTAATTTGTTGCATCTGATTTTCTTTTTCCTTTTTTTGTTGTTATGTTATGTCATATAGTATACCAGAATCCGTTCTCTAGCGCAAGGCAGGTAGTTCTCTTTTTGCTGAGATCTTTGTCAGATTCGTATTCTAAGAGGGAAACTCCTGACAACATCAGGAGTGGTTGACGAGTGCCATGAGAGTCAGGTAGATATCCGTACAACGAGCATTGTAACGGTCAATCAGTTCTGTTTGCCCAGAATAGCGACTGTAATAGTCCACTTCTGTTCCTGATATCTGGCCCGCATATTGGTATAACGATGCTGCTGCAGATTGGTATAGATGCGTTCCATAAGTGGCATAGCCAGTATTCTGCTGGTCAGAATCAAACCATCTGGAAGCTTCTACCTTTGCTGTTGGGATCTGAAGCATAGATAATGGCGTAGCCGAAGCCTCTGCCAGTGCTTCTTCAGATGCAACATCGTCTAGCATTAAAAAGCCTGCACCTACACGCGCAGAGGCTGCTAGTAGGTCAGAGCATAGCTGATCGGCACCAGATGCATTGTATAAGCAGTTTCGATCACCTATTAAACAGTCAAATTCAATCAACCCTGCCAAGCTATCACGATACTCTTGAGAGGTTGCTTCAAAAAATTGATACTCTCCTGCTCTTGACTTTGCAGAATCATCAAAAAAGCCAATATCAATGCTGTAATATGACTGAGTATCATCAGCAGCTAATTGAGCTGCGAGAGCCATGAGTAGTGCAACGGCAGAGGTTCCGGTGTCAGCTGGCGTGTCGTCCAGTGTGTAAGCTGCGGCCGTGTCATAATAGCAGGCAAGGAAAAGCGTTTCATCAGAGAATCCGTCAAAATGGACAATATAGTTGTCAGCGGTAAGTGGACTGATAAACGGTTGCTCCACAATGGCTGCCTCTGTTGTAATTTCTTCTGTTGCATCTTCGGCAGAGGACGTTTCCTGATCCGGCACATAGATGTATGGTATACCATTTAAAAAGATACTTCCGGTTGGTGCTTCTGGAATATTCGTCTCTTCTTCCAATTCGCCCGTATCAGAGTTATTTTCGCCGGAAGAGGTATCCATGTAATCGCCCTGTACCTGCTTGGAATTTGCAATAAAAACAGTGCAGCTTTGATCAGTTAAGGTTTCATAGATCCATTCGCCTGCTCCGCGTTGTCCCTGTGACCCACTGGAGCGATCAGGAAACTGCGTACAGAGTGTTTCTTGATAATTTGCAGCAGCAGCGGCGACATCAAGAGAGGCATCTGCCATTGCAGGTGTAGAAGATGCTGCCAAACTGTAAATCAATGTTGAAAGACCCGAAAAGCCATAAAGATAACGTTGATAGTTCTTCATACTTTTTTCTCCTTTGTCTGTTGATCGTCGGTACGATTGATAAGGTCTGCAATGCTATAGCCATGTCTGGTGCCAGGCAGTTTGATTGCGGCACTTATTGTAGTGGATTTCATGGTAGAAACGTAGCGTTCGCTGATGCCGATGTATTGTGCTGTTGTTGAAACGCCTGCACCATCAGTTGCCATCATTCGTTGCATGGCAGCACCACGAATCGATCTCAAAGGATAGGATTCTAGTAGGACTCCAGATTCAATGAGAGGTACTTGGGAATTGTGACAATATCGCTGCATCGAGGACGCACTAATATGATTTCCGTCTGCGATGTTATGAAATAACCAATCATCGCCCATGTATCCGCCATGCAGAAAGAATTCTTCTACCTGCTCCATCAAATCAGCTCGAATGATTAAAAGTCGCTCGGAAGAGCCGGAAACATGTAACATACAGTTTCCATCTTCATCGCAAGTGAAATCAGTGGATTTTAAGTCTATGATTTCGCTAATGGTTAAAGCACATTCGTATGCCAAAAGCATTGCAAGATAAGCTTGCTGATCGGTTTCTCTGGCTGCTTGAAGAATCATTGCCATCTGAGAGGCAGTTGGATATCTGCTTACTTTAGGGGTTGGTGCATTTGCCGGATTTAAAAAGCTTTCTTTGATGTTTAAGAACCTTTCATCTTCCGAACTGTAAAAGTCCAAAAAGCCCGCAATGGCATAATAACAGATTCGAGAAGTGGAAACCGATATCTCGCGGTTTACGATCTGCATTGGTAACACTTTGTTGACATAGTGTATCCACGACTCAGGAGTAATCTCATGAATTGGCAGTTTATAATATTCGCAAACGTCCAGAATGCAAGAAATGTAAACCTGTCTGGTTTTCGAGCTGTTAAGCAGTTGCCCCCATCGTTGCAATGCGGATCGTTCTTGACTGTCCAGTGTAAATCCGTTCTGCTTTGCAGAAATGTTTTGTAGTTTTCCTCTCTGAATTTTTGCAACCTGTTCTCGGATATTTTTAAAATCTGGATTCTGCATACCGTAGAAATCCAAAAAATTAAGGATTGCGTAGCGATAACTGTTATAAGAAAATTTTGAAATCTTACAGGTGTTCAGCTGATTTGGCAATATCTTGTTGATATAGTTAATCCACAAATCAGGAGTCATATCATGGATAGGAAGTACATAGTAGTCGCATACCGTTAAAATGCAGGAAGCATACTTCTTCCAAGTTAGCGGTGTAAGGGTAGCCTTCCAGTGCTGCAAGGTCGACAAGTCCTCTTCGCTTAGTATATAGCCATTTTGCTCTGCCTGAATCTTTTTCAGATTTCGGATTCGCGGCTTCTTTGGGTTTGATGATTGAGAAGGCATCGCTCTCCCCCTTTCTGAAAATTGATAGTACCGCAAAGGCGGCAGAGGCATGTCAGAAGATACTTATATTTTGGGCATAGCCAATTACGAATTCGAGTCGTTGCACTCCTTATCAAGCCACCACATGTGTACTCGGCTTGTATAGGATAGTGAGGTTGGAGCCTGATATAAATAGTCTCCCCGTTCTGTCTTGTAAGTCTCGTAAATTTGTAAAAACATCAAATATTCAAGTAATGAACTGAAGCCTGCATCTTTAGCTTCTCTCTCAATTTCCTTTCGTGCATTGGATAAGTTCTTAATATATTTGCTGTACAATTCTTCGTTAGTTATGAGCCATTTCGTCAAGCAGAGTTATTGTATTGTCCGAGAAAACTGTTTCCTTGGATATACGATTCTGCCTGGCATCCTCCTTTCAAAAAATGATTGAAACAATCGGATGGTGTTGTAGCAAAATATCGTCCCAAAAGTCTTTGAATACCAACATCTGCATCCACATTCAAAAGGTATTGATTCTTTCGTTCTGACAAAGCCTCCAAACAGATTATAACATCCTGCAATCGCCCTTTACAAGTGTTTTTCATACCGTATGCCGAATACGATGCTGTTTTTTGCCCTATTTTGTTCTTCTGGATGCGTTGCCTTTCGAAAAAGTGCAAGGATTCGCTCTGGTTCTGTGGTGCATCTCGACCATTCTGAGTACAGTTGCAGAAAATAAGTACATTCGTATCAAAAAGCTTTCCAGCCTCACACTGTTTGCTTTCAGTAGAGGTGTTAACTAAAAAACTTGCCAGACTGTTCTCTCCAGCTGCTTTTTCCGTAAGCCTCTGCATCTGCTTTGCCTGTTTCATCTCGTGCAGTCTTTGCGGTAACGCATCCTCTGCCGCTTCAGACCAGTGTAGTGCATTATCCACCACTGTATTTTGTAAATAATGAGAAATCGTTACAACCTGCGGAAGAATTGAAGCAAGACGCTCGGCATCTGGTGACTCAATACCCTGCGGTTTAGTATACTGTTTTGGATAAAACTCTGGACGAAATGCCATCCAGTCAGATTCTTTTTGCACAGTAAAGGTTCGGAAACGTGGGATGCATCGTGTCGTTCTTGATCTGGTCACAGTGGCAGTGGTATTACCTGTCGAATCTGTTTTTGTTTTGTCAAAATTAGAGTTAGATTCGTTGACATTGAAGTTATAGTCAAGTATACTGGTGTCAGACGTCAAAATATTATCTTCGTCTGCAGAACGTGAAGGGGAACTTTCCACAGTATCGTTGTTTTCCAGTCGTGACTCAAGGAATCGTCTGGCAGAGGCACTAATTACAATGTCTTCCGGTCTGGTGATGTCGGCATCTTTGCCATCAAGAGAATGATTGCAAAAGGCATTTAAAGAATCAAATAAGGATCTGATAGGGAACTCATCATACAATTCTTCCAAAAAAGGAATCGTTCTGATATCCCTCTCACCAAATTCAGAGGCACAGAAAAAATAATTAGCGAAGGTTTTAAACTGAGTATCTGAATCAACGGATACGATATGTTCAATATCTTTCTTTGAAAAAGATACAACAACCAGCTCAAAACTACGGTTGTTATAGTGTCGTAAGCGAAGACCCCACTCACCGACAGTGCAGACAGCACAAGGAGTTTTGTCCATAACCCCAACAAGAATCGGAACCTGTAAGGAACCAATTGTGCTTGCAACATAAGCAATACTATTGGAAAGATTGAAGTAGTTGGTATCGTAACTGGCGTAATGGCCACGTATCATAAAAACTCCTTTCTGCCGAAGATAGGCACACTTGCAATAGGTTAAGAATAAGATATCATTGTATAACTTCCTCATTCCAATCTCTAGCCCTAATTCCCCTCTGCCGCATTTCTTCCCCGGATCACCTCTATTCCACTATTTTCTTTTGCCTTCCGGTAGCTTTTTTCTTCCGGGAATCCAGTTTCTTCCGGCTGCGATACTTCCTTGTTCGCTCGGACGGAGTCCGCTTTTCTGCCCCCAGCCGGGGGCAGATCCACATCCTTTAATCTATCTTTCAATCCGTGCTTGGCGCGCGGCCGCGCGCTTTTCTTTCCGGTTCAAAATATCTTCCGGTAGAAAAAACGTGATCAAGGCATGCGGCCGGAAGGTTATGCGGGATCGAAAGAAATGGTCGGTAGCAGGAAAAGCTGCGGAGAAGATTTCTTCCGAGGGAAAATAATGTGGAGGGAGCAGAGGGGGGTTAGTGCTTATTGAAGTTATACTATATTCTTTTGTTATTCTGAGTATACTGGATAGGATAGCTTTTGTCAATTTGTTTTGTTATGATTTCATTATTTTTTTATATTTACTTCTCTACTGTTCTTGAAAAAGGCGGAAAAAACTCATTGATAATATATCGTCCACGAAAAAGCTTCTTACAGAATCCTCTGCCCTCTTCTGCTTTCCTTTGGGTACATTTCTTTGGGGCTGGCTCTGGCAGAGGGACACGTCTAAAAACCACTTTTGAGGGAATGACTTCTGGAAGCCCTTAAAACATGCGGTTTTCAGGTGGGTTTAAAAACCACTTTTACGGGAATATCTTTTAAAAATTCAAAAACAGTTCAAACTTCTTTTGCGATAAGAAGTCTTGACAAAATCAAGAAAAGCTCGTAATATATGAACAGAAAGAATTTTCTTTCTAGGTGTTCCGCCACCTCAAAGGGCGAATTATGCAGATGAGTAAGGTTTTTCCTTACTCATTTTTTTGTGGTTCTGATTACAATCTTTTGCATCAAAAAAGAAGCTCACGGTTTCCCGCAAGCTTCTCTCTCAACAGTAGTTGTTGTCTAATTTCTTCTGATGATTTCACTAGATTCTTTTTAATTTTCAAGACACTTAAATATAACACATATTTGTATCTAATTCATATTTATTCAAATTTATCAATATAACACATATTTGTATCTAATTCATATTTATCCAAATTTATCTCTTCTTTATTATTATAAGATTCTTTGAAGGCTAAAAGTTCGTTTTCTTTTTTAATTTCAAATACCACATATCCTCTAGGATTATCTTTTATCTTAGAAAAAACTACCACTACTTTATAATAATCCTTTTCCATACCATACCCATATTTTGTTTCATTTACACGTTTGTATATAGTATCAATTCGTATATGATTAACAAATGTTTCTTTTCCGTGAAACAGAACTGTTCTCTCAATTTTTGCATCATATTCGTCTAACGCATGTCTCATCATTTCTTCGTCATCTTTCCATGCTTTTTCTGCATTTCTGAAAAACAATACGCTCATTGCAAGCATCTCCCTTCAAAATTATTTGTTTGAATAATATTGACGGCTTTTTCGTCCTCGAAAGCAACCGCACGAATAAAACCCTCACAGTCCTCATAAATTTTTGTCAATCTCTTCATAGTTTTTCCTTCTTTCGTATATCTGCCTACAATATGGCAATAAGCTGATGCAACCCCTGCTCGCTCTTTCGTAAAATTACATATTTGACATTCTCCGAACAAGTATCTCCGCTTGCATTCGTTGGATTTCTTCTTCTGTCAATTGCACAAAATCCGCTTTCTGAGGCTTATCTTGCTTAGAATGTCTCCGACGCAGCACTTCCGACACATACGGCATAGCAACTGTTATTGTATCGGACATTGCATTGTATCCGCACACAGACAGTACATTGTACCATGAGCCATCGGCAAATTCTCCAGTGTACGAGGAAAAACTGCGAAGCACTGAAACAACCTTCTCTGCTCTCTCAGCCCTCTGCGCCTTTGTCAGCTTATTTGCCACAGTAACAGTAATCGGCATTGTAAGCACACCCTCAAACGCCGGATCTGACAACACATCCTCAGCAAGATCAGCGATATAAAACGTAACTGGATCAAACGGATGGATAAGCCAATCTGCTTCCTGCAAAAAGGCTTTCGCAAGACACATTACCTGATGCAGTTTAGTTTCATCCTGGATATACACTCTACCCGTCGTTGTACTGTTTTCCTCTGCCTCCCTTTGCTGTTCGAATATCTTGCCAGAAACAAATGCCCGCTCAATAGCAGTTTCCAATTTTTCCATTTTGCTCTTGGCAGAGGCTTTAACCCTCTGCCGCCTCCTTTCCATATATCATACGTTGGGATTTTTCTCAATCTTCTTTTCCAGTCGATCCCTGACATCACTCACAAACCATCCAATGATGTCCCAACCACCCAAACGATCCTCTAGTGCCTCAACAATGCCAGTCCTACAAACAATAGCAACATTCTCATCTGTGGTTGTGAAGCCCTTTTCGCTCAAAACCTCTTTGATGTCGTCAACGTCCCACAAGACAGACGCGATGTATGGCTTTTGATTGATCAAATTGTAAACATTACTTTCTGAGTCGTTTTGCATCATTTCAGCCAGCTTGTGTGCCATTTTAATAGCACTTTCGTTCCCACTGTTAGCAAGCACCTCAACAATATCTTCCAATTCGTTTTTTGTAAATTCCATTGATCCCCCTTTGCATGCCTACTTACGAAAACTTCCAACAAGCATATGCATTTCCACCAATCTCCCAAAACTCCACACTGTCTGCAAAGTAGGCCCAGTCGCAATCTATTCCCTCATACGCTTTCTGTGTTTCCTCAAGCTCCCTTTGTACATCAACCGAAGCAGCTTCTTTTGTTGAATAGGTTTTTCTGTAATCTGATTCCCCAGTATTGTCGGTATAGCTGACCATAACCATAATTAATACACCATCCTTTTCTTTAAACGCATCCCGCCGAATTAATCCATTCTTTCACCAGATTCATAGAAACTTCTGCTGTTTCAGCGATTTTCTCAATGCTGTCACCATTTTTGTACATTTTAAGAGCCATTTTTTTGATACCTTCTGCGATACCTTCTGCGATACCTTCTGCGATACCTTCTGTTTTACTCTCGTCCATTAGATCTTTTACCGCCTTGCACATGTCGATTTCCCCCTTTCCGTCTGGAACATGAATTGGTGTGTTTGTGATGTCGCGGATCACTTTTGTTGTATTATCACCCATCGAAATCTCCCTTACTTCTGAACAAAATCTTCCCATCCTTCCTCGACAATCGCCACAACAGAACAGCCCTCGAATTTAATTCCACTGTCCGTGAGTGGCGTTAAATTCATATGTACATCAGTCCTACTCATCAATTTCATTTCCTTTCTCATCATACACTGCCATATTATTGATAGATATATCAATTTCAGCAGCTACACAGTGCTTCAAGAAATCATCAACAACCTTATCATACGTTGTTGCGTCCGATTTAAAAGAAATATAACAATCGGTTATACGCAATTCGTTCATAATTTTTCAGGCGATGGAAGCCTCACTTGGATGAAGCAACTCTCCACTCCCTTTTCCTCCTTTCGTATGTTTCTTTTAAGAGTATTGCTTATTTCAAAGTAATTGCCTTCTTCGGCACCTTTCTGCCTCTGCAAGCCTATTACATCTGGCAGAAAGGTGCTTCCAGACTTTTGTTTTTCTGGCAGAGGACTTCTTGCATCAGCCTAGAATACTGACTCGCCCTCTTCGTCTGGCTCGTTGCTCAAGTCAATCGTTTCATCTTCTGTATCATTTTCCTGCTCTTGATTGACCTCTTCTTCGAAGTGATCTGACCATATCACACGCTCCCACTCTCGCGCATATTTGCAGATAAACGGCACAACCGTGAATTCGTTCTCCCGAACAAAGAATACATCTGTCATTCGAAAGATGATAAACATCTGCGCTTTCTTTGTATCTGCTGATACCTGCTTATCAATATCGTCTTCGTCTGGCACATAACGTATCGTGTAAACATGCAATGCTCTTGCTAGAGACTGATTCAAGGCAAGTTCTCCGACAACATATTGCAGCACTGGCTCCTTTATATTAGGATTCAGTTCAGAAACTGGCTCCTCAATGATTCGAAAATGCACATAGTCAAATGCATCCAAACCGTTGATTTTCTTTGTTTCCTTATCCTTCTTATGTGAAACAGTGTCAATTCCGTTTGTGTGCAAAAATTTGAGCATTGCCCTTTCGTCTTCCTTACACTTTGAATTCTTACACAAACTTCTCAAATCACCCTTGTTGCAGTCGGACTTGTTTTGCGTAGATAGAAACGTGTCTAGCTTTTTTAAGACAGCATTGTAATAATCGTCACAATGCGTCTGCTTATAAAATTTCTTCAAGTAGTTCTGAAAGTCGCTTACACTACATACCGCGCCTTCTTCTTTTACTAACTGATCGTTCAATCCTTCCTTGGGTAAGAAGACCTCTTCCGTTCGACTGACCACATACTTGTTGCTGTTAATACCGATAACACATTGCATCACGCGTCCACGTTTTTCCTCTTCTTCTCGAAGATTCTTAAAGCCTTCTTTCTTTTTATCCGAAGTCTCATCGTCAAAAGAGAAGTATCGATCAATTGTACCATCTGACAATACGGTAATCTGTGGACACCAAAAGATAGGCTTTTCTTTTTCTGTCGTATTTGTATCAGTTTCTTGTGTCATTTCAGAATCCGAAGGAGCTTCTGAAGCATTTTGTGTCGCTTTAGAAGTTTTTTTCTTATTGTCTTGTTTTTTTCTTGTGATCCATTGTACTGTCATTTCACTGTCCTCAGAGTCGCCAATAAACTTCGTCATATCCACCAAACTGATTGTTTCATTCAGTAGATCCGTTTTAATGATCGCCTCTGCCAACAGTTTTAAAAATACATTCTGATCAACATTTCTGCTGCTTTCTTCCTCGTCAGTGGCACTTTTCTTTTTCTTCTTTCCCTTTGTTTTCTGCTTCTTTTCATCCTCTAAATACGGAATTACCATATGTTGTACTGAAAAATCGGCTCCCGTATAGGCATCCTTGACATTTTTATTTATGCGCTTCATCTCCGCATATGCTTTCTTACTGTGGATTAGTATGATTGCAAATTCGGTTCCTTCTTTAATTTCTTCCGGCTTTTGAATGCAATGCTCAATATCAAATCCATACTGCGTTAAATAGCCAGCCAGCTCATCGGCGGTATCAATTCCCAATTCGCCAACTAAATTGCATATGTAAAATTTGCGAATACCCAAGTTTTTAGTCAAACCTACATAACGCTTGGTTCGCTCCTTTGCATTCATATTTTTAAGTTTGAGTTCTTCTTTTAGCTGATAGTACGGTGTTGTCTCAAACTCCAGTGTAATGTAATTTGACAGGTGTTCTTTTAACTCCTTCATAAAGGATCTGTACAAAATACCACACTTTGTTTTGGCAGATTTATCAAGTGACTCCCAGCTGCAGAATGAAATGGTGCTCTTTTTTCCCTCAAAGTTTCCTTTCAGATATGCGGTTTCTCCAATATCTTTTTTACGAATACGATGGATTTTCCCAGTGCCTGTTTCAACCATATACAAAGGCGCCAGTTTGTGTGTCCTTGGGTTGCGTCTTCTGTTCAATGCCTCCTCTTTTGTGTATTCAATAAATGTCACAACACGTAACTCCAAAATCATATCTTCGTTAATGATTACCTCCAATGCTACTCGACAATGTAAGGACAAAGATTTATCATACACATAAGCAAGCTCTGATGTTGTGTAATACAAATGACCTTCCATGTTACTATAGCTGCTATTTAAGCTACTGTTCGTTCTTCCCATTAGATTATAAATCGCACGAATCAGATGAATATTGTACTTTCCCAAGATATCTTCATTGTCAACTGGCACACCGTTTTTAAAGATATCGATGTGCATGAGTTTCATATCTGAGTCTGGATCTGCTTCATACAATTTCTTAATCAGACTTCCACTGTCTTTTCCCTTTGGAAACAAGAGTGCGGCTCGCTGTCCATACAAATGGGAAATGGATACTGGATTTGCCGTCTCTAGGATTCCAAGTGCCTTTATATAGGATGCCTGTCTTTTTGATTTGTATATTGTATCACCTTCATAGTTTAGTACAAACAAATCAAAATCACGGTCAATCGCCTTTAAATTCAGTATCCCATATCCCTCTGCGCTTTTATTGTAATCAACCTTAATTCTCGATGTTCGAACCTGATCAATTTTGTAATTGTCCATCGCATTCTTCTGCGGCTGTTTCTTTCGGCAATTCATCATAATCCTCCTGTAAAATTTGATCTAAATGTGATTTAATCACATGCCCATTCTGATCAATCAAACCATTGATGTATACAATCTGAGCAGACTGTGACGTTTGTGCATCATAAATCAGCGCAGGCCGTTCCTGTTGTTCTTTTCTGCGTTTCTCCAGATCCCACTTACTGATAGCCTCTCCTACTTCTTGACTGACCTTTTTGTCAATGAGATTGATAATGTAAACCTTCTTTGCATCAATCTTTTTTACCTTTTCCTGTGTATGTAAAATCAATTCGCTTACTATGCGGGATGGTAATTCACCATCATGGTAATTTTTAAAGTCAATATAAATACCATCTTTCAATTCCATATCGAATCGCTCATATCTTACACCATCAGTAATTTCTCTAAGATGCATATGCTTTTCCTTATGAAGAATAACCTGGCAGGCAACTTCTCCTTGTCTGCCTCGTGCAAGATTGGCCGCCTCTGGATTTAATACATAACGGCCCGGTTGACAAGAAGTAAACATATTGCGCCGTTCAAATTCCTCTTTTATGCCAGGATAATCGAACAATGTAGGAAATTCAAAGATTGCCTCCGAAACCTTCAATATTGGTCCAAACTGCGAGTTCCACTTATCTGAACTATTCCTATTGAGATTGTCCATATAGGATCTCACTACTTCTATATCGTCACTAATAACGCAAGTCTCAAAATCTCCCTGCTTTGAATAGTAATAGCTGTTCACAGGTTGTTTGAATACGGAATACATACTATCGGTTGCATACTTCGGATCATTTGAAGAAAATGTTGTAACCACATCCTCCTTTACCTGTTCATACTCGTCCATCTGTTCCTGTCTCATATTTATGTTGCCATATTCACGATGAACTAGACTCTTTATACGGCTATGGTAAATGCCACTGTTTGTCATATTTTTGTTAATATACTTATATATCTGAGGATCTTCCCTAATGGCAATTCCTTTGTCATAAAACATTCGATAAAGTGCCTCTGTTTCCGGCGGCATAAATACTTTCTTTTGTACGAATCCTTTCGTCGGCTTTCCTTCTGCTGGCAAACCATCTGCAGTATACTCTTCAAGCATATTGATATTAATAACCTTTCCTACATCTGCATTTGCAAATATATAAATGTCCTTATTTTTACAACCACCACGCATAATTCGTCCCAGTGCCTGATGAACATCCTTCTCTGCTGCCTTTCGATATCCATCCATTCGGAAGAAATCTTCCTTTTTGTATGCTGGATTTCCACCCGCATATAGTTCAATAACGCTATCAATTGCTTTTCTGGCAACAAATGGCGGAATGTCACCACCATGTAACATATACATAATATCATTGATATGCGCAATTACATCATTTACAGTGTTGGTATTTGAACTGACAGGTACCGCATTATTTGTAATAGGTCCCAAATACAAAGCAGGAATATCCATTTTTTTTCCTACGGGCATCATCTTCATTTCGAAATGGTAATACTACCACCTGGTCATCGGATACCGTAATCGGTTTTTGAGACTCTAAGTTAATACCCACACCTGCAGTACTATATGCCGTAACGATATATTGGCGTTGTCCATTCTCACGTTGAGAAATGATCTCCTGTAAGAGATTTCATTTTCCTTTCATTGGATTTGTTGCAAATGTTTTTGCACGAAGGAAAATAATCGCAATGGACTCCTTTTTCCCTGTACTCTTACACTTTGCCTCAACAATCTCATCAAATATGAATTGCAATACGCTTTGTGTCCAGTCATTATTTGTGTAAATGTTTCCCTCAGTCGGCAATTTCTTTTCAAAATGAAGCATTGCTGACAGATCCCCCGCAACAAACCAATCTACCAATTTGGCAAATATGACCAGTCTTGAACGCTGCTCTTTGTCTACAGCATTGATTTTTTCTGTTATTTTTTCTGCACACTGCGGATAGTTTTTTAACTGTTCCTTCAGAATATACAAAGTTTCCTTATCCTTGTCAGGTTCTGGCTCCTTGGAAGAATAACGAATCGGAATACACTCTGTATGAATGTTAATCTGCGGATTTGGTGACAAGTACGGTTGCCATTTTCTCAGCAGTTCATCATTAAAATGCTTAATCCAAACAGGCATCTCGTTAAGAGATTGCACATGCTCACTTCCTAATAGACCAGTCAACTCACTTCGATTATAGTTTGTAATTGTACTGTCTATATCCATTGTACCTGACAGGCAAAAGACTTTTCCTCGTAATGCCTCAATACCGAGGATTCTTTCAGCTGTAATTGGCACACTGAAATTGCTGAAGCGTAAATCTTCCCTAGTGTCTTCATTTGCGACAACAACAGTTACTTGCCATCCGTAAGCAGCAAAATTAGACAATTTCCTCTCTTGCCCATTTTCTTCTTTGTCCATTATCGGAACTGGCGGAATCTGATTCATCAAATAATCACTACGAGTATTATTTGTATCATCCATTCCTACAGCAATAAGCACGTTATGCCATGCGGAACGCTCTGACATTTTTAAATGTCCATAATATCCGTCTTCAATCTCTTTTTTCATGTCCTCTTCGTCCAACCACCGATACCCTTCTACCAATATTCTGACTGCCTTGGCAAAATTAATTGCCATTCGTCGCATATCCGCTGTCATACGAACAAGGTTAATCTCTGCCTCCTTACCATATCTGCTTCTTAGTTCCTCCTTTGCCTCTGTTATCGGCTTATCTTTTGCAAACAATTTGTACACATCAACTTGATTGGTCTTTTCATTAAAAAAAGCAACAAGTTCGCCATGTTTTCCTGATGCATCTGCATTAGTGGACCAACCACCTGCATACACATACCAATTTGTTTCTCTTCTACTGAGAGAATGAGTCTTTTCAAGTCGGAAGCATCTTTTTAGATGATATTTGCTAATTAATCTCCCTAGATTTTTATATAAATACTTCATTGTATTCAGTTTGTTATCTGCAAGGGTATCGTCTCCGTCGGAATGAATCTCATCAAAACGATTTTCCCACTTGGCCCATTTTTCTTTTTGATTTTTACTGTTTTCCCCTTCCAGTGCATCTTTTAACTGATCAAAAGCGCTCGTCAAAAGGAGTTTTAAATCATAATTTTCTGCGTACTGATTTTCAATAAACGGCTTAATTTGATACTTTTTACTTGCATCTCCTTCATCTGAAAAAAGAAGTGCTTTCGTCATCCATCTGTCATATGGATAACCTCTGCCCTTGCTCAAATCCTTGTATGGGAAAACCATCTTACTTACCGTTGTAAAAATGACTTTTCTGTGGTACACCAGCAATACCGGCCACAAAATAGCCATCCATTCATAATTAGGACTTGTACATATAAGCTCTACCTTTTCCTCTTGGACTCGGGCAATCTGATCAAGCTTATCAAGATCATCCCATACCTTTTGAGTATCTTCTTGCTTCAATTTTTCTTTTGCTTTCTTTACAGCCATGTCTTCCAGTCCTTTATTTTCGACGGCCTCTGAAAACAAATCCCTATTTGCCTCTGATACTCGCAACTGAATTTTTGACTCGGCAACACTGTCAGCATCAAGCAAACCTGTAGACTTTGCAGCAGCATCGTTTAATGCAGCTCTATATGCGTCTTCAAGCTCTTTTAATTTTTCGGAATTTAGGATGTCAACTGGCATAAGCTTTTTTGATTTCTCAAAGTTTCGCTTCAAATTTTCCAGAAGTCCTCGGATTTCAAGTACATTTTCCTTATATTCTTCTTCGGTTAAATTATACGCTCCATGTTTTGTACACAAGGACTCTGACGCAATCAGTTTGTTCTGAATCGTTGTTACGATGATGCGATCATATCTATCGAACAATTCAACATATCCTGGCACACCCTTAATCGCCTTACAGATGATCTCCTCAATGGTATATGACTTTGCCTCTCCAGTTGGAATCTGACCAAATCCAACTTCTGTCCTTGGTCTTTTCAGTGCCTGATATAAAAGATATTGTTCAATGACTGGTCGTCCATCATCTACATAAACATCCTCTTCTTGGGTCTTTTGCTTTTGTGAGGAATCCTGTGTTTCCTTTGGAACTGAAAACTCCTTACATCTTATATACTCTTTTTTATAAACGTACAAATAATCGCTGGCAGAAAACGTCTTATTCTTTTTTAACCCATTCACATCCGGTGCAACTGCACGGAGCGCAGTTTCTGCCGCCTCAAGGACAATCTCCTCTGCCTCTTCTGCATTCAATCCATTGTTTTCAAGATCCTGCAAACTAGAAGCAAAATTTCCTGCGAACTGATGCCATGTAGCATACTTAGCAGAACGCATATCTGCCTTCTTTTTGTCAATCAAATCTTGTGCGATTTCTAGTGCCTTACGGATGATCCAATCACGATATCCAAAGCCAGTCATTTCGTCTACATAGTGGTGCAATTCGCGCTGCCATTGCTTACCACTCCATGTTTGCGACGTGTAAGTAATGGATAATTCCTCAAACAATCTTCCTGCTCGAAAGACTGTTTCTGCTGTAGGTTCGCCCGCAGCAAGAGCAGCATCAACCAAGGTATCACTAAAAGTATCATTCTTAGAAGTATCCAAATCAGTTTCAAATGTCTGCTTTACGTCCTGCACTGTGTCCAATTCATCAGAGGTTTCTTGGTATGAAAAGAATTCCTGAGCATTCAGAAAATCATCTGGCAAAATTTCATTGTCTAAAGATACCTTATCGTCTGTTACCCAGCCACCTTCTGCATCCATCTTTTCGGTTGTTGTGATTTCTGCCGTTTTTGTCTCCGCTACAGTTTCTGTTTCAATTGGCTTCTCTTCAACCGCATCTTCCTTTTTCTTTATTTTCCATGTGTGACAATGGATATCCAGAAGCTCATCCAACTTTTCTTCGCTAAAAGCGTATTTGTTCAATGGATTTCCCCCAGTTCCCAAAATACCAACTGCCTCACATTCTTCTTCTGAAGCGCCAAAATATTTTAAAAAATCAGGATGCTCAATTATCGCTTTGCAAGCGGTACGCCGTTTTGAATCTAGCCCTCCCAATCTGATACTTTGCAAGTATTGCTTGCGCTTTTCTGGATCTTTCATCGCGTCAATCCCTGTAATTTCATTTATAGTATTAAAGTGTTCAATCCACTCGTTATATTTGTTTAGAACCTTATTCACATCAAATTTCTTCTTATCCTTTCTGTACAGATCAAGTAATGTGATATCTTTTCTTACTGCCATACAATAGTTTCTCCTTTCGTATACTCACTTTGCTGTTCCCGCGCACGTTCCAGCAAACGACTGCTAGAATACATTGCATAAATAAGTATCGCATATTTAAGAGCTGACGCAACTCGATTTGGGGTGTTTTTGCCGAACAAAACAAAAAGGCTCCAGTGCCGTAAAACTGAGGCCTCTTTTGTGTGACCAAACATGGACAACACGCTATTCTTTTCTCGTTTTCTTATTGTATCATATTTTGTATTAGACGGCAAGCAATTTGTTGCATGTCGTGCAAAAAGCCTCTGCCAGATCACTTTCTCCTCTGCCGCAGTTTCGAAGAGATTGTATTGTTGTATCTGTATATCTGCCATGCTGAGACGAGATTGTATCGCTACATATGGCAGAGGCTTTGCTTTGAGAATTCATTACTTGCCAAAATACATCGTAACCGGATCAGAAACATTGATTTCGTCATATGTATCGCTATCCACTACTGCAACAGAAAATTCGAAGGACTCAAGCTCATCCTTTGAGCAATAGTTTTCGTCATCCGGGTAAAGATCAACGGTTCCCTTTGCCTTTTTGTGAGCTGTCATGTTGGCAGAGAAAATTGAGTAAAACATGTAGTCATTAAGAGATTCCTCATCAAACATGATACTGATTTTTTGATCTGTCAAATTTTCCACGGAAAAGTTAATGGAATATCCGTCAGAATACTCAGAATCTGTCAGACCTGTGTATGTGAGGATTACATAGTCGTCCTGATATACAATATCTCCCTCTTTAACAACATTATCCCCACGCAATGTCTGTAACTCTGCTTTTAACTCTGCGATCTGCTTCTCTAACTTACTGAGCAGATTCTGAATCTCGGATGCTCGATCTGTTCCCTCTGCACCGCCAGTGGCACTCTCCTCTTCGCTTTCCACCTCAATAGTAGTTTCGACCTCTGTGCCTGTCTCCTCTGCCATTACTGGCACCGTAGTTGACAGAAGTATAGCTGCAGCTAGCGCATATGCATATCTTCTCATCGTGCAAGTCCTCGCTTTCGTAAATATTTGTTTTTATTTTACCAACAGATCAAATGTTTGTCAACACGCTCAAGCGTAAAAATCCATTCCCCAATCCATTCGGACCCGCTCTCTTCCTTCCTCGTTCTGAAGCATGTAAATATCTGAAGCCAGTCTTGCATAGTCCAGAGAAACTTTGGTCTGCGCCAAATGCTTAATCAAATGATTCAACTGCGAAAAAATCATATTAGGCTCAGTCAACGAAGTAATTCGCATCATTTCCGATACGAACCGTTTCTCACCGTCTGAATCATCCTTCTTAATGACCAGTAACTTAACAGCTGACCCAAGCGAACCACCGTGTCTGTGTACATTTTTCTGCTGAAGACGATGATGTGCATACAAAACAAGTGCAATGTACACACTCCACTCTGCTGCCGTTTGCTCCTCTTCCGAAATACCCTCTGGAAGATCCTCAACTACTATCGACCACAATTCTGGTATTTCCCCTGGTGCTTTTCCAATGCCTTTTCTGAGTTTTGCCAGCGTTAAATTCCCACTGTTGGAATGCTCAATCTGTTCAATTTTTCCTTCGACAATTTGTCTGATTCTCTCTTCATCCATTATCTCAAAAATCCCTTCCAAAAATTGTATAAGAATCTAGCCATTTCTCGTCCACTTCAATGGTTGAATCGGTTGCTTGGTGCAATGCAAAAATCTGCATCTTGATCCATCAGCATCAGTGAGGCCGTCCCAACTGCGGTATCAACAACATCAATTGCTGCGTCAAGATCTTCCACTGCCGCAATCGGAACTAATTTCAAAACCCTCCCTCTGATTACAGTTTCAATTGTGAGAAATCAATTTCAAAGCCTGGATAAATATTGACTGGAACTTTATCTTTTAACGTTTTTGGTTGTTCAAAAGCTCCACCTGCTTCAAGATTATACACGACAACCCTATCATGGTTTGGGTCTACGATCCAGTATTCACGGACTCCTGCTGCATTGTATTTGCCCAGTTTTCGGATATAGTCCCTATTTTCAGTTGATGGAGACACAACCTCCATTATCCAGTCAGGCGCACCTTTACACCGTTTACCATCACTCAACTTATCACGATCACATACAACTGCAACATCTGGTTGCACCAAATTGTAAATATCATCCGCATTCAACTGTACATCAATTGGCGATATAAAGACCTTGCACTTGCCACCTTTGACTCTAATATAACTCCAGATTGTACCGTGTAAAAATCCTACAATATCTTGATGAGTTAATGTAGGTGCTGTATCAAAAAAGAGGCGTCCATCAATCAGTTCCGCTTTTGTCCCCTCTGGCAATGCGTCAATATCAGCTATTGTCTTTAGCGTTTCTTGTGGTAATGCCATCCGTGCTACCTCCTTCTCATGTTTCTGGTCCCATTTTGCCCGTATTTTGCTGGATTGTCAAGCTGTAGACTTGCTTTCTACAAGAAATGCAATTTATATCCAAAAAATTAAATAGCCCAATTTTCCACATTTAATCCTAAAACGCGATTAAACTCCTTTGTATTGATTGTTACAATGGTGTATCCCAATGACTTTGCATGCCCAGCTATCATCATATCGAGATGGCTGATTGGTGTACCTCGTTTTTCCAAATCAGCCCTGATTGCACCATAGCTTTCGGCAGCTGCTGCATCAAAATCTAAAATATCAATGTTCGTCAGCAGTAATGCCAATGCCAAGCGATTTCGCTCAACTGCCTGACTCTTTTCGACTCCGTGTACCAGTTCCGCGTATGTTACGGAAGAAATGCATACTTCTACAGGATAATGCTCTTGTAGTCGCTGAAAAACCTGTGTAGGCTTCTGCTTAATGCAATATATACAAATATTTGTGTCCAACATATATCTCATAAGCTTTCTCGCTCCTGTACAAAATCTTTCTCTCTTCCAGTCACAAGAAAATCATCCGAAAACATATCTACTGCCTGCAAAAAAGGCTCCCATTTGTTTGTTTTGGGAATAAGCATTACAATATCGCATATCTTGTTTACAGCCACTTCGCTGGTCTGAAAGCGACATTTTTGAGGCAATCGTACTGCTTGACTTTCACCATTCTCAAAAATTTTTGCCGTCATCATGTTAGCTACATCTCCTCTCGTTATTTTTATTTTATAATAAAAGTATATATTCAAATATATACTTCGTCAACTTAGAATTGCAAATTTTCGTATCAATGTGAGGCATTTTTGCATCAAAAAAGGCAGGTGCCGAAGCACCCGCCCAAGTCTTTTTCTGTCTACATCTGTTAGTTGCATTTAAGCCACTCTAGCATTCAATTTCTTCAATCATTCCACTATCGGAGTTTTCGAAAGCTCCATCGTGTAACTGCCATATTGATTTCTCCCTTAATCCACGTTTTCCAATCTGCGCTCAATAGCTTTTTGAATTTCTTCCTCTGGAACATCAGGTCTTCGAACCACCTGATACAGAACGAAAATATTCTCTGGCACAATTATCACCTTGCACTTGGTACAGCAGATCGGATGCATCAGAATCGAAAATAACTGATCCTTTTCGATTCGAATCGCCATGCCACAATTTGGACACTTTGCAATGCAATACATATCCAAAATGCCATGCTTTTTGCAAAACTCAATCAGCTGCTTCGCTGTAGCAAGGTCAATGCCCACTTGTGTTGACGCCATGGATACTGAGATTTCCTTCTGTGATTTCTTCGGCAGTGTTGCCAGCCAAAAATCAAAGTTCTCAACAACAGCTGCATCTACAGATTGAATTTCTAAAAGTTCTTTGTAAAACATCTTTTTCCTCCTAATAAAAACAAAATCTCCACGCTCGTAGGTGATATCCTACAAACGTGGAGTCTTTTCGTTACTACAGTTCTGATACTACTTCTTTGTCCGGGAACGCAGCAATCAGCTTTTTAATTGCCTCCTGCACACGCTCATCACGACAAAGCTCTGGTGAAACAAACTGAATGTATCCCAGATCAATAGTTTCTCCTGTGACAACATCAATCTGTTCATCCTGCCAGGACTCGTCCCCTTCCGTATGGCATCTAATGCCAATAGATGGAATCCCGTGCATTCTCTCTGGATCAATGGACTTATACATGTCAATTGCTTCCTCAATGGTTGAGATATCGTCTCGATATACACCCATTGCATGCATTTCTCCACACTCTGCAACTGTAAACAGCATCTGTACCTTATTTTTTACCATATTACTCTCCTTTCTGTATGCAAGGAACAGATCTTGCACCTGCTCCTTGCAACCCAACTGATTACTTCTTCATGAATTTTTCTAGCTGTTGCATTACCGGATCATACACCGTTACCACGGCATACTGATTATAGTAATGCGTCTGTGTCGGCACGTTGTTAATTACTACCATCGGCGCATCAAGGGCAGCTTTTGTCATGATTCGGTTAATCCATACCACAAAACGCTCAACTTCTGCTCTCAACGTATACACACATGTATATGGTGTTGCCTTTTCAATTTCAAGTGTATGACCCGGCTCGCCATATCCAATTGCAAAACTGGCTCTCGACATGAGCTTTTGTACATAGACAGGTATCTTATAGTACTTATCTGCTATCTTAATTAGAGCCATTGCGTACCTCCTCTGATTCTGGATCATCATAAAATGCAGGCTCAATATAGGTAATACTATCAACCTCGCATTCAAATTCAGACACCAATGATGCCCATAGATCCTCTAATTCTTTGATGCTACTTACATCCAACTCGGTTTCGTCGTCCACTTCACTGATGTTAACAAAACCGATTCTGTAGGCATGCTTTCCTTCTGTCAAGCCACCCATTTTTTGTACCGCTTTTCTTATCTTCATTTTTTCTTCTCCTTTCGTTACTGCACCTTCTCGAACCGCTGCATTTTCGCGTCATAGTAGTACACGCTGTCAGACAGGTATTCGTCAGGATCAATAGCATTTGGATCAGCATTGCATTCCTCCACAATTGCTTTTAATCCTTCCGCATCACCTTCCGAATCATCGCCTGTCGCCTTGACAACAATCAGCTCGTGAATTGACGAGGGCAGAATATAGAAGCTTCCGCCAAGTCTACGCACGACTTCCTTTGCGAATTCTGGATAAAATAAGCAACCTGCGCCCTTATAAAAAGTACTTGTGGTAACAAAATGCATTTCCTTCCCACTTGCTTCAATTTCCTCTGGTGTTGCATTCATTTCCTCTGGCATCGCTTCAATTGCTTCGGTGACGCTGTGAATCTGCATTGGAAATTTCTTTGGTGCATTTTCTACTGCATCCTCCTGAATCTGCTTGGCTGAAACGCCAAATGCATCCAACAGCTCATTCGTGATACGAAGATCAAACTTCGCACCTCCCAGTGTAATCACAAAATGATAGGTTGCCGCAATATCGAAGAAACGAATATGTGGCATTGATGCCAGTCGCTCCTCGTTTCCAGCTACTGGCATCATTTCAATTGCAAGACACTCCTTCTTCAGAATATCATAGGTAAACTCCTCAGCTCCAATCTTGATTGTTAATTCCTTATTCATAATAAAAATCCTCCTTATTATACATTAAAAACTTGTCACAGCCAATGTAATACCTAATAAAACGATAATAAAACCGATACGCTGCATACGTTGGCTCACTTTCTGCTTAATTACTGGGTCTTCTGCGTCACACAGACGGATGCTGCCAAAATATAGCATTGCTGCCAAAACATCCAACCCAACCATTAAAGTTAAGCGTATCTTTTTTGCAATAGCACAAATGCTGAGTGAATTTGATCCAACCACACGCAATGCTACCGCAATAAAAAACACAAGACAGCTGACCGAAATCCCAGTCAGTATCTTTCTTCTTTCCAGTGTTTTTAACTTTTTTCCAAAAACCAGAAAAATGAAAAAGATAAGCATACCTACCATAGATACCAGAGTAGTCAGTCTTATCATAAATAAAAAAGCTCTCATTCTCCCCTCCTATTCTAAAATCTCTACGCCATTGCTACAGTTGCTGCCTTAACAGGCATAGCCACTATAGTCTTAGCTTGTTTCTCCTGATTCAATAGCCACAACAATCTATTGCACTGTCTGCCATTGAATTTTGCAATGTGGGCGCTTTCCGGCGATAGCTGCATGACTTGTGCCAGCCATGCATACGCTTCATCGCGGGTCATCTCTCCGCTTTTCCACTTCTTGTCAAACGCTTCGTGGCACTTTTTTCGAAGCTCAAGCGTTAGTGGTCCCGCCATTGTTCCCATCGGGATCGGTGTTCCCTCATGTGTTCCGACACGTGCATTGCACTTCGGACACCAATAAAACATCTTGCCCCCGAAATCCTTTCCATACAGAGTTTTATCATCAACAAACTCTGCCAGAATTCCGCAGGATGGGCAGATCAACGTATACGGCTGCATGATTGCCGTTTCGTATATGCTAACGGTCTGCCCCGTCGCATCAGACAGGATCTTTCCAGTCAACTCAGCAAAACCATACTCCTGAATTTTCCCTGAACAACGGGTATCATGAGCAACTTGAAACAAATATTCCATCAGAAGCTCTCTTGAAATATGTTTCGCATCCAGCAATGGATACGTATTAATCGTCCACGCTGAAAACTTTCGGATAATCTGCTTTGCAGCGCCGCACTCGGGATTATCCTTATATTTATTGCCGCGTATAGCCAATAGGTTACTAAGCAACACCTCATCTAAGGTGACTTGTTCTTTTACCATATTTTCTTCTCCTTTCCCGCTTTTTGCGGATAAAAAATAAGTGTTAACATCAATTGATTGATGTCAGCACTTTCTCACAACAGTAAATTTACTATTTCACGGTCAGAACGTCTTCATTGTGGTCCTTGAAACTGTAGCAGTCACTTTTGCCCACAATGATATGATCAAGTACCGGAATTCCAAGAAGCTTTCCGGCTTTACAAACCATTTGTGTCACGGCACGATCTTCTCTTGACGGAAGAAAGTTTCCGGACGGATGATTGTGAAACAGAATGATGCTATTCGCATTTGCGAGGATCGCTGTTTTAAACACCTCACGAACGGATACAACTGTTTTATCCAAAATACCCATACTTACCACGCTAATATTGGCAATATCTCCATTGGTGGTCAGGCAAATTACCCCAAACACTTCTCTGTCGAAGTCCTTAGCAAAATGATATGCCAGCCATCCGGCATCATCCGGGTTTGAAATGATTTTGTCGCTATAGAAATTGGTTTCTCGCACCAATCTTACACTAACAACCGGTACATGATACTTGTACTTCGATCTCTTTGCTACCTTTGTTTCTGCCATTTTTAATTTCTCCCTTCGTAATACAACTGGATACCTCTGGCAGAGGATTCCCCTCTGCCATTCTCGTTCGTTTTCTAATATCTTTCTATCTCTACCCGATTTGTTCAGCAGCTTCGCGCTTCAAGAACAAACTGCTCTGCCTCTTTTCGGCTTGCGAAATAGTCCACATAAATATCCTTTCGCCTTGTCGAGCAATAGGTGCTTTGTGGCTTCAAAACAGCCCATACCGTATCAGTAATGTTGGATACGACATGACCACGATCATCAAAAGAGGTCGTAACCGCCAAAAACTCCTGCTTCTTGTCCGCGATCAGCTCATAGGCTTCTGCGTCCTCAGCCGGAATCTCAGTGTCGAATTCGATAGTACCCCAAACCGTGTGACCAATCTCTGGCTGTATGATAGGGGTATCGAAGTTGATCACCTCGATTACTTTTGCTACTTTTGGATATCCACCCGGAACAATCGGGCGAGACAAACTAAAATACTTCATATTTTTCCTCCTTCTTCGAGATATGACATCCAACTATTAGCTGCAAGTCACTCTCGTTTTTTAACTTTCGGCCTCCAATGACACCATCTCATTTCCTCACATGCTTTCACATGCTCGGTCATTCAATGGCCGAGTTGTTGACGCAAATTTAAGCTGCCCGTCTTCGCCTTCTGTCACCTGCATGTTTGGCATGCGTTTTCGTAGGCAAAGTTATCAACGATAAGTTCACCGTTAATCATGATTAAATTTTCTCCTTTCTTTTTTGGCACAAAAAAAAGCGTCTCACGACTGTTTGTCGTAAAACGCTTAATAAGTGCATATATTTGAATTTTTCTCAATAGCTGCACAGTAATTAAAAAAGAGTACAGCAAACAAACCCAGCTCATTCCGGGAGTTTTGCATCTAGTGGAACACCCGCTGCCCCACTTCCTTCTTGTTCGTTACCTGTACACTGACAGTATAGCAGAGTAGCCGGAAAAATGCAAGCACATTCAGCGTTTACGTGGTGTTGGTATCGCAAATATCAACACGCTCCCTTTTTGTTTCATCGCTGTCCTACTTGCCGGTCAATCATTCGCCTGATGGAGCAAACATCTGGCTTTCCGCCTCCTGCCCCGTTCGATACCAACGATCCTGTTGCGCATTGATATACAAGACATCACGAATCGTATAATACTTCTTATCAAGATAATCAAGATAATTGTATTTAGAAAGCTCAGTCAGAATTCCCTTATTCAAAAGAATGAACTGAACCTGCCCGTACAGCTCATGTTCCCGCAAGACACTTGCTACATCAGATTCAAATTCTTGAATATCTTCTGCATCAAATGTCTCCCCATCCAGAAACACTAACAGACTGCTTGTGACTTTTCCATCAACTTCACTAATTGCATCCGGCAACTTTTCCATGTCAGCTCCCAAAACAGTTCCATATACACGCATCGGTGTATCATTGGAAAACGAGATGATGTTGTCATATATATAATCAATAAAATCATCCTGTATCTTAACCGCTACATAGTTGTCCTCATAGCCATCATCTGTTTTTGTAATGGTAAAGCAGTCTTCTTCTTTGTCTCCATTCTCTGGATATGCAATCATGTGTTCTTCTTCCACTACGCTTTTAAAGACATATCCAGCATACAGAAAGGATTCGTTATATTTCTTTTCTGCATACTGAAGCATCTCTTCCATTGAGGCAATTGCCATTTTCTGAGAAACCGTCAGTTTCTCGTAATCTGTTGGCAGATTCTCCTCTTTTAATATCTGCTGCTGACGTTCGCTAAGAACAACCTGTTTATCTGTACTTTCCTCAATATTCCTTGACATTTTGGTACTATCTTGTCCAGTAGATGTAATGCACCCACTGGCAAGGATAGCCATTCCAAATACAGATACGATTCCAAAAAGCTGTCGTTTTCGCATAAAATTACCCCCTGATAAGAAATTATGTTTGAAAGGCAACCGGATCTACATCTCACTTTGTTGCACCGCAGTTGGAGCACTTATATCTGGTTGTCATGGTTTCATCCCACGCTGCCTGATCTACTACACGTTCGTTATGACCAGTTGCATTTGGTGTTAGTATTAGCCATATAACGAATGCGCTACATGACATCACTGAGACTTAATCTCTCGGTCAACTGCTCGTTGCAGCTGTAATTCAACATGAGCTGGACAATTTCTCCGTCTACACTCCCAGTCCTCTAATGTTCTTACTGGAATACCATACTTTTTTGCAAATTCCTTTTGTGTACACTTCAAGATCAGTCGCAGATCTTTGACTGCCATATCTTTTGTCAAAAGACCGGTGTCCATTTCTGTGTTTGAAGAAATTCCTGCATCTTCTATAGTTTTTTGCTTTAAATACTTCAATATACTCTGCTTTTCCCCGGATATGATCATCAACATTTGATCTTTCTGCGCCAGGCAAGCATCATCTGCCGACAAGAGCAATTTTCCACTCGAATCAATCCGTAGATGATACTTTTCAACAAGGTTTTTGATTTCAGTTAACTTTGCTGTTTTATCTTCTAATACCGACTTCTCTAGTAATGCCAGAAAATAAACAGGGCATTTACTTGTTCCCTTCTCCCACATCTGTAATGATCGAGTGGGAATCGAATATCGTTGCGAGAACTGTTGCTGAGTCTCCCCCAGCAGTTCTCGCATTTCCTTTACATCCATAGTATAAGCCACCTCCAAGCTCTCTCATGATTTGAACCTTTCGACAAATATCTCCGTCTGCATCCAGCCAATGTACTGGAATCTGGTCATCGGTTCTTTCGTCCCAGACATACCATACTTCCTCTGGTCCTCCTTCAAATTCTCGGACTGCTTCTGCCTTCTCAATTTCTTTTTTTGAAATTAATTGGACTCTCCTGATTCTCCAATTAATGCCCGTGGGGGCTTTTCCTTATCAAACATCATTGAATACATTGCAGCCTTTTTAAGCATGCGCTTTTCTTCATCGGTTCTTTCTGGTAAATGTCCACTATCTTCTTGATAACAGCGAGCAGTTTTGTCTGGAAAAAGGCCATTGCCCACTTTGAATCCAATCATAAATATTTTTAACTCTTGTTTTAATTTCTCTCTGTAAAAACTAAACAGTAATATGATTTCTGCTGCTTCGATTTCCGTGCATTCGCAGCCACGTTTCTTTCTACGCTTATATTTGCCTTGATAAGCGTAACAGTCCTTGTCGCCTGTTACCTTGTAGAATACCCATTTCAGCAATTCCTCTTCCAGTTCATTTGCATATCCGAACCAGTGAATTGTTACTTCATCCTGCATGATTTCTTCATCTTCTAGCTCATACCTAGCTTTTAGATCCTCATATATTTTCATTGCAGTTTCTTTCTCACCGCCTACGCCACGTTCTGCGAGGGCTTTGATTTTCTTTAGTTTTTCAGTAATTTTCTCTCGTTCTGCCTGATCCATTATCTTTGCAGGACAGCCACTATGATCCAACTTGCCAGTCACTATGACAAATCTTATCGCTCCTGTCTGCCCCTCCTTTCCACTTACCAATTATTGTTCGCTAAATATATCCAATTCCCATTCTCTAAGAATTTCTTTTGGAATTTTTGCTCCTTTAGAAAGAACACTCAGAATAGCCAGATCAATCGGTAATCCATAAGCTCTTCTGTCCGCATCGATCCAAGTAGAAGCAGATTTATATTCTCGAATTCTTTCTGATACTGCGTCAAAAAACTGCTTTTTCAACGCTATTATTTCTTTTTTAGTTGGAGACTTGTTTGGAACTAATGTGTGACACATTTCACCAAAGTTGTCCCAGAGGAACTTGTTGAACCCTCCTTGTTCGGCCTTCTTTGCTAACTTCAGTAAAGAATCCTTCATAACCATCCAACTTAACCGAAGCTTTAGCGGTTGCAACGAATCCTCAGCTAATTGTTTCAGTGCAGTTCTTCTCAAGTCATTCGCCCATGTTATTTGCTTGGGGCTGCCTGATAATGGAACTTCATTTTCCCATTCACTTACCAGTTTAGTTACTTCTTCGCTGACCTCGTTCATCCTTCTTTTGCGCAGGAAACCTCGTCCGGCATGTCGGGCGGGGAGGAATGCGCCGAAACACGTTCCTTAACTTCCTGTCCTTTCTTCTTTTTTGTTTGATTCGTATGGTACTCTGTAATACCCGCCTGCATATTGATACATTGTCAGCTGCTTGAGTGCCACCGATTTCTTTTCAGGCAACAAGATTGCTCGTGAGCCATTGTTATGGCATCCGGCAGTCTCATACTTTTTCTTTTGATACAGCAAAATATCATGCGGCTGTATTGGATAGTGCCTGTTACGAATGCTGCGTTTTCCTTTTGTGACTTTCTGATTTTGCAGAGATTCCGATATGGATGTATCCGGTATCCATGCATAGTTCAATCGGCTGAATCTCTGTGTCTTTCCGTTCCGTCAACTGAATCGTAAACGGACGGTAGCAGAAAATCTTCGCCTTCTTTCGTTTGAGCAGCTTACGCGCTCTGTATTCGTTTGTTGGCATCAAAGGCTTGCCAAACAAATCCACTACTGCTACCATAAGCAGCCCCTTTCTTTTTTGTGTTTCCAATTAGTTCGCTTACGCGTTCCATACCGGACTATGTTGCTGTCCCGTATGGATTCTCAATAAAGGTTGTCCTCTTCGCCAATGTTAT
>OGDN01001619.1_pt1 | contig 35176 bp, 29 predicted proteins | sample 1570271 | NCBI WGS metagenome assembly OGDN01 (sample SAMEA4384481, study PRJEB24528) | human gut metagenome | reverse complement strand
GGGTCAGTTCCACGAATATGCCGTATTCCTCGATGGAGCGCACAATACCGGTTACTGTTTCTCCGGGTTCAAACAGGGAAGCGTTCTCCTGCCAGGTTCCGAGGAGTTCCTTGTGCGACAGGCATATTCTTCCGTTATCCACCGACTTGACAACAACGTGGATATTCTGCCCGACTGAGAAACGATCCTTCGGGTGAGTTATCCTCGACACGGATATCATGTCGATAGGGATAAGCGACGGAATACCGCAGCCTACATCGACGAAGCAGCCGAACGGCTCCAGATGAGTTACCCGTGCCGGGATAATATCGCCGGAGGTCAGCGAACCGAGGTAATCGCGCATGCAGCGCTCCTGCGCAAGCCGGCGGGAAAGCACCGCGTAGGTCTCGCCGTTTTCGTTCTCGCGGAAATCCGTTATCACGAAGGCGACCGGCTTGTTAACGCGGGATATCAGCGCGATGTCCTTTGTGGTTCCCTCGGTGATGCCAAGGGCGCCCTCCTCCCGGGGGATAAAGCCTTTCATACAGCCGAGGTCGAGGATCAGATTGTGGTGACTGTCGCATATAATGCAGGGAGCTTCCAGAATCTTCCCGGAAGTCATGCATTCGCTGAGGGTGTAGTAAGACAGCAGGGAACTCCTGTTGTCTGCGGTGCCGATAAGGCAGCCTTCAGGCAGATACTCTGTCATTTTGTACCTCCAGATGAATTTTTTCTGTAAATAATATGACGCAGCAAGTGCAATTATTCAAATGATACAGGATATTTATACAGTTACTTCATGTGTTTTTAGTAATCGGCTGTGAATGCTGTGAGAAATTGCCACAATAATGTTCAAAATACACTCCTGCTGTTAACAGGAGTGTCAGCTTGTCGAAAAAGTGTCTTTTGCCCGCGAAGCGGGCATTTGAAATCCGTTTTTTGCCTCAGCTCTGCCGAGGCAAAAAACACTTCTATCCCAGCAAGTGTGCGGGTTGGCGGCAAAGCCGCCAAGACGTGCGCGCGGCTGGGATGTTTCGGCGGAAAAGTCACTTTAGTGACTTTTTCGCCGGTCTAAGACTCCTGCTGTTAACAGGAGTGTATTTGTATTTATTATGCCTCGGGAGCCATCAGCCGTACCATTACAGCCTTCTGAGCGTGGAGTCTGTTCTCGGCCTCGTCGAAGATCTCGTCCGCATGCTGCTCGAATACCTTTGCAGTAATCTCTTCCTCGCGGTGAGCGGGCAGGCAGTGCATTACCATAGCGTCGGGCTTAGCGGAAGCCATTACAGCGTCGTTGATCTGATAGCCCTTGAATACCTCGCGGCGCTTAGCGGCTTCGCCCTCCTGACCCATGGAAGCCCATACGTCTGTGTAAACCACGTCGGCGTCAGCGGCAGCTTCGACAGGGTTGCTGATGATCTGGAACTTTCCGGGGTACTGCTTTGCGAAGTCGATGATGGTCTGGTCGGGGAAATAGCCCTCCGGGCAACCGAGGGAAACGCTCATACCTACCTTGAGAGCGCCTACTGTCAGGGAGTTCGCCATGTTGTTGCCGTCGCCGATATAGCAGAACTTCAGACCGTCGAGCTTGTTCTTGTGCTCGCGGACTGTCTGGAGGTCGGCGAGGACCTGGCAGGGGTGGCAGTAGTCGGTCAGACCGTTGATTATCGGGATAGAGCCGTACTCAGCGAGGTCCTCGACTTCCTTCTGAGCGAAGGTGCGGATCATAATACCGCTGAGGTAACGGGACAGAACGCGCGCGGTGTCCTGAACCGGCTCGCCGCGGCCGATCTGAAGGTCACGTGAAGAAAGGAACAGCGCCTGGCCGCCGAGCTGGTACATACCGGTCTCAAAGGAAACGCGTGTTCTTGTGGAGGACTTCTGGAAGATCATACCGAGGGTCTGACCCTTGAGAATATTGTGTGGAATGCCGTGTTTCTGCTCGTACTTGAGCTGGTCGGCAAGGTTCAGAATGTCGGTGATCTCTTCTGTGCTGAGATCAAGCAGCTTTAATAAATGCTTCATTGTGGATTTCCTTTCATATCAGGCGTTCAGCAGACCGAGCAGGATCTCAAGCCCCTTGTCGATCTCTTCGTAGGTGATGGTAAGCGGGGGAAGCAGACGTATCTTCGTCTTTGCGGTCAGCAGCAGCAGTCCCTTGTCAAGAGCCGCCTTTACAACGTCGCCGGCCTTCTTGTTCTTGAGTTCAATGCCGATCATCAGACCCATTCCGGAAACGGAAGCGACCTCCGGGGAGGTGAGCAGCTTCTCGCGAATGTACGCGCCCTTGCGTGCAACTTCGTCCAGGAATCCGGGTTTGTTTACGGTCTCAAGCACTGCAAGTCCGCCTGCGCAGGAGATGGGGTTTCCGCCGAAGGTGGAACCGTGGGTTCCGGCGGTCAGGACATTAGCGCACTTTTCTCCGGAGAGGCATACGCCGATCGGAACGCCGCCAGCCAGTCCCTTTGCGAGGGTAGTCAGGTCAGCCTTCTTGCCGAAGTTGTCGCCCGCAAGGAACTTACCGGTTCTTCCGACGCCGGTCTGAACCTCGTCTGCGATGGTGAGGACGTCCTTTTCAGCGCAGAGTCTGTAGATCTCGTCTACAAATTCCTGCTGGAGAGCCATGACGCCGCCCTCGCCCTGAATGTACTCAAACATTACGGCGCAGACCGTGTCGTCTAGCTTAGAGCGGAGATCCTCAATGTTGTTGGCCTCAACGTTGACGAAGCCTTCAACGAACGGGAAGAAGTAGTTGTGGAACACGTCCTGACCGGTTGCGGAAAGCGTGCAGAGCGTTCTTCCGTGGAAGCTGTTCACGAGGGTGATTATGTTGCTTCTGCCCTTGCCGTACTTGTCGAAGCTGTACTTACGTGCGATCTTGATTGCGCATTCGTTGGCTTCCGCGCCGGAGTTGCCGAAGAACATATCAGTGTAGCCCGCGGTCTCACAGAGAGCCTTCGCGAAATCAGCCTGCACCTTTGTGTAATAATAGTTGGAGGTGTGCTGTATCTTGTGAGCCTGGTCGCAGATAGCCCTGACCCAGTTTTCGTTGCAGTAGCCCAGCGAGTTAGTGCCGATTCCGCTGCCGAAATCTATGTATTTCTTGCCGTTTTCGTCTACCGCCTGTCTGCCGGAGCCGCTGTCAAGAACCAGGTCGTACCTGCCGTAGCTCGGCATGACGTATTTGTTGAATTGTTCTATTGTACTCATAATGACCTCTTACGGAATTATCATCGTGCCCGCACCGATGTCGGTGAGAAGCTCGATAAGGATAGAATGCGGGATACGCCCGTCGATGATGTTGGTCTTTTTAACTCCGCGGCGGACTGCTTCAACGCAGCAGTCAATCTTGGGAATCATTCCGCCGGATATAATGCCCTGATTCTTGAGGTAGGGTACTTCGCTTACGCCGACTACCCTGATTAGAGTGCTGTCGTCGTCCTTGTCCTCAAGCAGACCCTTGATATCGGTCAGAAGAATGAGGTTAGCCGCGCCCATTTCAGCCGCGATACGTGCGGCTGCGGTATCCGCGTTGATGTTGAATACCTCGCCGTTCTTTCCGGAAGCCACAGTGGAAACAACCGGAATGTAACCATTGTTGAGGGCGGTGTTGATGGGATCCGGGTTGATCTCAGTGATATCGCCGACAAATCCGAGGTCGGGGTTGAGCTGCTTCGCCTTAATGAGATCCCCGTCAAGGCCACAGAGACCCATCGCCTTGCCGCCGGCACGCTGGAGGAGCTGCACCAGGTCTTTGTTTACCTTGCCGGCGAGAACCATCTGAACGATGTCTATGGTTTCCTCGTCGGTATAGCGCAGACCGTTGACGAATTCGCTCTGTTTGTTGATTTTTTTAAGCATAGCGTTGATTTCAGGACCGCCGCCGTGTACTAGCACAACCTTGATTCCTACCAGGGAGAGCAGCACGATGTCCTGCATTACAGCCTGCTTGAGGGTTTCGTTGGTCATGGCGTTGCCGCCGTATTTTACAACGACTACCTTATCGTTGTATTCCTGAAGATAGGGGAGCGCCTCTACAAGGGCGTTTGCCCGTATATCGTAATCTATCTGCATTTCTTCTGCTCCTTATGTGCGGTATTCCGCGTTTATCTTTACATACTCGAACGTGAGGTCGCAGCCCCATGCGATCGCTTCGCCTTCGCCGCAGTGGAGGTCGACGAGCACCTTGATCTCGTCCTCGGAGAGGATCTCGGAGGCGGATTCCTCGGAGAAGCTCACTCCGGCGCCGTTGGTGCAGACTGTTACCTTGCCCTTTTCGCTGGCAAGCTCCACGGAAACCTTTGTGATGTCGAAATCAGCCCTGGCGTAGCCGATAGCGCAGAGGATACGTCCCCAGTTTGCGTCAGCCGCGAACATTGCAGCCTTGACAAGGCTTGATGAAATAACTGACTTCGCAACGACCCTTGCGGTGTTTTCATCGGGAGCGCCTTTTACGATGCATTCGAGCAGCTTTGTCGCGCCTTCGCCGTCGCGTGCGGTTTCACGCGCGAGGTTCATCATAACAGCGTACAGCGCATTCTCGAACTTCTCGTAGTTCTTGTCCTCGCAGGTGATCTCAGGATTCTTTGCAAGACCGCTGCTCATGAGTATCAGCGTGTCGTTGGTGGAAGTGTCGCCGTCGACGCTTACCATACTGTATGTCAGGGAGTTCACCTTGCGGAGAGCCTTCTCGAGCAGCTCATGGCAGATAGCAACGTCGGTAGTGATGAAGCCGAGCATTGTAGCCATGTTCGGTGCGATCATTCCGCTGCCCTTGGAGATTCCGCCAACGTGGCACTTTCTGCCTTCGATTTCGAATTCAACGGCGATCTCCTTCTTGCGGGTGTCGGTGGTCATTATTGCTTCGCATGCCTCGCTGCTCTTCTTGGAGGAAAGCTCCTTTGCGAGGGTGGGTATGCGCGCCTTTATCGGCTTGATGGAAAGCGGCTGACCGATAACTCCGGTGGAGCCTACGAGAACATCGTCAGCGTCGATATCAAGCGCTTCTGCGGTAAGCTCGCACATCTGTTCGGCAATCTCAATGCCGTTTTCGTTGCAGGTGTTGGCGTTGCCGGAGTTCACGATAACAGCCTGTGCGCAGCCGTCCTCGAGGTGCTTTTTTGTAACGTAGATAGGAGCGCCCTTCACCTTGTTGGTGGTGTAGAGAGCCGCAGCCTTGCAGCGCTCAGCGCAGAATATCATAGCGAGGTCGCGCTTGGTGGTGTTTCCGGCCTTTATTCCTGCGATAACGCCGGCGGCGGTGAAGCCCTCGGCAGCGCAGACGCCGCCGTCTACGAATTCGTAACCTTCAAATTTAACCATTTTATGTACCTTACAGCAGACCGGTGGTCTCGTCAATGCCCATCATGATGTTGAGGCACTGAACCGCCGCGCCGCTTGCTCCCTTTCCTAGATTATCAAGTCTTGAGCAGAGTATCAGCCGGTCGTCGTTGCCGTTGACGAAAAGCTGCATCATATTTGTTCCGCTGAGGTCGTTCGCGCTGAGGAACCCGTCCTCCGGAGCGCCCTCGGGCATTACCTTCACGAAGTTTGCGCCTGCGTAGTATTCGGCGAGAGCCTTGCGTACGTCGTCTGCGGTGTACTTCTTAGCGAGGAGCCTCGTGTGCAGCGGCAGGGAAACCACCATGCCGCTGAAATAGTCGCACACCAGCGGATTGAACGCCGGAGCATATTCCAGACCGCAGATCTTCTGCATCTCCGGAAGGTGCTTGTGCTGCTGAGTCAGCGCATACTGACGGGGGCTGTCGAAACCTGCGGGGCGGTCGTCGCTCTCGTAGACTGCGATGGCCTTCTTGCCCGCACCGCTGTAGCCGGATACCGCGTGAACGCTCACGGGGTAGTCAGCGGGCATTATTCCGAGCTTCACCAGCGGGTACGCCATTGAGATGAAGCCGCTTGCATAGCACCCGGGAACCGCAGTGCGCAGGGACTTCGCGATCTTCCCGCGGAAATCCGCGCCAAGCTCCGGGAAGCCGTAAGCCCAGTCGGGGTTAGTCCTGTGAGCGGTGGAAGCGTCGATGATCCTTGTATTGCTGCCCTCCGCGAGAGCCACAGCCTCTCTAGCTGCGGCGTCCGGCAGGCAGAGAAACGTGAAATCCGCGCTGTGAATGAGCTTTCTGCGCTCGTCCGCGTCCTTGCGCTTGTCCTCGTCGATACGGAGCAGCTCTATATCGGAGCGGTTCTTGAATCGCTCAAGTATTTTAAGTCCGGTCGTGCCTTCCTGACCGTCGATGTATACCTTAACCATTGCAAAGTTCCTCCAGTTTCTTTCTGGTAAGCTCGATCTGCTTCTTTACGCTCTCGGGCGCGGGGCCTCCGAACGACTTTCTCTCGCGTACGCAGGTGTCAAGGCTGATAGCCTCGTAAACGTCGTCCGTAAAGAGGTCGCTCTGCTTCTGGTAATCAGCAAGCGGGAGCTCCTCAAGCGTGGTGCCGAGTTCGATGCAGTGAGCAACGAGACCGCCGGTGATCTTATAAGCGGTACGGAACGGCATGCCCTTCTTAACGAGGTAGTCAGCGCAGTCGGTGGCGTTGATGAAGCCCTTTGCGGCAGCCTTGCGCATGTTGTCCTTGTACAGGGTCATTGTTTCAAGCATGGGGATAAACGTAGTCAGGCAGAGCTTGAGATTGTCCACTGCGTCGAATATCGCTTCCTTATCCTCCTGCATGTCCTTGTTGTAGGCGAGCGGCAGACCCTTCATCATGGCAAGGAGGGTCATATTGTCGCCGATAACGCGGGCTGTCTTGCCGCGGATAAGCTCGGTAACGTCCGGATTTTTCTTCTGGGGCATAATGCTGGAGCCGGTGGAGAAGCGGTCGGAAAGTTCGATGAACTTGAATTCCCAGCTGCACCACATGATTATTTCCTCGGAGAAGCGGGAGAGGTGCATCATGCAGATTGAGATGGCGCTGGCAAGCTCAATGCAGAAATCACGGTCGGAAACACCGTCGAGGGAGTTCACCATCGGAGCTTCCATGCCGAGCAATTCAGCGGTTCTGTCGCGGTTGATGTGGTAGGTGGTTCCGGCGAGTGCGCAGCTTCCGAGAGGGGAAACGTTCATGCGGCGCAGAGTATCGTCGAAGCGCTCGATGTCGCGGAGCAGCATCTGAGCGTACGCCATCATGTGATGACCGAAGGTTATCGGCTGAGCGCGCTGCAGATGAGTATATCCGGGCATGATAGTCTCGGTGTTCTCATCGGCGATGCTGCAGAGTACCTTGACAAGAGATACCACAAGCTCCCGCAGTTCCTTGATGGCGTCGCGGAGATAGAGGCGTATGTCAAGCGCGACCTGGTCGTTTCTTGAGCGCGAGGTGTGAAGGCGCTTTCCCACGTCGCCGAGGCGCTTTGTAAGCTCCGCCTCGATGAACATGTGAATGTCCTCCGCCGTCATGTCAAACTGGAGCTTTCCGCTTTCGATGTCCGCAAGGATCTCCTTGAGACCACCGATAAGCTCCAGGCTGTCGCTCATGCTGATTATGCCCTGTTCGCCGAGCATGGTCGCGTGGGCAATGCTGCCCTGGATATCCTGTTTGTACATTCTTCCGTCGAAAGCGATAGAAGAATTGAACGCGTTAACTCTGCTGTCCACGCCCTGTGAGGAACGCCCAGCCCACATCATTTCTGCCATAAAACTACCTCGTTTTTATTATCCTGAAAAATATTTAAGAGCGGAAAGGCTGAACTTCCCGCTCTTAACATCAGCCGTAAAATTACTTCTTGTTTCTCTCAGCGTCCAGAAGAGCCTTTACATGGATAGGAAGACCGAACAGGTTGATAAATCCTGCGGCATCCTTCTGGTCGTAAACGTCGTCCTCGTCGAAGGAAGCGAAATCTCTGCTGTACAGAGTGTCAGGAGATGTAACGCCCGCGTTGATGATGTTGCCCTTGTAGAGCTTCAGTTTAACGTCGCCGTTAACGGTTTCCTGGGTCTTGTCTACGAATGCATCCATAGCCTCGCGCAGGGGAGTGTACCACTGACCGTTGTATACGATGTCAGCGTACTTCTGAGCCAGGCCAGCCTTGTAGTGCTGAGTTTCCTTATCAAGGCAGATGGTTTCCAGGACCTCGTGTGCGTGGTAGAGGATAGTTCCGCCGGGGGTCTCGTAAACGCCTCTGGACTTCATGCCTACCAGACGGTTCTCAACTACATCGTAGATACCGATGCCGTTCTCGCCGCCGAGCTTGTTCAGAGCCTTGATGAGCTTTACGCCGTCCATCTTCTCGCCGTTGAGCGCGGTCGGGATACCCTTCTCAAAGTGGATAGTAACATAAGTGGGCTTGTCGGGAGCCTGCTCGGGGGATACGCCGAGCTCCAGGAAGCCGGGCTTGTTGTACTGCGGCTCGTTTGCGGGATCCTCGAGGTCGAGACCCTCGTGGGAGAGGTGCCACAGGTTCATATCCTTGGAGTAGTTGGTCTCACGTGTGATCTTGATCGGAACATTGTGAGCCTCTGCGTACTCGATCTCCTGCTCACGGGACTTGATATTCCAGATTCTCCAGGGAGCGATGATCTGCATTTCAGGAGCAAGAGCCTTGATCGTCAGCTCGAAACGCACCTGGTCGTTGCCCTTACCGGTGCAGCCGTGGCAGATAGCGTCAGCGCCTTCCTTGCGTGCGATCTCTACGATACGCTTTGCGATAGGAGGACGAGCGAAGGAAGTACCGAGCAGATAGCCTTCGTACTTTGCACCAGCCTTGAGGGTCGGGAAGATGAAGTCGTTTACGAACTCGTCCTGGATATCCTCAATATACAGCTTGGAAGCGCCTGTCTTCTTAGCTCTCTCCTCGAGACCAACGATCTCAGAATCCTGGCCTACGTTGCCTGCTACGCAGATAACTTCGCAGCCGGGGTAATTTTCGTGCAGCCAGGGGATAATGATAGATGTGTCGAGACCGCCGGAGTAAGCCAGAACGATCTTTTTAATTTCCTTTGCCATGATTTGTGTCTCCTTTACGACATTTCAGCCCAAAAAGGTTGATTAATTTTTACAATCTTAATTATACTCATTTTCCGGCGTTTGTCAAGTGGAAAAATACCGTGCAGCGAATAATATACAAGAAATTTTGAATTAATGAATATTTTCTTGCGAAAAGATGAAATAACCGCATTTACTGGCTTGATTTCTTAGCTTGGGATGAATATTTATTGTATAATATACATTGGTGGACTGCGCGGCAGGGGAAATTGATCAGGAAAACCACTTGACAAAATCCGCGTTCATGTTTATAATATAATCATGAACGTGCGCTGATGGAATTCAGCCGGCGTAAATTAGGAGGAAAACACCATGAAAATGAACGAGAAACTTGAGATAATGCTGAGCAGAAAGCGTATCAAAAAGACTGATTTTGCGCACAGCATAGGAATAACCTACCGCGCGTTTGCAAATTATCTTAACGGTACCCGCAATCCCCGTGCAGAGACTCTCCAGAAAATGGCTGATCAGCTCCAGCTTACGCCGGAATTCCTGAAGGACGACAGCCAGGAGCTGGAGCTTACGGTGGAGGAGCAGTTCATACGCAAGATCTGCGCCAGCGACGCCGACAAGGCGCAGGCGGCTCAGTTCCTTGCGCAGTCCCGCGGGCTTTTTGCAGGAAACACGCTGAATTCCGAGGACAAGGAGAGCCTTATCAAGTGCCTTATGGAGATCTACGAGGATTCCCGCGATAACTCCGGCGAATGATGGATCGTATAATAAGCCTTGTCGAACAGGTACGGGGCGAATTCGGTGGGAGGACGATCTTCCAGACCGCTGAGAATTCCGGCGCGGCAGTATGGCTGCGGGAACTTGGCTCCCTCAAGGGCTTCTACCTGTTCGAAAACAACAGGCGATACATTATTATAAACAAGTCGCTGGATAAGCTGCTCCAGCAGACGGTATGCGCGCACGAATTCGGCCACGATATGCTCCACCGGGAGCTGTCGGCGGGCGGAATACGCGAAAGCTCGCTGTTTCTGGCGACCAACAAGACGGAGCGCGAGGCGAACCTCTTTGCGGCGGAGATACTCCTTACCGATAAGGAAACGCTCTCTGTGATGAGCTACGCTTCCGCCATGGAGGAAGCGGCGTTTGAACTCGGAGTTGTTCCGCAGATACTTTCGTATAAGCTGGAGCTTCTAAATCACAAGGGGCATCACTTCAACATAACGGATACCGCGAGCGACTTTTTAAAGTAACTTTCCAAGAAAGGAACGACAGATTTTGGATATAAGGAAAACACTAGAACTGCTGACCGGAGCGGCCGGAGTTTCGGGCGCAGAAAGCGAGGCTTCCCGTACGGCGCTCGAATTGCTGAGCGAATACGCGCCGGGCGCACAGTGCGACGCATTCGGAAATGTGACCGCGCTTATTCCCGCGCAGGACGCTTCCGCGCCCACTCTCATGCTCGACGCGCACATTGACCAGATCGGATTTATAGTATCGTATATCGACCCGGACGGCTTCCTGAAGGTAGGCGCCTGCGGCGGTCCGGACATGCGCATTATGCTGGCTCAGAGCGTTACCGTTCACGGAGTGCAGGATATACGCGGCGTGGTTTCGACTCTGCCGCCGCATGTTTCCAGCGACCACACGAAAGTTCCGGAGGCAGGCGATATCGCAATAGATATCGGAATGACCCGGGAGGAAGCCGAAAAGTCGGTTCCGCTGGGCAGCCGCGTTACTGTGGATTCCGATTTCCGCGATCTTTCCGACGGCGTGATATCCGCGCCTTCCGTTGACGACCGCAGCGGCGTATGCGCTGTTCTCTGCGCGCTGGATATGCTCCGCGGGAGAAAGCTCAGATACAACCTTGCGGTGTGCTTTTCCGCCCAGGAAGAGACCGGCGAGCGCGGCGTAAAGGGCGCAGCGTTCCGTCTCCAACCGGACGAGGCGATAGCGGTCGACGTATCCTTTGGAAGAACCCCGGACAGCGTTCCGCATGAGACCGCCGTACTTGGCAGCGGCGCAATGATAGGATATTCCGCAGCGCTTGACCGCGGAATGTCAGACGCGCTGAAATCAGCCGCGGAAAAGAATGGGATCCCGTATACGATAGAGGTCATGCCGTCTTCTACAGGAACTAACGCGGACAGCATTTCAACAAGCAGAGCGGGCGTGAAGTGCTGCACAGTTTCTATTCCGATACGCTATATGCACACTCCGATCGAAACGGTTCGGCTGAGCGATATCGAGAGCGCTGCAAGACTGATCTGCGAGTACGCTGCGGGAGGTAAAAACTGATGATGGACAGGCTTCTTGAAATATGCGCGCTGGACGGAACTTCCGGAGACGAAGGCGCGGTACGCGATTACATCAAATCCAGTATTCATGCCGACAAGGTAATAACCGACAACCTGGGAAATCTGCTGGTGTTCAAGAAGGGCAGAAAAACCCCGAAAAACCGCATTATGTTCGCGGCGCACATGGACGAGGTCGGTTTCATGGTGACTGACATCACGAGCGACGGCTTCCTGAGGTTCGGGGCAGTCGGCGGAATTGACCCGAGGGTCGTACTGGGACGCGCCGTGAGATTCGGAAACGGCACCCGCGGAGTGATCGGCACGAAGGCGGTTCATCAGCAGAGCGCGGACGAGCGCAAAAAGGCTCCGGATTTTGACGCGCTTCTTATCGACATCGGCGCGGAAAACGCGGAGGAAGCAGGAAAGCGCGTGTCAAGGGGAGACTGCGCTGTGTTCGATTCGGACAGCTTCAGATTTGGAAGCGGTTTCGTAAAGAGCAAGGCGATAGACGACCGCGCCGGCTGCCTTATAATGATGGACATGATAAACGGCGGGCCCGAGTACGACGCGTGGTATGCGTTCACGGTTCAGGAGGAAGTCGGGACCCGTGGAGCAAAGGCGGCTGCGTTCACGATAGAGCCGGATATCGCGGTAGTCCTCGAGACAACGACCGCCTGCGATATCGCCGAGACCTCCGGCGCCAAGCGCGTATGCGAGCTAGGCAGGGGCTGCGTAGTATCCTACATGGACAGAGCAACGATCTACGACCGCGAGCTGTACCAGCTTGCAAGGATCACCGCGGATAAGCTTGGCATTGCAAATCAGACGAAAACGCTTATCGCCGGCGGAAACGACAGCGGCGCGATACATGTCAGCCGCGGCGGAGTCCGCACCTGCGCGCTTTCGGTTCCGTGCAGGTACCTTCACTCGCCTGCGTGCGTTATCAATGAGGCGGACTACACAGCGACGGCAAAGCTGGCCGAAGCGGTGCTGAGCGCATTTGCAGAGCTGTGACGGAGCGTATTTATACAGCGGAGCAGCTATCAGAGCTTCCGGCGCGGGGCGTTGAGGCGCTGAAAATCCGGGCGCTGTTCAACGCGTACGGCGGGAGCTACGAATTTTGCAGGTTCTTCCGGCAGTGGAGTACCTACCTTGCGTGCCTGGACGGCTCTTTTGTGATAAGCGAAGATCCCGGCTGCGACTGGGAGGAGCTTGCAGGATTCCTGGCGATGAACGGATTCTCCGATCTGTTCTGCTCGGAAACGGCGGGGGATATGCTACGTGGGAAAATCCCCGCAGAATTCAGCCGGGTCTGCCTGATGGAACTGAGAATGCCTGAAAAATCCGGAGAGGAACTTCCGGAATGTTCGCCGTCGGAGGCCTGGAAGGTTATTTCAACGCGGTTTCCGATAGATTTTGAACCATGGTACCTTGACATGTCGCACAGGGAGAGGCATGGAGTTTCACGGTGCGTTTCAGACGGGAGATCCGCGCTTGTGGTTCAGCATTCGATAGGTTCCGAGAGCCTGATTTCCCAGGTGGCGGTGCTTCCTGACTTCGAAGGGAAAGGGTACGCAGGCGGATTGCTTCGCAGAGTCTGCCGCGCCCTCGGTGGAGAGATCCAGGTGATATGCGAGGACAGGCTCACGGGATTTTACGAAAAATTTGGATTCCGGCACGCGGGGTATAGGTACTGCGCGGCGAGGATCCGGGAGGAATAATGGAAAACGGCAATACAAACTGGTCGCAGTCGGTGACCGCAGTTGTGATACATGAGGGAAAGGTGCTGCTGTCGCGGCATACATACGGCGCGGGCAAGGGCAGGCTGATAATCCCGGGAGGGTACCTGAATCACGGCGAGATGCCGCGCGAGGCTCTGATCCGTGAATATCTCGAGGAGACCGGCGTGCTGATAGAACCGCGCGAACTTATCGGAATGCGGTTCAATTTGAAGGACTGGTACGCAGCGTTCCGCGCGGATTACGTGTCAGGCGAAGCGCGCTCCGACAACGACGAGAACAGCGAGGCAGTCTGGGTGGACGTCGACGAAGCGCTGAACCGTGACGATGTCCCGGATCTCACGAAAAAGCTTATAAAGTGCGCGGCGTCCGGCGGAGGATTCAGCAAAATAAGCTATGACGGAGTGGATCAGCAGCGCGAACTTTTCGGCGCAGAATAATTAGAAATCTGACGCATGTGTTCGCGAAAAATCGCAAAAACCCAGTGAAATACGGTCACCACAAATCACGAACAAATAAAAAATCCCCGCCAAACAGCTAACTAAGCCATTTGGCGGGGATTTTGCAATGGTCGGAGTGACAGGATTCGAACCTGCGGCCTCAACTTCCCAAAAGTCGCGCGCTACCAACTGCGCTACACCCCGATGACTCAAATATTCTACCACAAAACATCGGATTTGTCAAGTACAAAATTCTATAAAAATCTATTGACAATTTACATTTTTTGAGTTAAAATAGATATAAGCTATCCAATGGATTTCCGTATTTGAAAGGAGTTACACATGGGTTTAATTAAAGCAGCAATTAACGCAGTTGCCGGAAACCTTGCTGACCAGTACAAGGAATACATATACTGCGAGTCTCTTTCTAATGATATTCTTGCGGCGAAGGGTCATAAGCGCGTCGGCTCCCGCGGCACAAACAAGGGCGACGACAATGTTATAACCGATGGCTCCGCTATCGCAGTCAACGAGGGTCAGTGCGCACTTGTGGTTGTTGACGGCAAGGTTTCTGAAGTTGCGGCAGAGGCAGGCGTGTTTGAATTCAAATCCGCTGTTTCTCCCTCCGTGTTCTCCGGAAGCCTCGGCGACGGTATCATGAACACCATCAAGGATATCGGCTCCCGCATCACCTACGGCGGTCAGGCAGGCCATGACCAGCGCGTTTACTATGTAAACATCAAGGAAATCATGGGCAACCGCTACGGTACTGTGAACCCTATCCCGTTCCGCGTGGTTGACAACAATATCGGCCTTGATGTCGATGTTTCACTGCGCTGCAACGGCGAGTACTCCTTCCGTATAACCAACCCGGTTCTGTTCTATACTAATGTATGCGGAAACTTCGGCGAGACCTTCAACCGTTCCAATATCGACAGCATGCTCAAGGCTGAGATCCTGACTGCTCTCCAGCCTGCGCTTGGAAAGATCTCCGAGCAGGGCGTAAGACCCAGCGCGCTGCCCGGCAAGGCGGTGGAGATCTCCGAAGCACTCAACGAAGCGCTCACTGAAAAGTGGGGCAAGCTCCGCGGAATGGTTGTCGCTTCCTTCGCAATGAATCCTCCGACGCTTCCGAAGGAAGACCAGGAGATGATAACCAACCTCCAGCGAACCGCTGTAATGCGTAATCCAAACATGGCGGCTGCGACCCTTGTCGAGGCGCAGGCAAGCGCGATGAAGACCGCTGCCGGCAACCAGGGCGGCGCAATGATGGGCTTCATGGGAATGAACATGGCTCAGCAGCAGGGCGGTTTCAATGCACAGAGCCTGTATCAGATGGGCGCTCAGCAGCAGGCACAGCAGCCTGTTCAGCAGAATGTACAGCAGCCCGCAGCCCAGGCGGCTCCCGCCCAGGGTACATGGACATGCGAGTGCGGAACCTCCAACACCGGAAAGTTCTGCGCGAACTGCGGCAAGGCCAAGCCCGCTCAGGCAGAGGGCTGGACATGCTCCTGCGGTACTGTTAACAAGGGTAAGTTCTGCCAGAACTGCGGAAAGCCCAGACCCTCCGGAGCGCCGGTTTACCGCTGCGATAAGTGCGGCTGGAAGCCCGAGGATCCCGCGCACCCTCCGAAGTTCTGCCCGGAGTGCGGCGATCCGTTTGATGCAAACGATCTCGTCTGAACGCGAACTAAACAGCACAAATTACCACTCGCAGTATACTGCGGGTGGTCTTTGTGCGTTATATAAGGTCACCTCTAAAAACCTTGTTTGAGTGAAAATGTGTATAGCACACCGCCTGCTTCTTCAAACCTCCTCGTAAGGCATACAGCCTTACTTCGTCGGCTTTCATCGCATTCGGCGCACTCTACCCATTTTCCCTTTTCAAACCGGTTTTTAGAGGTTCCCATAAAATACCCGAAAGGCACATATACTATGTCAATAGCAGATATTTTCAAGAAACTCGAATCTGAAAGAACTCCTGCGCCGCAGGGTGCAGTCGAGTACATCATATGCGGTCTGGGCAACCCAGGAACGCAGTACGAAGGCACCCGCCATAACATCGGATTCATGACAATAGACACTCTTTGCGACAAATACAAGCTCGACTGCAAGAAGCTGCGCTTCAAGTCGCTGACCTGCGACGCGATGATATCCGGAAAGCGCTGCCTTATCATGAAGCCCACGACCTTTATGAACAACAGCGGCGAAGCGGTGACAGAGGCAATGAGCTTCTATAAAATCCCGCCGGAGCGCACTATCATCGTGTTCGACGATATTTCGCTTGAGCCTGGCAAGCTGCGTATACGCAGAAAGGGCAGCGACGGAGGCCATAACGGGATCAAGAGCATAATTTACCTTTCTGGTTCCGATATGTTCCCGCGAATAAAGATGGGCGTTGGAGCGAAGCCACACCCCGACTACAATCTTGCCGACTGGGTGCTCGGTCATTTCAAGAAGGAGCAGGCGGAAGCCCTTGAAACTGCTATGGACAACGCTGTAAGCTCCATTGAACTGATGGTCGGCGGCAAGATGAACGAAGCAATGAACAAGTTCAATTCCTGAGGAACAAACGATGGATATTTTTCTTAACGCGGCTCAGCAGATACCCGAGTACAAAAAACTCAACAAGTATCTCGACGATCATAACACGCTGCCTGCCCTTGTGACAGGCGTTTCGCATATACACAAGGCTCACATTATCGGAGCGCTCCTGCAAAAGCCGGAGCTTCTCCCGGTGCTTGTGATCGCGGAAAGCGAAGCGGAATCCCAGCGCCTTTCCAACGATATCAACATGATGTATGGCGCGGGTACTGCGCTGCTGTACCCCGCGAAGGAGCTTTTGCTCGGAGATTTCGAGGCGGCGTCCAGGGAGTACGAGCACAAGCGGATTTTCGCGCTGTCCGCAATGCTTGACGGAACCTGTAAAGCCGTGATATGTTCGCCGGAAGCCGCGGCGCAGCTCACTATCCCGCCGGAGGAGCTGAAACAGCGCACCATCACGCTTTCAGCCGATATGGAGATCTCTCAGGAGGACATCGTAAAGCGCCTTCTGGCGGCGGGCTATTCCAGGTGCGACCTCATCGAGGGCGCGGGGCAGTTTTCGGTGCGCGGCGGTATTGTGGATATCTTCCCGCCGAGCAGTTCCGCCCCCTGCCGCATTGAACTGTGGGGAGATACCATCGACAGCATTTCGCGGTTCGACCTTGACACTCAGCGCCGTACTGACCCGCTTGACGAGATCCGCATTTCTCCGGCAGGGGAGGTGCTTTTTGATTCCGCAGACGAGCTATGCGGCCGTATAGAGGCTCTTTCAAAGAAGCTCCGCGGCAAGAACGCCGAGGGAGTCCGCGAGCGGCTCAGCGCAGACGTTGCGAAAATGCGCGGCGGCGTTAATCTGAACGCGGTCGACAAGTACTTCCCGCTGTGCTACTCCGAGGAAGCGACCGTATTCGACTACTCAAACGCGGTGTTCGTCTGTGAGAACGTATCCGCGAAGGAGAACTACCGCGCGGTAGCGCTCCAGCACGCGGAGGATCTAAAGATACTCACCGAGGAAAAGAAGCTGTGCAAGGGGCTTGACCGCTACATGCTCACTAAAAACGAGCTGTATTCCGAACTCGAGAGCAGGACGTCGGTGTATTTCGACACGTTTATCCGCGGCGGCGGAATGGAGCTGGGTCTTATGCTGGACGTCCAGAGCGCCGTGCAGACCTCCCCGTGGAGCGGCGAGTACGCCGTGCTCCGCTCGGAGCTGGATAATTACCTCAGCATGAAGTTTGCCTGCATGATATTTTCGGGAACGGAAAAGGGCGCGCGTACGCTTGCTTCCGACCTCGCCGACGACGGCTACAAGGCGGATTTCTCCATGGAGCCTGAAAAGCCACTCCCCGGAAGGATAATCGTTTCCCCGGGAACTCTCAGCGCGGGTATTGAATACCCCGTGACAAAGTTTGCGGTGTTCACTCATACCGCAGTGCATGCGGACAGGAAGCGTCCTCCCAAAAAGAAAAAGGGCGAGGAGATTCGCTCGCTTTCCGATATTTCGATAGGCGACCTTGTGGTGCATTATTCCTACGGGATCGGAATTTTCGACGGCGTTCACAAGATAGAGACCGACGGAGTAGCCAAGGACTACATCAAGATACGCTACGCCGGCGCGGACGTGCTTCACATTCCGGTCACGCAGCTTGACCTTGTGTCGCGGTATATCGGCTCCGGCGACGCAGGCACTGTTAAGCTAAACAAACTGAACTCCGATCAGTGGCAGAAGTCCAAGGCGAAAGCGAAGGCGGCAGCAAAGGAGATGGCTTCCGAGCTTATCGAGCTTTATTCCCGCCGCATGAAGAGCAAGGGGTACGAATTCCCGCCGGACGATTCGCTTCAGGAGGATTTCGAAGCGCACTTCAACTATATTGAGACGAATTCTCAGCTCCGCTGCGTTGACGAGATAAAGGCGGACATGATGAAGCCGGTCCCGATGGAGCGGCTGCTTTGCGGCGACGTCGGATTCGGAAAAACAGAGGTTGCGCTCAGGGCGGCTTTCAAGTGCGCCGAAAACGGGAAGCAGTGCGCAATACTTGTTCCCACGACCGTGCTTGCATGGCAGCATTTCCAGACCTGCTGCACCGCATGGAGGGCTTCCCGGTCAACATCGCGCTTCTTTCGCGGCATAAGACCCCGGCGGAGCAGCGCGAGATACTCCGCAGGCTGAAGGCTGGCAGCATTGACATTCTGATAGGTACGCACCGTATTATTCAGGACGACATCAAATTCAAGGATCTCGGGCTTGTAATAATCGACGAGGAGCAGCGTTTCGGCGTGGCTCACAAGGAGAAATTCAAGGAGATGTTCGCCGGAGTCGATGTGCTGACGCTCTCGGCGACTCCGATTCCGCGTACGCTCAACATGGCAATGAGCGGGATACGCGATATGTCCGTTATCGACGAGCCTCCGCAGGACAGGCAGCCCATCACCACCTATGTAATGGAGCACGACTGGGGCATCGTCATGCAGGCGATTCAGAAGGAACTTCGCCGAAGCGGACAGGTATACTATATCCACAACCGGATTGATTCGATATATAGCTGCGCAGAGAAGATACGAACACTGATTCCGGACGCGCGCGTAGGCGTGGCGCACGGAAGAATGTCAGAGGAACAGATGCTAGAGATATGGCGGCAGCTCCTTGACGGAGACCTCGACGTGCTTGTGTGCACCACCATTATTGAAACGGGCGTGGACGTTCCGAACGTAAACACTCTCATAATTGAGAACGCTGATTATATGGGACTTGCGCAGCTTCATCAGCTCCGCGGGCGCGTCGGAAGAACCAACAAGCGCGCGTATGCTTACTTCACGTTCCAGCGTGGGAAGGTGCTGTCCGAGATTTCTCAGAAGCGGCTCGACGCTATCCGGGAGTTCACGCAGTTCGGCAGCGGATTCCGCATAGCCATGCGTGACCTTGAGATACGCGGCGCGGGAAGCATTCTTGGCGCGAGCCAGTCGGGACATCTCGCAAATGTCGGATATGATATGTACCTCCAGCTTCTTGACGAGGCTGTGCGCGAGGAGCGCGGCGAAAAGGACGTCCACAAGGAGGAGTGCCTGGTGGATATCAAGATAGACGCGTATATCCCGGAGGACTATATTTCGAACCAGGCGCAGCGCGTCGACTGCTACCGCAAAATAGCGAAAATACAGAACGACGAGGACAGCACCGATGTAACCGACGAGCTCATCGACCGCTACGGCGACCCGCCAAAGTCGGTTGTCGGACTTATCGAGGTGGCGCGGCTGCGTAATATGGCAAGCGCCTGCAATATCGTGGAGATCAGCCAGATGAAAAATGATCTGATATTCTATCTGTCCAAATTTGACATGGAAAAGATTGCGGCTCTGTCGGACGTTTATTCGAACCGTCTCAGGCTGGAGCCGACCGGCAAGGGGCATATACGCGTTTCGCTCAATAAGGGCGAAAAGCCGCTTGACGTCATGCGTACGGTCATCACAACCATGAATAAGGCGTAAATAAATTATCCCGGTTCTAACGAACCGGGATAATTTATTTGTTTGTTGGGTCGGGCATATCGTCGATCGTCCTGCTGATTTCCGGAACGTTCTTCACACAGAAGTCGACCATTACGCTTGCCACCTTTGCGGCGGTTTCAATGGAGACGTCCTTGCCGGATTTGTTCCACTCCAGAAAAAGATTCAGGAAGCCTGCGTTGATGAACGACGACATCAGCGTGATGTACTTTCCGTCGGCGGGAATGGTGAATCGACCGAGAATTTTGTCGGCGGAGGCCTTCAGCACTGTTTTCATGCGGGTCACGAGAACTCCGCGGAAATCGCTTTTCATCAGGTGGAAGTAGAAGCCGTATTCATCGGTTATCAGACGATTCAGCTCTATGAAAATGTGGTAGGTGCTGTCTACCAGACTCGCGCTGTCAAACTGCGATATTAGCTCGCCGAGGGCTTCTACTATTTCGGATTCGGTCTCGTCGAGGATATCTGTTATGTTGCTATAGTGGGTGTAAAATGTACGTCTGTTGACGTTTGCAAGCGTTGTAAGCTCGCTTATCGTGATCGACGCTATATCTTTGCTTTCCATTAGCTTGAAAAGCGCGGTGCGAATCGCCTTTTTGGTGCGTATTACTCTTTTGTCGGAATTGTTGCGTGTCATTACTGCCATATAACGACCCCTTTCTACACAAAATGTTATTTTATTCACATGTGTATATTATATCTCAATTTACTATGTTTGTCAACATCATTAGTCATTTTGTGCAATTTAAGCTTATGTTTATATTTAATATCGGTTACTATGTTTTTGATATAATTGTACTGGGTTTTCGTGACATTGACAACAAAGAAATATGGTGATATAATATATAAAAAGTACAAGTCACGAAAGGACAGCTCATGGCAAAGATAATCATAACCGACGATGAACCTATGAACCGCAGAATGACTGAGTTCATGCTGACAAAGAACGGGTACGAAACAGTAAAGGCTGCTTCTGGAGAGGAGTGCCTCAGCAAACTTTCAGATGGTGCTGACCTTGTGCTTCTTGACGTGATGATGCCGGGGCTTAACGGATTTGAGACACTGAAGCGCATGCGCGGCGTCGGGATAACGATTCCTGTAATATTCCTTACAGCTGCGGAGGATAACGAAACGCTGCATAAAGCGGAAGAACTCGGTGTTCCATGCGTCCGGAAACCCTTCAGACCTGACGACCTTCTGAACGCAGTCCGCAATGCAATCGGCGCAGTTAAATAGTAAAATCGCGGCGTATTGAAATATCGCCCCGATTTTTTGTAATTTCACACCAAAAAAATTCAAAACCTCTTGACAAATTAGGCAATTTATATTAAAATTGAAAAAGAATAAACGTTTACATTGACGTTTTGAACTACGGTAAATGCTATACCGCATATGATGTATTAATAAGGAGAACATGATCATGGCTTACATTTTAGGCGTTGATATCGGCACTTCAGGAACAAAAACGGTGCTTTTCTCGGAGGACGGTACTCCGGTAGCTTCCGCTACATATGAGTACCCGCTCTACACTCCGCAGAACGGCTACGCCGAGCAGGAGCCGCTCGACTGGTGGAACGCTTCCGTGAACGGAATCAAGGACGTTATTTCTCAGAGCAACGTCAGCGCAGACGATATCAAGGGCGTTGGACTTTCCGGTCAGATGCACGGTCTGGTAATGCTTGACGCTGAGAACCAGCCAATCCGTAAGTCAATCATCTGGTGCGATCAGCGTACCGCGAAGGAAGTCGCTGAGATCACCGATAAGGTCGGCGCAGACAGAATGATCGAGATCACAGCGAACCCGGCTATTACCGGATTCACCGCAGCGAAGATCATGTGGGTAAAGAACAACGAGCCTCAGAATTATGAGAAGTGCAGGCATATCCTCCTTCCGAAGGATTACATACGCTTTATGCTTACCGGCGAGTTCGCAACCGAGGTTTCCGACGCGAGCGGAATGCAGCTTCTTGACATTCCGAACCGCTGCTGGTCTGACGAAGTACTGAACAAGCTTGGTATCGACAAGGCCCTCCTTGCCAGGGTATACGAATCTCCCGAGATCACCGGAACTATCACGGCAAAGGCTGCGGAGCTTACCGGTCTTAAAGTCGGAACTCCTGTAGTCGGCGGTGCCGGAGATAATGCGGCAGCTGCGGTCGGCACCGGCGTAGTCGAGGACGGCAAGGCGTTTACTACTATCGGCTCTTCCGGCGTTGTATTTGCACATACCTCCGATATTTCCATTGATAAGAAGGGAAGAGTACACACCTTCTGCTGTGCCGTTCCTGGCTGCTGGCATGTAATGGGCGTTACACAGTCCGCCGGACTGTCCCTCAAGTGGTTCAGAGACAATTTTGCATGGTCTGAAATGGAAACCGCGCTTTCTATGGGCGTTGATCCCTATTACCTTATGGATAAGGAAGCGGGAAGCGTTCCGATCGGGGCAAACCGTCTGCTGTACATGCCTTACCTCAACGGCGAGAGAACTCCTCACCTTGATCCTAATGCCCGCGGCGTATTCTTCGGGCTTTCCACCATGCACAAGAAGAAGGAAATGCTCCGTGCGGTTATGGAGGGCGTATCCTACTCCCTGCGCGACTGCGTTGAGGTTATGCGCGAGATGAACATTAACGTAAGCGATATGATGGCATGCGGCGGCGGTGGAACATCTCCGCTGTGGCGTCAGATGCTTGCCGACCTTTACGGCTGTCAGGTCAAGACCACCCAGAACAAGGAAGGCCCCGCGCTTGGCGTAGCGCTTCTTGCGGCGGTTGGAGCAGGTATTTATAAGAGCGTTCCCGAGGCGTGCCGCGCGGTCATCAAGCCCGAGAAGATACAGGAACCTATCGCGGAAAACTCCGCCGAGTACGAAAAGGTATATGCAATGTACCGCAAGCTTTATCCGGCAATGAAACAGTCCTTTGCTGAGCTTGCACAGATGTAATAGTTACATTAAAATGCCTCCTGAGTGCTGGTCATTTGGGAGGCATTTTCAGAATAAAAACCAGGATTGTTTTATTCAGCGTTTCCCAGAATATAAGCAGCACGAATAATTAATGCGGAGGCACCAAATGTTTTGTGAAGAATGCGGTAAAAAACTCATCAGACCCCAGGCATTGTACTGCCCCTACTGCGGCCATAAAGTGAATCACGAGCCTTCTGTAAATCCAGCTCAGCCGGCAGAGAGCACTGCTCCGGCTCCTCAAACAGTATCTCCTGAATCAGACGCGCAGGGAGTTCCTGTTGCTGTTTCAATGCAAGTTTCTGAATCTCCGATTGAATCCATGCCGGAGTTACAGCCAATAGTTCCCGACACAGTTGAGGAAGCGCCAGCGGAAGAAGTTCCGTCAGTACCCGAAATTCCGGAGCAGGAAGCTCCCGACGAGCCAATGCCGGAGTTAGAACCGATAGTTCCCGAGCCAGTCGAGGAAGCATTAGCGGAAGAAGTTCAGTCAGTACCCGAAATTCCGGAGCAGGAAGCTCCCGCCGAGCCAATGCCGGAGCTAGAGCCGGTAGTTCCCGAGCCAGTCGAGGAAACTACAGCGGAGGAAGTTCAGTCAGTACCCGAAATTTCAGAACAGGAAACTCCAGCTGATCCCTTTGCGGTTCAGCTGGAGGAACCGGAAGATACAATGCAGGAAATGCAACAGTTTGAACCGGAATTCACAACGCTTCCTGCTTCCGACGCTGAGACAGCTGAGGAACCAAATATTCCAAAGTCTGAAGCGGCTGACGAACCGTCGCACCAGGAGGTACATACAGAGCCCGAAAAAGCTCCGGAGCCTGCAAAAGAGGAGCCCGAAGAGGAAGAGTACATTTCGACTGCAAGCGCATTTACCTCCTTCGAGCTGGAGGAGATACAGCGCAATCTGAAGAAGAAGATAACTCCAGAGCCGCTGTTCGACAAGGAGAAGCTCGCGGCTGAGCTTTATAACAATTTGTACGAGAACCTGTACGAAAATCTCCGCGAGAACATAAAGCGCGAAATTCTCAAAGAACTCGAGGAAGAGAGGAAGAATTCAGCTTCCGAAAAGAAGCCGGGATTTTTCAAGAGACACTAACACGGAGGAAAAATGTATACACCAAACGAACATCGCTATGAAAAAATGGTATATAACCGCTGCGGAAAGAGCGGTCTGAAGCTCCCGGCGGTATCGCTGGGAATCTGGCAGAACTTTGGCTATAAGGACAGCTTCGATAATATGGAGGAGATGGTGCATACCGCATTCGATCTCGGAATAACCCACATCGACGCTGCCAATAATTACGGAAATCCATACAATGGCTCTGCCGAGGAGAATCTCGGGAAAATACTTGACCGTGGAATGCGGCAGTTCCGTGATGAGCTTGTGATCTCAACCAAGGCAGGCTACGAGATGTGGGACGGTCCATACGGCGACCGCAACGGTTCGAGAAAGTACCTTACCGCTTCGCTGGATCAGTCGCTGAAACGCATGAAACTCGACTATGTTGATATATTCTATCATCATATCTTCGACCCCAACACGCCGCTTGAGGAAACAGCTCTCGCGCTCGACAATGCGGTAAGGCAGGGGAAGGCGCTGTATGTCGGGATATCAAACTACAACAAGTCTCAGACCGCCGAAATAATGGCGATTTTCAAGGAGCTTCACACGCCGTTCATCGTGAATCAGCCGAGCTATTCAATGCTCAACCGTTGGATAGAATCAGACGGCCTGCGTGATTTCGCGGCGGAGCAGGGAATCGGCCTGAGCGTGTTTTCCCCGCTTTATCAGGGGCTGCTCACGGATCGCTATCTGAACGGAATTCCTGCGGATTCCCGAATCGGAAAGGGAAGGACCTGGATCAAAAACGAACTCACCGATCAGAAGCTCTCTCAGCTTCGCAGACTCAATGATATTGCGGCTTCACGCGGACAGAAGCTCTCGCAGATGGCGCTTTCATGGGTGCTCCGGGAGGGTAAGGTCACTACGGTGCTGATCGGCGCTTCGCGCCCCGAACAGATAAAGGAAAATGTGGAAGCGGTATACAAACTGGACTTCACACAGTCGGAACTTTCCGCGATAGATGCAATTCTTTCAGAATAACTACACAGAAAAATTACAAGCCTTTAAAAAACTACTTGCAAATATCATTGAATTGTGATATAATATACAGGATAATAAGCGGAGCCATGCTTAAAAGCTGAAAGATGTCACACCCCACGGTCACGCGGGACTGACGGAGATCTGACGGCTGAGGCGGTTTTCGCAGAAAAATACCTGAACACGCCCGGTCAAAGGCGGCGAATGCTCACTCCGCCGGTGCAGATGTTCATACGGCGGCGCCGTATAATGAAAGGAAGTAGATTATGGCTAAGATCGCGGTTCTGGGCTACGGTGTAGTAGGCTCAGGTACAGTAGAGGTTTTCTATAAGAACAAGGAAAGCCTTGAGAAGAAGGCTGGGCAGGAAATGGATATCAAGTATATTCTCGATGTCCGTGATTTCAACGACAGCCCCTACAAGGATAAATTCGTCAAGGATTTCAATGTTATCCTCAATGACCCTGAGGTCACAGTTGTAGCCGAGGTCATCGGCGGTCTCAAGCCGTCCTACGACTTCGTTAAGTCCTCGCTTGAAGCAGGCAAGAGCGTAGTAACCTCCAACAAGGAGCTCGTTGCAGCTAAGGGCGCGGAGCTTCTCGCCATTGCAAAGGAAAAGAATGTAAACTTCTTCTTCGAAGCGAGCGTAGGCGGCGGAATTCCCATTATCAAGCCCCTTCATGCATGCCTTTCCGCAAACGAAATCGACGAGATCGCTGGTATTCTGAACGGTACGACCAACTTTATTCTCACAAAGATGATCCGCGACGGCATGGACTTTGAGAAGGCTCTCAAGATCGCTCAGGAGCTGGGCTATGCAGAGCGCAATCCGTCCGCTGACGTTGATGGTCACGACGCATGCCGCAAGATATGCATTCTGGCTTCCCTCGCATTCGGCAAGCATGTTTACCCCGAGAGCGTACACACCGAGGGCATCACAAAGATAACTCTCGAGGACGTTGAGTACTGCGACAGCGCTGACTGCAAGATCAAGCTCATCGGCTGTGCTAAGCGCGAAGAGGGCGGCAAGATCTCGATCGGCGTTTTCCCGGCGGTTATCAAGGACGAGAGCCAGCTTGCGGGCGTTAACGACGTATTCAACGCTATCCTGGTTCGCGGCGACGCTACCGGCGACGTTGTATTTTACGGCAAGGGCGCTGGCAAGCTCCCGACCGCAAGCGCAGTTGTTGCGGATATCGTTTCCGCTGTAAAGCACTCCGGCACAAGTAAGTCCCTCACATGGGCTGACAGCGCTCAGGACTTCATCAAGGATTTCAGTGACTTCACAAGCGCAAGCTACATCAGACTGGCTTCCAAGAACGTGGAAGTTACCAAGGCGGTTGTCAAGGCGCTCTTCGGCGACGTAACATATCTTTCCAGAAAGAACCAGCCCGAGAACGAGCTTGCGTTCGTTACAGGCGTTATGACTGAAAAGGCTACTACTGACGCAATCGCGAAGGTTTCCGACAGCGCAGACCTTCTCGGAAGGATCCGTATTCTGGATTATTGATGTTTCAGCTAATAACGCATTAATACAAATTTTGGAGGCAACATATATGGAATCAGGAACTCCTAAGTATAAGCGAGTACTGCTGAAGCTCAGCGGCGAAGCGCTTTCCGGAGATAAGGGCAGCGGGCTTGATATCCCGACCATTGAAAACATCTGCAAGAGCATAAAAAAATGCGCTGACGCCGGCGCTCAGATCGGCATAGTTGTCGGCGGCGGAAATTTTTGGCGTGGAAGAAGCTCTGAGGGTATGGACAGAGCGCGCGCAGACCATATTGGCATGCTCGCCACTGCCATGAACGCCCTTGCTGTAGCCGATGTGCTTGAAAAGCTCGGCTGCGAGGTCAGAGTTCAGACTGCCATTACAATGCAGCAGGTAGCTGAGCCGTTTATTCTCGGCAAGGCTATCCGCCACCTTGAAAAGGGCAGGGTGGTTATATTCGGCTGTGGAACCGGCAACCCGTTCTTCTCGACGGACAGCGCGGCTTCGCTTCGTGCAGCGGAACTCAACGCCGATATCCTGCTGAAGGCGACTATGGTCGACGGTATCTACGACAAGGACCCCAAGAAGTTCCCCGACGCAGTCAAGTATGACGTGATCACACATCATGATATCCTTGTAAATAAGCTCCAGGTAATGGACAGCGCAGCGGCTGCAATCTGCACCGAAAATAACATTCCGATAATCGTATTTGATCTTAACCGTCCCGACAACATCTACGACGCAGTGATGGGAGAAACTGTCGGAACTCTCGTTACAAAACATAAGCCCCAGTAATATCACGAAAGAGGTGCCATAATGAAAGAGATACTCGACATTACAAAGGAAAAGATGGGCAAGTGCGTAAATGCGCTTGAAAGCGAGCTTGCAACGATCCGTGCAGGCAGAGCTAATCCCAGCGTACTTGACAGAATCACCGTAGATTATTACGGCTGCCCGACTCCTGTTAACCAGATGGCGTCTATTTCTGTATCCGAGGCAAGAATACTCGTTGTTCAGCCGTTCGACGCTTCTACTCTGAAGTCTATCGAGAAGGCTATCCAGGCGAGTGACCTGGGTATCAACCCCACCAACGACGGCAGAGTGCTTCGTATCGCATTTCCGCAGCTTACCGAGGACCGCAGAAAGGAACTCTGCAAGCAGGTAAGCAAGATCTGCGAGGAAAGCAAAGTTGCAGTCCGCAACGTACGCCGCGACGCTCTCGACAAGCTCAAGGCAAAGAAGAAGAACAGTGAGATCACCGAGGACGACCTCAAGGAAGCTGAGAAGAATGTTCAGAAGATCACCGACAAGTATATCGAGACCATCGACGCTGTCGGCGCTGACAAGGACAAGGAGATCATGTCTATCTGATGGCTGAGGTTAATGTTCCGCAGCATGTCGGCATAATAATGGACGGCAACGGCAGGTGGGCGAAAAAACGCGGCCTCCCGAGGAGCTTTGGGCACAAGCAGGGCGCGGCCGTCTTTAAAAAGACCATCAACTGGGCGCGGGAGCTTGGAGTTAAATGCGTGACATTCTATGCATTTTCGACCGAGAACTGGAAACGTCCGGCTGACGAGGTTGAAGGAATAATGAACCTTCTCCGGCAGTATATTAAGGATATCCGTGCTGCCGCGCGGGAAGATATACGATTTATTTTCCTGGGCGATATAACACGGCTTCCGGAGGATATTACCGCAGAGCTTCTGGATATTCAGCAGTCAACCGTGAATAACACTGGTTTTATCGCCGGCGTGGCATTGAACTACGGCGGCAGAGATGAAATTACAAGAGCCGCAAGGGAGCTTGCCCGCGAAGCGGCTTCTGGGGAAATCTCTCCGGACGGCATAACTGAGGATTCTATCGAGAAACTGCTTTATACTGCGGAAATGCCCCCGCTGGACATGATAATCCGACCCAGCGGCGAGCAGAGACTGTCAAATTTTCTGATCTGGCAGGCGGCTTATGCGGAGTTCGTTTTTATGGACGTGCTCTGGCCGGATTTCACAAAAAAACATCTGGAATACGCAATACAAATCTACAACGACAGGGACAGGCGCTTTGGCGGGGTGTAGTTTCAGAGGAAGGGTTTGCTTATGGGTGTGAGACTGATCTCCGCTGCTGTTGGAATAGTACTGGGAGTCGCAATTCTGATTCTCGATAATCTATTCGTTTATTGCGCGGCCATTTCGTTTTTGTCTGCTGTCGCGGTATGGGAGCTTACCCGCGCGATAAAGTGCGATAAGTTTACCGTGCTGAGGTGGACGTCAATTGTCTTTGGCGCTGTTTTTCCGATTATTATTTCCATAAGCCAAATCAAGTTCCTGGCTGTGCCTGCCGCAATGCTGTATGTAATTGTGATGGCGCTGATTATGCTGAAGTTCCACAAGGAAGTCCGCTTTGAACAGGTGCTCGCATGCGGCGCTGCGGGAGGGCTTCTTCCGGTTGCTCTGTGCAGTATAACCCTGCTGAGGTATTCCGCGCATGGCGAGGGGCTTGGTATCTTCATGGTGCTGTATGTCCTGTTCTGCGCGTGGTTCGGGGATTCAGGCGCGTATTTTGTCGGAACTTTCTTCGGAAAGCACAAGCTTTGTCCGCTCATAAGCCCTAAAAAGACCGTTGAGGGTCTGGTCGGCGGCGTTGTTACTGTAGGCGTTGTTACTGTAATTACTGTATTTATTTACAACACTTTCGTCCTGAATGATGTACAGCTCAATTATTTCGTCCTGGTGCCGCTTTCAATGGCTGCTTCGCTTGTCGGGGTGATAGGAGATCTCTCCGCGTCCGTTATCAAGCGCGAGTATGATGTCAAGGATTTCGGCAATATTATGCCGGGTCACGGCGGCGTACTGGACAGATTCGACAGCGTGATTTTTGTTGCGCCGTTCCTGTATATAGCATTTTCCTATCTGGGACGTTTCATTTTTGTTTAACTGAGCGGCCGCTCTTATGATTTCTGCCCATTCACCAGCGTGAATGGGTGGTTTTGTTCAAAGGGAATATTACTTGAATGCGGGGTATATTAATAAATGAAAAGCATTGTCATACTCGGTTCGACGGGGTCGATCGGCACTCAGACGCTTGACGTCTGCCGCATGCACGGGTTCGGAGTCAAGGCGCTGTCCGCTTCGACAAATACGGCGCAGCTTGAGAAACAGGCCAGGGAGTTTAAGCCGGAGTACGTCTGCGTTTACTCCGAAAGCGCGTATCCTGACATGAAGCAGCGGCTTGCTGATACGAAAATCAAGGTGCTCTGCGGAATGGAAGGTCTGTGCGAGCTGGCGCGGCTTGACTGCGATATTGTGGTGAATTCCGTTGTCGGCATGGTCGGACTTTTACCCACGCTGGAGGCGGCGAAAGCAGGCAACGACATCGCTCTTGCCAACAAGGAAACGCTGGTAGCCGGCGGAAAGCTCGTCACCGACTGCGTAAAGGAGCACGGCGTGAAGCTGCTGCCGATCGACAGCGAACATTCGGCGATATTCCAGTGCCTGATGGGAGCCGGTGAAAACCGTCCTGAGAAAATACTGCTCACCGCTTCCGGCGGGCCGTTCTATGGGAAAAACACGGAGGAACTCCGGGGCGTGACCGTTGAGCAGGCTCTGAAGCACCCTAACTGGAGCATGGGCGCGAAAATCACCATTGACAGCGCAACTCTCATGAATAAAGGTCTGGAGCTGATCGAAGCGGTACGGCTTTTCGACGTGCGCCCAGAGCAGGTGGAGATAGTCGTTCACAGGCAGAGCATAATTCACTCTGCGGTGGAGTTCGAGGACGGCGCTGTTATTGCTCAGTTGGGTACGGCTGATATGCGTATTCCTATTCAGTTAGCGCTGACCTACCCGAGGCGCCTTCCGTCTCCGGCTAAGAAGCTATCGCTCTTTGACGTGGGGCAGCTCACTTTTTCAAAGCCGGATCCGGAAACCTTCACCTGCCTTGGTGCGGCAAAACGTGCGATTTCAATGGAGGGAAACGCCCCCTGCGCGGTGAATTCCGCAAACGAAGCCGCTGTTGCGCTTTTCCTTGCAGGGAAGATCGGATTCCTTGACATCGGCGAGGCGGTCAGCGGCGCCCTGGAGTCTGTAAAATTCATTCCCGAGCCAACGCTCCAGGAAATACTAGATACAAAGGCTGCCGCCGAGGAATATGTAGCGGCAAAGTTCGGAACTCTCTGACAGGAGGTCATATGCAGATAGTCATTGCAATACTCGCGTTCTGTGTTATTATCATCATTCATGAGCTGGGACATTTCACAGCGGCAAAGCTCTGCGGGATTCAGGTAAACGAATTCGCGGTCGGAATGGGTCCAGTGATCCTGAGGAAAAAGGGAAGGGAGACTAACTATGTGATACGTCTGCTGCCCATCGGCGGTTCGGTATCAATGGAAGGCGAGCAGGATTCAAGTGACAACCCGCGCGCATTCAACCGGAAGCCGGTCTGGCAGAGAATGATAGTTATACTTGCAGGCCCGATAATGAACCTGATTCTCGGATTTTTTGTCGCAATGATATATGTCTGCACAATTTCGAACATCGGAACGACCACGGTAAGCGTTGTCAACGATATACCCGGGATTACAAGTCAGCTAATGGTCGGCGATGAGATCGTCTCCGTGGAGAATACCACGGTCTGGACAACGTTCGACATTCAGTACAAAATGCAGAACAACGGCGGACGCACTGACGAAAACGGAAACCTCCTGCTTGATTTCAAGGTAAAGCGCGGCGGAGAGCTTATCGCGCTGAAAGACGTTCAGTTCAAGGTCGAAACAGACGATAACGGAAACAGCGATGTTATCTACAGTTTCTACGTTCAGCCGCTCGAGAGGAACTTCCTGACGGTTATTGAGTACAGCGGACGTGAGACCGCCTCGATAAGCCGCATGATAATGTTCACACTGGCTGATCTGTTCAAGGGGAAATACGGTCTGAAAGACCTTTCAGGTCCTGTCGGAACCGTCACGGTTGTTTCTCAGAGCGTAAGTTATGGACTCCCGTCGTTCTGCTACCTTTTCGCGTTTATTACTATCAACGTGGGAGTTTTCAACCTGCTTCCCATTCCCGCGCTGGACGGCTGCCGGTTTCTGTTCCTTGTTATTGAAGCGATACGCCGCAAACCGCTCAAGCCGGAAATCGAGGGCGTTGTACACCTGGTAGGCTTCGGTCTGCTTATGGTTCTTATGCTTGTGGTAACATTCGGAGATATTTCTAGGCTGATCAGCGGAGGTTTCAATTGAGCAATAAAAAGGTAAGAGTAGGCAGTCTGCTGCTCGGAGACGGTAAAATCTACATTCAGTCGATGCTGAACATTCCCGCCGGGGACGTAGAAGGCACGGTAAGGCAGGCTAAGGAGCTTGAAGCGGCGGGCTGCGAGATAATCCGTGCAGCAATACCGACCATTGAGGACGTCCGGCTCATTCCCGCGCTGAAAAACGCGGTTGATATCCCGGTAGTCGCCGATATTCATTTTGACTACAGAATAGCGCTTGCCGCGGTGGAAGCCGGGGTCGACAAAGTGCGCATTAATCCCGGAAACATCGGGGGCGTCGACCGTGTAAAGGCAGTCGCGGACGCTTGCCGGCTCCACAATGTTCCTATACGTATTGGAGTGAACTCCGGCTCGCTTGAGCGCAGGCTGATTGAAAAGTACGGAAGCCCCACCCCGGAAGCGCTGGTAGAGAGCGCCCTCGGGCATGTAAAGCTGCTGAACGACTGCGATTTCGACGATATCGTGATCAGTATAAAATCCTCGGACGTTAAGCTCATGATAGAGGCGTACAGGCTGCTTGCAAAGCAGGTTGACTATCCGCTGCACCTCGGAGTGACCGAAGCCGGAACGGAGCGCATGGGCGTCATTAAGTCGGCGGTAGGAATAGGCTCGCTGCTCTGCGACGGAATAGGCGATACGATACGCGTTTCCCTGACCGCAGACCCAGTCAAGGAAATCTACGCCGCAAAGGATATCCTGCGTGCATGCGATATCGGAACCGGCGTGCAGATCGTGGCGTGTCCGACCTGCGGAAGAACCAAGATCGCGCTGATTCCGCTTGCGGAACAGGTCGAGAAACTTTGTGCCGGGATAAACAAGCCGATAAAGGTCGCGGTAATGGGCTGCGTGGTCAACGGCCCCGGAGAAGCCCGGGAAGCGGATATCGGTATAGCCGGAGGAAACGGAGAGGGTATCCTTTTCAAGAAGGGACAGATACTCAGAAAAGTGCCCGAAGATAGGCTCCTTGAGGAACTTAAAAAAGAAATAGACCTGTTATAAACCTGAAAGGAAGGATCAGATGTCGGCAAAGTTAAGCGAGCTTTTCGATGGGCTCACGCTTCCGCAGACTTGCGCGGAGGGCAGGATACTTAAAATAATACACGATCAGCAGAACAAGGAGCTGCTCATTAACCTTGAAATGGACGAGCTGTGTCCCGCTGCTGAGATCCTGACTGCTGAAAAGCAGCTTTCATCAGCGACAGGCGGCGCGAAAATACAGATTTTCCCGAGCTTTCATGAATCGCTCTACACACCGGATTACATTTACGAGATAATCGCGATACTCAAGGACAGAAACGGGTCGGTCAACGGCTACCTAGACGGAGCGGAAATAAGCGACGACGGCGAGACCTGCGAAATATCGCTGCACTCCGGCGGCAGGGATATCCTGATGAAAATGGGTATTGATACCTCTATACAGCGCATGATCGCCGGATTCTTCAAGAAACGCCTCCAGGTGGTTTTTACAGGTAATTCTGAGATAAACATTGACGAGTACCTTGAAAAGGAGCAGAGCGCTCCGCTTCCTAAAATCACGATATCCCAGGCTCCGCCGCCTGCTCCCTCGGGGGAAAAGCGCTTCCAGGGAGGCAGCGGAAAGGGCGGCGGCAGACGCGGAGCGGCAGTGCTCAAAGAGCCCAAGGAAATAAAGCTGCCGTTTGAATCCGACAAGCTCGACAGCACCGCTTCCCTGTTTTATGGAAAGGGAATCAGCGAGGCTCCGCTGCAGATGGCGGAGCACTTTGGCGAGGGCGACGAAGTAACGCTCTGGGGCGAGGTTTTCAAGACCGAGGACAAGACCTCCAGAGACGGCAACACATTTATTTTCACCGCATATTTCTCAGATAAGACCTCCTCCGAGATACTTAAAATAATCACCGCAATAGAGAATGCAGACGTTATCAAGAGTAACATTAAGCCGGGCAAGGCGATAATAGTCACCGGCAAGTTCGAGTTTGATACATTTGCAAAATGTCTGAATATCCGTCCCTACTCCATCGCTTCGGTAAAAACCAGGAAGCGCAAGGACAAGGCAGAGGACAAGCGCGTTGAGCTGCACCTCCATACAACCATGTCGGATATGGACGCAATAACTCCCGCCGGCGAGCTGGTCAAGCAGGCGTTTGCGTGGGGGCATAAGGCTATCGCAATTACGGATCACGGTAACGTTCAGGCGTTCCCGGAGGCAATGAACACCGTCGAGAAAATACGCAAGGACGGCGGCGAATTCAAGATAATCTACGGCATGGAAGCGTATTTCGTCAACGATTCGGACGCCCTGGTTTCCGGCTGCAACGAATGCCCGATAAACGGCGACGTGATCGTATTCGATATTGAGACAACCGGACTCAGCCGCGACCTCGACAGAATAACCGAAATCGGCGCGGTCAAGCTCAATAACATGGAGGTAGTCGACCGCTTCCAGACATTTGTAAATCCGGAGCGCCCGATCCCCGCCAACATCACGGAGCTTACAGGCATAACCGACGAGATGGTAGAGGACGCCCCATCGGAAAAGGAAGCGCTCGAAAAGTTCATCGCGTTTGCGGGCAAGGGAGTTCTCGTCGCGCATAATGCGGATTTCGATACGTCGTTTATCAAGATCGCATGCGCGCGCCAGGGTCTGACCTACGATATCCGCTACGCCGACACGCTCAAGCTTGCAAGAGCGGCGCTCCCGCATCTCAGGAACTTCAAGCTGGACACAGTTGCAAAGGAATTCAAGCTCGGTGATTTCAACCACCATCGCGCGATCGACGATGCGGAAATGTTGTCCAAAATATTTATTTCCCTCGTAAATGTTTCCTGCAAGGGACACCCGCTCGAGAAATTCGGCGACTTCAATTCCATACTTGGCAATGTTGACGTCAAGAAGCTCAACACTTATCACATGATAATCCTGGCGAAGAATCAGGTCGGTCTGAAAAATCTCTACAAGCTGGTTTCCTACTCCAACCTTAATTACTTCTACAGAAAGCCCCGCGTGCCCCTGTCCGAGCTGCAGAAGCACCGCGAGGGTCTGATAGTCGGCAGCGCCTGCGAAGCCGGCGAGCTTTTCCGCGCTATTCTCGACGGAAAGAGCCAGGAGGACATTGAAAGAATCGCCTCCATCTACGACTATCTCGAAATACAGCCGATAGCCAACAACGAATTCCTGGTACGCGAGGGAAGGGTCGCCGACGACGAGGGTCTGCGCCAGCTCAACATGCGTATAGTGAAGCTCGGTGAAAAGCTCGGCAAGCCAGTCGTGGCAACCTGCGACGTCCACTTTATGAACAAGGAGGACGGTATTTTCCGTAAGATCCTCCAGGCGGGTCAGGGCTTCAAGGACGCCGACAATCAGGCTCCGCTGTACCTTCGCACCACCGATGAAATGCTTGAGGAATTCAGCTACCTCGGCGAAGAAAAGGCGAAGGAAGTCGTAATCACCAACCCGAACGCCATTGCTGATATGGTCGACGATATTCGCCCTATACCCAAGGGAACCTACACGCCTTCCATCGAGGGCGCGGAGCAGGAGCTTCAGGATCTCTGCTGGACAAGGGCGATGAATTGGTATGGCTACGAGGGAAAGATACCCGAAATAGTTACAAAGCGCCTTCAGAAGGAGCTTGACGCGATCATCAAATACGGATTCTCCGTGCTTTACATGATCGCCCAGAAGCTGGTTAAATACTCCGAGGACAACGGATACCTGGTAGGTTCCAGAGGTTCGGTAGGTTCTTCGTTCGTTGCGATAATGTCGGGTATTTCCGAGGTTAACCCCCTAGCGCCGCATTACCGCTGCCCGAAGTGCCGCTACAACGAGTTCGTAACCGATGGCTCGGTAGGCTCGGGATTCGACCTCCCCCAGAAAAACTGTCCGCACTGCGGCATTGATATGATCCGCGACGGCCACGATA
>OGDN01001601.1_pt1 | contig 35793 bp, 28 predicted proteins | sample 1570271 | NCBI WGS metagenome assembly OGDN01 (sample SAMEA4384481, study PRJEB24528) | human gut metagenome | reverse complement strand
ACCGGATTCATCATTAATGTTGTCTTCTAACACTTCCAGTCCGTAGACCTTTGCCGCATAGGCACTGCAGACTGCCGCCTGAGTCCGGTCCTGGTCATCCAGGATTTTCTTTGCTGCAATAGCTGTATTTGCCACGCTGATCTGCTGCCAGTCACTGTGTTCTTCCAAAAACCTGGTCGTCTGCATCAGCGCTTCCGCTTTAGAATACACTCGCTTCAGTTCAGAAAGCTGTGTCCCTGGAAGTCCTGCCAGTGTATGCGTGATTGGAATTATGACTTCTCCTACAATATAATTTTCAAATTCTACCAGAAGGTCATAGACTTCATTTACCGCACCTGCTGTAGAATTTTCGATTGGAAGCACTGCATAATCTGCGGCGCCCTCCTCGATTGCTTCCATTGCATCCCGGAATGTACGGACGGAATAACTGTTGCAGTCCTCTCCGAAATAGGTCTTCATAGCTGCCTGTCCATAAGCACCTTCCATGCCCTGAAATACGACTCTCGCTTTCTCCACGCCAAGTGAATCAATCTCTATAAAAGGAAGTCTTCCAAGAGCTCCTGCCTTCACAAGCTGCTGATACTGTAACTTGCGGCTCATGGACATAAGCTGCTGATACAGTTCCTGAATTCCTTTTTTATCAAAATCAGAAGAAACTTTTGATGCCACATTCTGAAGCTTTTCTTTCTCCCTTACACGGTCAAATACTTTTCTTCCTGCTTCGACCTTATATTCTCCAACCTGTTCACATATTTTCATTCGCTCTTCATATAACTTCACGATCTGATCATCTACGACATCTAACTGTCCTCTTAATTCCTCTAATGTAGCCATCCATCTTGTCTCCTTTACAAATACCATAGTCAGTATCACTTGCATCTCTGGCATCTCTATACTGACACTATTGCATTATAATACATTTCATATCTAAAATCTACCTTACATTCTTATCCTGATTACAGATTCAAAAAAATTATTTTTTACATTCAAAAAAAATAATTTTTACATTGAAAATCTGACAGGTTTGTTATATTATGTACAGAGACTTTTAAGTAAACGTCGCGAAGGAGGATTTTATGAGACACTTGATGAGTCCACTTGATTTCACAGTGGAAGAATTAGACAATCTTATGGATTTAGCCCAGGACATCGAAAAGAACCCTAAGAAATATGCTCATGCATGTGATGGAAAGAAATTAGCAACTTTATTTTTTGAACCAAGTACACGTACTAGACTCAGTCATGAAGCAGCAATGCTTAATCTCGGAGGCAGTGTTCTTGGTTTTTCTTCTGCCGATTCCAGTTCTGCAACAAAAGGGGAAACTGTTGCAGATACGATTCGTATGATTTCCTGTTATGCGGATATCTGTGCAATGAGGCATCCGAAAGAAGGAGCTGCGCTGGTAGCCAGCGAGCATTCCAGAATCCCTGTCATCAATGCAGGAGACGGCGGACATCAGCATCCGACACAGACCCTGACCGATCTGCTTACGATCCGTTCTTTAAAAGGTCATCTTGATAATATCACGATCGGTCTTTGCGGAGATTTAAAATTTGGCCGTACCGTTCACTCTCTGATTCACGCTCTGGTACGTTACAAAAATGTAAAATTCATTCTGATCTCACCAGAAGAACTTCGTGTTCCAAGTTATATCCGCAATGATGTTCTCGATAAAGAACATGCACAGTACGAAGAGGTCGTTCGTCTGGAAGATGCTCTTCCAAAGCTCGATATTCTCTACATGACCCGTGTACAGAAAGAACGTTTCTTCAATGAAGAAGACTATATCCGTATGAAAGATTTTTATGTACTGGATGCTCAGAAGATGAAGCTTGCGCCAAAGGATATGTATGTACTTCACCCACTTCCTAGAGTAAATGAAATTGCTGTTGAAGTTGATGATGACCCAAGAGCTGCTTATTTCGCTCAGGCTCAGTACGGAGTATACATTCGAATGGCTCTGATTCTGACATTACTGGAAATCGAAGTCTAAGGAGGAATATACTATGGTTAAGAATACACTGAATGTAGGTCAGATCTCAGAAGGATTTGTACTGGATCACATCCAGGCAGGAAGAAGTATGGATATTTACAAATATCTTCACTTAGATCAACTGGACTGCTGTGTTGCAATTATCAAAAATGCAAAAAGTAACTGTATGGGCAAAAAGGATATCATGAAAATCGAATGTCCGATCGATTTTATGGATCTTGACATCCTTGGTTTCATTGATCACAACATTACCGTCAACATTATCCAGAATGAGAAGGTTGTTGCAAAAAAATGTCTTCACCTTCCTCACGAAATCCGCAATGTGATCCGCTGTAAAAATCCTCGTTGTATCACTTCTATTGAGCAGGGACTGGATCATGTCTTCGTACTGACCGATCCGGACGAAGAAGTATACCGCTGCAAATACTGCGAAGAAAAATATCAGGGAAGACTTGGTAAACGCAAATAAAACTTCCTGTTTTAACTATGCAGACAGTTATCTTTTATTTATGAATTGCTGATAAACATTGAATTAAATGTATAAAAAAAGATTTTCAGTTTCAATTTTCGAAGCTGAAAATCTTTTTTATTACCATATTGGAATAAAACAAAAGCAAGCAAGACGATAAGCCGGGTTATGTCGTTGAGTGATCATCTATCTAGACCTGATGTTGCCATCAGGTTCCAGCGACCTACCTGAGACTTGACGGGCCGCCAAATTGTCTCTGCACGGTCTTGCTTCGAGTGGGGTTTACATATGCCCCGGTCGTTACCGGCCGGGCGGTAGTCTCTTACACTGCCCTTCCACCCTTACCTGTCCATTCTCATAAGAGTCTGTCAGGCGGTACATTTCTGTTGCACTGGCCTTGGAGTCGCCTCCACCGGACGTTATCCGGCACCCTGCCCTGCGAAGCCCGGACTTTCCTCACCTGCTGCCTTTCGGCAATTACAGCCGCGATCACCTGTCTTACTTGCAAGTATTTATTATATCATATTTTTTCTAAAAAGAAAGAACTTTTTTACCTCATTGCATCTGCCGCAGAAGTTGCGAGTTCATCGCATCGCTCATTCTGAGGATGTCCATCATGTCCTTTCACCCAGATAAATGTCACATTGTGTGGCTCTTTCGCTTCCAGAAGCCGTTTCCAGAGATCCACATTTTTTACAGGCTCATTCTTTCCACGTTTCCAGCCTTTCTTCAGCCACCCGCCGATCCAGTTCTGATTGAATGCATCTACCACATACTTTGAATCGGAATACAACTTCACATCACACGGACGGTTCAATGCTTCCAGTCCAGCTATGACTGCCATCAACTCCATACGGTTATTCGTTGTCTTCTCATATCCCTTTGACAATTCCTTTATATGAAGTTCGCCTTTTGAATCTACGTACTCTAAAATGGTTCCGTATCCTCCCGGTCCATCCGGGTTTCCTCTGGCTGCTCCATCGGTGTATATACTGACCAGCATCTATCTTTCCTCCTCGAAATAAAAGCTCTGACCCGGTTCTTTCACCTTCATGATCCGCTCTCTATACGGCTCCGACACTGAATTTTTCAAAAACTTATCTAAAATGTCATACCCCCACATATGCATTGGGAATACAATCTTTGTATTCGTATGCCGCATAAAATAATTGATACCAAGTACAGACTCTTCTCCCTGTCTGGAATCAAGCGGGAAAAATGCATAATCAATTTCTTCACCCTCGATTTTTGCAATCTCTTTCTGATATGCCTGTCTCATCGGTTCATTCCAGGTCTCATCATCCTCTTCTTCCCAGTACCACCAGTTCAGATCTCCTGCATGAAAAAATGTTTTCTCTTTCACCCTTACAAGAAATGCCACACCTTCATCGGTGGATTTCAGTGTATGAATCCTTAAATCCCAAATATTAAAATCTGCATCTGCACCTACATGCTCCGTCTGATTTTTTGGCCCTGCCGCCTCAATGTCATCAGATAAAATATAGTGGATATTCTCATATTCTTCTGCCCACGTAAATATTTTCTTTTTAAAATGATCGTAGTGCACATGACTTGCAAATACACAGATTTTTTTATCTTTATCAAACTGTGGCAGATTTCCTTTATAATAATCAAAAATCAATACATAATCGTCACACTCAACAGCAAATCCGCTATGTTCCAGGTAAGTAATTTTAATCATTATTTTATTCCCTGTGCCACTTCAACTGCATGCATGACCTCTGGCAAGATGTATCCAAGACATTCCTTTACAGCTCCTGCTTTTCCAGGAAGATTTACAATCACAACATTTCCACGGATTCCTGCCGCTGCACGGTTCAACATAGCTCTTTTTGTCAGTGTAAGCATGTGTGCACGCATACCTTCCGGAATTCCAAGAAGTGGTCTGTCTACAACTTCCATAGTTGCCTCCGGTGTACAGTCTTCCGGTCCGCAGCCTGCTCCGCCTGTTGTCAGGATCAGGTCTGCAAGATTTCCGTCTGCCATTCTCTGGAAAACAGTAGATAATACAGTCTTGTCTGTCGGGAGAGCCTTCATGAACACAACGTCAAGCCCTGCTTCCTCCACCATCTTGCGGATTACTTTTCCACTTGCATCCTCCTGCTCTCCTTTATAAACTGCTGTACTTGCAGTAATAATCGCTACTTTCATCAAATTGTACCTCCATACATTTTTTCTATCTCATTCAAAGTCTTATCTTTTTTCTTAAGTTCCTTTTTGACATTCATAAAATAGTATAGCACAAATTATGCAGGGGGTAAATCATTTTTATATGATGATGCACACCAGTCCTCCATTACTGTCATTGACAATTTTCTGCATTGTATCCTGAAGCTTTGTCTGGCTTTCATCCCCGATCATGGCAATCTTACCCCGGATACCATCCATCACTAATTCTTCCACAGATTTTCCGAAAATGTTCGTCTCCCAGATTCCATGTTCGGTTTCTGCTTCCTGCTTAATGAATGTAAGAAGATCTTTTGCCTGATCTTCTGTTCCGACAATCGGTGCAATCTCTGTCTCGATATTCGCCCGGATCAGATGGATAGACGGGGCCTTTGAATGTATCTTCACGCCATATTTATTTCCCTGTTTGATAAGCTCCGGCTCCAAAAGTGTAATTTCATCTCTTACCGGACTGACCACCCCATATCCTTTCATTCGAACAGTTGTAAATGCGTCCCGGACTCCTTCATATTCTTCCTTTAATTTCGCAAGTTCCTGAATTGTTGCAACCAGCTCATATTGTCCTGCAATCTTCGTTCCCGTCATCTCGCTTAACATTTCGTAATAATATCTTTCTGGTATAGAAATATTGATATTCACACAGCCCTGACCCATTCCAATCTGATCCACTTTGCAGGAATCTATGTACTCACTCTCAGAAACATCTATACTTCCAAGAGCATCCCGAATTTTGGTAAGTCGTTCCAGAATCACTCTCACATGTTCAATCAGATCTTGTTTGATCTTGTGGTCTCTTGGAAGCATCTCCACCCATTTCGGAACAAAAAACTGAATTTCAGATATCGGAAACTCAAAAAGGACTTCCGATAAAATCTGGCAGATATCCTCTCTGGTAAGTTTTTCACAGTTGACCGGCAGCGCCCGTACTCCATATTCCTGTTCCAGATTCTTCGCGGTGTTCTGCGCCCGTTCTCCCTGCGGCTCTTTTGAATTCACAAGTACAATGAACGGCTTTCCGATTCCATTTAATTCCTGTATCGTCATACGCTCCGCATCTTTGTAATTTTCTCTTGGAATGTCTGTGATGGTACCGTCTGTCGTAATCACAATTCCAATGGTTGAATGATCATGAATTACTTTTCTAGTTCCAATCCCGGCAGCCTTTGCAAATGGGATCTCATAAGCAAACCACGGTGTTTTCACCTGTCTCTGGGAATCCCCGTCCATATAACCGGCAGCACCTTCTACCATATAACCGACGCAGTCAATCAGACGCACCTTCACATCCACGTCATCAGCAAGCCGGATTTTTGCTGCTTCCTTCGGCACGAACTTTGGTTCCGTTGTCATAATCGTGCGTCCCGAAGCAGATTGCGGCAGTTCATCTTGTGTACGCATTCTGGCATGTTCATCTTCCATTTCCGGAAGCACCAGCACATCCATGAATCTTTTAATAAATGTAGACTTTCCCGTCCGGACCGGTCCCACAACACCAATGTAGATTTCTCCATTCGTCCTCGCTTCGATATCTTTGTATACCTGAAATCTATCCATCAAAATACCCCCATGCATGAACTTGTTTTACTGCTAACAGAATATGCAGGAAACATTCCGAGTATGTATAGAATTCTGCTTACCATGTATGAATTTTCTGCTTATGGATTTAAAAAGAACATAAACTTATACATGCGCCTTATACACATCGAAAACAATTCATGAAACTTACTCTTAAAAATACAGAACACCTGATATATCAAATAACACGCGCGACTTATGTACGATGGAAATGAGACTCTGTCAATCTTAACTGCCCTTGCAGATAAGATTGACTGCCTTAGAGGCTCATTGGAATGTTTCGTACATGAAGCAAGTGTATTCGATATACCAAGTGTTCGTCCTATTTTATGTTCTTGTTGTTCGTCCTGTTTTAATATCTTTTACAATTATTTCTCCCACGGAAGTGCTGTATGCTCCGCCTTATTATCTCTGAGCATGAGTTCATTAACTGCTTCTTTCGGGTCTTTTCCATCAAACAATACTTCGCTGACTTTATTGATGATTGGAAGTGATACTCCATATTTTTCGCCAAGTTTTACTGCCGCTTTTGCAGAATACACTCCTTCTACTACCATCTGAACCTCATCCATTGCTTCCTGCATGGATTTGCCCTGCCCCATGAGATAACCTGCTTTGCGGTTACGGCTGTGGACACTGGCACACGTTACAATCAGATCACCGATTCCTGTAAGTCCGGAAAATGTCTCAACTGCGCCGCCCATTTTCACACCTAGTCTTGCAATCTCTGCAATTCCTCTTGTGATGAGTGCAGCCTTTGTATTATCTCCATATCCCATTCCGTCAGCAATACCTGCTGCCAGAGCGATGACATTTTTCAAAGAACCGCCAAGTTCCATGCCAAGCATATCCGGGCTTGTATATACACGGAACACTTCACTTGCGAACATCTGCTGCAGATACTCAGCTGTCTTTTCCGTCTTTGCTCCCACAACAACAGTAGTCGGAAGTCCTCTTCCTACTTCCTCAGCGTGGCTTGGTCCGGACAGGACTGCTACATCAGCCTGTGGAATTTCATCCTCGATCTGCTGAGATAGTGTCATCAGAGTTGCCTCTTCGATTCCTTTCGCAACATCAACAATAATCTGACCTTCCGCTACATATGGGCACATATTTTTCGCTGTTCCCCTTGTAAATGTAGACGGCACTGCCAGTACAAGGAAATCTTTTCCTTCTACAGCTTCCTTAAGATCTGTTGTAAATTTCATTGTATCCGGAAGCTTCACGCCCGGAAGCTTTGATTTGTGCTCACGCTCTTTATCCAGCATCCGGATTTCATCTTCCAGAATTGACCACATAGTCACATCATGACCGTTTTTACTCAGAAGAAGCGCCAGTGCAGTCCCCCAGCTTCCTGCCCCTATCACACTTACCTTTGCCATAATCTTCCTCCTTATTATTTCTTTCCGATACTGATCTTATTCTCCGTACCGTTCATGAGTCTTACAATATTTGCCTTATGTTTATAAAATGCGGATAACATCAGAAATGCCGCAATTCCATACATTTCATAAAGATACGGCGGTTTTACACCAAATCCGCCCATCTGGCCATACACAACCACTTCGATCAGATAAATGATCACAACTGCCAGGGAGCCAAGAGACACATAACGTGTCACTGCCACGATTCCGAGAAATGCAAATAAACAGATCAAAACCATCCATACATTTGTCGTACTTAAGATCAGTCCGGCTGTCGCTGCGATTCCTTTTCCACCTTTAAAGTTCAGATAAAATGGATAGTTGTGCCCAAGTACCGCACCCATCCCTGCATACATGGCAAGGAGTGGGAAAATGTCTGCGTAAGTCTTTCCGTAAATCAGGTAAACCGTCACAACTGCAAAGACACATTTAAAGCAGTCTCCAAGAAGTGTGACAAGTCCCGCTTTGATTCCCATCGTGCGAAGAGCGTTAGTGCTTCCTGCATTGCCGCTTCCCTCTTTTCGGATATCGACTCCTTTCATCTTACCATAGATGTATCCTGTCTGGATCAGTCCAAATGCATACCCGATCAGTAGACATATAAAACGTTCCATTTTCTAATTATCCCTTTCTTTTCTTTCTCTCACAAAGAATTTTAGTGATGTTCCCTTGAAGCCAAAGGACTCTCTGATCTTATTCTCCAGATATCTCTGATAGGAGAAATGCATCAGTTCTTTATCATTGACAAAAATTACAAATGAAGGCGGCTTTACCGCTACCTGCGTCATGTAATAGATCTTCAGACGCTTTCCTTTGTCTGAAGGCGGCTGCTGCATTGCTGTTGCTTCCATCAGAATCTCATTAAGTACCCCTGTTGCAACACGCAGTGTCTGATTCTCAATGACCATATCAATCATATCGAACATTTTTGGAAGACGCTGACCTGTCACTGCAGACACGTACATAATCTCTGCGTATGGCATAAATGAAAGGACACGGCGCACTTCATTCTCATACTCACGCATGGTCTTATCATTTTTCTCAATAGCATCCCACTTATTTACCACGATGATAACACCTTTTCCACGCTCATGCGCAATTCCTGCCACCTTGGCATCCTGTTCTGTCACACCCTGAGTCGCATCAATTACGACAAGAACCACATCTGCACGCTCCACCGCTGTTACAGTACGGATAATACTGTATCGCTCCAGTTCCTCTTTAATCTTATTCTTTCTGCGAAGCCCTGCTGTATCAATAAAGACATATTCTTTTCCATTGTGCACGATTTCCGTATCAATGGCATCCCTTGTTGTTCCTGCAATGTCACTAACGATCACACGCTGCTCTCCAAGAAGCTTGTTAATAATAGAAGACTTACCTACGTTCGGTTTTCCTACGATTGCCACACGCGGACGAGAGTCCTCTTCCTCTTCTCCTGCATGCTCCGGGAAATGTTCGATCACCTTATCAAGCATATCTCCAAGTCCGAGTCTTGATGATGCAGAGATTGGCACCGGATCACCGATTCCAAGATTATAGAACTCATAAGTATCTGCCATATATTTATCAAAATTATCTACTTTGTTTACAACAAGAATGACCGGCTTTCCGCTTCTTCTTAACATATCTGCAACTTTAGAATCGGAATCCACAAGCCCCTGCTTTACATCTGTAATAAAAATAATAACATCTGATGTATCAATAGCAATCTGAGCCTGTTCACGCATCTGCGACAGAATAATGTCCTTGCTCTCCGGTTCAATACCACCGGTGTCGATCAATGTAAAATCTTTATCAAGCCAGCTGACATCTGCGTAGATTCGATCACGGGTAACTCCCGGTGTGTCTTTTACAATTGAAATCTTCTCTCCTGCCAGCGCATTAAAAAGTGTGGACTTACCCACATTCGGTCTACCCACAATCGCTACTACTGGTTTACTCATATATTTATCTCCATTTCTGTAAATATTCGATTTTTCATCTTATCCACTTGATTTTACAATATCTGCTTCAACTTGTAAAGTTTATAAAATAGAAAACATACCATTGACCTTACATAGGTAAAAATGATATAACTGTAATGTGAGATATGTTAGAACAAAATATCATTAAAAAAAATGAAATATTTATATGTAACAGGAGAGCGTTATGAACAACATTACGATTAACAGTAACAGTAATGATATCAAGGAGATGGAAAAGCTTTTCCCAAGAGCCCCTCTGAAGATCATTGCTATGGAAGGCTGCAAAGAACTGGGGCAGAAAGTGAATGACTATATTGTCAACTTCAGGCAGTCCTCTTACCGTGAAGAATTAAAATCACCAATGTATGCAACTTATCTTCAGGACAATTATCTGGTAGATGCACATTGCCCACGTTTTGGAAGCGGTGAAGCAAAAGGTGTCCTGAACGAATCTGTCCGTGGAAAAGACCTGTTTATTATGACAGATGTATGTAATTACAGCCTGACATATTCCGTCAACGGATATGTGAACCACATGTCACCGGACGATCACTATCAGGATCTGAAACGTCTGATTTCCGCTGCTAATGGTAAGGAACACCGCCTTAACATTATTATGCCGTTTTTGTATGAGAGCCGTCAGCACAAACGTACAAAACGCGAGTCTCTGGACTGCGCTTTGGCACTTCAGGAACTGATTGACATGGGCGTAGACAATATCTTCACATTTGATGCTCACGATCCGCGTGTACAGAATGCAATCCCGCTTTACGGATTCGACAGTTTCAACCCGCCATATCAGTTCATGAAAGCACTGCTTCGCGCAGAACCAAACCTTTCTGTTGACCCGGATCACCTGATGATCATCAGTCCGGATGAAGGTGCAATGTCCCGTGCCGTATACTTCTCCAACGTTATCGGAGTTGACATGGGTATGTTCTACAAGAGACGTGATTATTCAACAGTCATAAATGGAAAGAACCCAATTGTAGCACATGAGTTCTTAGGTTCTGATATCAAAGGGAAATCTGTCATCATCATCGATGATATGATTTCTTCCGGTGAAAGTATGTTGGACGTAGCTAAACAGATGAAAGACCGTGGTGCAAAACAGGTATTTGTATGTACAACATTTGGTCTTTTCACAGATGGATTTGAGAAATTTGACGAATTCCATGAGAAAGGTTACATCGATCGCGTGATCACTACGAACCTGACTTACCTCCCACCTGCATTCTATGAGAGAGACTACTTCACAGTTGCAGATATGAGTAAATTCATCGCGCTGATCATCGATTCCATGAACCACGATGTATCTATCAGTTCTGTATTAAGTCCGACTGACAGATTACACGCTCTTCTTGAAAGACACAGAAAAGATTTAGCAGAGAAAAATTTATAGGATTTTTCTCATAATCAGATATATGTGCATTTTTATAGACCGCCAGTTAATAGCTGGCGGTTCTATTTTTCATGATTGGAAATAAGACTATGAACTTTTGAACGTCAAAAAGGAATAGTTACAAGAATCTCTTCCATCACTATTCCTCTTTATATTTTGATTATGTTTGATCAACCTGCAATTGTATCAATTAACGAATCACACGTACTCTTAACACATCTTTGACTTTTGTAAGATCTTCGATAACACTGTCTGTCACATCAGAATCTATATCAATCATCGTATATGCATACGCACCTTTGCTTTTATTCGTCATATCTGCGATATTCATATTATCATCTGCAAGGATCTTCGTGAATTGTCCGATCATATTCGGTACATTATGGTGAAGTAATGTAATTCTTGTATTTTCACCTTTGACTCCCATGTCGCAGTCCGGATAGTTTACAGAATGCTGGATGTTACCATTTTCCAGATAATTTCTTACTTCTGCAACTGCCATCTTCGCACAGTTATCTTCAGACTCTTCTGTAGAAGCTCCAAGGTGTGGTGTGATAATTGCACCTTTGACTCCTGCCACGATTGGTGTCGGGAAATCTGTCACATAGTTCTTAACATGTCCGGAAACAAGTGCATCTACTACTGCCTCTTCATCAACCAGGACATTTCTTGCATAATTCAGAATGACAACACCATCTTTCATAAGACCAATCGCATTCTTGTCAATCATACCTTTTGTACTATCCATAGCCGGCACATGGATCGTGATATAATCACAATCTTTATAAAGCTCATCAACAGTCTTTGCATGATGAATATTTCTGGACAGTCTCCATGCTGCATCCACAGACAGATATGGATCATATCCGTAAACTTCCATTCCAAGATGTACGGCTGCATTGGCAACAAGAACACCAATGGCTCCAAGTCCAATGACTCCCAGCTTCTTACCTTCGATTTCGCAGCCGGCAAACTGTTTCTTTGCCTTTTCGGCATCTTTTAAGATATTGCCGTCTTCTTCATTCTCCTGGACCCAGTTGATTCCTCCTATGATATCACGAGACGCAAGAAGCATACCTGCGATTACAAGCTCTTTTACACCATTTGCATTTGCTCCCGGTGTGTTGAATACAACGATTCCCTGCTCCGCACATGTATCCAGAGGAATGTTATTAACTCCAGCTCCTGCTCTTCCAATAGCCTTTAAGTTTTTGTCAAACTCCATGTCATGCATAACTGCACTTCTTACGAGAAGCGCATCTGCACCTTCTGCAGTATCAATCTTTGTATAATCTTCTGTAAAGTTATTCAATCCAATATCTGCGATTGGATTTAAGCAATGATATTTGTACATATTAAGCGTTCTCCTTTTCAAATTTCTTCATGAATTCGACTAATGCTTCCACGCCTTCGATTGGCATCGCGTTGTAAATACTAGCACGCATACCTCCGACAGTACGGTGCCCTTTTAAATTTACAAATCCGGCTGCATCTGCTTCTTTGACGAATTTAGCCTCCAGATCTTTGTCACCAATTACGAATGGAACATTCATAAGAGAACGGTCTTTTGGTACAACAGTTCCTTTGAACATCTTGCTCTGATCCAGGTAATCATACAGAATCTTTGCTTTTTTCTCATTGTGTTCTTTCATTGCAGCAAGTCCGCCCTGTTTTTTCAACCATTTGAAGACTTTGCCGCAAATATAAATTCCATAACACGGAGGTGTGTTATAAAGAGAACCTTTGTCCGCCTGTGTTTTATATTTTAACATAGTCGGTGTGCCTGGAAGTACGTCATCACGGATCAAATCTTCACGGATAATTGCAATCACAACTCCGGCAGGTCCGATATTTTTCTGTACTCCACCATAGAGAACACCGTATTTTTCTACATCGTGAGGCTCTGACAGGAAACAGGAAGATACATCTGCAACCAGTGTCTTGCCTTTCGTATTCGGAAGTTCTTTGTACTTCGTTCCATAGATTGTATTATTCTCACAGATATATACGTAATCTGCATCGTCATCAATCGGAAGATCGGAACAATCCGGAATGTAAGAAAACGTCTTATCTGCGGAAGATGCAATGACATTCACCTTGCCGTATTTTTCTGCCTCTTGTGCTGCTTTTTTCGCCCACTGGCCTGTCACAATATAATCTGCGACACCATTTTTCATCAGGTTCATAGGAACTGCAGCGAACTGCTGGGATGCGCCTCCCTGCAAGAACAGTACCTTATAATTGTCCGGAATATTCAGTAAGTCTCTAAGATCTGCTTCTGCCTCATCGATAATATTCTGGAATACCTGAGAGCGGTGACTCATTTCCATCACGGACATTCCTGAACCCTGATAATCCAACATCTCTGATGCTGCTTCTTTAAGGACCTCCACCGGTAACATTGCCGGACCTGCTGAAAAATTGTACACTCTACTCATAGTATTGCCTCCATTTCCCTTGCTCTTTTTGAGCTGTTAATTTGTTTATTATTTATTCTTCAAATCTGCTTCATCAAACGCTTCACTGATTGCCGCTCCAGGCGCAACCATTGGCCATACCTTATCATCACTGTCAATCTGACAATCGATGACAACCGGTCTTCCAAGATTCATTGCCTTTTCAAAAGCTGATTTAAATTCTTCCTGTGTTGTTGCGCGGATGCCTTCTGCACCCATTGCTTCTGCAAGTTTTACAAAATCTACTGCATCATTCAGTACTGTCGCAGAGTATCTCTGTCCGTAAAACAGATTCTGCCACTGTCGTACCATACCAAGAACGTGGTTGTTGATGACTACCTGAATCACTGGAATATTGTGGCGGACTGCAGTTGCAATCTCATTCATATTCATTCTAAAGCAACCATCTCCTGCAATATTGACAACCACTTTGTCTTTTCTTCCACTCTTCGCTCCAAGAGCGGCGCCCAGACCATATCCCATGGTTCCAAGTCCTCCTGATGTCAGGAATGTTCTTGGTTTTGTATATTTATAATACTGTGCTGCCCACATCTGATGCTGTCCGACCTCTGTAGAAATAATAGCCTCGCCCTTTGTCTGGCGATAAATCTCTTCTACTACGAACGGACCACTCAATACATCTTTATGATAAACTAGTGGATATTTTTCTTTGTATTCCTGAATTTTAGTCACCCATTCTGCATGATTCTGCTGTTCCAGGCGCTCATTCAATCTGTCAAGAACGACTTTTATGTCGCCTACAACGCCTGCAGAAATCATCACATTTTTATTCATCTCGGCAACATCTACATCAATCTGGATAATCTTTGCATTCTGTGCAAATTTCTTTGCATTTCCGGTTACACGGTCACTGAATCTTGCTCCGATCACAATCAGGAGGTCACATTCACTGACACCGTAATTGGAAGTTTTTGTTCCATGCATTCCAAGCATTCCTGTATATAACGGGTCTGTTCCAGGAAATGCTCCCTTTCCCATAAGAGAATCTGTTACCGGTGCATCCACTTTTTTTGCAAATGTATAAAGTTCTTCGCTGGCTCCGGATAAAATTGCTCCTCCACCAACGAAGATATAAGGCTTCTTTGCCTCCTTTATCATCTCTACTGCTGTGTCAAGCTGTGTTTCACAGATATTCTGTGATGGCTCTACAGCTACAGGCTTTTCTTTTACATACTCTGCCTTATTTGCAGTGACGTCTTTCGGAATATCAATCAGAACCGGACCCGGACGACCTTTTTTCGCAATGGCAAATGCCTTACGGATCGTCGCTGCCAGATTATTTACATCCTTTACAATAAAGTTATGCTTTGTAATTGGTAACGTAATTCCTGTAATATCAATCTCCTGGAAACTGTCTTTTCCAAGGAGAGAAACTCCTACATTACATGTGATTGCAACAATCGGAATGGAATCCATATATGCCGTAGCAATCCCTGTTACAAGATTCGTAGCTCCCGGTCCACTCGTTGCAAGACACACACCAACTTTACCTGTTGCTCTCGCATATCCGTCTGCTGCATGCGCTGCTCCCTGTTCGTGGGAAGTCAGGATATGCTTGATTTCATTCTGATGTTTATATAATTCATCGTACACATTTAAAATTGCTCCGCCAGGATACCCAAATACAGTATCCACGCCTTGCTCTTTCAAACATTCGATTACGATTTCTGATCCTGTCAACTGCATACTTTATAACTCCTGTTCTATCATTATTTAGCTTTCGGTACTTCCAGGATCGCTCCCCGGTTTCCGGATGTAACCATAGCTGCATATCTTGCAAGGTATCCGGTTGTAACCTTCGGCTCTCTTGGCTGCCATTTTTCTTTTCTCTTAGCCAGTTCTTCATCAGATACATCTAACTCAAGCTTCATGTTCGGGATATCGATCTTGATGATGTCTCCTTCTTCTACAAGTGCGATTGGTCCGCCAACTGCAGCCTCTGGTGAAACATGTCCAATAGATGCTCCTCTGGAAGCTCCACTGAAACGTCCGTCTGTGATCAGAGCAACGCTGGAACCAAGTCCCATTCCTGCGATTGCAGAAGTCGGGTTCAACATCTCTCTCATACCAGGACCACCCTTTGGTCCTTCATAACGGATAACAACAACATCACCGTGGTTGATCTTGCCGCCTTTGATTGCTGTGATTGCATCTTCCTCACATTCGAAGACTCTTGCCGGTCCTTCATGTACAAGCATTTCATCTACTACTGCAGAACGCTTTACAACACTTCCGTCCGGTGCAAGATTTCCTTTTAATACTGCAAGTCCGCCTGTCTGGCTGTACGGATTGTCGATTGGACGGATAACCTCTGGATCTTTGTTCTGCACTCCTTCAATGTTCTCGCCTACTGTCTTACCTGTAACTGTCATGCAGTCTGTATGAAGCAGTCCTTTTTTGTTCAGCTCAGCCATAACCGCATAGACACCACCTGCCTCATTGAGATCCTCCATATAAGTCGGACCTGCCGGCGCAAGGTGGCAAAGGTTTGGAGTCTTTTCACTGATTCCATTTGCGAAATCAATCTCAAAATCCATACCAATCTCATGTGCGATTGCCGGAAGGTGAAGCATACTGTTTGTAGAACATCCAAGTGCCATATCAACCGTCAGTGCATTCAAGATTGCATCCTCTGTCATAATATCTCTTGGACGGATATTTTTCTCCAATAATTCCATAACCTTCATACCTGCATGTTTTGCAAGACGGATTCTCTCAGAATATACAGCCGGGATTGTTCCGTTTCCACGAAGTCCCATTCCAAGCACTTCAGTCAGACAGTTCATACTGTTGGCTGTATACATACCAGAACAAGATCCGCATGTTGGACATACTTTGTTCTCAAATTCGCACAGATCTTCATCAGAAAGTATTCCTGCTGCATTCGCCCCAACAGCCTCGAACATGCTGGAAAGACTTCTCTTCTGGCCTTTTACATGTCCTGCAAGCATCGGTCCTCCGCTGACAAAGATTGTCGGAATATTAATTCTGGCTGCTGCCATCAGAAGTCCCGGTACGTTCTTATCGCAGTTCGGAACCATAACAAGTGCATCGAACTGATGCGCCATTGCCATAGCCTCTGTAGAGTCTGCGATCAGATCTCTTGTTACAAGAGAATACTTCATTCCAATATGTCCCATCGCAATTCCATCACAGACTGCGATTGCCGGAAATACAACTGGTGTTCCACCAGCCATTGCAACACCCTGTTTTACTGCATTTACGATCTTATCCAAATTCATATGTCCTGGAACGATTTCATTATATGAACTTACGATACCAACTAATGGTCTGTCCATCTCTTCCTGTGTCATTCCCAGTGCATTAAAAAGGGAACGATGTGGTGCCTGCTGTTTTCCTTTTGTTACTGTATCACTTCTCATGTTTTTGTTCTCCTTTTTGTATTATTCTTTCATACCACACTTTATTCTATATATTTGCTGCGATTTCATCACCCATCCGGGCTGTTCCGATCTGAGTCTTTCCTTCAGACATGATATCAATGGTACGATATCCGTCTTTTAATACTTTTGCCACAGATGCCTCAATTGCGTCTGCTTCTTTGTCAAGGTCAAAACTAAATCTTAACATCATTGCTGCGGAAAGAATTGTTGCAATTGGGTTTGCGATTCCCTGTCCTGCAATATCCGGTGCAGATCCGCCGCTTGGCTCATAAAGGCCAAATTTTGTCTCGTTCAGGCTTGCGCTTGCAAGCATTCCGATGGATCCTGTGATCATACTTGCCTCGTCAGAAAGAATATCTCCGAACATGTTCTCTGTCAGGATAACATCGAACTGTTTCGGGTCTTTTACCAACTGCATTGCACTGTTATCTACAAGCATGTGCTCCAAAGTTACTTCCGGGTAATCCTTTGCAACTTCTTCCACTACTTTTCTCCAGAGTCTGGAAGAATCCAGAACATTTGCTTTATCTACACTTGTAACTTTCTTTCTGCGCTTCATTGCAATGTCAAATGCTCTCTTTGCAATTCTGCGGATTTCATTCTCGTTATATGTAAGACTGTCAAATGCAGTCATCACTCCGTCGACTTCTTCTGTCTTTCTCTCTCCAAAGTAAAGTCCACCGGTAAGCTCTCTCATAATCATCAGATCAAATCCGCCTTCTGTGATCTCTTCTTTTAACGGACATGCTCCTTTCAATTCATCGTAAAGAATTGCCGGTCTTAAGTTTGCAAAAAGATTCAACTCTTTACGGATACGGAGAAGTCCTGCCTCCGGTCTTTTAGATGGCTCTAATTTGTACCATGGTGATGTACTTGTGTTTCCACCGATAGATCCCATCAGAACTGCATCGCAGGATTTTGCCTCTGCTACTGTCTCATCGGTAAGAGGAACACCATGCACATCGATGGAAGCTCCACCCATCAGTAACTGTCTGTACTCTATATTATGACCGTAACACTTGGCTACTTTATCTAATACTTTCATCGCCTCTGTTACGATTTCCGGGCCAATTCCGTCCCCTTTGATCACGCCAATTTTTAAATTCATATGTATCTTCCTTCCTAGACTAGTGCTGCAAAAAAATCTATGTTTTTTATATTAGCCTATTTTTTAACAGATTTCAACACTTTAATACGCTAAACCTATCAAAAAACTGCTCCGGCACCTAGAAAATAAGCAAATACTCCATCAAAATCACATATCTAATGCAATTTGTATCATATTATCAAATCCCAGTTGACGCTCCCTGGCAGATAATTTTTCATCTTTGTATAAATGATCGGAAATTGTAAGCATGCAAAGCGCCTTTTTTCCTGCTCTTGCTGCATTCATATAAAGTGCTGCTGCTTCCATCTCCACTGCAAGTACTCCCATCTTGCGCCAACGGTCATTGACAGTTGGATCATCATTATAAAATACATCGGAAGTAAGTACATTTCCGGCACGGACTGTCAGGCCTTTCTCTCTTACCGTGTTTACGGCACTTTCCAGTAATTCATAATCCGCAATCGGTGCAAATGTTCCCGGAAGATTATACTGTGCGGCATAATTCGAATCTGTACAGGCTCCTACAGCAATGACCACATCCCGAAGATCCACATCATCCTGAAGGGCTCCTGCCGAGCCGATGCGGATAATTTCTTCCACTTCATATTCATGGTACAGTTCATAAGTATAGATTCCGACCGACGGAACTCCCATACCGCCTCCCATAACAGAAATCTTCTCTCCTTTATAAGTTCCCGTGTATCCGAGCATATTTCTCACAGTATTAAAACATACTGCATCTTTCAAAAAATGTTCCGCAATATATTTTGCACGAAGCGGATCTCCCGGCATCAGAACTCGTTTTGCAATCTCTCCTTTTTCTGCTTCATTGTGTGGTGTTCCCATAGAATTATCTCCTCTCTTTTCTGATCAGTATACGAAGTGCTTCTACTGCTGTACGAATCGGTGCCTCTGTATCATGCACGACTGGATTATCCAGTCCTTTCTTTGCCCGCTCCTGGTTCGCCATTGTAAGAAGAACCGTTCCAATCCGTACTTTCCTGTAACTTGCCACAACGAATAGTGCTGCTGATTCCATCTCTGAGGCCAGGCAGCCACACTGAACCCATGCATTCCATTTATTTAACAGTTCATATCCAACAGGCTTCGTCTGCGGTGCATGCTGCCCATAAAAAGAATCTTTACATTCCACCACACCCACATGATAAGGAAATTTCAGATTTTCTGCTGCCTCTACAAGCGCATTCGTGATATGAAAATCCGATACTGCCGGAAACTCAACTGGCGCATATTCTTTGCTTGTTCCTTCCATGCGAACTGCTCCTGTAGCAATGACAAGATCACCACTTTTTACCTCTAACTGCATACCTCCACTTGTTCCCACCCGGATAAATGTATCGGCTCCTACATTTGCCAGTTCTTCCAGTGCGATTGCCGCAGACGGACCTCCAATCCCGGTCGACGTTACACTGACTTTCTCCCCTTCCAGATAGCCGGTATAAGTTGTAAATTCACGACTGTCTGCTACAGGCAGAGCATCTTCAAAATGTTCTGCAATCTTCTGACAGCGCTTTGGATCTCCGGTCAGGATCACATATCTCCCAACATCCCCTTCTTCCAGTTGTACGTGATACTGTCTGTCTTTGTCTTCTGAATAATTAATCATATGACATACCTCCTTCGCATCATTACACATGAAACTTTTTATACATTTCTTCTTTAAATTCTTTTTTTCTAAATAGAAGTAGTCTTATAAAGAATAAAAAGCTTAAGCCCACACAGATAACTGCAAATGCACGGTACAAGATCACACCTGTCGCCATCAAAATCAGAGGCAGTACCATGCTGTAGACCGATGCCATTACATAGTAAATCATATATTCTTTTGGCGGATGTGACTGGATCCTTGCAATCAACTCCATCAATATCTCCACGATCAGGCAGACTAGCGGCAATACCAGATCTACCGACCACCTGTGCCACCCTGTGAAAATATCCCACAAAATACTTCCAATGCTCACAATGAGCAGCTGCCACATCGCATTCTTAAGTAAATTATAACGCTTCAGGTATCCGGTTGCAAATGCAAGCCACATACTAAATCCTCCTGCTACCGCAAATATCCACCAGTGTAAATCTGGTGTCAGGATCAGATTTAACATGATACACAGAACAACTGCTGCAATACAGCAAAAATTAAAAATCTGAAATACTTTCTTTCCTTCATAATTGGGTTTAGCCTCTTTCGGGTAATCTGCTTCCACTTTTTTTACGAAGATTCCCTGTTCCTTCAATATGCGATAAAAATTACGCTGAATATTCGTGCTGTCATATCTGGAAGTAAACGCAAATGACAATGTATCTCCAAAAGAGCATACACAAAGCTCTGTACGCATGGTGCTTGTGTAAACTCCGAAACGTTCAATATATTTTGCATATTCCGGCGGCATCTTCACCACACTCATATTGGACAATACTGCTGTCACTTCCCGCTCTGCAAGCTTCGCTCCCATCTTGATACAACGGTTCTTCAGTTCCAGTGGCGCCCATTTTAAAATTTTATGCTTCTCATAGGCAATCAAATTGTTCATACGTTCCGCAATTTTTTCTTTTGACAGATTTTCTTCAAAATACTGCTTTGTTGCTTCCAGCACATCATCAAAAGAATCTTTGCCTTCCCCGAAACGATATCCCGGTTCAATATAACTAAAAAAATTCAGCATAGAATCAGATGGAAAAATTTTTCTCAAATTCACTGGAACCATTAAAATTACAGGCTTCTTTTCCTGAATCTTACTTTGTTCTTCATGAATCGCACAGATCATCGCTGCCGTCAAAAATACAGACATAGATACGCCATGTTTTCTTGATACTTCCAGAAATTCTTTTACTGAGGCAGTCGTCTCGCCAATCTGAAGTTCTTCATATTCCTTACTCTCCCGGCGAATCTGATAAGCATGATTCTTTTTCTTTCTCGTGCCACGCTCATCTGGATTGTAGTAACGTCCAAAACCATCCTCCTCCTGATCTTTTACTGTCAGATCTTGCTCCGTAAGGATCACATTTTCCAGACCATCCTTTTCATGCATCAGATAAAGATAGTTCTTCACAAGCTCACGCAAAAATTCAGTTGCTCCCGTCCCATCTGTCAGTGCATGAAACACTTCAAAATTAATCCGATTCTTATAATAGGTGACTTCAAATAATAATTCTTTTTTATCTCTTATATAAAGATGGCTGCACGGTTCCTTGTACTCTTCCCTTACGACCGGCTGCAGATCACTTTTCTCAAGATAATGCCAGAAAAGTCCTTTTCGCATGACTGACAGAAAGACCGGATACTTCTGGATTGTCTGATCCAATGCCATCTTAAGAACACTTCCGTCAATCTTTTCTTTTAATACGCAGTAAAAGCGAAATACCCTTGTATCCTTCGGACTGCTGGCAGCGGAAAACATTTTTGCCGCATTGTCCAGATTCCGCCAATATGCTCTTCTTTGCTGGAACACTTTTATTCCCTCCTACTTAAGAACTGATTGATCAGTTCAAAACTTTCCTGCACATGGAAATACCGGATCCCAAGCGCAAAATATCCGTGAAGCGCATCTTTGATTCGATGAACCTCCACATAATTACCGGATTCCTTTAGCCGTTTTCCATATTCTTCCCCTTCATCTCGAAGTGGATCGAACTCTGCTGTCAGAATTAATGTATCCGGTTGATTTCTGTAATCCGTCTCCATCAGTGGTGCAAAATATTTATTCTTCTTATCCTCTTCTCTGGCCGCATAAAAATCAATATAATCACGCATCTTTCCTGCTGTCAGAAGATAATCACTTCCACAGTCTTTTACAGACTGGAACCTGGAAGTATCACTGTAGTCATTATTCACTGCAGGATAGATCAAAATCTGTCTTTGAGGCTTAAAAATCCCATCATCTCTTGCTTTCAGTGAAACTGCTGCCGCAAGATTTCCGCCGGCACTGTCACCGATCAATGTAATGCGTTGAGGATTCACATTTAAAATAAACCGATTTGTATAAATGGCTTTGGCCACTGCATAACAGTCCATAAAACCTGTTGGAAATGGGTGTTCCGGCGCCAGTCTGTATTCTACCGACACCACAATATGTTCTGTCGCGGATGCCAGTCTTGCACAGATTCTTTCATAATTATCAATACAATCCGTTACCCAGCCGCCACCGTGGAAGAACAAAAAGACCGGAAGATCTTCCGTCACCTTTTCTCTCGGCAGATAAATACGCACCGGCACTTCATAATCTCCGTTATATATCTTGTAATCGATTGTTTTGTGAAAGATTTTCATTGGGTCTATCGCTTTGAGGCTGGCAAGATGTCTGGCTGCCTCCACCTCAATCCCGTCAAACGACAGTGCCTTTAAAATCTTCTTCATAGAATGATTGATCGCCATATAGAAAAAGAAGAACCCCGGTCCCGGGATTCTTCTTCACTCCTCATCTTCCTATTCAGCAGATGCTTTCTCAACCTGTGCGATTGCTGCTTTCTGCATCGGGATTCTACAGTTCTTATTATTACCAAACTCTACGATAAGATCATCATCTGTAATGTCGATGATTACTCCGTAGAAACCGCTTGTTGTAAGTACGGTATCACCGACTTCCATCTCTGCGATCATCTCCTGAACTCTCTTCTGCTCTTTTTTCTGTGGGCGCATGAATAACATATAAAATCCACCGAATATTACTACATATACTAAAATCAGTACTACCCAGTTTGTTCCTGCACTCTGTGCTGCCAATGCGTACATAATATTTCCTCCTAAATTTCATTAAACACTGTTTCTACTATACAGGAATTTGACATTTTCATCAAGATATTTTCATCATTTCTACGTGATTTTATAAATATTTTCTATTTTTACAATTCTCACCTGAAAATTCTGCACGTTCCTGTACCAATTCAAGAATGCCTCGGCATTCTTGCTGCGATTTTTCTGATCTGCCTGTGATCTACTCGCCCTCTGCCATTCTGCGAAGCTTCTCTTCTTTATATTCTTTGTATCTTCCTGCCTCAATTGCCTCGCGGATCTCTTCCATCATCTTATTATAGAAATATAGATTATGAAGTACACAAAATCTCATACCAAGCATCTCCTTTGCTTTCAGAAGATGTCTCACATAAGCTCTGGAATACGTTCTGCATACCGGGCAGTTACAACCTTCCTCAATTGGTCTTGTATCTAACTCATACTTGGCATTGAACAGATTCATCTTTCCATGATTCGTATACACATGTCCATGGCGTCCGTTTCTGCTTGGATATACACAGTCAAAGAAGTCAACACCACGTTCTACAGCTTCCAGAATATTCGCCGGTGTTCCGACTCCCATCAGATACGTCGGTTTATTCTGTGGCAGATGCGGCACAACTGCATCTAGAATCCGGTACATCTCCTCATGACTCTCTCCAACTGCAAGTCCGCCGACTGCATAGCCGTCCAGATCCAGTTCTGAAATCTCCTGCGCATGACGCACACGGATATCCTCATATACACCGCCCTGATTGATGCCGAACAACATCTGATGCTTGTTAATTGTATCCGGCAGACTGTTCAGTCTGTCCATCTCTGCTTTACATCTCTTAAGCCATCTGGTCGTACGGTTCACAGAATTTTCCATATAATCCCGGTCTGCAACGCTGGACGGACACTCGTCAAATGCCATCGCAATGGTGGAGGCCAGATTGGACTGGATCTGCATACTCTGCTCCGGTCCCATAAAAATCTTTCTTCCATCGATATGAGAGTTAAAGTATACTCCCTCTTCTTTTATTCTTCTGAGCCCTGCCAGCGAAAACACCTGAAATCCACCGGAATCAGTAAGAATCGGCTTGTCCCACACCATAAACTTATGAAGACCGCCAAGTTTCTTTACGACCTCATCTCCCGGTCTTACATGAAGATGATATGTGTTGGATAATTCAACCTGTGTCCCAATCTCCTGCAGATCTGTTGTTGACACCGCGCCCTTGATTGCCGCAATAGTTCCTACATTCATAAATACAGGGGTCTCAATGACCCCATGTACTGTATGTAATCTTCCTCTTTTGGCAAGACCATCTGTCTTTAATAATTCATACATGATCTTTCCCTCTCTTTTTCTTTTTTTAATAATGACATACTACCGGGCATCCATCTGGAATCAGGTCATAAAGTGCCGCCGCTTTATCTTTCGGCATATTAACACAGCCATGTGAACCGTGACTTAAATATCTGTTGCCTCCAAATGAAGACTGCCATGTTGCATCGTGGAATCCGATACCTCCATTAAATGGCATCCAGTAAGCAACCGGTGTCTCGTACTCGTAAGTTCCATCTGGTTTCTTTGTTCCGCGAAGTGTCTTATTTCTTGACTTGTATGTCAAAGAATAGGTTCCCTGCGGTGTCGCATTTCCCTTGTTCGGATTACCTGTTACAACATCGGTCTCCAGCGCAATCTGTCCGTCTTTAATAAACCACATATGCTGCGTGGTAAGATCGACTTCTGCATATGTATTTCCCATATCCATTGCAGTATGGTTGGCTGCACGACTGGAATATTCCGGCTCTCTTGTTACAGTCTCAGCATTCTGGATATTGGCAATCAATGCATCATACTCTGCATCCTGATCGATTTTCCAGCCATAACCGCCACCTTCAACTGTGACAGTATTGCCTGTTGCAGTTGTAAACTGACGCGGTTTTCCTTTCGTATTATATTTTGTTGCAAGAGCAGCAATATACTCTTTTACTGCTTCCTGATTAAATGTAACGTTCATATCTGCATCCACAACCACCCACTGTGAAATGACAGATGCATCTACCACTTCTGTATTCGGATTAAAGTCATATGTAACATTCGCTCCAAGATAGCTGTTCATGGTATCCTTTGCTGCCACTACTTCCTGGGAATCTGATAAAAATCTCGGTTTGATATAGCAGTTCGTATCTGTCAGATTCAAAGTATCCTTGAATCCTTCTATCGACTCTCTGATATCTTTATTAAATGTCTCTGTATCAATCTGCGTACCAATGACCTCTGGCACGACCACAAACTCTGTATTCTGGAATTCCGGATGCGCATCTGCAGAAGCCACCTGATTCTCTTCTTTCAGGCAATTCAAACTCTCAATACGCCTTGCAAGTGCATTCTCATCATACTTCACTCCAACCTTTGCCTCAATCACCGGCTTCTCCCACAGAGATGTAATCCAAAGAAACTTGTTCTGCTTCTTTGCCAGCTCTGTAACTTCATCTCCCGGCACATATTTCAAAGAAATCTCGCTTCCTGTAATCTGTTCACTGTCGCCGTCAGATTCCTGAAGTGTCAAAGTATAATCCGCAACCTGTTGTTCCATATATTTTTCCACCTGTGCAACACTCTTCAATGCAAAATTATTACCATTGATCGTTGTGTTGAACATAAAATGACTGTCAAAGTAAAACGCCATGCCAACATAAGCAACTACCAGAACTGCTAAGATCACACCAAACGTGATACCTACCTTCTTGCCAATGCCGCCTCTCTTTGGTTTCTCATCTTCATCTTCGTCCAGAGATACAAAGTCTGTCTCGAAATCTTCATCGTCATTATAATCTACGTCAAACTCGTCTCTGCCTTCTTCTACTACTTCTTCTTCGTACTCGTTTTTCTTCTTTTTTCCAAACATGTTCGTCAAACTCCCCTTTTCTAGTTCACACGCTATCATTATAATATGCACTCTTCTAAAAGTACAGAGCTAATTCACGAAAAATTCTTGAAGAATTTATTAAGATTGTTTTATAATAAAAAGAAATCTATAACAAAACCTATGACATCAAAGGAGAAATTGACATTATGGCTGGATCAACTTATGGAACATTGTTCCGTATCACCACATGGGGAGAATCTCACGGACCTGCAATCGGTGTTGTGATCGACGGGTGTCCTTCAGGACTTTCCTTAAGTGAAAAAGATATACAAAAACAGCTCGACCGAAGGAAACCTGGCCAGAGTAAATTTACAACGAAGAGAAATGAAAGCGACACTGCCCAGATTCTCTCCGGTGTTTTCGAGGGTAAGACAACCGGCACACCAATCTCTGTCATTGTCTACAATCAGGACCAGCGTTCCAGAGATTACGGTAAAATTAAAGACTGTTACCGTCCCGGACATGCTGATTATACATTTGATGCAAAATATGGCATCCGCGATTACCGCGGTGGCGGACGTTCTTCTGCCCGTGAAACAATTGGCCGGGTCGCAGCCGGTGCAATTGCAAAAAAAATCCTGGAACAATTAGGAATCGACCTGATTGCCTTTACCCGTTCTATTGGAGACATCTGTATTCCTGAAACGGAATATCGTTATGAAGATATTGCCGAAAATATGTTATATATGCCAAATAATGCTTATGCAAAAAAAGCTTCCGATTATCTGGAATCCTGCATGAAAAATCAGGATTCTTCCGGTGGAATTGTTGAATGCCGCGTAAAAGGCATGCCGGCCGGAATCGGTGAGACAGTCTTTGATAAACTTGACGCTTCTCTCGCAAAAGCTGTCGTTTCCATTGGCGCTGTCAAAGGTGTGGAAATCGGTGACGGATTTGAAGCTTCAAAAAGCCACGGCAGTAGCAACAATGATGCATTTACATGTCAGAATGGTGCCGTTATCAAAAAGACGAACCACGCCGGCGGAATCCTCGGAGGTATGAGTGATGGTTCTGAGCTGATTTTGCGGGCTGCATTTAAACCGACTCCTTCCATCAGCAAGGAACAGCAGACCATCAATACGGCTTTCGAAGATACGACGATTGCCATTACCGGACGTCACGATCCGGTTGTTGTACCAAGGGCTGTTGTTGTTGTAGAATCTATGGCCGCAATCACAATTTTAGACCAGATGATGATAAATATGTCCGCAAAGATGGATGCCTTAGAAGCATTTTACTGTAAAGAATAATAACGTCAAAAAAAGAGAAGTCCTAAGCTTTTACCCTTACGACTTCTCTTTTCAACTCATTTATCTGTACTATAACCCTACTTTTTCCACATCGGATTTTCTTCACACATAGCAATCTGTTCCGGCATGATTGGGAGTTCCCTGAATCGGTGTCCGGTTGCATTATAAATTGCATGAGCAATTGCCGAAAGTGGTGTATTGATCACGACCTCACCGATAGATTTTGCGCCAAATGGACCAGACTTTTCATAGCTGCTCTCAAACTCTACATGAATATGACCGATATCTTCTCTTGTCGGAATCTTATATTGCATGAGAGAATTTTCATAAAGTCTTCCCTTTGCATCATAAGTGATATTCTCCGTCAGTGCCATTCCGATTCCCTGAAGGATTCCGCCCTCAGCCTGAACTCTTGCCAGGTTTGGGTTCACCGGAGTCCCACAGTCAACAGCAGTATAATAATCTATCACTTTTGCCTGTCCGGTCAGAAGATCCACTTCCACATCTGCCACGCCTGCCATAAATGGCGGTGGTGAAGTCGGCTGGCTCATGGTCACAGTCTCTTCCAGAGCAATACTGTTGCCCGCCATAGACGCTGTTGCAATATCAAACAGGGAAACTTCTGTTTTTTCCAGAGCCTTTTCGCCTCTATAGATGACTTTATCACCGTCAAATTCTACTTCTTTCTCATCACATCCAAGCATCTTAGCTCCGACAAGACAAATCTTATCTCTAAGCTTTCTCGCACACAGCTCAGTTGCCTTTCCGGTTACATAAGTCGTACTGGATGCATAAGATCCCGAATCATATGGTGATGCATCCGTATCTGCTCCAAATACAATTACTTTATCAAGCGGACACTCCAATACTTCTGCTGCAATCTGTGCAAGAATCGTATCACAACCTGTTCCCATGTCTGCTGCTGCAATTCGCATAATGTAGAAACCTTCATCATTCAGTTTCAGCGCTGCACTGCCTACATCTAATCCACTGATACAAGATCCCTGCATGGCAAGTCCCATACCAAGAGCACGGACTTTTCCATGTCCTAGTTCGCGAACCGGATAATTCTCATCCCAGTGACTCATCTCTTTCACCTTTGCAATACAACGGTCCAAGGCACAGCTTGTATTTGTCTCACCGTAAAATGCAGGCATGACCTGTCCTTCTTTTACTATGTTCATCTCACGAAGTTTCATCGGATCCATATGGAGTTTTTCTGCCAGTTCATTAACTGCTGTCTCAATGGCAAAAAGTCCCTGTGTTGCACCATATCCACGATAAGCTCCAGAAGACATAACATTCGTATAAACCACGTCGTAAACAAAGCGGAATGCCTCTGCTTTTCCGTAAAGCGGAATAGATTTGTGCCCGGACAGTCCGACTGTTGTCGGTCCATGTTCCCCATAGGCACCTGTATTAGAAATGGTGTACAGATCAATTCCACGGATAGTTCCATCTTTCATAGCTCCAAGTTTTACATGCATTTCCATCTCATGTCGCGGAGAAGAAGCTGTCATACATTCCTCACGAGTGAAAATAATCTTACTCGGCTTCTTTGTCATCCAGGTCACATATGCCGGATAGACCTCACAGACCGCTGTCTGTTTTGTTCCAAAACCTCCTCCGATACGCGGCTTGCTGACACGTACCTGTGATTTTGGAATATGAAGTGCATTTGCAATGATCCTTCTGCAGTGAAACACAATCTGGGTAGAGCTAAATACATTCAGACGTCCATATGTATCAATGGAACAATATGTACGCATTGTTTCCATCATCGTCTGCTGACACGCTTTTGTATGATATACCTGGTCGATGATAATGTCACAGTCTGACAGTACTTGATCAATATCTCCATGTTCACTCGCCTCATGTGCGCACAGATTTCTTTTATTATCTGCTCCTACCGGGCAAAGCGCCTCCCAGTTATCTTCCGGGTGCACCAGAATTGGATTATCCAAAGCTTTATGATAATCAAGGATCGGTTCCAACACCTCGTACTGTACCTTGATCATGGAAATGGCTCTATCCACCGCTTTTTCTGTCTCTCCTGCCACAATCGCAACCGGATCTCCTACAAATCTGACATGACGATCCAGAATCAGACGGTCATATGGACTGGGTTCTGGATAAGTCTGTCCTGCACATGTAAATCTTCGTCCGTTCTGGTCGATATCCTTCCATGTATAGATGGCCTCAATTCCAGGAACTTTCATTGCCTTATCTGTCTGAATCTCCTGCACCACCGCATTTGCATGAGGGGATCTGAGCAGTTTCACGATCAGACAATCTTCCGGGATCATATCATCCATATATACTGGCTGACCGGTCACAAGCTGCATGGCATCTTTTTTTCTGACTGGCTGATTTACAATTTGCATGATACTTCCTCCCCTCTTTTTTCTTTCTTCCAGACAAGGAAATTCTGGATTCCACGAAGCTGTCCCTCATACCCGGAACAACGGCACAGATTTCCTGCCAGATACTCTTTTATCTCTTCCTCATTCGGAAATTCATTTTCACGGAATAATGCCAGTGCATTCATAATCATGCCCGGATTACAGAAACCACACTGCTCTGCTCCCTGGTCTGCAATGAATGCGCCAAACTCTTCTGCTTCTTCCTTAAGCCCTTCAAGCGTTGTGACTTTATGTCCATCTACTCTGGCTGCCAGAATAGAACAGGATAGTACCGGCTTGTCATCTAAAAATACTGTGCAAAGTCCACAACCTGAAGTCTCACATCCACGTTTTACACTTTTACATCCATGCTTTCTTACAAAATCTATAAGAAGCAGGTCCGGTTCAATCTCTTCCTGAATTTTCTTTCCATTAAGTACGATACTAATCTGCATTTCTGTCACCTCCCAGTATACGAAGTGCGCGAACGGTCATAACCTCTGCCAGATGGCTTCGATACTCAGCAGTTCCTCGCATATTACTTCCAGTCGGAAGCTTTTCTTTTATCTCTTTGGCAAATGTGTGCATCACTTCTTCTGTAACACTTCCATCTGTCAGCCCCTTCAACAATCCAGCCGCGTCTTCGAACAACATAGCTTTTCCCGGTCTGGCACCGATACTAATACGCATCTTATCAGCAAAGATTGCTGCTGTCAGGTTAAGTGTCGGGAAATCTGTCACTGTATTTCTCACAGACTGATAACAAATATGAACTGGCGTCTTCTTTATTATAATGTGAACCAGAATGTCATTGTCTCTTTTAAGTTTCGCAAACTCCTGAATGGACATGATTCCTCCTTTGTAAAGCTCCACATCACAATCTAATGCAAGCAGAAGTGTCAACACATCTGAGAATCCAAATCTGCCGAACAGACTTCCTCCGACTGTTGCAAGATTACGGAACTGAACTCCTACAATATGTCGAAATGCGTCTTTCACTGTGCCTTCTGTATAATGAGACAATCCTTCATGCAATTCCATCTGACGAAGCGTGACCATGCAGCCGATCCTGAACTCCTCTTCTGTCTCTTCAATCTGATCCAGCCCAAGTCCGGACAGGTCGATTGCAGTCTGCACATTAGCATTACTCATCTTTACCCAGAGCATACCTCCAATAATCCGGTTCGTGCGCTTCTGGTTCAGCTCCCAGGCTTCTTCCAGGTTTTCTACCTTTTTATAATTCTTGATCTTAATCATAATCTCTCTTCATTCTCCCTGATTTTTCAGAAATTTTAAAATCCATTTTGCACAAATAATCAATTATATTTTACGGAAATATAGGTGATTTGTCAAAACCTGTTTTTGTTCTTCTTTATCCTTCAAAAATCTGATCCAGATTTTCCAGAATTACATCTGCACTGATTGGTTTGGCAATGTGACCATTCATACCAGCCTTGACCGCCTTTTTACGGTCTTCCTCAAAAGCATTTGCAGTCATCGCAATGATTGGGATATTCGCACATTTGTGATTGTTCAGCGTACGTATCTCCCGGGTTGCAGTATAGCCATCCATCTTCGGCATCTGAATATCCATAAAAATCAGATCATATTTCCTGCCTTCTGCTGATGACATGATATTCACAGCATCTGTGCCATCCTCTGCTGTATCCACTTCCAGACCAATTTCTTTCATGATTGCTGTTGCAATCTCGCGATTCAACTCATTATCCTCTACAAGAAGGACTTTTTTACCTGCATAACTCTTTCGGTTTTTCGCCTGAGCCTTCTGTTTTTCATTCTTAAGGAGTTCTCTTTGCGCCTGACTCATCAGAACTTCCCGCAGCTCTGAAAGAAACAACGGTTTCGACACAAATGCAGTTACTCCCGCCTCTCTTGCCTCCTGTTCAACATCTGACCAGTCATAAGCAGTCAGGATAATAATCGGATACTCCTCTCCAACCACCATACGGATCCTGCGTACTGTCTCGATTCCGTTCATATCCGGCATCAGCCAGTCAATGATATACACTTTAAATTCCTGATTCTGTTCATACGCTTCTTTTGCCCGAAGTACCGCTTCTTTTCCAGAAGTTGTCCAGTCTGCTGTCATTTCAATCTCACGCAGCATTCTGCTCACACTCATACAAGTTTGTGCATCATCATCCACCACAAGCGCTCTGGCACCTTTTAGCTCTGGGACAGGTTCCCGTTTCACTGTCTCTCCTGATGTTTCGCATTCAAGCATAATTGTAAATTCTGTTCCTTTTCCGGTTTCACTTTCAACCTGAATTGTACCGCCCATCATGTCCACAATGTTTTTGGTGATCGCCATTCCAAGACCGGTTCCTCCGATCCCATTCTCCGTAACAGTATGCTCTCTTGAAAAAGAATCAAACACATGCTTTCGGAACTCCCTAGACATCCCGATTCCATTATCCTTCACACTGAAAACGACCGTTATGTATCCATCTCTTCTACATGACTTCTCCGAAACACGAATGTTAATCATACCGCCGACCGGTGTAAATTTTACAGCATTACTGCAAATATTGAGAAGGACCTGTGTCAGACGCAGCTTGTCGGTAATGATATCTTCATGAATTACATCCTGTGTATCAATATAAAGATCCTGCTGTTTGGAATGTACAGATCCCTGAATGATCGTTCTTAAATCATGCAAAATATCCGGCAGATGTACCGTTGTATATTCAATTCGAACAGAACCGCTCTCGATTCTGCTCATATCCAACACATCATTGATCAGGCTAAGCAAATGCTGACTGGATGTATGGATTTTTTTCAGATAATCCAGAACAAGTTCCGTGTTGCCAATATGTGTTGTCGCAAGTGCTGTAAATCCGATAATCGCATTCATCGGCGTACGGATATCATGGGACATATTATTCAGGAACGCTGTTTTCGCCCTGTTTGCATGTTCCGCAGCTGCGAGTGCATTTCTCAGATTCTTATCCCGCTCTATCTCTCGTTCTTTTTCCTCTGTTACATCACGGTTCGCAACCAGAACTGTACTTAATTTCCCAGTTTTATCATATCCCTGCGGCACAATGATTATTGTCAGCCACCTTCCTTCTACTGTCTGAGCTGTAAAGCTCAACGTCTCACGTTCTTCCAGACGCTGTGTCACCGTACTCATATTGATAAATTCACGATATTTCTCCTGTAATGGCTCTGTAATAACCTGCTGTATCAGTTCTTCCAGGTGCGCTTTTGAAAGAATATCCCCTTTCTGATCCGGCTTCATATTCCTTGAAGATTTTACAATTTCGATTTTCTCTGTTTTTATATTCACAAGAGAAATAGAAGAATATGCATGGCCAAGTGCATTGATCACACGAAGTCTCTTCTGATCTTGAAGGATACTTCTCTTTTCTGTTCTGTCCCTGCTCACCCAATAAAGAGAGAAAAGAAGTAAGACAAGTAACACATAAATCACACATACAATATTTCGTGTGATGTAAACCTGGCTTTCCGGGAAAAAGATATATGCATCATAGTCTTTAATCTTCTCCTTGCGTCCATACCAGTTTCCGTCCTTTGAATGAAGGCAGACAATTCCATTCCCCCCTGCCTTAAATTCATTTTTATACAATGACTTGGATTCTTCTACAGAACTCGAAAGAAGCTCCTGTTTATTGGTACTGACAACCTTGTCATCATCACAGAGCACTATGCTTCCATTCATTTCAAAAGGAAAATCCGCAAATAACGATTTCATCGTCAGGTCTCCGTTTAACTCACTTACTTCCTCTTTCTGCATATATGTGATCACTATCCCTGCTGCATCCTGTCTTGCCACTGCCGCAAAATCATAGAGCTTTCCTTCATTTCTCAGACGGGTCGTATAAGTCTTTTGGGGATGCTTGGCAATATCACACACATAATCACTTTCAATCAGCTTTTGCCATAATAGCATAGCATCTCCATCTTTCGCAGTCTGTTCTGTCACTTTCTGGTTCTGATCCAACACAAGGATTCCTGTCAGACGTTGTTCGTTTGCATATTCATCCAGCATCTCCTCACTGAGATTGTCTTCTTGTGCTATGACCCGGCTTAATTCTGTTGTTTTGTCCATCAGGCGTACCAGACTTTTCACCTGGTCATTCGTATTATAGATCTCATACCCTTCAATCCTGGTTTTTGCAAAGTCAAATGTCTCATTCAACGTACTATTCAGTTTTTTATTATCACTCGCTGTCAACAGAAGAAAAATCAGGATTCCGGAAAAAAGCAGAATAAACATCAATAAACATGCATTTTTATCAAATTTCTTTCCCTTGCTTTTACTCTTCTTATCTTTTTTCTGCGTCTGTGGCATCTGCGTTCTTACCTGTCTGCTCATTTGCTTTTTCCTCCTGGCAGGATCTCATCCGCATCCAATCCGTACTTTTTGACTATTTTTTCTGTAATGCCCTCATTTTGCATCTCTTCGAGAGTTTCTGTAAGCTCTTGTGCTACTTCTTCGTGGGTTCCTTTTTTAAAAGCAATTCCAAGTTCTGAAGTATAGATACTCTCGTCCAGCATACGATATGCATCCTCTCCATCTCTCACCAGACTGCCTAGCATCGCCTCATGGCCTGCAATCGCATCAACATAATTTTTTCTAAGTGCAGCATAAAGTTCATTCGTCGTAGAAAAGCAGTTAACCTGCCCCATTTGCGGAAGATCTGATGCAATCTTATGAAGGAAAAGATCCTCTGCCTTTGTGGTCGCCTGAACCGCAATCTTCTTTCCTTCCAGATCCTGAATAGTATTGATTTCACTCTCTTTTCTTACAGCCACCATCTGACGACTGTACAGATACGGACCTGCCCACTGATATTTATCTTCTCTTCCATTCATGGAATAACTGCTCCACAGACAGTCGATTGTTCCTTCTGCCAGAAGTTCGTCTTTATCTTCCCAGACTATATTCTCGAACTTAGGCTGGTATCCCAGCCTCTGAAATGCTTCCTTGGCAAGTTCCACATCAATACCTTTATATTCACCATTACTCACCTGATAACTGTAAGGTTCAAAATAATCCATTCCAATGACAATCTCCGGCAGTTCACTGTCAGCCTCTTTCTCTTTCTTTACTCCACATCCTCCCAGCATAAGACTGCAAGTCAGAAGAAATGCAGCAATACAAATTCTGTTTCCCCAGGTACGGGAGTTATTCTTTCGATTTTTTCTCATATCCAGTTCCTTAATTTTAAATAATTTTGATTACTTTTCATAAAATGAATTGTTAAATAAAATAGCACTGCCAGATAGACAGCGCATACTTTTTCTGCATTATTCAACTCACGATCAGTGAGTTTCTTGTTGCCTGATCATTTCTGCTAACATCGACAACAGCTTATCGACTTGGATTGGCTTTACGATATGACCATCCATTCCGGCTGCAATAGCATCTCTCTTATCTTCTTCAAATGCATTTGCCGTCATTGCAATGATCGGTATGCATGCCTTATCCTTATCCGGCAGGCGCCTGATTACCCGTGTTGCTTTATAACCGTCCATTTGCGGCATCTGGATATCCATGAGGATCATATCATATGTGCCTGCCGGCATTTTCATTATTCTATTTACACACTGAATGCCATCCTCAACACGTTCTATTTTAAGACCGGCACGCTCAAGGATCACTTCTGCGATCTCCGCATTCAGATCATTGTCCTCTGCCAAAAGGATATTCTTTCCTTCAAGTATTTCACTACAGGTTTCTGGATTTTCAGCATTGTTTTTTACATAATAGCTTTCATCCGCTATCCTGTATTTTAGTGTTACAGTAAAGGTACTGCCCTTTCCGAACTCACTCTCTACATCGATTGTTCCACCGAGCAGATCAACATATTTTTTTACAATGGACATTCCAAGTCCGCTTCCTGTGATTTTGCTCTTTGTGGTGTTCCGCTCACGTGTGAATGCGTCGAAAATCTTTGTCAGATAATCCCGGCTCATACCGATTCCGGTATCGCTCACGCTGGTCCTTACGATCATGTACCCGGGCTCATCACATGCTAATTCGTCTATGTTTAACATAACAGAACCACCAGATGGAGTATATTTTATGGCATTGCTCAGGATATTGACAAATATTTCTTTCACCTTGGTAATATCTGTCAGTATATGTTCATGCTCTATATTTATCGTGTAATGAAGTTCAAGATTCTTTTTCTTTGCTTCATCCTCAAATATTTCAAACAACGTCTGCCGGATATCTTCAATCCGGGCATAGTTCTCATCAATCTCCATCTTTCCGCTCTCAATCTGTGCCATATCAAGTACATTATTTATGATCGACAGAAGAAGGCTTCCTGACTGCTGAAGTTTTTTTAAATGTTCTGATGTTTCGGGCAGATCCTTTCCTTTTAGTTCATCCTTCATAAGCTGTGCATAGCCCAGAATTGCATTCATAGGAGTACGGATGTCATGTGAC
>OGDN01001598.1_pt1 | contig 35848 bp, 45 predicted proteins | sample 1570271 | NCBI WGS metagenome assembly OGDN01 (sample SAMEA4384481, study PRJEB24528) | human gut metagenome | reverse complement strand
TGGAGCTTTACAGCGCAGGAATGCTTTATACTTTTTCGATAAAACCAAGCGCTCTGAACTCACTAACCATCACCACTCATTTGCTTTATCAAATCATCTAGCTTTGTCTTCTCTTCTGCTAATCCTGATACTTCGACATCCTGCTTGTCTTTCCACTTATCAGGGCGGCGATTCTTTAACCAGAAAATCTGTGCTGTCGTGTCTGGCACTACCTCTTTGGTTACTCTTTTGGTCTCAACACCCTTTTCAATCGTCACTTCATCGTACTTATAGCCAAGTGCACGTTTTAGCAAAGCATTCTCTACTTGACGGTCTACAACCTCTTTACCCCTTTTTAGGGACTGACAAATCTGACAATACTGTTCTTTCCACCTATATAATGTTTTGGGGGCAATTCCCATATTCTGAGCTATCTGTTCATCTGTTAAACCATCCCTCGCCCATCCTTCCAGTTTCAGCAAGCCTTCTGGTGTCAGCCAATATTCATATTTTCCTTTTGCCATCAGACTCACCTCTCTTTCTTGGCATAGCAAAAGCCGCCAGCTTCTGCTGACGGCCTACCTTAGGGAAGAACACTACCCGATGTGTTCAAGATCCTCTGATCTCGATTATTATTATACTTGTGCTTTTTGTGCTTTGTGTGCGTTTTTTAAGAAATCATCAATTTTTCTGCTGACTCTACTGCGATCCATATGCACTTTCTGCGCAATTCGCTCCTGACGCATTCCTTCCAAATATCGAAGCCGGAATATCCTCTGCGTTTTGCCATCCTCGATTGCAAAAATCCACCTCTCAATCTCCTCCTGCTCCTTCTGAAGCTTCTCGATCCGGTTGGAATACCTCTGCCGCAGGCGCTGCTCTTTGCTGTAGTTATATCCCGTTACTGTCTGTGGACGTGGATAACCTTTCCGGTAATCAATGATCGTGTCGCTTTCTACCAGCTTTTCCTTGCCTTCCTCGGTACCCATCTTCTGTAACTTTCCCTGCAGTTCCTTAATTTCATCGTTATTGCTTCGATACATTTCCAAGCGTTCCTTTGTCATCTCCAATGGTATCACCTCCTCTCACAAATAGTTACTGTTGGTTCTTTATAATCTCCTTAAATTCTGCTTCTGATCTTTTTTTTATTTCTTTCTCAAGAAATGAAATTTCATGCGTAAATACTGGACGTCCCATAATTTCCGTGATATAACCATGCACATCATCAAAGCTTTCACAAAGCAAAATTCCTGTATAAGCAGATAGCACTGCCCCTTCTCGTTTTGTCATTGATGTTCCTTTCCTGCCAGTCGCATAATATGATCCACTACCTTCTGTGGCATCTGGATGCGTTCTGGCTCCTTTGTGTCATACAGTTCAATCACCGCTTCCACCTCATCCGGTGACAAACCGCTATCCTCATAGTCTTTTAACTTGCACAATGCTCCGTAGAGCTTTTCGCTCGTTTCTTTTGTAATAACCTGTCCTACATGCAACGATTTCCAGGCAACTCCTTTCAGCGCCCAGTTGCCTTGTTCATCAGTTTCTGTTAATCGTATCATCTTTTCTCTCCTTGATCCATTTGTGCAACATCCATGCAAAATATGGTGCAAACAACCATCCACAAAAGATTGCCATAATAAACAGCGATATTGAACGATCATCTCCATACTTATCCCATTCTGGAAGAACTTCTCCAAACGCATTCTGTGTGTACATAACTGCATAAATTGCAATGGATACCAACTCGGCTCCCATCACTATCATCAATAATAAAATCATTTCGTTTTTCTCCACCACTTTCTTTTACTTTGATTTCTCTGTTTAATATTCTCCAGAAAACTAGAATAGGCAGCTCTCGCACATTCTTTCTTCACCTCTGCAGGGCGTCGATCTGCATATTCGACCATATCTCTAATCATCTGCTGAACACGGTCTTCCTCACCTGGGTTATAACCGTGCTTCTTCTGATAATCTTTCTTTCTCTGTCGTCTATTCATCTTCTTCCTCCGAAAATTTCCATTCAAGAGCCTGTCCACATGTATCGCAGTAGTTAATTCTTAAATCGTCCATTCCTACCAGATTTTGGCATATCGGGCATTCGTACACTTCATCATCCCAGTAACTGGTTGGGGTTCTGTGAACCGGTGCCTTTGGAATCTGCCTTTCCATTGCCAGACTTGCCATGCTAAGTGCAGTCGCTAATCTAAAACCAGCTGCAGCCATTTGTCTATCTCCATTGTTGGCATTCTTTATGAGTAATCTGGCACTCTCATTTGCACATCTTTCTAAGATTTGCTTTGCCTTTTCAATCTTCATTTTTTTCTCGTCTCTCCTGACGCTCATATTCTTCCTTTGTCTTATAAAACTTGCATTCCTCTGTTGCACAATACAACTTTGTCAGCGCTGTGCAGCGATCTGTTTTTCTCGCTCCGCAACGAGCGTCAAAGCCGAAGCAGTCTCTTTTTACCATGTCTCTCCTCCTCAGATTAAAAATATTGTTATCTTGTGAATCTTTGCAACCTCTGCCACCTGCTGCCACAAATCTGCATTGGCGACTGGCTTGCCATTAGATCTCTTCCAGTTGGCATCCTGCCATGCCTGTAAATAGTTGAAACCCGTCTTAATGTATCCGCTCGCCTTGATCGTGATCTCTGATGGCTTAATCATGTGTTCTAGTCCTTCCACAACTGCCAGAAGTTCCAAGCGTTGCCGTGAATCCTTTGGATCACCAACACCTTTGACCTCTAGCAGACGTTCTTTCCCTTTAACCACGCAACGGAGGGTGGCTGTATAAGCCTTACCCTCCAGTCTTGTGCTGATCTGCACTGGTATCATATTTCTTCTCCATCCAAGTAGTTGCGTCCGAAGATCTCCATGAAATATCCTCGCGTCCCCCAATGGGCTTCAAAGGCTTTCTGAGCATCTTCGTGCAGGATCTTTCGATTCTCATTACCATTCATGCTGTCGTGTACCGCATTTGGTCCTGTTCGGTGACAGGAGATGCAAAGATATACTTTTAATCCGTACTTCTCTGAAAGCTTGCGATTTGGTCCTCCGAAACAATGATGCTCCTCGGTTTGACCAATCTTGCCGCATAGGTAGCACTCACCCTTTCTTGTCATCATTCGTGTCTTTGCCATGTTCTTCTCCTTAGTTCATGTCCATGCTGATCTGTCCCGGAATCTCTTTGTCTTCCTGAGCCTTGCGCATCACGTTAGCTACGTTCTTTGCCTGCAGCATGTGTCCTTCCCATGCTACCCAGCGTCCTTCCTCTGCTGATTGAAGCGCTCTCTCAAAACACTCTTTCATTCGCTCCAACCACTCTTGTGCTGGCGCAACTTCTGATTTCTCTAGCGTGGCATCTTCTGCCTTTTCTGGCATTCGTTCACATTTTTCTGGGATTTTCCCCGGTTTTTCCGGAAATCGTTCACGTTTTTCTGTATTTTTCTCTGGTTTTGTGGTTGTACGTTCAGATTTTTCGGGTTTTCGTTCTCGCTCTGATGGTCTTTCGTCCATCTTTTCTACTTTCTGTGGCGCAACCTTTGGTGGTTTACCCCTCGTCAAAAATTCCACTGTTTTGGGCTTTGATGCTTCCTGATCGCTCTGTTCCATTGGGCGACCATATAAAGAAAACCATGCCTGTTCCGGAGTCTTGTCGATTGGACATAACACACGGATTTCTCTAACCATTTCTTCCGGTGTATACTGCGTGCGAAGCTGAGTGCGAACATTCGTGATTGTGATTTCCCTTTCATCGATAGAAAACATCATCTTGCCCTTGCCTTCTACACGAACCATTGCCATTCCAGATCCTGTTGGTGCTAGCGCTTCAAGCAATGCCTCTTCTGCATTTGGCTGATATACTGCCGTAAAGACTTGAGAGTAGCGCTCTGGCATCTTGTCAAAATACTGATACATTGTTTCCTGTGCCAATGTAGCCAATTCTACTTTCGGTTCTTCTAAAATCACTTCGAGATCGGTTTTTTTCATTTCCTCCGTGATCTCCGCCTTAATTTCTCGAATTTCCTGACGCGTTGCTGTTGTCGGAATTGCCGCAATCACCTCATCTGGTAAAGTAAGCATCTCTGCCAACTTAGTCATGCCGTATGCTTGATACCGATCTGCCAGACGGCCAGAATAACCGCCTTCTGAAAAGCGATCGTTGATTGCTATGTAACGAGACACGATGTCTGCTGTCAGGCCATAACGCGAAGATGCAAATTCAGCTGCGCTTTTGAATCCTGACTCATGCAGGATATCTGTATCTCTCGCAACTTTCAGAAGGTATCCGATGCGAACAAATCCTTCCGATGCCTCCTTGATCTCATGATCCATGGCCTCTTGAAATGCCTGAAATCCTTCAATTTCTGTTAATGCTGTCATTTTATGCTCCCACCTCCATTAAATCTGCCATTAACAATGCCCGTAACTGGCGGTTTCTCTCTGTTCCATTCCGCAATGCTTCCATTTCCTCTGCCCTCCGCTGTGCGGACTGTGCGGCTAGTTGCTTGTCTCTCTCTTTCAAGCGCTTTCTGATTTCTGTCTGCCATTCCTTTAGGTATTGATTTACTGTATCAAGATCAGGCTGGCGGTTATACTCGGAGCGTTTCTGGCGGACTGTACCGCCTGGCTCAATCTCAAGCGTATACCAAGCTGTCTTTGGATCGCGGCGCAGGAACAGTATATACGTTTCTTCCGTCTGGATGCGCTCGTAATATCTGTCTGATGCGCCGGCGCAATGATGTAGCTGGTGAGAATCATCTACGATATCCATTAACGTTTTCGGTGTGATGACCTGCCATCCATCACCTTGATAGTCGTAGATATCCTTGATTCTGTCGAGAACTTCCTGTGCTCCCGGCCATTTCTCATCCATTTCTCGTGCTGCAAATTCTGACTTGTTGCGGTTATACTCATCAACCAACTGATCATGGCGCAGTTTTAAGTCTTTCGGTGCATATACGATTTCATCTCGGATGTCCATGCCCATCTTTCGAGCTACAGAGATATAATCTTCGTAGTATGCAATGATGGAACTTGGCGTGTCGTTCATTAGTTTCTCTTGACGTTCCACAAAATTCAGGCATTTTCTTGGAGACATCAAAGCAAGCATAGTTTCAATTTTGTTTGGGGCGATACGCTTTCGTTCAAGATCTTTCAATGTCTCTGTCTTTAGCACGGCTTCCGGATGTATCATTTTCCACTGTAACCACTCAAGGATAACTGTACCGCCGTTGAGCTGTTTGAGACGGCCTATCGCGTTCTTATCCAGTCCAAGGACTTCCTCTGGTGTTTTTCCTTCGAGATTGATTTTTCCTTCGTAGCCGTAGCAGCTCATCTTAGTGGCATCCTGCTGTGCCAGTTTAGTTAACCCAGCCAGGCACAGCTGTGCATATACTGGTGTCTGCCTCTTCATGATCCAGTTGATCGGCAGCTTGGCTTTCCCGATATCCCACAATTGAGCAGCCTCATAAGCAGATCCGCGAAGGATTTCCTCTGCCTGCTTAGAATACAGATATGACGCATTCCAGCGGCGAACTATCGGGTTAGTATCCCACCACATTCCGCCCCACTGGCGATAGTAGGCTTTTCCGGGCTGATTTGAAGACCATACCCATCTGATTGTTTCCTCGACATTGACCTGCTTTTCATTTTTGCGCCACAAGATATCAATCTCGTAAAACCTTTCTGCAAAACTGCCGTCTGACTGTTTTGAAAATGCCGTAATATAGTCCGTTTTCTCCCTCTGCTTCATGCGAGTCATTGCAACTACCTGCTTTCCAGAGCACTTAAACCTCTGCAGATGCTTATAGTTTCCTGTGTGGGTTTCTTTGCAGGCAGTACAGTAATACAGTCCATCTGTTTTAAAAGCATATTCCCAAGGTGTTATCTCTCGCAGATACCACTCTTTAATTTCCTCTTTCTGATCCTTGAATAATGCCATCTTAAGATTTATCCGTTCCATCTTCCGATCTATCTTTTTTTCGTACTGATCTTTATTGTATTGGCTTTCAGCACTATTGATCAGCAGTCCAATGTCGTTGTACTCACCAAAAAATATATGTACTGTCTTTTCATCTTCTTCTGAAACCTTTATGTCTGGCCATCCATACATTGAAGAGCTGCTGTCATTTATCTGATATCTCAGCTTTTTGATGCACATGGCTCCATTTACCTCTGCCACATATCTCCCTGCCGTGTCCACCAGATGTTTTCCCTTGAACTTTCCATCATTCCAGAGGTGGAGCATAAGGATATCTTTCTCAGTATATACACGAGCAAAAACATCATCTTCCTTGTACGGCTGCACCGGAATTGCCATCAGATGCTTTTTAGCTGTTCTGTCCATGGTATTACCCCTTCCTCCGTGATGTGATACCAGCCGGGAGCTGCATCCTTGATTCCTCTCAAATTGCCATTTTTCAGATCTATCAGTATAACAATGCCCGTTTGCTGTGTTACTTCTGCCTTTGGATCATCCCCAACTACAATGAGGACTATGCAGTTCATCGACTGCATTCCAACGTTCTTGCACACGGTAAAGCTTCCGTGTCTCTCCTGAACGCGTGTTGGATGGTCATACATGTACAATGCGCACTCCATGGCATATTCCATCAAAGTTAACTGCTGTGCCGGAATCAGCTTAGTTGTGGAGATCTTGCTGTCTACGCTGTCCTCGTCAATATCGCCTACAGCTTCGCATCTCCAAAACTCATTTTTTCCATCCCAAGAATAATAAGACAGGCAGTCCAGCGGATCCTCTGCTGCATGGATCCCATTACGTGCACAATTTGCGATTGCCTCTGCGTTAACCTGACCCGGCTTATAATGATACTCCTTGCAGACCATACCCGGTCCAAATGCTTTATATACCGTCATAGCTTATCACCTCCATAGTATGCCTTGATAATTTCTCGTGCACGCTCTTTGCTGATATCTCCCATGTACACTGTTGGGATACCTGCTGCAGCTGCGATCTCATCTGGAAGCTTATAGCGTGTTCTTGATGCCTCTGCTACCAGTTTTCCCAGGTTCTCAGCCAGACTCTTCTCAGGATCGTGTGCTGCTTTCTGCAGCTTCTCATTTTGCGTGACCGTGTAGACAATCAGATCACGCATTCCGCTAAGTGTCGTGGAATGCGCAAGGTTAAGATGCTCAGACTCTACCTTGATTTTTCCTATTGCTGCTTCCACTGGAGTTGTAAACGTGTCCACTACTCCGTCTGCGTAATCTTCTGCATCTTCCTTCTCCAAGCCATTCTCCTCTGCTAAGAGGATGAGGGACTCAATGTCCCCCTCCATTTTCAATCCCTCTGCTGTCTTGTTCAACTCCTCATAGGTCAATGGACCAAACTTATCAAACATGGTGTCTCCTTCCCTAATGTTCAGTTATTTTTTGCTATTCTTACTATCTTGCCTACTTCGCTTCGCCACCATAGTAATTTGCGATGATTTTATATATCTTCTTTTCCGGCAGATCCCCGATATAGGTAATTGGAGCCGGAAGGTCAGCAGCTTCTACAAGAACATCTGGCAGTCTATAACTGTCTCTAGCAGCTTCTTTGATAATCTGTCCATAGCACTCAATCAAATGCTTGTCTGGATTGTGTACGGGGATTCTCAACTTGCTATTCTCGATAAGTGCCTGAGTAACCAGATTCTTCAAGCCATTCAAAATTTCAGATGACTCTGGTGATTTTGCAATCAAAGCCTCTGATTCCACACTGATCTTTCCGAATGCCGCCATAAATGGAGTTGCAAGCTTTCCCTCGATCGCATTCAGATAGCTGTCTACATCCAACTCATTTAATCCATTCTCCTTTGCCAGAATGGTAAGTGATTTAATGTCTCCCTTATCCTTCAACTGTTCTGCTGTACTCAGCAGCTCGTCAAAGGTCATTGCTCCGAACTTATCAAACATTCTCTTGTACCTCCTCTAAGTAATACTCTTCAACGATTTCTCTTACTGACTTTTGTGATAAATCTGGAATTGCAAGCTTTCCCCATGGTGTCAGATCTGCCGGCATCCGATCAGGAGCCTGCACAAGCGCCTCCATCAGCTTGCATACACAATCTACAGACGACTTGTCTGATCTCATTACTGCTTTCTGCAATTCTGTGTTATCTCTCACTACCTGGCGAAGCATGCCAATCATTCCGCAGATCATGATAGAGTCTCTTGAATCAATTCCATCCAGTTCTGCACGGAGTCTTCCCATCGCTGCATCATCAAGATATGCTAACTGCGACTTTCTTCCCTCCATGTACCATTCTGCATCTACCATACACAAGCCATTTTCCTTGGCCAGTGTTACCAGACCCTCAAGATTTCCTTCCTGTCTGAGCAATGCTGCCTTTTCGTTCAGCTGCTCTAATGATGTCATTTTTCCATATGTATCGAACATCGTGTTCTCCTTCCCTGAAGCAGGATCCATGCACCGTGATACAGTGTCTTTGTATTTGGTTCCTCTATGCCATAAAAGGCATTGAAGCGGCCGATCAGATGCACTATCTCCCTCTGCTCCTCATTTAGTTTTGATTCAAAACGTTCCCATGTGCTTTTTCTCACAATTTCTTTCAGTTCTTCCCAGCTGTCCAGCCACGGCATTCCATTCTCAGCTTTATCCAGCTCATGCTCAGTGGTCTCCATTTGCCACCCCTTCCTTTGTACTCCATATAAACCACGTGAGGAAATTTTTCACGGACAACCGCTGTCACCTCCAGCATTTCCGACTCTCCGATATCAAGATCGAATTTCATTTTGTCACCGATCTGTGTCTGTTCCTGCATCTTTTCTGCGCCTTCTTTCAGGTGACTTCTTTTTCTTGTTGTCTCCTGATAAAACTTTGTCTCCATCTGTGTCCTCCATACTGTCTGTTGTTATTAACTTGTAATACTGATACAGATATCCGCTCACCTCGGATACTCCTGATACCAGCGTTCCTTCCACGATTTTGTAGCCCTTTGGCGGTTTTGGTGTCTGCTGGAATGACTTTGCCTTTATCTTCTTTCTTTCCGGTTCAGGGTTAAGCAAATTACGGCTACAGGTGTACCTCTGCTTTCTCGCGCTCTCTGAATCCCGGAATGTCTTCTCAGTCTCCTTGATCAGATACTCGGCAAGTGCTTCATAGTCTCCTGACTCGTCTAACAGCTTCATATCCGGTCGTCCATGTGGCCAGTGCTTTTTGAGCAGCTTTGGTGTCTCTGGCAATCCGTTCATGACAATGTGGTGATGGATACGCTTTCCCTGCCATTCTGTCACCACTATGTATTTCAGCTCACTTCCAAGCTTGCGGTAATCCTCTCTCATCCCTCGGATGAACTTGTCCAGCCGTCTCTTTGCCTCTTCCTGATTTGGTGCATCCCCTTTATAGGTCAGCGTAACAAAGTAATCATCCTCTCCGAAGTTTGCCTCCAGCTTTCTGGCTAACAGCCTCTTCGCCTGAAGGTCATTCTCCTTCTTCTTTTGTTCAGGAGTCGGAGCTTTCCTCTCTGATCGCTTTTCCCCTTTGGCATACACCCTCCTTTGGTACTTCTCCACCCATACCGTTTTCCTGCAACGGTATATCTTTTGATAGTACATATATTTCTCCCTAAAGTTAGTGCCCTAATCAAGTCTCAACGGGAGGTTTTTCCTCCCGTTTCTGCTTGCTTTTTCCGGCAGCTTCTGTTATACTTATATTGTACTTTTACTTGTGCCGCTGACTGGGTTTCCCGACCCGCAGCGGCTTTTTCAATGTACTGCTTATTCCATCGCCGCGGCTGACAATATGTAACTCCTCATCGGTCTCTGACAATACCAACCAGTCCGACCAGATCAGTCCGGCAGCCATGATAACTGCCTTCTGATCACGTGTCGGCTTTGTTGCTTTGCTTTTTCCCATTTGTGCGCTCCTTTCATCAGATCAGTGCAATAATCCATCCGATCATCACGCAGACCACCGACCACGCGATCATATTGACCGCGTTCGCGATCGGCTGTTCCTCCTCTGCCGCTCTCTGCTCTTCCTCCTGCATCAGGCGACGCAGACGCATCTTGTTGCGCTCTGGATCGCTCATAAAGCTTGGCACCTGTGGTGCACGGCTCTGATCCACCTCGTCCATTACAAATTCACCATTTACCTTGATAATCTCGAACATGATATTTTCCCTTTCTTTTTTAGCCTGAGTATCTAATATCAGCTGCTTAAGCCTGCTTTAGAAGCATTGGCAGCAATAAGTTCCTCAGCTTTGTCTGCATACCATAGAAAAAACTCAGCTACTTTTGTAGCTCTCTTTTCCAACTCTTCACCAAAATACTCTGGTGTTGAATCATACATCTTGACACCATTCATAATGCCCATAAAACTCAGTCTCGGTCTTATCTGAGACTGATCTGGCTCGGGATTTCGTTCTACATACATATACTGTGTCTCCCTTTCAAGTTGTTACATCCTATGTCTTAATACTTGTCCTTTAAGACACAGATTCTTAAGTTACAAGGTCGGCCGACCATTCCCCCCTGCCGGAGTCGGACCGGCAGTACACCATAGGGGTAAATTTAATTTCTTCTCATGAATCAACTCAAGACGTAGACAATTTCATAAATTCGTTTATTAATGGCGAATAAATTCATTTACAAAGGCATCTACTTTTTTTTGGCTATCAATTTCCTTAGACAGTTCTTCTGGCTGTCTAAGGATTTTTTCTGCCATTTGCATTACTTGCTCATTCATTTCATGTTTTAGGTTTTGGACTTCTTTTCTGCATTCAGTAATTTCCTGTTCTAAAAGCATGATACGTTTTCTTGATAACCACACTACTGTTTTTCTATGCTCCTTTCTGCTCAGTTCCACTTTCTCAAATTTGCTCACTATTTGAGCAGGATCAAAATGACCGTTTTGAAGAATCAAAACCAAATCTTGAAGAAACTCAGCCTCGGCCTTCAAATGGCGCTGATATTCCTGATGTAATCTGACATACTTTACATCATTTACACACCCCTGCATTAATGCCAACGCTGCGCACGCTCCAACAAATCCTGTGCGCAGCCTATTAAAATCTTTCTGCACTAGTTCACCTCCTATGTAAACAGCTTTAATCTACTGGCCGAATAAAGCAACTTCCTTTAATCGCTATTTCTGTCTTTTCCAGTATGAACTTAGCTTCTTTATAATTAAGCCCTTCCTCAGCAAGCTTGTTAACAATAAACTCAATGAGTTTGCTGATTTCTTTTCCAGACATAATTTTGCCATTTTCAAACTGAATATCTTGTTGTACTTGTATCATCCACCTCTGTAGTATTTTCTTGTCGCAATTTGTAACTTTTTTCCGACATTATTTTGTTGATATATGTTGATTTTGCTCCTATACTGTATACACAGGATGTTGCAACGAACCAAGTACATAGAAAGGAGCTGAACACTATGAACCCTATCACTATTAATGGTTACGAAACCTATTTTTCTGAGTGCCACGATGATCATGGTAATTATCTTCTGATTGCTATTCCCCCTTCAGCAGATAAAGACATTTCAGATTTTTGTGGTACTTTGGTAAATGGGCACTTAATCACTGAGATTGACTACACCAAAGTAGACGGTTTACGATTTATTAAGGCTTACTACTAACAGTAACTTTAATAACTGACTTTGCCCCTCGGACCGATGGATCGTGGTTGAACAGACGACTCAATTCCCATCCATTCGGTCCTGGCAAATACACCAGTGTCTGCTCAGTAACCTCTTTACCATTTACCTTTAAAACATCTCGATCAAAGTCAACTTCTAATGATCTAATTACTTCTTCCATATTCTCCTCCTACATTATCTTCTTTCTTGACTTTCCTTGTTATCTGTCCTATCCTTTCTTTACAGGCTGCTGCAACAGCCAAGTAAATGAAAGGAGAAACATTATTATGCAAGAAACTGTTGTTACTTCAACTTCATTCTTCACCAAAGAAAACATTACTTTTTTAATTGCTGTTGTTGGCTTTCTACTTAGTGTTGCACAGCTTTTATTTAGTTTATGGAAGAAACGTTACAACTTAAAAATCTCAAATACTGGATACTATTTAGTAACATTAGAATATAATCCTAATCTTCGAGAATATGTCTTTGGTTTTTTTGTTGAAAATCTCTCTTCTAACCCTATAAACATTATTTATCTGAAAGCACAATGTAGAAACGGTTCCTACCACAGATGTCTTTTGACTCACAGATTTTTTAAAGAACATTTTTTGCCATTTGGAACAGACAGAACCTATCAGTTTTTTACTTCTGATTTTCCAATTCACCTTGATGGAAATACATCAAAGTTAATATTTGTTATGTTTTCTTGTCCAAATAATGAGCAAATATTATTTTCTGACACTGGTGATGTAATCTTTAATGTTAAATGTGATATTAAGAATTCGTTCTTTACTATCTCGTGTACTCAGACATCAAATTTCTTAAATCAATAGCATTACTTTCTGGTGTAAATTAAAAGAATTTGCACCAGAAGTGTTGCCAACAACAAGCATATCGTAGCCGTCTGCATTCTTATTCCCCCCCTAAGCGGTCTTGCATATTACCAAACACAGACAAGATAGTACATAACGTAGAAAAGATATTATCTCATCTAAGTGCGCTACTACGTTAAAAACTATCGTTACCGTAGAGATGCAAATTGATATATTGGCTATTCTATTTGCATCTCTGTTGTCATTTACCTTTTTATTTCTCTGCACCGATTCACCTCCTACGCTGTCTTCTGGGGCTTATTACTATCCATCTCCATTCTGGCTTTCAACAACCGCGCTCCACTGTCGATCAGTGCCAAACTTGGCTTGTCGAGTTCTCTCAAAATCTGGATCAACCCCTTCAAGTCAGAATCTTCTTTTTTCATCTTATCGCCTCCTTTGCTAACTTTGTGATCATATGATAGCACACAAAGTCAACATTGTCAATATATTTTTGTTGACAATGTTATCATTTTTTGATATGATCCTTTTTGCAAGGAGGTGAAACAACAATGGAATTAAGAGATCGAATTATAAAAATTCGAAAAGATGCAGGACTAACCCAAGACGAGTTTGCAAAAAAAATAGCATTAACCAGAAATTACGTCAGTATGGTAGAAAATGGAAGTAGAAATTTTGCTGACAGAACGATTTCTGATATCTGTAGAACATTTTCTGTTAACGAAAATTGGATGCTTACTGGTGAAGGAGAACCATACATGCCACCAGAAGACGATAGAGCAGGATATATATCAGATTTGCTTGAAGGAAAAGATGATGAGTTTTGTGATATGGTTGTGCAGGTGGTGAAAACTTATTCCGATCTGGATGAGAAAAGCAAAGCGGTATTAAGAGAATTTGCAAAAAAATTAGCAGATAACATAAAGGGCCAGGGTTAACCCCCGGCCCTTTTAATGTGTTTAACTAGAAGCGTGTAGATCTCTTTTAAGAACTGTTCGTCCTCGATCTTATCCAGCAATTTAATGATCAATTCCTTATACGTATGTACCGCCCCTTTCTCTTTTGTGAACGTGTGTTTGTTTATATAATAATAGCAAACACACGTTTTGTCAATACTTTTTAATTGTATTATGATACTTATTTTGCTTGAACTGTGTCCCTTTATGTAGTATTTTATAATTAATAACATTTTTAAGGAGGCCTTTATGGGACTATTGGATATTTTTCGGATTTCTCGTATAAAAAACGAGAATGCGCGCCTGCAACAATCGGTTTCTGACTTACAAAGTAAGCTAGATTCGCTCAAATTTACCGAATACACTGATGCACAAAAAGAATTAGATCGCCTCAATCTGGAGATTTCAATGCGTAATTCTATTGTTGCCCAGCGAGAAGAACGCATTACAGTTTTAGATGCAGAAGTTGAGAAAAAAGAAAAACAGCTTGCAACGTGCACTCGTAAAATTGCGCGTTCACAAGAAATTTACAACGGAATCATCTATAGCATTGATGCTTTTCACAATCCATCATCTAATGATTCCGATGTACCACATGTAGACCAGAATGAATTGGAAGAATTAAGCCCGAGTGTTATTCTTAAATTACACTGCATGGATATCAGAAGCTTACAAAAAGCTTTTCGAGACAATGACAAGCAAATCAATAAAATTCTCGAATTGTATGACTCCAGATACACAACAAAGGCCAATAAAGCAATCTATCGTCTAATGGTCATTGCGCTCCGCGCTGAACTGCAAAATATTCTTTATAATCTGAAATATGAAAAACTTGATGAAGCAGAAAACCAAGTCAAAAGAACAACTGCCAAATACCTTGAGATTGCTGGATCTGGCAATCAAAGTATTGCCGGAACCCTCACTCGTTTCATTGGTGAAATTGAATATTTATTTTTGAATGCTGTAAAGATTGAATACAACTACTACGTAAAGAAAGAACAAGCTCGTCAAGAACAGCAGGCAATCCGTGAACAAATGCGTCAGGAAGCAGCTGAACGCAAGGCTCTGGAACAAGAACGGAAACGAGTGGAAAAAGAAGAAGCGAAATATAAACAGGAAATTGACAGAATCACCTCCCAACTTCAATCCGCAGCTGCTTCAGAAATCGAAAAGCTTCAAGCTCAAATTCGCAATTTGCAATCTGGTCTTTCAAATATTGTTTTAAAGAAAGAAGAAATTTCTTCGCTACAGAACGGTAAAGCTGGAAATATATATATCATCAGTAACCTCGGATCTTTTGGAGAAAACGTCTTCAAAATTGGAATGACTCGCCGCTTAAATCCGCAGGATAGAGTTGATGAACTCGGAAGCGCCAGTGTTCCGTTCAAATTCGATGTACATAGTTTCATTTTTTCTGAGGATGCTGTTGATCTCGAGAATAAATTACATCAGCGTCTAAATAACAGCCGCTTGAACAAAGTCAATCTTCGCAAAGAGTTTTTCTATTCGACTATTGATGAACTTGAAAAACTTGTAAATGAAATTGATCCCACTGCTGAATTTACTCGTACAATGGCTGCTGAGGAGTTCCGTCAGTCACAATCAAGTGATGAAATCTACGATAGCACCTATTTGTCAGATACAGATGAGGACGAATAAACAATTAGCCCCGACACAATTTGTGCCGAGGCTTTCTTCTTTTGTATACGGCTCGTCCAGTAGTCTGGAGAGCAATGTCTTCTATACGGCCGGTAAACGGCAATGTTTTTACATATTCGATTAAGTCGGCATTTTTATCTAAATATGTTTATTAGGCTGACTTTACATTTTCATTATTTTTACAAGGCAATATTGACTGTTGCGCTTTATTTATATATAACACTTAATACATTATTTGTAAAGTAGCAAGCTATGAATATCATAGAATACTTGACATTTCTTCATCATATGGTATAATACAACGCAATTAGCGAATGACTGCTGGGCGGTTGCAGAAAGGCTTTGGAATTTTGTTCCAAGGCTTTTTTTGCGTATAAATACATCTCTTTATTATTTTATGTAATATTACGTATATTTTATATTGACATACGTTACATTACGTATTACTATAGACATAGGATAAGGAAAGGAGATACAGTTTTATGAACAAATTATTTTATCCAGCTATTTTTCATCAGGCTGAAGAAGGTGGATTTTGGGTATCATTTCCAGATTTCCCGGAATGTTTTACTGATGGAGATGATATAGCTTCCGTATACGAAATGGCAACGGAAGCACTCGGCCTTGCTATTACAAGTCGAAAAGAAGAAGGTCAGGAAATTCCAACTGCTTCATCTGTTACAAATCTCACCGTTGATGATGGCACTATTGCAATTATTGAATTTGATATGTTGGAGTATCAGAAAAAGCATAACTCAAGAGCCGTCAAGAAAACATTAAGCATCCCTGAATGGATGAATGAACAAGCACTCTCAATGGGATTAAACTTCTCACAGGTACTTCAAGAAGCATTACTGCAAAAATTTAAAGTTGGATAACATTTCATTTTGAATCGAAAGGAGCATAACATTATGATTGCTATCTACACCCGACAGAGCATTGAAAAGAAAGATTCTCTGTCTATTGATGCGCAGGTGAAGGCCTGCGCAGACTACTGCAAGGCACAAGGCTGGGAATATGAGATCTACACTCAGGATCACGGATTTTCTGGAAAGTCCCTTGATCGGCCAGGCTTTCAGGCGATGATGAGCGCCGTGCGTTCTGGCCAGGTTAACAAGATTGTCTGCTATAAGCTTGACCGAATCAGCCGCAGCGTCTCCGACTTTGCACAGCTTTTGCAGGAGCTTGAGCAATATAAATGTGATTTCATCAGTGTAACCGAAAATTTTGATACATCCTCTCCGATTGGCCGCGCGATGGTCTATATCTGTATGGTCTTTGCACAGATGGAACGTGAAAACATTCAGGAACGCGTGAAGTCTAATTACTACTATCGCTCTGGTCTGGGATTCTGGGGCGGCGGTCCTGCTCCGTATGGATATCAGCTGAAGCGTCAGCAGATCGCCGGTAAGGTTCATACCGTGCTTGAGCCTGATCCAAATGAGGCGCCTTGGGTAAAAAAGATGTATGAGTGGTATCTGGAACCCGGCGGATCGGCGATGAAGATTCTGCGCCTTCTGACTGAAAATCAAGTTCCAACAAAACGAGGATATAAATGGACCAGCCGCGTTTTAATGGATGTTCTGTCAAAGCCACTATACACACAAAATTCAATGGATGTATACAACTATTTGACACAGTCTGGAGCCATGATCTCAAATCCGCCAGAAGACTTTGACGGTACATTATCAGTTGATCTATATGGAAAGAAAGATTCCTCTCAGTCTAAGCATAAACGCTGTCGGAAGGGTTCTGACATGTACTGCAACATCAGTCTGCATGAAGCAATTATTGACAGTGATACATGGCTGCAGGTTCAGTACAAAATCCTTGCTCGCCCGAAGATCGGCGGACGTACCGGAACTAGTAAGAACAGTTGGTTTACTGGCCTTATGATCTGTGGCGTCTGTGGCCGCCATGTCTCGTTTACACATTCTGCAAGAACATCTGGCTATTATATCTGCAGTTCCCGTAAAAACTGTGGTTGGAACAGCTGCAGCTCAAAACCTGCTTCAAAGAAAAAATTTGATCCGATCATTGTAAAATTTATCCGTGACCATTATGATTCCCCCGAAACAAAAGCTGCCATTCAACAGGCAAAGCTCGCAGCGAAGACACCACAGGTATCTATCGAGCGAAATAACCTGCAGATGGAGCTTGCCACTATAAATAATCAAATTGACAATTTACTCACTTCTCTGGCATCCGGAAATGCTGTAATGAGTAAATATATTAATGACAAGATCACAGAGCTTGATGCTAAGCGCACTCCTCTGCAGGCGAAGCTCTTAAAGTTTGACGCCACATCATCCGTCAATGATGAGCTTAAACGGCTTGAACGTATTGAATGGGCTATGGAGCAGCTTCCTCTTGTCTACACAGAAGATACCTTTGATCTGTCTGTACAGGTCTCTCAGGCACTCGTCAACAATATTGTTTTTAATTCGGATGGCGAAGTCACTATTTCATTTGCCATTTAATTCTTTTCTTTTTACTTTCTGCACTTCTTTACTGTTCAAGTGTTGACAGCTTAGATTGGAAAGACTACGGTGTTCAATCTATCATTGATAGAACTGCATTAAATCCTGAGCTTTCAAACGGATCTATCATTTTGATGCATAATGGTGCTAAATATACAAAAGATGCACTTGAAACTGTTATTTCAACACTTCAGTCAAAGGGTTATGAATTTGTAACACTGTCTGAGCTTGTTTATAAAGATCATTTTCACATGGATCCTTCTGGCAAACAAATTCCTGATTAATTACATCTTTTTTCCACTTTTTTCAATAACTATGCTATACTGAAAACAAAATTTAAATGCTTCAGAAAAGGAGATTTTATGAGTACACTAACGAAATTAAAAGAAAACATTGAATCCGTGATCGTTGGAAAGGGAAAGGTGATCGATATGGTCATGACTTCCTTAATTGCCGGCGGTCATATTCTATTGGAGGACGTTCCTGGAACGGGCAAGACAGTTATGGCTAAGTCACTTGCCCGCTCTTTGGATGCCTCCTTTTCCCGTGTACAGTTTACACCAGATTTGCTGCCATCTGATGTAACTGGATTAAACTATTACAATCAGAAGCAGGGCGAGTTCGTATTTAAATCAGGCCCTGTTTTCTGCAATATTTTATTGGCAGACGAAATTAACCGCGCTACACCAAGAACACAATCTGCACTTTTAGAATGCATGGAGGAGCGTCAAGTTACTGTAGACGGAAAGACCAGACCCCTTCCTACTCCTTTTATTGTTATCGCAACACAAAATCCTGTTGAGACAACTGGAACATTTCCTCTGCCTGAGGCACAACTTGACCGTTTCTTCATGAAGCTTTCTATGGGTCTTCCATCTAAAGAAGAGGAGCTTTCTATCCTGACGCGTTTTGAACATGCCCAGCCGCTTGCTGAACTGTCTGCTGTATGCACTACTGAGGAAATTGTTGCAGCACAAAGGGATTATAAAAAAGTTTTTGTTCATCCGCTTCTGCTTGATTACATGACAGAACTTTCACAGCAAAGCAGACGTCATCCTTATGTAGTTACTGGCGTAAGCCCACGAGGAACACTTGCACTTTTGAACGCATCAAAGGCGTATGCCTTTTTACATGAACGAAGCTTTGTCGTTCCAGAAGATATCAAGGCTGTCGCAGTCTTTGTTCTCGCACACCGACTTGTCTTAAGCCGCGGCGTTGGCAGCCAGTCAACAGGTACTGAAATTATTGAAAAGCTACTGTCTGATGTTGCCGTTCCTACTGAAAACTGGGGAAAACACGAATAAGACTGAGGATTTGCCATGAAAATACTTCTTTTATTAGCCGCAGCAGGTCTTTTATACATATTGCAGGATTTGATCTACAAAACTTTTTGGGACAAAAATCTCTCTGTTTCAATCCACTTTCAAGATAAGGCAGTCCTAGAAGGCGAACAAGCCACATTGACAGAAATTATTGAAAACAGGAAGCTTCTCCCGCTTGCCTACCTTAACGTCAAGTTTCAGGTCAGCCGCAATCTTGTATTTCAAAATATGGAAAATACAAGCGTTTCTGATTTCAACTATAAAAACGATGTTTTTTCTGTTTTGTTTCACCAGAGAATACGAAGAACGCTTGTCTTCTCCTGTCAAAAGCGCGGATACTATGAGATTACACAATCTGATATCATCTCATCCAATCTACTTATGACAAGTGAATATATCAGCACATTGAATCAAAATACCTATTTATATGTTTATCCTAGATATCTAAATATTGATTGTCTTGACGTACCGTTTCGAAAAATGATAGGAACCATGACTAGCCGCCAATTTTTATATGAGGATCCTTTTGAGTTTCGCGGCATACGAGATTACACATCTACTGACCCGATGAATAGCGTAAACTGGACTGCCAGTGCACGAACTGGTGAGCTTATGGTTAATGTTCACGACTCTACATCTTCTCAGGAAGCCATTATTATTTTAAATCTGGAAACAGAAACTGTATGGGTATACGAACAGCTTCACGAAATTGCAATCCGGCTTGCCGCATCAATCAGCTACTACTTCCTTAATACTGGTGTTCCCACCAGAATGATATGCAATGGAAGTGACTGTATTACTGATCAGGTTGCCGTAATTCCTACTGGAAGTGGTCTTCGTCATGTTAATGCTATTGCTGAGGTTCTTGCAAGAATCGATCTTACACGAACAGTTGTATCCTGTACAGACCAACTGCATGAACTCACAAATAAAATGGCAAACTCGACTTCTGCTCCGCTTTATATCATGATCTCTAACTCAATGAGCAATTCCCTGCAGGATGCATTTGAACAGCTGATCAAAACTGGCAGCAGCGCTATGTGGATTGCACCTCTCTACGAGGACATGGAACTTCGCGTACGGAAAATACCAAATATGGACATTATACGATGGGAGGTAAACAAATATGAGAATTAAGCTTCAGGCTCTGACAGAGCATATTCATGGATTTTTGTTAATTCTTGGAATTACTGCATTTCTCTCCTGTCTTATTTTTCCTTCTCATTACTTATTCTACTTTTTTCACAGTTTTCTTTTGCTGATTCCATTTGCAGTTACTGCTTATGGCCAGGAAAAAATCAAGCATTTTGTCAGCTATTTCATTATTGGTATTGCATGTGCCATTTTGCTGTTTTTTATTGGAAGCAACTTTTGGGAGAAACTGTACTTTTTGATTCTTTCAGTAGCTATAATGCTAATCCGTATTCCTTCCCGTCTTCAAAAAACAGACGACTATGAAATTGTGGATGAAAACGTAATTGAATCAGGTGGTCTTTTTGATTCGCCAAGTGCCGGCTTTTTAGGGTATTTTGTTCTTCTCTTTTTTATCGCCTTGCTGCTAAAACGAAATGATCTTCAAACAATACTCTACTGGATTACATTTGCCTGGCTGACAGATTTTCTTGTATACACGAATTTAAAAAGCCTTAATCGCTATCTTTACAGCAGACGCAATATAGCAAACCTTCCCGGCAAGCAAATTATTTCTACGAACCGTGCACTCATGATTGCCTTTTCAATACTGGCTCTTGTGGTCATGCTTGTTGTTCCACTTCTTCCACTAGATCATATTGTTTATTCCATCGGCATCGCTATACGTGATTTTTTGCGATGGATTTTCTCTCATTTCTCCAGTGAAGAACAGACAGTCGTAGAAACAGCAGCTGAGTCACTTGCCACCTCTGGACAATCTGCTATGTTTGGCGATGTTAAACCTACACCTGCCTGGCTTAAAATGCTTTATGATATTTTATTTGCTGCCATTTTATTTGTTGTCAGTGCAGGTGCGCTTGTAGGAATTGGCTATACAATACTGATGCTTGTACATCGTTTCTACAAGCCATCTTCAGTAACTGGCGATATACAGGAATTTATTAATGAAGAAACAGAATCTACTTTTCTTCAGGATTCTGAAAAAAAAGAACGTGATTCTCTTTTTTCTATGCTGTTTAATCCGAATACCACGATTCGAAAGAAATTTAAAAAGCAGATTCAGCAGGGAAGCCATTTAAACAAAAAGGCTGGCAATTTCATTCCTGTATCACTGACTCCTCTGGAGCTTGAACAGTATGCAAAACTGCCAGATGATGAGCGCACACATCTTCTGCATGCCCTTTATGAAAAAGCGCGATATTCAAAAGAGGGCTGCACAAAAGATGATGTTGCTTCATTTAAGAAATCATAACACTATAGTGAAAAGCATAGATAAAACGTCAGGAGCTATTGTATTTCCAATTGCTTCCTGACGTTTTATATTGCTAATATTTTATTGTTGCTCCAGATTACATACCAATACACTCTTTAATGTATGAAAGAAATGTTTTTACAATAATAACAAACCAATTCAATTCAATCTGCTGTTTATCTGATTGCACTGGTAGTGTTGCATCTGCCTCTGATGGCATTTCTGATTGTAGTGGCATTTTTACTTCTGGTTCTGACTGTGCCGTAAAAACTGTCGGCTGTGCATGATCCTCTTCAATCATAATTGCCTTCTCTTCCAATATCGCTGCTGCCTTCTGATTATCTAAATCTGGTTCTACAAGAACAGATGCATATGTCTTTCCACTATCGTTATTCAAATCATGGCTCCAATTCAACACACCATTTTCTACATAATAACACTCTCCATTATACTGACATGGACCAGTATAATTCCAGTTTACCTGACCATTCTTAATGTAATACCATACTTTGCTGTGGAAACACAATCCGGTGTAAGACCAATCTAATAAACCATTTTTTATATAATACCAAGCACCATCATGTAAGCACAATCCAGTATATAACCAGTCAACAACACCTGCTCTCACATAGTACCAACTGCCCTCGTAATAGGTCAATCCTGTATAATTCCAGTTCACCTCTGCTCGCTCTACATAATACCAGCTTCCACTATTGCTTACAAGTCCTATATAATTTTCCTCTAACGCTCCATTCTGATAATACTTCCATTTTTCATCACGAAGAAGCAAACCTGTATAGCCATTTTGTGTATTCTGGTCAAGTGGCACATACGTTCCTTCAAGTGCAAAATCTCCATCCGCATCATATACATAAACATGTGTAATATAGGTTCCATACTCATTTTTATGATCTGACGTACGGATATAACATGTTGCAGTATTCTGTGAAACACTTGCCTGATGCCAAACTAAATCATCCTGACCATTTGCCTCTGTCCATGTCGGCATCAGCACTTTCGATATTCCTCTTGAAGCCTCGATCTGAGCTGTTACACGATATCCAGTACTGCTCACTTCTGATACTGTAATCTTAACAATTTTTGGCATTTTAGAAGGTGTATTCGTAATAACACGATACATACTAAACTGTCCAGCGTAATCCCATATATACACATCATTAATATATGGGCCTCCCTTTTTATCTTTTGCCGGAAGATCAATGTATCCTGACTTTGTTGATGGATTATAATTTATATCTCTCCAAACAAGATCATCCTGACCATTCTCTGCTGTCCATGTTGCAACGCGAATCGCATTTACACCAAAAAGTGTACTATACTGGAACGAAATTCGATAATTATCGGAATTTGTCTGTGTACATGAAGCTGTAATTTGCGGTTTTCCGCTTTCTCGCTCCAAATCCTCTGGAATCTGAACATCAAGTGTTCGCGTTACGCAATTTCCTGCTTTATCATACAAATAAATAACAGAATGATACGTTCCACTTTTATTTTGATGAGCAGATGTCATTACATATGCCATTACACTTGATCCATTGACTGTCATATTCGTTGTCACTGCAGCGCCTAAGCCAAGTTTGTCTGTCCATGTTTTCATCTCTGCCTTTGACACACCAAGCGGACAATCAAAATTTGCATTCACCTGATATCCCAAAGCACTAACTTCCGTTACAGATGCTGATGTAATCTTAGGAACTGGCGTAGGAACAGATGCTGTTAATGCATACAGCTTTTTTGTTCCCCTATTATCAGTAACATACGCATGACAATTATATTCACCTCTATAATTTCCATGATTTGAAATATTTACGCGAACACTTGCCCGTCCATTTACAAACTGAAGCGGATACCAGATAAGAGTCTTTGCCTGTCCTGCGGTACTGCTCCATACTGCTACAGAAGAATTTCCAGAAAGACCATAATCACTGGCTGCTTCTACTGTAAGTGTAAATCCATTATAAGAAATATCTGTTGTATAAACATTGTAAATAACAAGTGCCTCTGCCGCACCCTTCACAGTAACACTAACTAGCACTGGCTTTGAAGCTACATTGTCCGTATCATATGCCACAATTCGAACACCATATGCACCTGTTCTCCACCCAAACTCAGAAATTGAGAAACTGCACTGAGAATATCCACCAGAAATGCTTCCCTGCTTTGTAACTGTTTTCTCTGTGCTAAATGCAATATTCCATGCACTATATTCTACTCTTGCAACCGGCTTTGTTCCGCTCACCTTGCAGTATGCTGTAAATGCATCTTGAGTTACTCCTGTGTATCCCGATTCTGTAATTGTAAGTGACGGTGCTGATGTTGTACTTATACTACTGCTTTGGCATACATTCTGAATTGTAAAGCTTCCATTCTGCCATTTTTCAGTTCCATCCTGCTGCACCCAAATCTGAATCTTAGAAACATTGCTTTTTCCCTTCCAGTTTCCAAGATCAGCATATATCATCTGATTTACATTCTTTTTCAGTGCAAGCTCCGTTTCAAGTGTGTCCTGACCGCTTGTAAAACGCATGCGCACTCTCAAATTTTGATTATCTCCAGCCGTTCCTGAAATATTAAAACAAAAATAACGCTGTGAAGAAAAATCAACATTTCCTGTTCGTGCAATTCCTGCATATGTGAATGGACTGTTTGCTCCTGCATTTACGGCAATCTTCTGGCTGTCTGCACTGCAGGAAGTTAATCCATACTCACCATACCAGCCATTCATAAGAGTCGTTCCAACATTACATGACGCGGCATATCCGCCGGTACCTAAATCTGCACTCCTGTTTTTTGACGCCATTACAGAACCATATACAGATGAAAATGACGGCAATCCAACAAGCGATGCAAGTGAATCTGTATACGCAAATGATTGATCTGTATCAATGTATTTCCACACAGTCCACGCAGGCTTCTTTGCAAATGTACACCATGCCTTATTTTCATCATTATACCAAAGGCCCTGATGTATTCCCGCATCTGCCTCCGGCTTCGCATCTACTTCTCTCATTGCAATAAATGCATCAATATAAGGATTGGCTTCAGTCACATAATACGCATAAGCAAGTGCCGCTGCCTGCTTCCACTCTACATTTCCCTGATTAAAAGAATGTGATGTATATCCCTGCTCAGACAGTATCACATGTTTTACGGAACCATCTGGATTTCGCAGTCCATTTTTACACAAATATCCAGTTAAAACTGAAATATTCTCCATTGAAATAAAAATCGCATTTTCATTAAAAGTTGCATTATCATTCCACCACTCTGCCTCCGTAAGTGGATTTCCATATGGATGGAATGCTACTCCCCACTCAATATCTCCCTCTGCCTTCATATAGGTGTTTACATAGTCAATTAGCTCTTTTCCATCATAACGTGTTCCTCCAGACACACCATGCCAATACATGTCTAACGACATAAAAACTCGCGCATGTGCACAGCTGCTTTTCACTGCCTGGCTTGTAATTCTCATCATATTGGTATAAATGTATGCATAATCCGGCGCAGACTGGTGACCTGTGTAATTCCACGAAGTATCTGCATTAACTTCATTTCCAACTGTCCAGCTTGCAATATGTCCATATGCATGATCACTTCTGCCATATCGTTCACCAAGAAAATGAATTGCTGCTGAAATACATTCAATTCCTTCCTTTGAGACAACGTTCCATCCATGATATGCACCAATTGATGCATTTGCACCAGGATAGCCAAAGCTATGTGGATTTTGATCTGGCTGCCATAATAAAATCGCATTCACAATAATATTATTTCGGTCGTACATAAGAAGTGTTTGATCTAACTTAGCAATACAATTTGACGAATACTGATATGTTTTCCCATTATATGTATAGGAATATCCACTGCCATTAATTAGCTCATTCATTATAATATTTACATTTGTATAACTAAGGCCTAATTCTTCAATATCTGTTCCAAAAGCAATATCTGTGAGAAGCCCTTTTTTGCTTCTTGCCTGCGGATATGATGACTGATTTTCTGCCAATGCTTCTGGATTTGTAATAAAGCATCCATCACTCAATGCCTGGTACGTACCATCCCTAAATTTCATTCCAACAAAAAATTTAGAATACAACTTTGACTGTGCTGTATTATTATTCAGCGGAACAGAAAATTCAAACGTATCTTCTTTTTTCACATCTGCAATCGGACTGCCTGTAATGTCTTTTTGATACATCGGCTCCTCAAACAGATACAATTTCTCATCTGCTGTCTTAAACTTATGGTTAAGCTTTCCCTTGACAATGACTTGACTTCCCTCTATCCGACATGATAAAATTTGAATAATCTGAGTCACATCTCCAAGATCTAAAAAGTCAATTCCATATTCAAACTCGGTAGTTTCCTCTTCTATTTCCTCAGTTGACTCCTCTTCTGTCATTTCTTCCGATGATACTTCCTCAGAAGATTCTTCCGCAAATATATTTTCTCCAGATGATTCTTCAGGAGATTCTTCTACTGTCGTTTCAATAGCTGTTTCAGTTATTGTTTCACTTACATCTTCTCCCACTGTTGTTTCTTCATGTTCAGAAGCTGTTTCTATCGTTGACTCAGTCTCTAACGATGTACTTTCCGGTTGTGTACTCTCTGGCTGTATGCTTTCCGACTGTGGACTTTCTGTTATTACTGCTGAAGTTTCTAGCTGTGGACTAGTCTCAGTCTGCACTTCGATTTTCTCTTGCGTCTGATTCTCTTCCTGATACAAGCTAATGTCGGTTGTGCTCATTTCTTCTGCTGCTGGTATTGTTTTTACTCCAGCAAAGCTTCCCACTACAGAAAGTGAAACAGCCATAAGAAGTGCGCTTATTCTTGTTTTTAACTGCTGCCTTCTCATTTATTCCTCCCATCTTTTAAAAGAATAGGCAGGTTACTACCTGCCCATTCAATTATACTAGTTTTATTCTGTTATGTGTAGACAAATTTTGCTGTCTGCAATACCAATTTTGCTGTTTTGAGGTTCATCACAGCAAACGTCCCAGCGAATAACATTAATATTCTCCAAGATACCTTGATGGTTAGAATGTTCTACTGTTTTGATTTTAAATTCACCCTTACGTCCCTCTGCATGTAAAATAACACAATGCTTTTCTCCATGAATTACGACACTATCATTTTCAACACTTACAGGCAGTCTAGTAACAAGATTTTCATGAACTTCAACACCCGGTCTGCACTGAATATAATCACATACAGTAAGTTTTCCCGTATTTTCATCTAGCCAAATCTCACGGTATACCTTCTGTGCTTCAATTCCATATGCTTTTCCAAATGAAATCAAAATATTGCGATCTTTCGTTAATTCAAATCTGTCGGCACAATATTCCTTTCCTGCCTTTTGATCAACATCTCCAATGATCGGAATATTGTGGCTTTCGCCTCTATTACAGAAAATCTCATAACGTTTTTCAGAAAAATAATCCTTTGTGTATTCTCCTGCGCCCAAATCATCCAAAAAAGCTTCTCCGTCTACCAGGTAATGAAAACTTCCAACATCATTATGGTTATGTGATTCACCATTATTACCACCCTTTGCAATAACAGCTGTTTGCTTTGCACCTCTTAAAATACACCACTGTGCATCCTGTAAAACACAAGCACCGCTTTGTTCTAACGGCTTTGGCTCTTCTGCCTTTTTATTCTTTACATCGTTTAAATAGCGATGCGTCCAATACCAGTTCCAGTAAATGCCAACCCATCTCCAACAGCTGTCTCCATCAAGCTTTTGCGCATATAATGTATCTGGGAAACGAATATCACTGTACTGATCTGCCAGACAACATGTAAGTCCCATTGGATATGTTCCTCTTGAATCACCATCAGAAAAGCTAATAGTACGACCTCCGGCAAAATAACACTTCTGTTGAAAATGAGCTATCGCATTTACCTTTTCAGATGCCATCAGATCCTTTGATGGATCGTATTCTCTTTGTGCTAATGCAAATAATGTAAAATACGTAAAACCATATACCCAATAACCAAGGCCCTCCTGACATGCACCATCCATGCCAAAGCCTTCTAAATAATAATTTTCCAGTGCATAATTAAGTCGTTCTAACAGTTTTTTCTTTTCTGTTCCTTCCTTCATAAGAAGAAGAGCTGCACTTCCCACATTACCACAGCAAACAGCATTCCAATTATTCGTTGCCTGTTCCCAGCTTGCATATGGCACTTTCGACTCTATAAATGGCTTAAGAATACGAGCCTTCACTTCGTTTTGCGCAAGCGTAATCACATCTTCTGAAAGCTCATCCTTTAAAAGAGTTGTAATATGTGCAAGTGTCTGACCTGTTTCACTTGCAAAAAGATCGATTACACCTCTCCAATTAGGATTTTCCTTTCTTCTCACGTGTGCCGGAAGTGCCCAACACTCCTCTGCACAAATTTCTCGTATTACCTCTTCTAACTTTTGAATATCTTCTTTTTCATGCCAGATCACACTTGCAAGACCAAGCACTGATAAGAATTTTCTTCTTCCAAAGTAAACAGCCTCATATCGCATACGGTTTCCATTTGTTTCAAATTCGCTAAAAAGCTCCTCTGTCGGCTGTGGCATGCACTCATTTCTTAACTGATCTGCCAGTTTTCTAACTTCCTTTTCATATTGTGCCACATATTCCTTTATCTGATTCTGCATCTCCATATTGATTTTCTCCTTTCATCCCTTTCGTCTGATGCATAATAATTTTTCTTTTTAACAGATTTTTCGCCAGTTTTACTGAAATATCTATTGACATTATACATCTTTTTCTCGAATCTGTATAGTATTTTTTCACTGGAGTTCAGGTTACAGTTCACATGACGCGTGAATTATAACGACTTCAGAAAATCTGCGTCTGAAGATTTCTAAAAACACCATACAAATCAAGCGTCCCAAATCCCCATTCCCTATTAGGATATGTTCTCGATGAATCTCTTTTTGCACCTCTTATAAAATACGTCTTTACGTCTGTACTGCTAAAATATTGAATCCCACTTTCTCTTGTCCACTGACAAAATAATGCCGCTGCACCCGCCATATGTGCTGCTGCGACACTTGAACCACTTCTTTGCACACGACGAAGTTCATTTCCCACACCTGATAATGACGATGTAAAGCCTTCAATTCCAACGCCAGGCGCCGCCAAATCCGGACAAATCCTTCCATCTGTAGTATAGCCACGCCCTGAATACAAGTAAACACTATTATTTTGATGATTGTAATTGCTGACTGAAATCACATTTGCTGCATCAGACGGCGAAGTAAGCGTTATAAATTCTGAAGGACGAAGAAATACAGTATCCTGCCTCAAAAATGATTCTATCGGAAGCCACATATGATAACGACCTGTTATAAAAAGATCATTATATACACGTACTGTCCAGACACCTGGTGTAATATTGATAAAGCGAAGCAGTGCAAGAAACTCACCTGTTCCCGTAACAGAAAGTCTATACGAAAGCTCCACTCTTGTCTGTGCCAATGCAAAATTTAAAATTTCAATGCGCCCTGGCCTCACATATATTCTTGGAATTACTTCTCCATTCGGAGAACGTATCGCAACTGAATATGTTTCTGGTGCATTTGCCCACAATTCAAGAAAGAAGCCATTCTCTCCCTCTGCAACGCGAATCTCTACATCCTCATATCCGCTTTCTGATGAAATTTGTCCTTCAAAATGATGACCTCTTGCTGTCTCGTTTCCTGTTCCTGCCACAATTGTGATGCCAACAGAGCTTCCAAGTCCTTCAAGCATTCTTGCAAGCGGCAAGCCACCTCGATGAGATCCAGCATTCGTTCCCAGTCCCAGACAAATCACAAGTGGCTGTTGACGCTTCTTTGCTAACGATACAAGATAAAGAACACCTGCCATAATATCATTTTCCTGATAGGCCACCGCATCCTCTTTAATCTGATAATAAGCTCGCAAGCGATTCTTAGCAGGCTTTAACTTTACCATTGCAATATCTGCTTTTGGCGCTGCACCAGTAAAACTTCCATCTGGCAACTCATTTCCTGCCGCTATAGAAGCCAAAAAAGTTCCATGCCCAATTTCATCCCTTGACGAAATTCCTTCATAAGCATCTTCCATTTTTACTGCTGTATTCAACTGCTCATGTGTAAATTCGCTTCCATATAAAAATCCTTCCGGCGTTCTTGTAATGTTCTCTAGCGTCTCTGGAAGCTCTGGCTGCACAGGCAGTCTTATTGGGCTTCCAGCTGGTATTGTCTGATCCCAGATTGCTGTTACTCTAGTTGTTCCATCTTGTTTTAGAAAAATAGAACCTGCATAATCAATTCCCGTATCCACAAATCCAATCAAAACACCACTTCCATCAAGCTTAAGATCTGAATTTTCCCTTACCTGCAAAATACCAGATGATTCCATACTTCCTGTATCCTGCAAACCAAACAGCTTTGGAATGTTATAATAGCCATAGACAGTTCCATCTTCATATCCATCCGAAAGCTTCAGGTAAAGAGATGCAAACATAGCCCCCAATGGCTGTTTACAGTCAAGCGTATACTTTGACTCAATAAGACTTCGATTTCCAATAAAATCACAATATTCCTCTGAATAAATCTGATCTTGACAGTTCAAAAAAGACTCCCTAAAACAAATCTCGTCATACTAGAATATGTACGTTATGATTGTTTTAGAAAGTCTTTTTATTATTCCATTAAATCATGTACCACTTAATCTCATTCGGCGCCATTTCCAACTCAAAGCTACTTCCGTCACCGCGGTAAATAGTCGTCTTCTGTGGCTCATAAGTATTGTTCACTACGCAGAATTTTCCATTCTTTACATAAGCGTGAACTTCTACATTAAAGTTTGTGCTAAACCACTGATTTAAAACAGCCTCACCATGCGCACTCCACAAAATGCTTCGATATAAGATACGGCTGTTCTCAAAACTATACGGCAGACCGCTAATATATACACTTCGGCCCTTACCAAACTCATTTACAGCCATCTGCACTTCTTTTTCACGCTGTACAAGAATTTCTGTGCCGGCATATGCGTACATACTCTTCTTTCCCTCTCCAAAGTCTACCGGCTTTGTTGTATCGGCAAGAATGAAATGATCCTGATGTTCTTCCCAGTTATACTTATCATAGTTTAAAGTAAATCCTGTCTCTTTCTCAACACCAATCAAATCAGCCAGCTGTAAGAAATGACCCTGGAATTGATGACCAGATGGTTCACCAACACCAATAAATCCACCTCCATTGTAAACAAATTCACGAATTGCAGATGAGATTTTAGGATTTTCCCAAATACTTCCACCAGTATGAGCTGTGTCACCATCTCCAACATTTATAATAACATCAATATCCTTTAATATATGCGGATTTTGAAGAATATCATCAAATGAAATGAAGCAAACATCAAATGGTGCTCCGCTAAGTGCCTCAATAATTCCAGCATAGCTATAATTTTGCTTCTGATACAGCGCATGATGTACCATATGACATCCCCAGCTGCGAATCTTGCCCCAGCTATTGAGCACTGCCACCTTTTTCACACAATATGGTGTCGTTCCCTTTGCATTTTCATATAACTCACGAAACTCATTACATACATCCTCAACATACTGTAAAAATTCAGGGAAATCGAGTGTCAGTTTTAAGTAGCCGCCATATCCGATGCGATCAATCGGTTTTCTTAAAATCGCACGCCTTGCTGTAATCCAGTTTTCCTTTGCTTCCTTCACTGGATCTCCATTCTCATGGAATGTATCTGGGAAGAAGTAAGGCAGGAAACGGCCTTCTGTATATTTTACGCCCTTAATATCAGAAATCAGACGCAATGTACTTCCATTTCCAACGCTTCCTACAACTGCATCGAGTCCAATTGTAGCAAACTCTTCCATAAACGGTTCTGTTCCAATCCAATGATCGCCTAAAAACATCATGGCTTCTTTACCACACTCGTGAGTAATATCTACCATTTCCTTTGCCAGCTTTGCAACTTCTCTGCGCTGGAATGCCTGGAAATCTTTAAATTCCTTGCTCGGAACGCGATACTGGTTATTATAATAGCCTTGATCGATTATATACTCCGGACGGAATGGATAACCCACCTCTTTTTCAAACTGCTCTAAAATATAAGGACTGACTGATGCAGAATAACCATACCAATCCACATATTTTTCTCTCTTTAACTCGTCAAACATAAGAGTAAACTGATGGAAAAATGTTGTATAACGAATAACATTCACATATGGATGTTCTTCACAATACTTGCGAAGACGCTCTAATGAATACTTATGTGTCTTTGGCTGGCGCACATCAAAAGTAATCTGATGCTCAAAATCCTTCCATTCATTTGTTACTGCATTATACATATGAACTGGATCCCAGATAATATATGCTAAAAAGCTAACCGTATATTCATGGAATGGCACAGCGTCGCAGATCACCACACAGCCAGTCTCTTCCTGATAATTCCAATTCGTTGTCGGCACGATCTCACCTGTTGAACGATCAATAACTTCCCACCATCTTTTGATATCATCTCTTGTATTGACCTTCATTAGTTCATCTGATATTCCCTTCATAAGCGGGATGGAAAGTTCTTTGTCAACCGCTATATAAAAGGCTGTCATCACATAGCACTGCTGCACCTCATCTGGATTTGCCTTTGCCCACTCATTATCTTTTCTTGTTGTATAATAAGTCGCATAAATTTTTGCACCCGTTTTTGTCAATTCCTCTGGAAATTCAGTTCCATCACAGTCACGTATTGCATCCGCTCCCCAGCGTTTCATTAGTTCAATTGTTTCTGGTACAACGTCTAGATTGGTCGGAATCGTAACTCTTCCCTTTGTCTGGCTCATCTTACGTTATCCTCCTATCGAAAATTTTCTCATTCTCTTTTTGTTTTACTGTTCTTATTTCAACACAATAATTTGGTTTTCTTCCTCAGTATAGTTTCCGCCGCCCATCTGATTTCTCACAAATGGAACACCTTCTCTGACATAGAAAATATTATGAGAAAGCAATGCATCAGGATTCAAGGATGGACTTATTGTTCCTCCAAGATCATCATAACTTACATTGTGACTGAAAGTATTATGAATTGCTTCATCAAGACAAAACATCACACATCCGCCTTCATTTTGTCTGCTGTAATTATATTCATATGTCGTTCCATCTCCAGAATCTGCATCATAAGCCATTCCATCCTGATTTAATCTCGTATCCGCTGCTTCATTGTAACGAAACAGCGCATCCTTACATTTCCATGGCCAAATGGCTGCCGCTACCTTTCCTGCACGATTTTTTGGACAACAATAAATATGATCATTAATTTCCTGTGCTACACAATCCGTCATATTGTGTTCCACAAGCGGACGAAGCGCATACATAGCTGTAATGCCATCTCCACCTGCTTCCTTGACATAATTATTGCGAATCACCACATGTTCATGACCATACTTAAGGAACGCTTCTTCGTCCAATATAGCTCCCTGAAATTTATCATGTGCATATGTATATCCAACTGCAATTCCCCAGCGGCTTGTCCGGTAGACAAAGCAGCTTTCTACTGTAATATCACAAAAACGAGCTACGCCTGTAATATCTTCATTTGCCGGCTTTAATGCTGTCATGTAAATGCCGCCATTATTCATATGCTTATCGTAAACATTTCCATTAACGTCATGAACATAAAGATTCTGCAGGTGAATACCACTTCTTACTCCCTTGTCCCTTGCAGTAACAGCAACTCCCGTGCGATTCATCTTATAAGGCGCACTATATGTTTCTCCAATGATGTTCTCTGCACTGTTTGTAATCTCAATATCATGAATCCAGATATATTCTGCATCGTACAGCAGCACTGCTGATGACACATATCCCTGATACACATGTGTTGGCGAATCTAATTCTGTACCATAATCCTGATACCAGATTCCCTGTCCATTTGCTGCAATCACCGGCAATACTTCCTCATAAAATTTCTCGCCGCCCTCTGGCAAATATGCACCAATCTCAATCGGAGATTCTTTTGTTCCACTGTCTTTGATCTGTAAAAACTGTCCTTCAAAAACAGATCCCCTGGCTAAAAGCACACGATCTCCTGGCTTCAGCGTCAAACGGTTAATGGCAAACAAAGTTGCAAATGCAGATGATTTGCTCAAACCATCATTTGTATCATTTCCGTCAATCTGACTGACATAATATGTTTTGAATGAGTTTGTCATATGCTTCCTCTCTCAATCTTTTCTCAATGATCTGCTCTACATCCTCAAATGGGAAATAATCTCCATGGTAACGTCCAAAAAGATCATGATTATTTTCATAAAAATTCAGTCTTTCTTCCCGTGTAAAGGATGGACAAACACCCAGCTGTTTGATTTTTTCAGATGGCTGTACAAAATCCAGGCGAAATCTTGTCAGCTCATATTGAAGATACATCGGTGGCGTATAAAAACATGGCCCATAAAACAGTTCCTCTTTTTCCTGCTTATGCCTGTTCTCTTCATTTTTTTCTTTGCGGCGCTCTTCTAACGCTTCTAAACTGTCGTCAAGAATCAGACCAAAGTTTTTTGCCAGCAAAAGCGCAGCCTTTGCCTTTTGCCAATCTTTTTCATACAGACAATACTTATTTTTCATTATTTTACTGCTCCTGCAATTCCATTTGCAAAGCTCTTCTGCAGACAAAGGAAAATAATCGCTGTCGGCAGTGTACAGATCAGTACACCTAACATCAGCATTCCGTAATCTACACTATAGCCACTCTTTAAATTTGCTACTAACATCGGCATTGTAACCTCATTTTTATCCTGAAGGATAATTGTTGGCCACAGATAATTGTTCCATGCATTCATAAATGTTACCGTCATAGCTGCACCATAGGTAGATTTCATAACAGGAATAAACATCGTAAAGAAAATCTTAATCTCGCTTAATCCCTCTAATCGTGCAGCCTCAATAATATCATGAGGGAAAGATCTTGCTGCCTGACGGAACATCATAATCAAAAATGGCGTTGAAATAGAAGGCAATGCCAGTGCAATCCAAGTATTTACAAGCTTCCATGATGCAAACAGCTTAAATAATGGAATCATAATAGCAACAAACGGAAGCATCATTGCAAGCAGCAGGATATTCATTAAAATATCCTTTCCCTTATCATGATAAATCTCAAAACCATAACCTGCAATTGAGCAGACAAGAAGTGAGATTACCGTTATTACAATCGCATTTCTAAAAGAGTTAAACATTGCAAGGCCTAAATTTTGTGTCTCAATCAATGTCCTATAATTTTCCAACAGATGAGTTCCAGGAATCAGCTTTCCTCTAACAATGTCGATGCTGGCGTTTGTCGCACCTGATATCATATAATATAGAGGAAACGCTGACAGAAAACTTGCAAGAACCAAAATCACATAGGATATTGTTGTTTTTACTTTAGTCACGTTTATCACCTACTTTCATCTGAATCGCTGACAGAATTGCCACGCTTACCAAAATAAATACCGAAATTGCTGCGGCATAATTAAATTTTGGTGTCTCTACAAAGGAAATATTATAAACATAATGTGCCAGTGTCATAGTCGATTTTCCTGGACCTCCGCCCGTCAGGTTCACTGACTCATCAAACAACTGCAATGTTCCTGATGTGGACATAATTGCAGTTAACAAAATGGTCGGCTTTAACAGTGGAATGGTGATACGTGTAAACTGCTTGAATGGACTTGCACCGTCAATGTAGCTTGCCTCATAGACTGAATAATCAATATTCTGCAATCCAGCAAGATAAAATACCATATTGTAGCCAGTCCATCGCCAAATCAATGCAATTACAATTACAAAGCGTGCTGCCCATGCATCTTGGAACCAATTTACTGGTGTCAAACCAATCGCTGCAATAACATTGTTAACAAGACCATCCTGTGCAAACAAGGATTTGAAAATCATAGAATATGATACAAGTGATGTCGCACATGGAAGGAAAATCAATGTACGGAAAATACTTTTTCCTTTAATCTTTGGATTATTCAGAAGCTGAGCAAGACAAAGTGCCAAAATTAACATAATCGGCACTTGGATCAGAAAGTAAAATACGGTATTAAACAAGCATTGCTGGAATGTTTTATCTTTTAAAATTCTCTTATAATTTGCCAATCCTGCAAAAGTGCTTGCACCACCTGTACCCTTTTTTGAAAAAGAAAGCACAAATGCCTGCACCATCGGATAAAAGCAGAATATAAAAATGAGAAGTGCGGCTGGAATTAAGAAAAACCATCCTGTAAGATTATGTCTTTTTTCCAGGCTCATCTTTGTTTTTTGTCTTTTCACGTTAACCACGCCTTTCTATTTTGTAATTATTCAGAGCCATGCAAAAATGCTTTCTGTAGATGTCTGTATTAAAGCAGAAATTCAATTTTTATGGCAAATATGATGATAAAAATATACCGGGAACGCACTGCATTCCCGGTACCAGAATTTCCTTAATTACTCGCTAATGTTAAACTCAACGGTATCCTGTGCATTCTGAATCTCTTCATCAATGTCAGCATCATTCTGAACCACATTCGTAACAGCATCCGTCAGTGCACTTCTGATAT
>OGDN01001583.1_pt1 | contig 36032 bp, 31 predicted proteins | sample 1570271 | NCBI WGS metagenome assembly OGDN01 (sample SAMEA4384481, study PRJEB24528) | human gut metagenome | reverse complement strand
ATAAAATATGCAGTGACAGCCAATGGTGCCAGAATTTTGGAGACAAAAACAGAACAAGTTTTATCAGAAATGTTAATTTCGGTAGAAAAAGCGCGCGAAATATTGGATATTTTCTCAGATTATGATACACTACGAGATGTGTATTACGATGGAATCGGTTACTCAGAGAAAGAGAAGCTTGTCCATATTCAGGACTATGTCATGACAAAGGCCATGGGCGAATATATTCTTAATACTCGTGTTCCTGTTGAAAGTGTAGAAGAGAAGTTTGAGACAGAGAATCGAGGGACAGATAAAGTACAGGCTTTGTTCCGATACCAGACTGACAAGGAAGAAGCATGGAAGCGTATCCGTAAAGTGACAGGAGTGGAAGCAACCGGAGCATTGGAGAATAATATAGAGGTCAATGCAGAAGGTGTCCATAAAGGGATGGCTCTTTTGAAACTAGGCGAGATATTCGGAATCAGTCGTGAGGAAATTGCAGCTTTTGGCGATGGCTCGAATGATACCAGGATGCTTGAGACGGTCGGAATGGGAGTCGCTATGGCGAATGCAATGCCGGAAGTGAAGGAAGCAGCAGACAGATTGGCAGATTCCAATGATGAAGAAGGCGTGGCAAGATTCATAGAAAAATACATATTAAAAAACTGAATAGGAGGGGTAACTAATGTTAGACGTATTGAAAGTCATTTTACTCGGAATCGTGGAAGGAATCACGGAGTGGCTTCCAGTCAGCAGCACAGGACATCTGATTCTGGTGGGGAACGTTTTAAAACCGGGGCTCAGTGATGCTTTTATGGAGATGTTCAACGTGGTCATCCAGCTTGGTGCTATTATGGCGGTCGTTGTTCTGTATTTTCATAAGTTGAATCCGTTTTCACCAAAGAAGACTCAAAAACAGAAGCTTTTGACCTGGCAGATGTGGATCAAAGTATTGATCGCTTGTGTACCGGCCGCTGTAGTGGGATTGCTTTTTGATGATATTCTGGATAAGATCTTTTATAAGCCGCTTCCGGTAGCTGTGATGCTGATTGTATATGGTGTACTATTTATTATAGTAGAAAACCGTAATGAAGGAAGAAAACCGACTGTCCGCAGAATCTCTGAACTGGATATTAAGATGCTGTTGTGGATCGGTGCTTTCCAGATGCTGGCACTGATACCAGGAACATCAAGATCAGGTGCAACAATTGTCGGCGCGCTGATCATCGGAGTATCCAGAGAAGTGGCAGCAGAGTTCACATTTTTCCTGGCAATTCCGGTCATGTTCGGAGCAAGTGCACTGAAGCTTATCAAATTCGGATTCCACTTTACAGCAGCAGAATTCGGATTCCTGATGCTTGGCTGTGTAGTTTCTTTTGGAATGTCTGTTATTGCGATTAAGTTCTTGATGAACTATATCAAGAAGAATGATTTCAAAGTATTTGGATATTATCGAATTATATTAGGTGCATTGATTATTCTGGTAGCACTATTCAAGATGCTGCTTGGATAAAAATGGGCTTGAGTTTTAGCCGAAACGTGTTAAAATATGTATTATGCAATAAATATGTATAATCATGCAGAATAAAATTTTAGGAGGACAGGGTTATGAAAATGAAAAAATTAACCAGCGTACTTTTGGTTGCAGCATGTGCGCTTTCATTAGTAGCATGTGGCGGATCAGGAGACAAAAAGGACAGCTCCAAGGGCGGTTCATCATCAAAAACAGCAAAGGTTATCGATATTGACCTTACAAATGAAGAGTATGCATTCGGAGTAGATAAGACTCAGCCAGAGCTTCTTGAGAAGACAAATGCATTTATTGAGAAAATTAAAGGTGACGGAACATTAGATAAGATCTGTGACAAATATTTTGGAAGCGGAGAGCCAGAGGCAGTTGAATCTGCAAAACTCGACAGCTCCAAAGATCAGCTTGTAGTAGCTACAAATGCAGCATTTGAACCATTTGAGTATACAAAGGGAGACAGCTACTACGGAATCGATATGGAGATCGCTAAGCTTCTCGCTGATGAACTTGGAAAAGAGCTTGTAATTGAGAACATGGATTTCGATGCAGTATGTCTGTCTGTAAGCCAGCAGAAATGTGATATTGCTATGGCAGGTCTTACAATCAATGAAGAGAGAGAAGAGTATGTAACATTTACAGATTCTTACTATTCAGCATCACAGAGACTGATCGTACCAAGCGACAACACTACATTTGATGACTGCAAGAGCGCAGACGATGTAGCAGCACTTCTGGCTAAGACAGAGAAATCTGACAAGATTGGTGTTCAGGCCGGAACAACAGGTCAGTATTACGTAGAAGGAAGCGAGGACTGGGATTTCCCTGGACTTCCTGCAGAGTGTGTAACATATAAGAGTGGTTCCCTTGCAGTTCAGGATATGCTCAATGGAAACATCACATATGTAATCATCGATGCAGCACCTGCATCAGCTATTACAAAATCTATCAACGAGATGCAGTAATTCTCAAGTGATGGATTAGAAGAAGAGAGAGATTATGGGTAATTTTGATCAGAAAGTAAATAAGTTTATAGAGATTTTTGTGGAACAAAATGGTTATGCAAAAGTAATTCAGGGTCTGCAGAATACACTGTTAATTGCAGTGACAGGTTTGATCATTGGTATCATTGTTGGAACTTTGATTGCAACAGTGCGTGTACTTCCAAAGTATAAAACATTGCCAAAAGTATTGAATGGCATCTGTAGCTTTTATGTAGCACTGTTTCGTGGAACACCTATGGTAGTTCAGCTGTTGGTATTTTATTATGTACTTTTTCCGATCATCGGACTGAAAATTACAGGAGTACAGGTAGCCATGCTTGTATTCGGACTCAACAGTGGTGCATATATATCAGAGATTATGCGAAGTGGAATTCAGTCCGTAGATTCCGGACAGATGGAAGCAGGACGAGCAGTTGGTTTAAGCTTTGGGACAAGTATGATGAAGATCGTTATCCCACAGGCAGTAAAGAATATTCTCCCGACTCTTGGAAATGAGTTTATTTCCCTGATCAAGGAGACATCAGTAGTCAGCTTTGTCGGAGCAGCAGATCTTTATGTTGCATTTAATTACATTGGAACGAATAGCTATGAATTCATGGTTCCGTACTTGGTAATGGCACTGATTTATATTGCACTGGTATTGATTATTTCCTTACTGATAAAATTGATGGAAAGGAGCCTGAAGAAGAGTGATAGACGTAATTAATCTGAAAAAAAGCTTCGGCGAAGTCGAAGTGTTAAAAGGCATCGATATAACCATCAATAAAGGGGACATCGTAGCAATTATCGGACCGTCCGGTTCCGGTAAGAGTACATTCCTAAGATGTCTGAACTGTATGGAAGATCCGACGTCCGGGCAGATTATTTTTAATGGTGTAGACATTGCGGATATGAAAGTTGATATCAATATCCACCGCCGCAACATGGGAATGGTATTTCAGCATTTTAATTTGTTCAATAACAAGACAGTCATTGAGAATATTATGCTTGCACCGGTTTACACAAGATGCCAGGATCTAAAAAAAGCAAAGAGAAAGAAATTATTCGGAAAAGGTGGGGCAGATGCATCACTTGCAGGTCTGACAAAAGAGCAGATCAAGAAAGAAGAGAAAGAAAAAGCAATAGCACTTCTTAAGAGAATTGGTCTGGAAGATAAGGCAGATGTATATCCGTCAACGTTATCTGGTGGACAGAAACAGCGTATTGCGATTGTCCGCGCACTTGCTATGGATCCGGATGTCATTCTTTTTGATGAGCCGACTTCAGCACTTGACCCGGAAATGGTAGGTGAAGTACTGGAACTGATGAAGCAGCTTGCAAGCGAAGGAATGACCATGGTAGTTGTAACACATGAGATGGGATTTGCCAAAGAAGTGGCTTCCAGAGTTGTATTTATCGACGAGGGAGTTATCAAAGAAGAAGCAGCTCCGAAAGAGTTCTTTGAAAATCCGAAAGATGCGAGATTAAAAGAATTTTTATCAAAAGTATTATAAGAGATTATAAAAAAGCTATATCAGCTGGGAGTCAATCTCCCAGCTGATATAGCCTCCGGCAGGATTGCAGAGGTGCGCAGTAGAAGTATGTCATGCAATTGCATGACGCGCACCTCGCAGCAAGAATGCCGAGGCATTCTTGAAAAAGAGACAGAGTGGAAAGAAATCCATCCTGTCTCTTTTTGCGTATGTGAAAATGTGGTATAGTAGAAACAACAAAGTTATCACAGATAAAAATGCCTGTTAGACATAGAAAGAGGCAGTAGAAAAGAACAATATTGACACAAAGGAGGAAATATAATTATGGCTTTTTTTGACAGAATGAAAGATTCACTTACAACAGCAGGACAGGAAGTTTCGCAGAAGGCGAAGAATGCAACGGAGAATGTCAGATTGGGAAACTTGATCAAGAACAATGATAAGATGGTAGATAAATTGCTTTACCAGGTTGGTCTGAAATATTATGAAGCACACGGACAGGAAGAGGGAACAGAGTATCAGGAGTTATTTGCAGAGATTAATCGTCTGAAATCAGAAAATGCGGGATATCAGCAGGAGTTGGATAATCTGGCAGCTACAAACAAATGTCCGCAGTGTGGATTTGGTAACAACGCAGGTGCAAAATTCTGTATCAGTTGTGGAGCTCCACTGAATCAGACTCCGGTTGCACCGGCACAGTCAGCACCTGGAAAATGTTGTGACAAATGTGGAGCTTTGAATGATGCGGAAGCCTTATTCTGTACGGAGTGTGGAAATCGATTAAATACACAGCCGGCGCAGCCAATGACCTATACAGTGCCGGAAGCAGACGAGGCAGTTGAAACGACAGTAGCAGAGGCTATGCCAGAGGAATCTGAATCCGAGAAAGTTGACTCAAAGGAAGTTGACTCAGAGGAAACAGTGACTGAAGTCTCAGAGGAAACAGTGACTGAAGTAGACGATACGCAAGAGCCGGTAACAGAAAAAAATCCGGCATGCTGTGCAAAATGTGGAGCACCATTGGAAGAAGATGCGTTATTCTGTACATCATGTGGAGCAAGAGTTTAGGGGAGTTCTAAAGAAGCTGAAATTCGGTTAAAAGAGACTGGCGGAGGCATTCTTGAAAAAAGAAGATAAGGAAGAGAGTAAGGAGGAACAGCTATGGCAAAATTTTGTTCAAAATGTGGCAATGAGCTGAAAGAAGGAGCAAGGTTCTGTTCTGTGTGTGGAAACCCGGTAAAGCAGGTACAGAGCGCACAGAGTGCGGCAACAGCAGCAGGAACTAATGAAGATAGACAAGGAGTGTCTTCACAGCAGCAGGGATTTACTGCCCAGGATATGCAGTATCAGCAGATGGCAGGATCTGCTGCACCAGTGAAGAAAAATAAAAATTTATGGCTGCTTGCAATCCCGGCAGCGATTCTTGTAATTTTGCTTGTAATTTTCGGAATCAAAGCCGTTCTGTCACCGGCATATTTAAAACCTGTCAAATACATGGAAAAAGCATTCAATAAGCAGGATATTGATCTGATGAAAAAAGCAGTGCCAGATGAGTATGCAGAATGGATGACGGATGATATTATAGATTATATGTTTGATTTGGACAGTGATTATAAAATTACGATTAAAGTTACCGATAAAGAAAAAATTGCAAAAAAAGATCTGGAAGAGACTCTGATTGATGATTATTATGTTCTGGACAGCATTGCTGAAGATGCAAAGGCGGGATATATTCTGGAAGCAGAGGCAACATTAAAACAAGACGGAGAAAAAGATACACAGGATATTACACTTGTAGTGGTCAAAGTAGATGGAAAATGGGTGATTGTCTCCGGATTATAAAAATAATGAAAAGAAAGACGAGAACAAAAGTTATGCAGGAACAGACAAAGGAAAACAAATTGCCAGTAGTGTTACTGACGGTCATAATTGTAGTATTACTTGTAGGAAGCATTGTAATAGGAATATTTGGCGGTGGAGGAAAGAAAGTTGAGACTGCTGTTCCAAAGAAAGATATTAAAGCTGCAAGAGAGGCAGCAGAGCTTTCAGATGAGGGGGAAGTTCAGACGATTGCAATCGACAAAGATATTATTGTGAATGCCGGTGGCACTGGAAGTGCAGATGAGAAGAGCGAAATGCAGGATTCCCAGACAACAGAGGATTCCCAGACAGTACAGAACACGGAAGATTACATTTTCCCGAATAGTTCCTCAGTACTTCTAACAGATGCAGAGGTGTCCGGAATATCAAAAGACCAGCTCAGAATTGGAAGAAATGAAATTCTTGCCAGACATGGAAGACGTTTCAACGACCAGGCACTGCAGCAGTATTTTGACAGCAAGAGCTGGTATAACGGAACCATTAGTCCGGACGAGTTCGATGCAAATTTAGATTCCAGATTGAATGATGTGGAACGTGCCAACATCGAAATCATCAAGAAGTATGAGTAACAGGGGGGATGAGAAATGTTTTGTCCAGAATGTGGATATAAGAATGTAGAGGGTGCGGCTTTCTGTGAGAACTGCGGAACGAAACTTACAGGAATGCCGGGAAGTATAAATCAAAAGGAAACCTCTTATGAAAAAACAGGAGAAAAAACAACAAAGAAAAGTGTGCCGTTTGGGAAGATAAATAAGATGCTTCTGATAGAGATACCAATCGCAATGATCAGTCTGTTAATATTCATTATGGTCTTCCAGGCAAAATTCAGCGTCAAAAGTGTGGTAGAGCGTTATGTGGAAGGGATGGGTGACGGAAACTGGAATCAGGTTTATGATACACTTTATCTTAATGATTCCGGAGACTTTATGTCAAAGCAGGCATTTGTTACTTCCCAGACTATCAATGGAATAAAATGGGATGAGGATCTGGAAGTTCAGAAGATCCGCAAAAAGACAAGCAACACATATCGTGTAAAATACGAAGGCGATAATGGCGTCCAGAGAATCGATGTAAAGGTAAAAAGAAGAGGTCTTACATGGAAAGTTGATGAAGCAGATACATTTCTTTCAAAAAACTTTTCTGTAGCGGTTCCGAAAGGTGCAGAGATTAAAATTGATGGAATTACACCAGATTCAAAACTGAAATCCCAGGATGAGATTGAAGGAATGGATACCTATACCATTAAGAAGATATTTGGAACAAGTCATTATGTAGAAATCAGCGGTTCTGACATTGAGACTACAAGTGCTGTACTTGAGTCATACGATGAACCTACTGTTATGACAGCCGGATACAGTAAGGCTACGGTGGAACAGATGGCAGATCAGGCAGTAAAAGATCTGAACAACATTTTCCAGGGAGCTGCCGCAAACAAACGTTTCAGTGATCTCGATATTTTGAATAATATGTATGCGGATGAAAAAGATTCTGCAATCAGAAAATATGAGAGTGCGAGGGACGATTATTTTGAAAATGGAAATAACAGCTGGGAGTTTCTGAACTATACAATAACGAATTGTGAGGCTCAGGCACAGATGATCACAAGAGATCAGAAACAACTGATTGAGGTGACGATCAAAGGTGATGCTCAATGGGAAAAGAATTATGTCTACTATGATGGAGACAAGGAGAGAGAGACAGAGACAGAAGATGCAGAACATACATTGTATTACATTGATGATGGTGGAACATGGAAATTGTATGATTTAGATCTTTGGACCTGGTAAAATATGAACTGAAAAAGGAAGAGACGAAATGTTTTGCGAAAAGTGTGGAAAGAAACTGGAAGATGGAGTGAAATTTTGTCCAAGCTGTGGAAAACGAATAGAAATACCGGAAAATCAGACTGATACGGTCTATGAACAGCCGGAAAAAAGTAAGAAATCCAGAAAAAAAAGTAAATTACCACTTGTTCTGATTGCGGTGCTGGCAATTATTTTGCTTGCAGGTGGAATTTTATACGGAACGGTCGGACTTGATATGCAGAAAGATAAGCTGGCTGTGAAAATAAAAAAAGCTGGAATCCCACAGTACACGGAAGAAATGAACGAAATTGTGGATAAATGGGATGATTTTGGAATATTCAGCATTTCTGATAAAAGAAATGATCTTCATAAGTTGAAAAAGATTGTAAATTATTTGGATGAATACAATGCGGCAGCGGATGAGTACAAATCCATGAATAAAGAAAAAGAGCAGTATGCGTTAGATGAGGATAGTTACAAAGAATATGAAAACGCACTTCATGACTGTAGCGATGCGATTGAGCAGAAAAATCCGGAGTCACTTATAAATTCAGTCGAGATTGCAAAAGAAACGCTGAAGGATTTGAAAAAAGCAGATGATAGTTATGTAGATGACCGGGTAAAGATGTATGAGGGACTGGATCTTAAAGATGCCGGGGACGATGTTGTCTCCGGATATAAAAAGAATCTGAAAGAGATTCAGGATTTGACTGGAAAAGGGAAAAAAGATTACAAAGCTATTAAGGAAGCATTTTCCAAGATGGATCAGATCGTGTACCAGTACATAGAGCCAAAGAATCAAGCAGTCGTATCCATCCAGCAGATTGATGCCAGTGAATTTCCAACTGTAAAACTATATATGAGTATCAAAGATAAGACAACCGGAAATGTAATTGAAAATCTGGATGATGCATTTTTCTATATCAATAAGCAGGATGCAAATGCAAAGTATGTAAAACAGGTCGTGAAATCAGCGAACCAGTTGAACGAAAAAGAAGCGTTGAAAGTAGATATGGTAGCTGATGTCAGTGGAAGTATGGATGGTTCACCGTTAAACGAGGCAAAACAGGTAATGTCGGATTTTGTCGGAAGCGTGCAGTTTGACGCAGGAGATCTCGTGGAATTGACATCATTTTCAACCGGAGTATGTCTGGAACAGGAATTCAGTGATGATGCTGCAACATTGAACAATGATATCAATAATCTTGTTACAGGTGATATGACAAGTCTTTACGATGCACTTTACACAGCTGTTGAACGTGTAGCAGCACAGAACGGTGCAAGATGTGTGATTGCATTTACTGATGGAAATGACAATTACAGTAACTGTACAAAAGAAGATGTGGTAAATGTTGCAAATCGCTATCATGTACCGGTATTTATTATTGGAATCGGTTCCATTGATTATGCAGATGTAAATGATATTGCAACTCAGACTGGAGGTATGTATTATAACGTCAGCGATGTAACTTCCATGGATAAGATCTACGAAGAAATCTATCAGATGGAAAAACAGCTCTATCTGGTGGAATTTGAAGATAATACAGGTGCAACTGTCGGGGATACCGCAAATATTCAAGCCGGATACCACAGTATCGATTATGGCGGAGAATGTGAATACACATACACTCCGAACGTTCTTATGAGTGCCCAGAGTAGGGATATATACACAGACGGTCCTCAGGCAGCAGTAGAAGGCTATCTGAAGAACTTCGACAGCGCTATGAATAAATCCGATTTTTCTCTGATATCCGGATATTTGAAAAATGGAAGCCCGATATACACAGAACAAGAAAAATATGTTCTGCGTGATATTACAGAACGATTGGATTCCTATGAACTGACAGACGTATCATATGCAGACACCAATAACTGCGTCATATCCACAAGAGAAACTTACTATGTACAAGTAAAAGGAAAACCATTACAACTTATGACCCAGGAATGTAAGTATAACGTAGAAAACCAGGGCGATAAGTGGCAGCTTACATCATTCGCAGATATTAAAGTCGTATCAAGAATCAAACAATAAAACAATTTTGGCATGGATGCTTTCCTGTAATTTACAGGAGGCATCCATTTTTGATTGCCAGGCATACGACAAAAAGGTCCAGTGGACCTTTTTTAGTTCTAGAAAAATTTGATGAAACGTATTATTTCTTCAAATCAAATTCCTTGCTAAGATCTTCAGATATTTTTGCGATAGTACCAGGTTCAAAAATATTGTTCAGTCCTGCAATTGTGAGAGCTTCCTGATATTTTGTCCCGGCAGGAACTGTGGTGAGAGTCATATATTTGGCAACACCGGAATGAAAATCAACCCGCGATTCTAAAAACAGTTCGAAAGAAGCGAGGGCAGAGGTGGCATAACCTATATAATAAAATGGCTCTTCAAAAACATGATCTATATAAGTCCAGGATGTGTCATCGCTGATGAAATTGTTATATTCATCACTGACATTTTCCCAAATCTGATCCAGTTTTTTAATATCCAGATCCGGAGTCGTATAGGAACGATATTCCGCTTCATTTATTGTAAATCCATCTGCAACAGAAGCCATCATATCAAAAATAACAAAGGAAGCCAGGGCATCGCCACATTCCGGATAATAGGTATCATAATAATCATAGCAGATTAATTCTAATCCTTGCGACATGATCTCTGAGACATCGGTTATATCGCGAGAATCAAATGGATGAGCAGGATTGTGGTAATAATAATTGTAGTGTCCGAATTCATGCAGGAGGGTTGAATAATCGGAGACGGTCTCATATGGAGAACTATAAATATAAGCATCATTGTAGGCAGGCAGTGGTGCAGAAAAACTTAAGGCCGGATATTTCAGAGAAGATGCCTCGACATCATACAAAGTATTTTTTTGCAAATGAATCAAGGATTCCTCCAGTGCAGGACAGACTTTTTGAATACATTTGCGAAGCCGGTGGATTTTTTCCTCTCCACGGTCATGGTTTTCGTCATATACAACATAAATAGAATCATCCTCAGTGACGGAAGATACATATTCGTGAAATACAGGTATGAAATTATCTTTCACTTCATTTTCGATTTTCTTTAGATCGGTCATTGTGTAATCACGACCATATTCAACGGCATAGACAAAATCAGGGTAATTGGCATAACCGAAAGACCGGGCAAAAGCATTGTTCGTATTTACAAGGTCAATGTAGAGCTGTTTGAGTTCTTGTTCTTTGGCGCCCTGTGTGATCAGAGCCTCATAACGTTGGATTAATTCGTTTTTTTGTTGCTTCAGTGCAATTGCTTCATCAGAATAGATCAGTGAATTTTCTATCCGGGAGGCTTTATCTTCTCCAATGTAAGAACGAAAGACATCGCTGTATTGGGAAGATAAGGCACGCTGAAACAGACTGGAAGTTTTTTCAAAACTATCAGTATAGGCAGATTCTTTGCTATGATAACGTTCCGCTTTTTCCTGACTTTCGGTATCCAGATAATACGCATATTGAGCTAAAGTCGCATCAGTCAAAAGCATGTTCAGTTGTTCACATAACTGATCATAGAGACCGAGAATCCGTTCTTCATTACCGTCACTGTCAAGAGCGGTATGAAATTCATTAAAGGTAGATTTAAAGGTATCGATATCGATAGAATCCATAGAACGGTCAGTCAGGGAATGGTTGGAACGGTTGAAATGATCCGTATACTTGAAGTCTGAATAAGGTTTGACCGTTTCTTTTGCAGATGTATGATTCTTGACGTCGGTATGCTTTTGAGACGAGTCACGGTTATTGCAGCCGGAGCATATAAATGCAGCCAACAGGCAGGAACAACATACTGTTAAGAGTAATAAATATTTTCTTTTCATAAGGCAACCTCCCTTTAAAATATTGGATGATTTGTCTTTTTTAGTTGAAATAGTATAACAGGTTTGTAAGGCATCCACAAGGATAGAAAGATCTAATTTTCAGGAAAATGATTGACGAAATTTGAGGCAAAAATCTGTGTATTTTTGAAGGTGGATTTTGCTTTTGTGGGAGTAGTTCTTCATGATACAATGAAAAAAACAATACTTGGCTTATCACAAGAAAAAAGATTCATGGCAGGTAAATTATATAGGAGAGGAGAAAAAGGTCATGGTAAAAAGAATATTAGGTGGAATTTTATTTATATGTATTGGATTTTTTTTGATGATTGCTTCAATAAAAATGATTTTTGTGGATGATCCAAAGGCAAAGAAGCTTTTAAGTGAAGCCGTCTATGTCACGACAGATACGGTAGATCCGGCAAATGATGGAAAAGCCGTTATCGTATCGGCGCCTTTTAAGCTCGTTGAACCGGCGTATGATGATGAAATGGGGCTTACCTTAGACAGTATTCGTATTTCACGCAAGAAAGAGAGGACGGAGTATGAAAGAAAACAAAATGATGAGGATGGTTGGAAGGAAAAGTTAGTGTGGAATCAAGAGGGAGCTTCGGAGGAATATATAGGAGAAGGAATGGTTGGCGGATACACGCTTTCCGAGGATTTTATCCATATGATCCGAATGACCGGCACCTGGAAAGACTATGATGAACAGGCGTTAAAAGAACTTGGTTACGCCTTTGTATCGGATCCATCATATAGTCAGGGATATTTTATAGAACCACTGGATCAGACAGAAAGATCTTACCAATATTATCTGGAAAATGATATCCGTTATTCTTATAGTTATGCAGATTTCAAGGATGGCGATAAGGTGACGGCTATCGGTATTCAAGACGGACAAACGTTAAAAAAAGCACCTGGAATGACGGAATATTTGATGAAAGGTGAAATGGATATGGAAACTGCAATAAAAGAAGGTGGTGCCGCAGGAATTGGATTGCAGATTTTTAGTATTGCGATTTCGTTGATCTTTATGCTTGGCGGTGTACTGATGTTTGTAATAAAGAGGTGATTCTATGTCAATGATATGGGCTGGGGCAGTTGAAATCGCACTTGCATGGGCGGTTATACTGGGCGTAAAAATTGCAAGTAATGCATTTGAATGGAAATTCGAGCATCTATTGCCGAATTACTGGTATCCGGTTGTAAAAAGAAAATTAGCAAAACCAGAGACAGCAACTTTAAAAGATAAGGGAATACCAAAAAAAATATCCGATGAACTGGAAGGTCTGCTGGCATTTATGCAAGGCGGCAGTTTGCAAAATAGCAGAATTCGAATGGATCGTACTTTTCAGGATAAGATAGAGCACGAGACAAAGCAATTGAAAAAAAGAGGTCTGGCAAGACAATTTCATTTTATAAATTTAAAATTGTCGGAGAAGAATGAAAAAAAGAAAGATTTCAGACATTGGAGCGATGCTGGACGTGAATGGAGAGAAGTTATCGTAGAAGCGTCTGTTTCGGACAAATATCTAAGCAAAGATAAGAAAAAAGTACTCCATGAAACAATCTATCCTTACGGTGCGATATTACTTCGTCAGTCACGTCACATCCGACATACAGATAAGGCAGATAAGGACAGAAAAAAGGAACAGACATTTTACAGTGAATATTCACAGATGATTTGCCCAAGCTGTGGTGCGCAGTTAAATTTAAAAGGAAACGAAACAAATTGTCCTTATTGTGGCGCCTTTATACAGAGTCAATTTTACGATTGGCAGACAGAAGATTTTCGAATCTATCACCTTCCGGATCCGAATGCAAGGAATCTGTTATACACAGGCGGACTGATCCTGGCACTATTTTTACCGGCAGTTCCATGTATACGCTTCATCTCAAATATGTATCTTGCATTTGGTCTTGCATTTGTATTGACCATTTTAGTAGCTTTTGGAATGCTCTCTTTCATAACTCCGAAATTAGAGAAAGGAGAAAAGTTGAAAGAACAGATTGTCCGATATGACGAAAGCTGGCTGGCAAGTAACATCAATGAAGCATTGTATAAATCCGTACTCACACCGGAACTACTTACATATATTGTTGACGATATAAAGATAAAAAGCGTAGAAAATACAGAAGATACAACGACAATTTCAGTGAGTGCAAAATTGCGCAGGACTATTTTGGAAAATGATCAGCATATTGTCGTGAAAAACGAAAAAGAAAATTGGACGCTTTCAAGAGCACTACATCCTAATCGATTAAAATCAAAAGGACAGGACATTGTAATAGAAAAAGAATGTCCAAGCTGTGGCGCCAATTATGTTCCAGATGAGAAAGGCTGCTGTTCCTATTGTGGATATAGTTTGAAAGTTGATAACTCAAAGTGGAAAATAAATGCCAGTGAGAAAAGAAATATGTCTACTATAGTATAGTCGAAAGTAATATATTAATAAAATGTTTGACATAGAATAAGCAGACTGTTAATATAATATTAGAAAAGGTGCTACTGATGACGGTTCGCCTGATTTGTTAATTAAAAAAATAACCGCTTAACTTGTCAGGTTAGGGGCGGTTATTTTTGCGTCTTGGAATCATGCCGCGCAAAGCGAACCGCCATCAACACGTCAACGTGTAGTAGCACCTAAAAATATTCTAACAAAATAAATACATATTATCAATGTATAGTTTTGAAACAATAAATAATAATACTGATAGTATTGAAGATGTTGTAAAATGGTTTGCAAAGTAGTGGAAGTCGTAAAATAGAATAAGAAAGAGGACATCAACCTAACTACTATGCAATGAATCTGAGATATAAAAGGGCATGTGAAAAAACAAAAGTTTTTTCACATGCCCTTTTTATATCTATAGATGGAGAGCAACAAAATCATATTAATGGTGGGATTCAATCTATTTCAGATATAGTTTCTAGTAAGATTACAGAAATGCGCAGAAGAATATGTTATACATTGCATGACGTGTATTTCCTAAATCCATTTGTTATTATAGTGCTCAATATATTATATCCATCTACAATAACAGTAAATTTTCATTATATTTGAAATTTGTAATCATAGAATAAATCAATAATTACAAACAATTATTCGTTTTAACGATTTAACAATAAAAGATGAAAGTGATAAAATAATTAATTATAATAAAAAATATGTCAGATAAATCGGGCGATAAAAATATATGATGTGATAGGTGGTGCGCAAAAAGTTGAATTGTGAAACAGAAAAAACTAATCCATTTCTGATAGTAAAAGATATCCAGAAAAGTTTTCATCATATACAAGCTTTGCGAGGGGTGTCTATGACAGCTTACGAGGGAGAAGTTTTAGCCATAGTGGGGGATAATGGAGCTGGAAAATCTACATTGATTAAAATTATGTCAGGAGTATTGAGCCCTGACGCTGGAATAATACAGATTGGTGGCGAACGATATAAAAGATTAACACCCAAATTGGCAGGTGAAATAGGTGTATCTACAGTATATCAAGATTTGGCATTAGGAAATACGATGGATGTGACAGCCAATTTGTTTTTGGGGGAAGAAATATCTAAATTTGGTTTTTTAAAGAAGAAGGAAATGAATAGACAGGCTGAAAAATTGTTAATAGATTTAGATATTAATATTCCAGATGTAACAGTTCCTGTAGGAAATTTGAGTGGTGGTCAAAGACAAGGTGTTGCTGTTGCGAGACTCGTACATAGAGGTGGCAAATTATTGATTTTTGATGAACCTACAGCAGCGATGGGAGTAAATGAATCTAATGCAGTTTTAAGCTTGATAAAGCGATTAGCCAATCAGGGATATGCAGTTATAGTGATTAGTCATAATATGCCTCAGGTATTTCATGTATCTGACAGAATTTGTGTTATGAGACAGGGTAGGGTTATGAAAGAATTAAAAACAGTAGATACAACAATGGATGAGGTAGTATCGTTAATAACTGGTTCATTAAACGTGGAATGATGGGGGCTATTATAATGAAGAAAAGTAAATTAAAAGAATATTCATACACATTTATTTTACTTGGAGTTTTATTAGTAGTTATTTTTATTATGGCTATAATGTCTCCATATTTTTTCTCATGGAAAAATTGCAGAAATATTTTAAATCAATCCGCAATTTATTTGGTACTTTCGATAGGTATGACGTTTGTAATCTGTGCTGGACAGATTGATTTATCAGTTGGAGCAATTATTGGCTTTTCTGGAGTATGTATGGGATTACTTTTAAATCAAGGTGTTTCTCCGATATGGGCGATTTTAATAGAATTGCTAATAGGTGTAATAGTTGGAATAGTAAATGGAATTTTTGTGGCATATGGAAAGATTAATTCATTTATTGTAACGTTGGGCATGATGACTATTTTGAGAGGAATAACATTAATTTTAACCAATTCGAGCTCAGTATTTGGATTTGGAAATATTATTACATTTATCGGGAGTGGAAAAATAGGACCGGTAAATATGCCAATTATTTTATCATTGGTTATAGCAACAGTGGGAGGAGTGCTTTTACATCGGACGACCTTTGGAAATTATTGTTTATTTATAGGAACCAATGAAATTGCATTGAACAGGTCAGGGGTAAATGTAAAAAAATATAAAATAATAATTTTTGCGCTTTGTGGACTGTGTGCAAGTGTGGCTGGATTAATTATAACAGCAAGACTTAATTCGGCAGAACCGTTGGCAGGACAAGGGTACGAAATGGACGCTATTGCAGCATCAATTCTTGGTGGGACAAGTATGCAAGGGGGAAAAGGCAATATTATTGGGACTATTATTGCATGTTTAATTTTGAATATTATGAAAAACGGATTAACATTGCTTGCAATTTCCTCACATTATCAGGAAATTTTGACAGGGTTAATATTATTGATTTCAGTTTTAATTTCTGAAAGTGAGCAGAGAAGAAGGAGTGAGGTATAGGTGAGTAAAAAAGTATTATCATTAGGTGCTATAGCGATGGATATCGTATTAAATAGTCATGAACTTCCAAAAGATGATGGTTTTGCATTTATTCATCATGAACAGATGATGCCAGGTGGAAGTGCTTCAAATGTATCAGTTTCAGCAGCACATCTTGGAATGGAAGTTTATCAGACTGGAAAAATTGGAGATGATAACGTTGGAAAGGCATTTATGAAAACTTTAATAGAAGATGGAGTAAATGCTGAATATGTAGTTGAAAAGAAAAATGGAACAACATTACATACATATATTATAGTTGCTCCAAAAGGAAAGCATTGTATTTTTGCAAATCCTGGAGATACGGTAACAACACTTGTTCCGAAAGAATTGCCAGAAAATATCATGGATTCTATGGATATATTTTATAATGATATGTTCTCGCCTAAAGCAGCCCTTTGGATTGCTGATAAAGCAGTGAGATTAAAAAAACCTGTGCTTTATAATATGCAATGCACGCCATCATTTATGGCGCAGTGTGGAACGAGCCAGGAAGAGATAGATAAGATGATACATATGTGTACAGTTTTTGTTAGTGGGCGCGATGGATATTATGAACTTACTGGAGAAAAAGATTATAAAAAAGCAATGAGAATTGTTCAGGATAAATATCAGGTTCGAGAGGGTGTGATTTGTACAGCCGGTAATGAAGGAGCAGTATGGTATGATGGAAATGAGTATAATGCTCCAGCTTATTCAATTGAACCAGTTGATACAACGGGCGCAGGTGATTGTTTTTTGGGAGGTCTGTTATATGCATACTTTCAAGAAGAAATGAATAAGACGGAGGCATTAAAATTTGCGAATGCATCTGCAGCAGTTAAATGCTTACAGGCTGGACCAAGAAGTAGGGCAGATGTAAAGAAAATTTTTGAATTTAAAGAATCAAGATAAGGTTCTTTAAAATAAAATTATTATATTTTTAAGGAGGATGTAACATGAAAAAGAAACTAGTTAGTGTATTGCTCTGTGCAACAATGATAGCTACGATGGTAGCCGGATGTGGATCTTCAGGTGGCACCCAAAAAGACGATAGTTCCAGTAAAACTAAGACTGAGGATATTAAGAAGAGTGATGATACAACAACAGCATCATCGGATACCGAATTTGGAAAGGCGCTTGCGCAGGTAGATAAAGATTTGGCACCTCTTCCTAAAAAAGATTCTGGAATGAAATTGGCTGCAATTGAAAGTACACTTTCCAATTCATTTTGGGTAACAATGCAAGAAGGATATAAAGATGCAGCGAAAGATTATGGTGTGTCTATCGATGTACAGGCAACGGATTCAGATACAGATACTTCTGGACAGCTTGATATTTTAAATAATATGCTTGTAAAGGATTATAATGCAATTGCAGTTTCTCCATTGACTGAGGATTGTTTAATTTCTGGAATTGCTGCAGCAAATAAAGATGATGTAAAGATTATTACGACGGGAAACCAGGTAAATGAAGATATGTTGAAACAGGCGGGTGGTAATTTAGACGCCAAAATTACTGTAGATTTTTATAATCAAGGTGTTATGGGAGCTCAGTATATTATTGATAAAACTGGTGGAAAAGGTAAAGTTGCTGTAATTGCAGGTAACGAAGGTGGTACGCAGGCAGATGCTCGTCGTGATGGAGCAAAGGAGACTTTTGAAAAGGCAGGTATGGATGTTGTAGATGTAAAACAATGTGATTTCGATGCACAGAAAGCATATGATGCAACAACAGCAATTATTGAGGCAAATCCGGATCTTGTAGGTATTGCATGTGGAAATGACGATATGGCACTGGGAGTAGTACGTGCACTTCAGGAAAAAAACATGAAAGATAAAGTCAAAGTAGTAGGTGTTGATTTTACAACAGAAGCAAAATCTTCTATTGAAGAAGGTACATATGATGCAACTGTTGCAATGTCTCCATATCTGATGGGTAGAGAGGCTGTTATTATTATGCTTAAAGCATTAGAGGGACAGGATGTATCTGAAGTTGGTGACAGTACACCAATGGTATTAGTTGACAAATCTAATGTGAATGAAATGTCTGACTGGAAATAATTATATAAAAATTTGAAATTCTGGCTGCCGGGTAAGCATATGTTATCTGACAGCCAGAATTTGTAAAAGAAAGGGATGAAAAGATGTTCAATAAAATATTAGGAGGACTGATTGGAGCCGGAGCAGGAGATGCAATGGGGGCAGCGACCGAAGCTAGAACAACAGAGCAGATATTAGAGCATTTTGGACATGAAGTAATAGATTTTGAGAAACCACCTATGGACACATTTGGTGCAGGAAATGAACCAGGACAATTAACAGATGATTTTAGTTCTGCCTATTTTGTGGCACGCCATATTGCTGATAATGATGGAAAAGTAAATGAGAAAGTTGTTCAGGAAGCATTAATAGACTGGTCTGAGCATCCAGTATTTTTTGACAGATTTGCTGGACCTACAACTAGACTGGCTATAAGACGATATAAAGGAGAAAAAATAGAGGATTCAGGAGGAGTAAAATTGGTGACAAGGCAGGCAACAAACGGAGCTGCTATGAAGATATCGCCAATTGGACTTTTAAATGCGGGCAATTTAGATCATGCAATAAAAGATGCTGTTACAGTTACGATGGTTACGCATGATAACTATTTAGCTTTATCAGGAGCATGTGCAGTTGCAGCTGCGGTTAGTCGGGCAGTTATGCCAGATGCTGATATGTACAAAGTGATTCAAGCAGGACTTTATGGAGCAAAAGAAGGAGAATATATTGGAAAACAGATAGCAAGAGATGTAGCAGGGCCTTCTGTTGTGAAACGAATGGAAATGGCAATTGATATTGGTTTGGGAACAGGAACATCCAAAGAAAAAATGGTAGAAATAGGACATAGAATTGGAGCAGGTTTACATGTGGCAGAGGCAATTCCATCTGCTTTTGGAATATTTGCAGCTTACAATGGAGATGCGATGGGATCTATCATAGGAGCTGTAAATGTGGGATATGATACAGATACTGTTGCAACAATGTCGGGAGCACTTGCAGGAGCTTTAAATGGAGCGGATTCATATCCAGTACATTTTTTACCGACGCTGGAAAAAGCTAATAATTTGGAGATTGAAAAACTGGCAAAGGACTTAACAAAATTAGCAAAAAAGCGCTTTGAAGCAGGAAAGGAGAATCAATAATGAATAAAAAAATATTAGGATGCCTCCTTGGAGCTGCAGTTGGAGATGCAATGGGAGCAGCAACAGAAACCAAATCTATTCGCCAGATAAAAAAAGAATTTGGAGGAGATGTACGAGATTTCAAGACGCCACCAGATGACACATTGGCTAGAGGAAGAAGGGCAGGACAAATTACAGACGCTTTTAGTATTCCATATATTTTAGCGAATCATATTATAAAAAATAATGGAAATATTTCAAAAAAAATAGGTGAAGAGGCATTGCTTGAATGGGGAAATACAGAATATTTTGAACCTTTTGCAGGTATGACAACTAGAAATGTGGTAAATCGGTTGAGACAAGATGCATCTATGGGAACTTGGGCATTTGCAGGAAGATTGGGAACAAAATTGTATAAAAGTCATTATTATGCATTATCTTCTAATGGTGCTGCAAGTAAAGCATATCCAGCAGGGTTACTGAGCAAAGGAGATATAGACAAAGCAATTGAAAATACTGTAGAACTTACAATGGCTTCTCACGATGATCCTTATAGTATTTCTGGCGCATGTGCAGTAGCATCGGCAGTAAGCGAGGCCATGAAAATGAAGACATCAATTCACCAAATAATTGAAGCTGCCTTAGAAGGAAGTATAAAGGGAGAAAAATTGGCTCGAGCTAGAAAAGATATATGGACATATCCAGGACCATCTGTAACAAAAAGAATCCATATGGCAGTTCAGATTGCCCTTCGTAGTGGAGAAAAAGATGAGGTAATCAATGAGTTGCGTGAAAGAATCGGGAGTGGACCGGCAATTTCCGAATCTGTTCCGATTGCTCTGGGAATCATTATAGCAAATCAGGGAAGTACGATGGAAAGCATTTACGATGCAGTGAATATAGGAGATGAAACGAGCTCGATCGCATGCATAGTAGGAGCCATAGTAGGAACTTATAATGGATCGCAAAGTATCACAGACGGGTATTTGGATATTATTGAAAAAGAAAATAATATTAATATAAAGAAACAGGCAGAAGAATTGGAAAAATTATAAAAAATGTTGTCTGTGCAATGAAGATGAGACATAAAAAACGTGCTAGTTCATACTGGCACGTTTTTCGTATTCAATGGCTCATCGGAATGGTTTGCACAGGGAAGGAAGAGGCATGCTCTCTTATTTATACACGAAAACTATACTTTACAAACATTTTACAATCCCGCCGTTTTTGATTTTACATTCTCCTTTTATGATAATAACTGTCGACGAGGTAAATAATAAAAAAAGAATTATTGTACAAGACAAAAGGAGATTACGAAAATGAAATTGAAAAAGTTTATCGCAATGATGGCAGTAACAGCAATGGTTGCAGGAATGGCAACAGGATGTGGCGGATCAAAATCAGATGCAGGATCTGATTCAACAGGAAGTGATACAAAGACAGAAAGCTTAAGCGGAACAATTACAGCAGCTGGTTCTTCAGCATTAAAACCGCTGGCAGATGATGCAGCAGATTCATTCTTAAATGAGAACCCGGACGTATCTATTACAATTGATGCAGGAGGCTCAGGAGAAGGACTGAAGCAGGTATCTGAAGGAACAGTTGATATCGGAAACTCTGATGTAGCCGCTGAGGATAAGTTGGATGCAGATAAAGCAAAAGAACTTGTAGACCATCAGGTATGTGTTATTACAATGGCACCAATCGTAAATGAGGATGTTGCAAAGGCAGGAGTTAAGAGTCTTACAAAAGATCAGCTCATCAGCATTTTCACAGGGAAGACAACAAACTGGAAAGAAGTTGGTGGACCAGATGAGGACATCGTACTCGTAACAAGACCAGGATCTTCAGGAACAAGAGCTACTTTCCAGAAATATGCATTAGATGGAAATGAAGAAGCTTCCAATGCGTCTATGGAGACAGACGATTCAGGAGTACTTCTTACAAATGTAAAAGATACAAAGGGTGCAATTGGTTATGTTGCTCTTTCTTATCTGACTGGTGATGCAGGAGTTGAGACAGTTGCAATTGACGGAGTAGAGCCTACACTTGAGAACACATACAGTGGAGAGTACCCAGTATGGACATTTGAGCATATGTATACAAAAGGTGAGCCAAACGAAGTTGTAAGTGCATTCCTTGATTACATCATAGGTGACAAATATGGAAGCCAGATGGAGAAACTTGGATATGGCGTTTCTTCTAAGATGACAAAGACAGAGCACTAATCAGGAAAAACGAGAAGTGGCAGGGCAGACGAAAATATATCAATGTCTGCCATGCCATTTCTTATGAAAATCAGGTGAATGATATGAATAAAAAACAAAGTATGTTTGCAAAAGAATATGCCTGGAGAGGACTTATGACAGCCGGAGGCCTTCTGGTTATCGTAATCACGATCTGTATCGGAGCATTCCTTGTATATAAAGGTTCTGGCACATTTACCATATTCCACCATTCCCTTTCAGACTTTCTGTTCTCAGCAGATTGGGGACCGGCAGATAATGCCGAAGGCGGTGGTACGGTCGGAGCATTGATCTTTATCGTAGGTTCTCTTTGTACATGCGGACTTGCACTTTTGATTGCAACACCATTTGCACTGGGATCAGCAATCTTTATGATTGAAATTGCACCGAAATTCGGTGAAAAATTTTATCGTCCGATTGTAGAAATATTTGCAGGTATTCCATCGGTTGTATACGGATGGGTCGGATTGACAGTGTTGATTCCGGCAATTAAAAAAATATTTGGACTGCAGGTCGGACATTCTATACTGGCAGCAGGAATCGTACTCGCACTTATGATATTTCCAACAATCAGCAATGTGGCAGCAGATTCTATAAGTTCTGTTCCGAAAGACTATCGTATGGCAGCTTACGGACTGGGATCGACCAGATGGCAGTCAATCTATAAAGTTGTACTTCCGGCAGCAGGCTCAGGAATTCTTTCCGGTATTATCCTTGGACTTGCAAGAGCATTTGGTGAGGCGCTTGCAGTTGCAATGGTTATCGGACAGACGACAGCACTTCCAACTGGCATTTTCTCTACGACAAAGAGTCTGACAACGGAGATTGCGGCACAGATGGGAAATGCGACAGAAGGTGGAGAGATGAAGACAGCACTTTGGACAATGGCATTACTGTTATTCGTATTGTCTCTTGTATTTATTCTGCTGATCCATTATTTCTCCAGACCGAAGAAAGACAAAGAGTAAGGAGGAGACGAGAAGATGAACAGAATAAAACGTGCGCGTGGAACCAATAGCGTAATGACAGGCGTATTCTATCTGATCGCAGTTTTCTTTTTTGCACTTTTAATTTCATTTGCATCTTATGTGATTATAAAAGGATTCAGCGGTGCGACTCCGGAAATGTTCCGCTTTCTGAGAAAAGGAAGTATTGGAAACCAGTTATTCAATACGATTTATCTTGTATTCATATCACTGGTATTTTCCGTACCGCTTGGAGTAACTGCAGGAATTTATCTGTCTATGTATGCAAAAAAAGGATTTTTGACCAAGTTCCTTCGTATCTGCATCGAGACACTTTCCTCATTACCATCTATCGTAGTCGGTTTGTTTGGATATCTGGTATTCCTTGTGTTTTTCGGACTTGGGAAAAGTCTTCTTGCCGGAGCACTTTCCATTTCCATACTGGCAATTCCAGTTATTACAACGACGACGGAGGATGCGATCAATGGACTGCCAGATGATTATCTTCAGGCAAGTCTAGGACTTGGTGCAACGAGGTGGCAATCCATCTATCACGTACTTCTTCCGGCCTGTATTCCACGAATTATGACGGGTGTGATACTGGCAGCAGGAAGAGGATTTGGTGAGGCGGCAGCGCTTCTTTATACAACTGGTTCCGGAACAGATATCCGTTGGGGTAATTGGAATCTGACAGCACCGACCTGTCCGTTAAATGTATTTCGTCCGGCAGAGACGTTATCATTACAAATCTGGGGCTTACAGATCAATGGACAAGATCCGAATCTTGCCAATCTGTCAGCAGCGGTTTTGATGATCCTCGTTCTGTTATTTAGTATCGGGGCAAATGCCTTGAGCCGACATATTAATAAAAAGACGTCAGGTGAAAGTGTGTAGAAAGGATAAAAAAATTATGGCAGATCAATCAAAAAAATATAAATTTGATATCAGTAATCTGAATCTGCATTATGGTGATTTTCATGCATTAAAAGATATAAATATGCAGATTGAAGCGAATAAGATTACAGCTTTTATCGGGCCGTCCGGATGTGGAAAGTCTACATTTTTAAAGACTTTGAACCGCATGAATGACTTGGTAGAGAATTGTAAGATCGATGGAAAGGTGCTGCTTGATGGCACAGATATTTATAAGGATATGGATGAAATTACTCTGCGTTACCGTGTCGGAATGGTATTTCAGCAGCCCAATCCATTTCCGAAGAGCGTATATGACAATGTGGCATATGGCCCAAGAATTGCCGGAATCAAGAAAAAATCGCAGTTGGATGAGATTGTGGAGCGAAGCTTAAGACAGGCAGCTATCTGGGATGAATTAAAAGACAGACTTCATAAAAGTGCGCTTGGACTTTCCGGTGGACAGCAGCAGAGACTTTGTATCGCAAGAACACTTGCGGTAGAGCCGGAAGTCATATTGATGGACGAACCAACTTCTGCACTGGATCCGATTTCAACATCGAAGATTGAAGACCTTGCGATGGAACTGAAAAAAGATTATACTATTGTCATGGTAACTCACAATATGCAGCAGGCTGTCCGTGTATCTGACAATACTGCATTCTTCCTGTTGGGCGAAGTGATCGAGTATAACGATACAGAAAAATTATTCTCTATTCCTTCTGACAAGCGTACAGAAGACTATATTACAGGGAGGTTCGGTTAAGATATGCGTAATAAGTTTGATATGCAGCTGGAACGTCTCAACAGCCAGCTGACCCATATGGGAGAGATGTGTGAGATTGCAATTACTAGAGCAACGAAGGCCTTGGAAGATGGTAAGGTTGACGAGGCGAAAGCTGTCCAGGAGGCAGATGAAGAGATTGATCAGTTAGAAAAAGATATCGAACGTCTTTGTCTGAAGCTGCTGTTACAGCAGCAGCCGGTGGCAAGAGATCTTCGCCAGATTTCAGCAGCACTTAAGATGATCACAGACATGGAACGAATCGGAGATCAGGCATCTGATATTGCGGAGATTATTATTTCTGAAAAGAAGGCTGAGGCAGCAGATATTCCGGTTATTGTGAAGATGTCTGAAGCAGCAGCAAAGATGGTTCGGGACAGTGTGAATGCTTATGTGGAAAAAGACCTGGAGTTGTCACGTGCTGTTATCGAATACGATGATGTTGTAGATGAGATGTTCGAGGAAAATAAAAAACAGCTGATCGATTACATTTCCAAGAATGGCGGAGAAGGTGGAAGAGAAGCCATTGACCTCATCATGGTTGCAAAATACCTGGAGAGAATTGCAGATCATGCGACCAATATTGCAGAGTGGGTAGAATTTTCTATTACAGGAATCCACAAGGAGAGCAAAGTATGATATTTTGTGTAGAAGACGATAGTAACATTCGAGAATTAGTCATATATACACTTGAGACCACGGGCTTTAAAGCACGTGGTTTTGAGGATGGAAAGGAATTTTTAGAAGCGCTGGCACTGGAGACACCGGAATTGATCTTATTAGACATTATGCTTCCGGGAATGGATGGGCTGGAGCTTTTAAGCAAATTAAAAGCGTCACCGAAGAACCGTGATATTCCGGTCATTATGTTGACAGCAAAAGGTGCAGAATACGATAAAGTAAAAGCGCTGGATGCTGGGGCAGACGATTACGTGACCAAACCATTTGGAATGATGGAGCTTGTATCCAGAATCAAAGCAGTCCTTCGAAGAACACAGAAAGATACACAGGATCCACAGGACGTCATTGTTCTTGGTGACATTGAGATGAATACGAAAAAACATGAAGTAACTGCAGATGGAGAAGTTGTGACATTGACGCTTAAAGAGTATGAACTTTTGAAGCGCCTTATGAAGAACCCGAACATTGTCATGACACGAGACTGTCTGCTGGAAGACATCTGGGGATACGATTTCGACGGTGAGACGAGAACTGTCGATGTACATGTAAGAACACTCAGACAAAAACTTGGCAAAAGCGGAGAGAAGATCGAAACAGTTCGTGGCGTCGGATACCGCATGTCAGAATAGTAGAAGATAAAACATAGAAGCAACAGATAAAGTAGTGAGCAACAGGGGACGGGGGACACGTAGCGACAGCGAGGCTCACCCGTCCCCAAAGCGAGGCGTAAGCCCGCTCAAGAGGCTCACCCGTCCCCAAAGCGAGGCGTAAGCCCGCTTGGAAAGGTACGCATATGAAACTTAGAAGCAAAATTCAACATAGTATGATCATGGTCATCACAGTGACGCTTCTGGCGGCATATGCGCTGACCACACTGGTCATCTACAGACAGAATGTAGGTTTAATGGAGCGGGAGACGCGTCAGGAAGCGGATTATATTGTAAAGGCAATCGAGATATCCGGAACAGATTACTTAAAGCAGATGGACGAGGTAGAAAAGAATACAAGAATTACCTTGATTGATCCGGCAGGCGATGTTCTGTACGATTCTACGGAAGACGCGGTGACTTTACAGAACCACAAGAATCGTCCGGAAATCAAGGCTGCCCATAAGAATGGTACTGGTCAGGAAGTCAGAAGATCCATGACGATGAGCAAGGAAATGTTCTATTATGCAAAGCTTCTTCCGGATGGAAATGTACTTCGTGTATCCAAGACTATGAACACAGCGCTTCACACAGCAATTTCAATCCTGCCGATTATGGGATTGATAGCAGTTGTGGCTCTTGCATTTGCATATCTGCTTTCCAGACAGCAGGTGGCAAAGCTGATTCGACCAATTAATGAACTGGATTTGGAGGAACCTCTGGAAAACGAAGTTTATGAAGAGCTGACACCGCTTCTTGAGAGCATTGATAAGCAGAACAAAGAAAAAGAAGCCATTGCCAATATGCGAAAAGAATTTTCAGCAAATGTATCTCATGAACTGAAAACACCACTTACTTCAATTTCAGGTTATGCCGAGATCATGAAGAGTGGAATTGTGAAACCCGAAGATATGCCACGTTTCTCAGAGAAAATTTACAACGAGGCAAGGCGATTGATTACATTAGTAGAAGATATTATCAAGTTATCGCATCTGGACGAAGGAAAAGTCGAACTAGAGAGACAAGATGTAGATCTTTATGAACTAACGAGAGAAATTATAAGCCGTCTGTCACCACAGGCTTCGGCGAAGAAAGTCCACATGGAGTTGACCGGAGAATCCGTCATTTACAATGGAGTCCGGCAGATTCTAGATGAGATGGCCTACAATATTTGCGAAAATGCCATCAAATATAACACAGAAGGCGGAGAAATCCGCATCTGGGTCGGAAACACACTGAATGGAAAGAAGATTATCGTGACAGATACAGGAATCGGAATTCCTAAAAATCAACAAGAACGGATCTTCGAGCGGTTTTATCGCGTAGATAAGAGCCACTCAAAAGAAATTGGCGGAACCGGACTGGGACTATCCATCGTAAAACATGGCGCAATATTACACAATGCAAAGATTCATGTAGACAGTGAATTAGGAAAAGGAACGAGGATGGAATTGACATTTTAACATCAAGGGATGTAGTCAAGCGTTGATTGACTATGTCCCTAATTGCGTTCTTGGGGATAAAGAATAGGCCACTGTGAGAATGCAAAGGAATTCTTGAATTGACATATATTATATTTAATGTTAATATAGATATATCAAAAGAATAAGAAAGGTGCTACCGCTGACGGTTCGCCTGATATTAATGGGTTATGAATAACCGCTCATGTTTGCAGGACGATGGGCGGTTATTCTTCTGTCTTGGAGTTATGCTTTCCATGCATATACCCAAGACTATAAAAAGTCGCACACATCTACAATAACAATAAAACATTCAAAAAATATATTAAAATATGTTGAAACAATATATTGTGGAAGATACACTAAAGGAAAGAACATGTGAATTGTTTGGTAGACATGCTGTTTTCCTAAATAATCCACGATTATGTCGGTTCGAGTCTGCGCTTCTATATAATAATTTCCTGTACCGTTGATGATTGTATATCCATTCTTATCTCTTAGTATACAAAAAAATGTTGAACGACAACTGAAACTGTCATTCAACATTTTTAAAGGAGTTTTATTTATTTACATAATTCTTCTGCCAGTTTTTCAAGCTGTGTTGTGCTTTCTTCGTTGAGCGCTGACATAATCTTGACAGTAGTTTCTGTAAATGTGATTTCTTTGCTCTTTTCAAATAACTGACGCATCACTTTGGCAGCGGTTGCAGCCCAGGAACCATTTTCAATCAGTCCGATGGTACGTTTCTGGTAATTGCGTTCGGTCAGTGATTCAATGAACTCTCGCATAAATGGGAAGACATCCCCATTGTAGGTTGTTGTTGCCAGTACGAGGCGGTCATAGCGGAATGCATCTTCCACAGCCTCGGCAATGTCATCTCTTGCAAGATCTGTGATTGCAACTTTCTCACAGCCTTTGTCTACTAACATCTGAGCCAGTAATTCAGCAGCTTTCTTTGTATTTCCATAGACGGAAGTATAGGCAATGAGCACGCCTTTATCTTCCGGCTCATAAGCAGACCATGTCTGATACAGGTTCAGATAGAAGTCCAGATTTTCGTTCAGTACTGGTCCGTGGAGTGGGCAGATGGTCTGGATATCAAGACCGGCAGCCTTCTTAAGAAGTGCCTGTACCTGAGCGCCGTATTTTCCAACAATTCCGAAATAATAGCGTCTTGCTTCGCAAGCCCAGTCTTCCTCAACATCCAATGCACCGAATTTTCCGAATGCATCTGCGCTGAAGAATACTTTTGCATAGGAATCGTAAGTCATAATGACTTCTGGCCAGTGAACCATAGGTGCTGCAACAAATGTAAGTGTATGTTTTCCAAGTTCCAGTGTGTCTTTTTCTTTGACTACAAGTTGGTGCTCGGCATAATCACATCCAAAGAATTGCTTCATGATGGTAAATGCTTTCGCGCTTGCCACAATTGTGGTATCTGGATAATTCTCCATAAATATGCCAATACTTGCGGAGTGATCAGGTTCCATATGTTGCATAATCAGATAGTCTGGTTTTGCATCACCGAGCACATTTTTTATATTTGCAAGCCATTCTTCTGAAAAATGTGCATCAACGGTATCAAAAATGGCAATTTTATCATCCGTGATCACATAAGAATTGTATGCCATACCATTCTCTACCTGATGCTGTCCTTCAAAAAGATCAATGTCGTGGTCGTTCACGCCAACATATTTGATATCTTCTGTAATAGTCATATTGATTAATACCTCCTGTATTTTGAATTTGTCATTAAAATTAAAAAGTACATCCGCAATTTTTGTAAGAACAAAAGCTGCCTCGTACAAAGCTCAAATTCATCAAGATTATTATAACGCCATCGAAGGAAAAAAAGATAGTATTTTACAAAGTGTATTTAGAAAAATACAAAAGAGATTTCAGAATATGTTGACAATAAAAAATGTTGTGCTAATTTATAGAAAAATAATTTAATCAACTAAACCGTTGAAGCGGAGATTAAAGCAATCATGCGCGCACAGGTCAAACTGTGAATCAAGGTGGCACCGCGGGTGGTATTATATTTTTTGAATGAACTCGTCCTTGACAAGGGGCATATCATATGAAGAAGAGGTGCGCCAGTTTATTTTACATGAGCTGCACAGCGGGGCAACATTCTATGAGGCAATGGGTGCTTACAATATGCAGAAATACAGAGAGATCATTACAATCGTAGATAAGAACGAATATCAGAAACTGATGAATTATGTCAGTAAAAAAGATCCGGAGGCATTCGTGACAGTGTATACAGTATCTGATATGCGGTACCGGCCGAAAGCAAGAACATTTTAGAACTGAATAAGAAAGTTGAGTATTAGCTTCAGTAAAGACGAAGAGGGAATATAGTTTTACAACAGATTAAGAGAAAACAGTAATAAGAGAGAATAACGTTACGAGAAAGAGATCGGAGAGTACATGAGCTGCCTGCTTAAGAAAGATACCCGGCAGCTGCTTGCAAGAGCCAGAAGTCTGTGTGCGTAAGGAGTAATATGATACAAAAGGCGGAGAAGCAAAAGGCCAGGCTTTTCCGTCTTTTTGATATACACATTTCTTAAATCTCTCGAAAAAAGAGGAATACGTAATACTATTTCCATAATTTCGGTGTATATTTATAGTCCGGAAATGATTATAGTGAATTCAGAAAATACATCCGTAACAAACAGAAGATGTATTCGCATAGTAAGAACAGGAGAGACAGTTTATGTTTACATTATTATTTTTGATCTGTATGTTAGGAATATTTGGAAAGCTTCTGGTATTCGGCTTAAGGGCAGCCTGGGGAGTGTCGAAGTTATTACTGACAGTGGTATTCTTCCCGGTGATCCTGATCGGTATGGTATTCGCCGGGTTAATCTATCTGGCATTCCCAATCCTGATCATAGTCGGAATCGTGACACTGCTTAGCAGAAACTAGAAACAAGAGAAAAGAGTAAATGTACAGAAGAGAGGAGATGCCTATGAAGACAAAATTTAAAGTAATCATCGCCGTAATTCTCGCAGTTGTGATCAGTATCGGTTCGATATCTGCATACAAGTATATCACCAGTCCGAAGGAAGAGAGCATCCCGCTCGAGACTACACTGGAAGATGCTGCAGAGCTGACTACACAGAAGATGATCATCTCAGATGTATTCAGGAGCACAAAGGGAACCATCCCGCACTGCACGATCGATGAAGATTCGATCAAGATCAAGTCCAGTGACCTGAAGATCTATGACACGAACTTCGCAATTATGAGTGTAGATAAAGAGGCAGTCATGGAATTAGTCGGGGAAGCAGAAAAGAAGGCAAAGAAAAAAGCAGAATCAGACGAATATGGATTCCTTGAAAATGCAGATGAGAATGCAAAGAAAGTAATCAAGGGGATGTTTGAAAATGTGGCAGACGGACGGGAAGTCGTCGTAGAATTCACAAAGTAAGACGATAGAACCGGATAATGATAAAGCAGAATAGAAAATAATGACAAAAGCTATTGCAGATGTTGAATGCAATAGCTTTTGTCTTGTGCTGCCATGCGTCCGGAAGAAGCTGCCGGATGCTGCAACGGTCATCAGAATGTCAGCATATGTCTATAAAAAAATAGCAGAGAGAAAAAGTATGCATAAAAAACAAGAAAAAGGAAAATAATGGGGCTGACTGAATTGACTTAATGAGAAAAAGAAGCTAATATAAAATTAACTGTGGGAGTCTATGCCCACGGGGGAAAATATTTTTGGAATGAAAAATTAATAGGAGGAGAAAAGCGATGAAGAAGAGAAAGTACAAGCAGTTGCTGGCATCGGTAATTGCCTGTTCTATGGTGCTTTCAGGAATGCCGGCAACCGCATACGCTGCCGGAAATGACACCGCTCAGGAAGTACAGTCAGAAGACCAGACTTCAGGAACTGCCGGATCAGAAGATTCAAGCAGTGCCGGACAGCAGGAAAATACTGGAAACCAGACGACTGCCGGAACGAATGAAAGCACATCGACTGAATCAGACAGCAATAGTCAGACAAACAGTTCACAGGATAACACATCCAAGAACAACACAGCACAGTCAGGCACAACACAGAACAACACAGCACAGTCAGGCACAACACAGAACAACACAGCTTCCCAGCCGGCAGCAGCTGATGCGCAGAGTGCGCAGGATGCGAAAGCGGTTAAGGCAGGAAATGTATTGGAGATTCACAAAGGTGAGACAATCAAAGGTAGTACGTTGCTACGTGATTTTGAAGGTTGGTTTGGTGGTGCTACAAAGTATCAGTATAAAATGAATGCAAGTACTGATGATTGGAAAGAAATAAAACTATTTAATTCATATACCTTAGCATCTGGAACTGTGACAGTTGAAAAGTATATCAAAACAGGCGGGTCACTGTTTAATCCTAAAATGGAATGGGTACAGGCTGGAACATTCACAGTCAAGAATTACAGCAATGTAACTTTCAATGTCACAAACATTGAAGGCGCAGGTGTCAAGATTGATGGTACCGCTGTTACAGACACTGTAAAATCCTACGACACAGAGAGCAAAACATTTACAGTCAATGACGTAGATGGCTATGATGTAACTGTAAAAAATGGTGAAACACCAATGACTCCAAATGCAGACGGCTCTTATACACTGCCGGTTACAGATGCAACAATCAATGTTGTATACGAAGCAACAGCTGGTGCATTTGTTAATGTAACCAATCCAGAGAACGGAAAAATTACAATTGATGGTCAGAATATAGCTAGCAAGAAAGTTGCACTGAATTCTACTTATACAGTTAACGTAACACCGGATAACGGGTATGCGGTAGAAAATATATTTGTAAACAATAATCCTGTAGAGGATGTTACTTATGCTAACCAGACAGCAACAGTTACTTTAAAGACTAGTGATTTGGATAATGAAATATTTAATATTACTGCTCAGACAGTTCAGTGTAAGTTAGATGTGAAAGATGCCGAGGTATCATATCACAATGGAATGTCAACAGATAAGATTGCGCAGAATATCTTTGATGCAGTTGTTGGAAGAGAAAATGTACCAGATATTACATTGAATGATGTGACAATTAAATATGATGCATCATCGAAAGGATTAGGTAAATGGAAGGCAATCGGTTATCAGCCAGAATTATGGGAACTTACTTTACATAAATTTGGAAAGAGTACTGAAAAAATCCGTATCACATACAAGGGAACAGACAAGTATCCATCCATGCAGAAGACTGCTACAATCACATTAAAAGACCTTCGTGAGAAAACTACACTTTCTATCAACGATGGAATTATGATGAAGTATCAGTCAGCTGAGATGATGGATGCAGTAATCAAAGTTCTGATCGCTCAGAATGCAACTGTAACAGATAAAGCAGGTAATAAGATTGAGACAACAGCAGATGACTTTACTTATACTCCATCTACAGATGAATGGAAAGCAGGAGAACAGGAAATCACAGTTACCTATAACGGAAATGAAGATTATCTGTCAAGTTCTGCGACAACAACCATCACAATCAAAAAAGGTGATGCAAAGGTATGGGTAAACAGCCAGAATATTAAATATGGCGAAAGCTTCTCTCAGATATTCTCAAGTGATCCATCAGATGCAGCACCACTTGGAATGATTGTTGGAATCGATGGAAATGGAAAATCATTTGTTGGATTTGATGTTTCTAATATTGTTATCAAACAGAAAGTTCCTGTAATTGGTACAATAGAAGTACCATTGGAACAGGCAATTTTAGCATTAGTACCGGATGGAAAAGTGAACGTTGGAAATCTTATGACCGTTATAAACAAGCTTCCTGATTTAGGAGATAATGCAGGTATTATTTCCGCTGTACAGAAAGTTGTTGATCAGATTCTGAAGATTTATCCGGCAGCAGCAGACTGGTCTATTTCTTTCAAACGACCAACAGAATCAGGTGTATACCTTGCAGCAGGAGCATCTACAAGCCAGAACTATAACACAGCAGTAGGTGTTGGATACCTGACAATTGCACCTCAGTCAAAAGATGTAAAACTGGAGTTCAATAGTCCACTTCCAAAGAATTGTACTTTAACGTATGAGGAAGCACAGGAATTTGACTTTAGTGGAAAAGCAACACAGAACGGGCAAACTGTCAGTGCGAATATTAAGACAAAATATGTGGGTGTAACAGCTGACGGAAAATGGGTAAGCAGTAAAGGCAATGAGCCGGAAGATGCACTCAGAGAGCCAGGTAATTATGTAGAAAAAATCTACACAGTTGGTGGCAATTATGTAGCGGCACCAATCGTCAGATGCTATACAGTAAAAAAAGCTGAGACAGAGATTAAATTTGATGATAATAGTATAGATCTTGAAGTTCCGTATGATGGACAGCCACACGGCATAACAGCAGGTGTATACCATGGAGACGAAAGAATCGCAGAAGCAGATATCATTTATATGAGTTCATCAGGATATAAGAGTGCAGAAAAGCCGACAGATGCAGGAATGTATCAGGTAATGGCTTCTTACAAAGGTGATTCTAAGTATGCATGTGTAGATGCTAAATACACAAGATTATTTATAAAACAAAAAGTAGTTACAGTTACACCAAATGCTTCTCAGAATCCAATTTACTATCGTGATCAGTTACCAGAATTCACTTACACAGTAACAAATGAAAATGGTAATGTATTATCTGAAGAAGAGATTGCAAGTCTTGGAACAGTCTCTGTTGTTAAAACACCAGAAGATGTAACACCAGGACATTACACAATCAAAGCCCAGGTTGAAAATGCAAACAAGAATTATGATATTACTTGTGTAGATAAAACATTTGATATTCTTGCAAGACCAATCACAATCAAGACAATGAACATGGCCATCGAATATGGTGATGATGTACCGGATGTTGATTATTACATCTACGACATGAACGGTGAACTGGCAGATTCAGCAATTGTAAGTGGAGCAGACTTCCCGTCATTAGACTTCAGCATTGAAGGACAGGACGAAGGAAAACACCTGGCAGCAAGCACTACTCCATATGCAATTAACGTTAGTGGATTAGACAATGCAAACTTCGAGGTAACATATGAAGGCGGAAGCCTTACAGTTAACCCAAGAAAGATCAACATCTCTATCGATTCTAAGAAGAAGGTAGAAGGTGACGCTGATCCGGAACTGACATACACAGTATCAAGAGCAACTGGAGAAGCTGTTACACAGGCAGTTGAAGATACAGCTGCAGCAAGTGCTGTTGTAGAAGGTGACGAGCTTGGAGTTACATTAACCCGTGAAGCTGGTGAGACAGTTGGATTATATGACATTTACGCAAATGTAGAAGGATTAAATTCAAACTATGCATTAGCTGAGACACCGGACGGAACAGATAAATTCGAGATCGTGAAGAAAGGAACTGTTATCGATGATAATAAGAAACCTTCTGATCAGAACCCATCAGGCGATAAGACGACTGTAAAGGGTGACAACAAGAACAACAAGAATACAAACACTGCCAAGAAAGCTGACAATACAAAGAAGAATCAGCCGAAGACAGGTGACAATTCACACGTTATGTTCTATCTGTTCATGATCGAGGCTGCAATGGTTGCAGCATTCATTACTCTGATCTTCAGAAGAAGACGCAGAAGCTAATCAAAGATCATAAAAGATATAATAGAAATGTCTGTCAAAGACGATAAATAGGAGACCGCAGGTCAGGCCCGCTTAAGAGCCGGATCTGCGGTTTCTCTTGTATTTTCAAAAAGGTGGTTTATACTGATAACAGTTCAATACAACCAGGGGAGCTTGTGAGACAAAGCTGAGAGTAAGGTATGACCTTAGACCCTAGAACCTGTTTGGATAATGCCATGTAGGAAGTGTTTGTCAGAAGAGTATAAAGTTAGATTGACATCTGAGTGCATCCGCATTTCTGTCAAGGGCGTTTTCCGGTCTGCCGGGAAATGTATTCCGACAGATATACGCCGGTTGAGGTCATGCGCATTTTAAGAAAAGAAAGCAGGCACTGCTATTTACTTGAGAGTGCGGGCCAGACCGAGCAGTGGGGACGATATTCATTTCTTGGATACGATCCATCCATGGAGATCACTTGTACCGACGGGAAGATGCGGATCAGAAAGACCAGTCTGGGAGGCTGGTCAGAGGAAGAACTTCGGACAGTTGATCACCCGGGTCAGGTGCTTCGTGAGATTATTGATGAGAACCGGACACCGGAACTTCCGGGGATTCCAACATTTACTGGAGTTCGCTCGGCGGATTTGGAGCAATCTTATGAAAAAGCGGAGGCGAAATTGAATGAGATAGAGAAGATTCTGAAAACAGGTGAGAAAATGGAATTTCCACCGATCCAGTTAAAAACCGAAATCAAGCCTCAATTCTCTGAAGAAAAATACGAGGAAATGATAGAGAAAGCGAAGCATTATATTCGGGAGGGAGACATTTTCCAGGTAGTTCTGTCAAATCCGATGCGGGCGAAGGCTGAGGGAAGTCTTTTGATACATACCGGGCGCTTCGGACACACAATCCTTCTCCGTACATGTTCTATTTTTCCAGTGACGACATCGAGATCGCTCACGCAGTAGCATATGCAAAGAAAATCGTACCACAGATGGACAAAGATGAGATTGTAGTCATTACATTATCCGGACGCGGAGACAAGGACTGTGCAGCAATCGCACGTTACAGAGGGGAGGATATCCATGAATAA